>Ga0326728_10003268_pt1 | contig 50940 bp, 39 predicted proteins | sample MB3enrmetagenome_FD_207602 | JGI IMG/M metagenome (GOLD analysis project Ga0326728, IMG submission 207602) | Lab enriched peat soil microbial communities from McLean, Ithaca, NY, United States - MB31MN | ecosystem: Environmental > Terrestrial > Soil > Wetlands > Peat | place: USA: New York... | reverse complement strand
GGCGCGCCCGCAGCGCGTAGGCCAGGCCCTCGTAAAGGCAGCTCTGCGCCTGGTCCTGGGGGGCGTGGAGGCGCGACTCGGCCTTCTGGAGGGCGAGCGCCTGGAGACGATTAAAATCTGCGTCGTAAGGGGTGATGGTCTCGGAAACGGACTCGAAAACGTCGGGGTCCACTAGGTTCCCTTCCGTGAGATAGATCTTCCACCAGTCGGCGTCGGCCTCCAGGAGATAACCGAGCGGGGAGTCCGGGTCGTCCTTCTGGATCTTGCGGAAGACCTCGATGGAGGCGTCGAGTTCGCCGTTCATCATCAAGTCAAGCCCGCGCTTGGCAATCTCGGGATCGTGAGCCTGGTTGGGGGTGGAATTCGACCGCGGCGGGCTTGCGGCAGGCATTACCGCGGCCGAAACGGCGATCAAGACCGCCGTGGCAAGCATGCAGGCGGCGCTGTGGTGCTTCATCATGCGTGTCGAAGGTCTCTAGTGTGCTGTAACATCCAATTCTTGACAATGGGCCAGCGGCTCCGCCGCCCTGCTGTGCGGAAAGGCTCAGCCTTTCCGGGCGGCAAGAGAAGGGGAAAAAGTAACTTTTTCTTTGGCACTTTCGGAAAGGCTGAGCCTTTCCGCACAGCAGGGCGGCGGAGCCGCTGGCCATTGCAAATAATTATTGAGTTCGCCGGCGGGCGCAACGGCTGTGATTGCAGGTGCTCGCTAATTGCGAACGCCTGGTTCCGCTTCCACCGAGACCTCCTGCCGCGACCAGCGGCGTGGGAGCCCGGTGATTCGATTGCGGACCGTGCGCAGAAACTCGTACATGACGAAGCATTCGACGGCGAAGGGCAGAAAACCTACATAGCCCGGGAGGGGCATCTCAAAGATTTTCCAGTCCTGCAGGATCGGAAAGGTGTAGAGCCATTTCGCGCCCGCCCAGTAATTCCAGAACTCCCACAGGATGCCGCACACCCATCCCGCCGCCAGGAAACTCAGGAGCGTCGAGCGGTTGCCTGCTTCCCAGTCGCGCAGGAGCGAGCGCCCGTTCCACTGATGATTGAGGGGGTCGAGCAGCGGGATGAATCCCAGCCAGACGAAGCCAAACAGATAAGGGCCGACCGGCGCGGGCACCAACACCGGCAGGAGGACAAAGACCAGTCCCAGAAAGCAAGCGGCGGCCCGGATGGACCCGTTCGAGGCGCGCCCGGGCGCTTTCTGTTCCCGGAAGAGACCCAGCGCGCGGAGGAATTCCGCCGTCCCGTAAATCGCCGGCCAGATCGTTGCGAACGACCAGACGTAGCCAAGGTCGGCAGCCCCGGGGCTGGAGGGAATGCCGACATAGGTCCAATTCGTGAGGCGCAGGTTGTAGGCTTCAAAAATCAGCCAGAGCGGCACCGACCAGAACGCCAGCGCCAGGAACTTGCCGGGCGATCGGAGGCGAGACTCGCCTCCCAAGCTCTCTATCAGGGCGTCGATGAGGAACAGGTAGCCCGTCCAGACAATGGGAGTGAAGAACCTCATCACGCTGGGCATGCGGAGTCCCAGAAGCACCTCCGCGCCCAGGATGATCGCAAGGCCGATCCAACCCGTGCCGCCCAAGCGACGACGCCCGGGTGCACGCACATATTTTGCTGCCAGGAAGGCGAGCGTGAGCGCCAGCAAAATGACGCCCGCCGCGATATGGTTTCTCTCCACTACTCTTTGCGGCCCCCAAAGAGTGAGAATAGCCTGGACCAGCAGCGAAATGCAAATCCGCAAGAGTCCGCCGGCAAGAGAACCGGCGTGGCCGGCGGCGCGTATCTTAGTCTCAGCGGTCAAATTCGCCCGGCTCTTCGACGAACGGTTGAGTCGTGCCCCTCGTGCCCATGCCCAGAAGCTGCTTGTTCAGCGTGGTTTGCCTCATGTATCATGGCCATCGGGGCAGGTCGGCCAAACCCGTCTTCATAAGATGCGGGCGAATTGCGCACCCAATACTTTGCGCGAAGCGAAGGATCCGAGAACCTTCCCCTGCTCGAAAAATCTCCGCATTAGTGGCAGAGGGAGTAAATGAAATGGCTGAAGTAAGGGCGGGACTGCAAGACGTGGTGGTGGCGACGTCGCAAATCTGCTCCATCGACGGGCAGCGCGGAAAGCTGGCGTATTGGGGCTACGACATCCAGGATCTGGCGGCGCACTCGAATTTTGAAGAAGTGGTTTACCTGCTCTGGCACGGCCGCCTTCCGAAGCAAGAGGGGCTCGACAATCTGCGCGCGCGACTGGCGGAGAATCGACCCCTGGCGCCGGAGGTCCTCGATCTGCTGAAGCGCCTCCCGCCCCCTCAGCACGCTATGGAAATGCTTCGCACCATGGTCTCGGCGCTCTCGCTCTATGACGCGGAGGCCGAGGACATGTCGCTTGAGGCGAACCAGCGCAAAGCCATGCGCCTGACGGGACAGATGGGCACGCTCGTGGCTGCCTTCGGCCGCATCCGCGCCGGCAAAGAGCCCGTCGCGCCGGACCCCGCGCTCGATCACGCTTCCAACTTTCTCTACATGCTGCAAGGGAAGAAGCCGGACCCCCAGGACGCGCGCTGGTTCGACGTGGCGCTGATCCTGCACGCCGACCATAGCTACAACGCCTCGACCTTCGCGGCGCGCGTCACCGCCTCGACGCTCTCGGATATTCACTCAGCCATTACTTCGGCGATCGGCGCGCTCAAGGGCCCGCTGCACGGCGGCGCCAACGAGCAGGTGATGCGCATGTTGCTGGCGATCGAAACGCCCGACCAGGTAGGGCACTACGTCCACAACCTCCTCGCCCAAAGGAAGAAGGTCATGGGGTTCGGCCACCGCGTCTATCACACCGAAGACCCGCGCGCCACGCTGCTGCGCAAGATGAGTGAAGAACTCGGCCGTCGCCGCGGAAGCGGGCAATGGTTCGAGATGTCGCGCCAGATCGAGGAGTTGATGATCCGCGAGAAAAAGATCAACGCCAACGTGGACTTCTACTCCGCGTCGGCATACTATGTCCTCGGCATCCCCGTTGAGCTCTACCCGCTCATTTTCGCGGTCAGCCGCATTTCCGGCTGGACGGCGCACGTCCTCGAGCAGTACGCCAACAACAAGCTGATCCGTCCGCTGGCGGAGTACACGGGGCCGAAGAACCAGAAGTATGTTCCGATCGACCAAAGATAGTCTTCAGAATGTAACAGAGTTATAAGAAATGTATTACGAGTGTCATCTCGATCTCACAGAAGGAATGGCAGCTTCTCGCGTTAATTCCCTTTGCTGTAAGGGTAGGGCTTGCCCTACGCTTTAGCCCGCTGGAGTCCGCGACGGATGGACTGTCGGCTACTCGAATAGTTCGTCCTTCCATAGCCGCTGGCCGCCCAGGGACGTGTGGAACCCCCAGCCGGCGATGGCGACGAAGCTCAAAAGTACCACAAACGATGCCGTCACGTACCAGTTGGAAAAATCGAGGGTGAAAGGCACGTTTAGCAGAACGTTCGCCGTAAAGATGGCGACGGCGAGCGTGATGAGGCCGAAGCGCGTCACGGCGTACGCGGCGATGGAAAAGACCACCAGCCACACTGGCGCCATGTACTGAGGGTGATCATTCTGGAGGGTATTCTGCGTTGCAAATACCGCCACAAAAACGAGCATCGCCAGCCATCGATTGCGCAGGACCACTCGCAGCATGAACATCACGAAAAAGAATTCGAGGGTTCCACCGATCGACTGCACGATGTTCAGCAGCCAGATGCCCAGTACCTGCCGGCCACCGAGAAGAAGGCTGGTGCTGGGCAAATCGGGTGTAGCCCCTTCTCGTTTAAGGGCCAAGAAGCCAACGCCCACCACTACCGACCAGACGACGCCCAGGAGAACGCCCCACAGTGTATCGCGTCCGACCAGGGGATCACGCACGCGGCCTGCCATCATGCGGCTCCAGGAGATGATGGCCTGCGGCCAGCGGCGGCGCACATAAGGCTCGAGCGCCAAATAGAGCAAGCAGATGGCACCCGAGATGAGTAAGCCCGTGCTCACGGCCAGCATGAAGCGCCCGAAGGTGGCGAGCGTCGGGATAAAGTGGTCCCGGAACACCCAGACCGCGACTTCAATCACAAAGACCGCGCTCGCGAGGCGCAGCGCGCCATGGAGATCACCTTTGCCTTGCACGTAATTCCGGCGCGCGATCAAGGCTCCGCCGGTGAGGAGCAGAATCGCCAGGATAACTTCCATGATCTGGCTGGCGTGCTGCCCGGCCGTCTGGCTGGAATACTGCGACCGGTCGGGGGTGGTCCAGGGACCAATCAAGGAGAAGTAGACGGGCTTGCCGCGCCAGGCAGCCGCTTCGATGCGCAAGAGTCGGCCAGAGCCAGGCCAGGCGCCCGTCCAGGCGGCGCGCGCGTCAAACGCCGCGAGCGACAGCCACTGCGGCTCGGCGGCGTGGAACCCGGCCGGATCGAGTCCCGCGGCGGCGAAGAGCGGTTTCCAATCCACAGGGCTCGCGGGAGGCGGGTTCGGCTCCACCTCCTTCGGGATCGCCTGGAGGTAGCGAAGCCGGCCCTGGGAGTCGAGGATGATGTTGATCATGCCCGACTGAATCGCCGGCGGATCAAAAAACTGAACCACACCAGGCGTGAGGGTGATGTCGTGGAATCTGTCCGCGTCCAGATAGACCGGGCTCTGCCGATACGCATAGAGCAGCACCTGAGGCTGTTCGGACAGGACTTTGGCCCAGTTGGGGCGCGGCAGGTCGTGCTCGTGAGCGTAGTCGGTGAAGTCCGCGTCGTAATAGAACTCGGCGTTGTGGTCAACGGCTGACTCCGGGTAGCCAAGACTCTTGATAGTCTCTTGCGCCTTTACGGCTAGAACGTCGGGAGGCAGCAGTGAGGGCATTAACTTGAGGCCGCTGACGTGCAACCCGATGGCAACGACTATCGTCAACCCCACGATCACTGCGGCGAGCCCGGCCATCGCTAGTCGAGGCGCAATTCCCTCGGTTTCGCCGGCGGCCGCCACCATCTGCGGTGAAGGCGTCTCCCCGGCCGCCAGCGCCGCCGCCAGCGGATCGCCTCCCGGCAGCGCCGCCGCCACCGCCAGCGCGGAAGCGGGTCGGTTGGCAGGGTCGGGTTCCAGGCAGCGCAGGATCACGCGCTCCACCGCGGGATCGATATCCTTCACCAGGGTTGACGGGCTGCTGGGAGGCTTTTCGTTGCGCAGTCTCACCAAGTCGGCGAGTTTCTCGGCGTCGTAAGCGCGCTTGCCGGTGAAGATTTCGTAGAGCACCAGACCGAGCGAGTAAATGTCACTGTGTACCGTCACCTCCCTGCCTGCCAGTTGCTCCGGCGCCATGTAGGCCGGCGTGCCGCTGCGCACGTCGTGCCCGGTAATCTGGTCGGCGAAGCCGGCCAGACCGAAGTCGGTCATTACCGCGCGGCCCCGGCCGTCCAGCATGATGTTGGCCGGCTTCAGGTCGCGGTGCAGCACACCTTCGCGGTGCGCCGCCGCCAGGCCGGCACAGAGCTGGCGGGCGATCTCCAGGGCCTTATCGCCGGGCAGGCGGCCGATGCGCCGCAGCAGCGAGGCCAGGTCCTCACCGTCCACGTATTCCATGGAGAGGTAAGTCTGGCCTTCCACTTCGCCCACATCGTACACGCGGCAGACGTTGGAGTGCGACACGCGCCGCGCGGTGCGAACTTCGTTGCGAAAGCGTTCCAGTGTAGCTGCATCTTTCGCCGCTGCTTCGGGCAGGAACTTCAATGCCACGGGTTGGCCGAGGGTCAAGTCGTCGGCGCGATAGACCTCGCCCATGCCGCCTTTCCCAAGCAGCGCTATGACCCGATACCGTCCGGCTAGCAGCGTGCCAGGCAGAAAGCGACCCTCACTGGAAAGACCGCCTGAGCCGGTTGGACCGCTTGAAGAAGTTCGGGGCTTCGATGCCGGCCGTGGCGCCGGGCCTGGAAGAGCCCCAGGCAAAGGCTCGGCTGCCGTAGCGCCCATTGTCGCGGCGAGGTCATCGGAGGCGAGCGGCGCTCCGCACGACGAGCAGAAGCGGCCGGTCTCCGCAACCTCCGCACCGCAGGATCCGCACTTGACCATGAAGTTCTCCCGCCCTTTCCTGACCCGGCTTTGTAGAATCGACGAATCGAGGATGATCTCGTTGCCAATTGCTGATTGCCGATTGGAAAACAGCCCTCAGCCTTCAGCTATCAGCGTTCAGCCAAGCAACCCTCGGGCGTGTCTTGCTTTTGGCTGATTGCTGACGGCTGAAAGCTTCTTCTAAGTCAATCGGCAATCGTCAATCGTAAATGGGCAATTCGTCCCGGCCTCGGTCCAGCGCTCTCACGCCGGCGGCTCCGGCCACGATCACCTGAGACGCAAGTCCGATGAAAAGGCCGTGCTCAACGACGCCAACAACGCTTTTCAACTGGCTTCCCAGGCGCGCCGGGTCGGCGATGGGCCCAAAAGCACAGTCCAGAATGTAGTGCCCGCCATCCGTGACAAACGGCTGCCCGTCGGCGGCGACGCGCAGGGAAGGATTACCCCCCAAGTCTGTCAATCTGCACGCGGTGACCTGCCAACCGAAGGAAACCACCTCGACCGGCACGGGAAAATGAACGCCGAGGCGCTCCACCAATTTGGTTTCATCGACGACGATGACGAGTCGCGCGCTGGCGCTGGCGACGATCTTCTCGCGCAACAGTGCGCCACCCCCGCCCTTGATCAGGTTCAGATGGCCGAGCTCGACTTCATCGGCGCCGTCAAGGGTGAGATCAAGGCGAAGGTGGTCAGCCAGGCTTGACAAGGGAATCCCCAGCCGACGCGCGTGCTCGGCGGTTTGCTCGGAGGTCGGGATCGCGACAATGCGCAAGCCCTCGGCCACGCGCCTCCCAAGGGATTCCACGGCGAACCATGCCGTCGACCCAGTGCCCAGGCCGACAAGCATGCCGTCTTCCACCTGGCTCACCGCCGATTCGGCAGCCTCTCTTTTCAATCGATCCCGGTCTGGATGAGTATCCATAACCACCCCCGTCATCGACCGGCGGTCCCATGTAGCGCTGGGCTGCGCGGGCGACGCTAGCCGCAGAAGGGGAGCTCACTTCAACGGCAGGTATACCATCTGGTTCACGCATTCATCGGGCTCATAGATCAGGGCAACCAACTCCAAGTCTCGCACCATATCGCCGATTGTCACGTTAAGTTGATGAGCGTAAATAATGCCCGCAAAGAATACGGCGGTTTCGTTTCGCCTCGATGCCTCTCGCAGCAGATCTTCGTCTTGAGTCACCAGCACCCGCCCAAGATCTGAAGCGCGATCAAGTAGCGCTGAATCTTCCCATTCCCTTGCCCCGTCTTCTTGCGCGGTGATGACATCCACAGCGCGCGAGCGCAACGCGGCGGCTACCGCGTAGGGTTGGACGTCCATGTATAGGCGTAGGCTCACCGATGATTCTTGGCATCGAGCAGCTTTTGACGAAGGACAGGATTTGACAGCCGAACCGCCATGGCTTCTCCCTCACGGTACCGACGCTCAATCTCGGCATCCAGCTTCTCTTTGTTATCGTAGTAATAAGCGAGGGCGGAATGAATCTGGGCCAGCGAGAGATGCGGGTGCTGGAAGTGCATCTCGTCGGGGCTCCAGCCGTAGGCGATCTTGTCCAGGGCCACCTCGATGACCTTCGTGTTCGCGCCTGTAATCCAGGCGACCCCTTCGTTGTCGATTTCGATGAGCGAAACAACCATTGTCGGCATGAATCCACCTCGCTCTTAATTTAGCACAATCGAGGAAACGCCACGGTCGAGTGAGGCAAGAAAAAGCCGATGCGGGTCAGAGGACGACGGACCGTGGAGAACGGGAAAGCACCTCCTGGCAACGTGACCTTGTCCAGCCCTGGGCATTCTCAACTCTTGTATCCTGACTCCTCCTTCTTGTCTTGTCTCCTGACTCCTCTCTGGTAACCCTTGGTGGGTTGCGAGGTCTAAATAACTGTTTATCCGAACGGGTTTTAGTTGTAATCTGGAGTCGGAGCCGCGCCTCACAATAAGGGAGGGCTTCCGATTGGCTGACTTCGCAAAACCGACCTTGAATCGAACGGCGACCACGCTCCCTGAGGCGCCTGTTGAGGCACCCTCCGCGCCCCCCGTCCGGCGCGTATTCCCATCCCAGGGCCGGGGTCCACGCCGTACCTCCTCAGCAGTGGGCCTGGGTGCCGCCGTGGTGGTGATCGCGCTGATCATCTGGGCGCTCGTCGCCAGGCGCGCAAGCAAGAACGCGGCCGAAGGCGAGGCTGCAATTCGCACCGCCGTGGTCGAGCGCCGCGATTTCGTCCGAGCCCTGCGCATCGCCGGCACGGTCCAAGCCGTGCGCTCGTACCCCATCCTCGTTCCCGAGATCGCCGGCTCACGCTCGGACCAGTTGGTGCTCACCAAGCTGGCTCCGGCCGGAACCTACGTGAAGCAGGGCGACGTGCTGTCGGAATTTGACCGGCAGGGTCAGATCCAGGACTACATGGACCGAAGCGCCGAGTATCACGACCTGGCGGACCAGGTCGCCAAGAAAGAGTCGGACGAGGCCGCGGCGCGCGCCAAAGACGATACTGAGCTGAAACAAGCGGAACACGAACTGGACAAGGATAAGCTGGAGCTCCAGAAGGAACCCATCCTCTCCCGCCTTGACGTGAAAAAGAACAGGCTGAATGTGGAGGCGGCGGAAGCGAACTTGAAGCAGCTTCGGTTCACTTACTCTTTGAAGCGGCAGGCAGCCCAAGCGGACATCCACGACCTCGAAATCCAGCGCGATGCGAAGCAAGCCGCCATGCTGCACGCCCAAGGCAACGAAGCGAAGCTGGTGATTCATTCCCCCACCGACGGCATTGTGGTGCTGAACTCCATTTGGAAGAGCGGGGGCATGGGTGAGGTCCAGGAAGGCGATGAGGTCTGGACCGGATATTTTTTCATGCAGATTGTGGATACGGACAAGATGGAGGTGCGCGCCAGTGTGAATCAGATGGACGCTCCCTACCTCCACGTCGGCCAGCCAGTGGAAGTCCACCTGGACGCCTACCCGGGGGCTACCTTCTCCGGTAGAGTCGAGCAGTTGTCGCCCCTGGCGCTGAAGAGCCAGTATTCTGACAAACTCTGGCAACTCTCCGCCGTATTCTCGATCGATCAAAGTGACCCCAAGCTGATGCCGAACCTGTCGGCGGCGGTGGACGTTGAATTGGATCGTCAAGCCAAGGCGCTGGTGGTGCCGCGCGACTCGGTCTTCACGGAAAAGGGCCAAGCCTACGTTCGGGTGAAGCGCAGCGCCGGTTCGGACAAGCGGGCGGTGACTCTCGGGCCGACGAGCGACACCGAGGCGGTGATTGAATCGGGCGTCCAAGCCGGCGAGGTCGTGGAGCGCAACGCGGGAGGGGCGTAGTCCGTCGTCCGTTGTCCGTGGTCAGTTGCAAGCCGCGCTGTCAGCCATCAGCGTCTAGCAAGAGCCAAGTGGCTGACGGCTGAGGGGCAGGCTGGTGCGCCCCCTGCAAAACTTGAAAAACGAAGCCACGGATTTTATTGAAAACAAAGGAAGTCGGTTATCGAGAATTAGGAACGAACCCACCGAGTCAAAGGGGGTTGGGGGATTAGGGGATTAGTGAGGCTTCTGAGGTTTTGGTGTCAAGTTTCTCTGCGTTCGATAGGCGTGTCATTTGCGAGACCTAGGGAGGTCGCTCGCTCGGCTTGAGAAAGTTGACCCCCACAAAGCGAGTATGTAATTGATAACAAAAGACATTGTGGATTCGGTTTTTGAAAACAAAGCGGAGAAGAGGCCCCGATGGTGCCAGTTTGGGCGAGAGAAGGGTCGGCCTGCTGGAACGACATAACGAACCCAGTGTCGAAAACAAGCAGGGCAGGGCTTGGCTTACGGGCTTACGAGGCACTGGAACCCTGAAGGCCTCTGATTTCGGCTCCGCTTGGATTGGGGGCCGGCCACCGCGGCCCAGAGGTCGAAGAATCATTTTACGGAAACGAAGCCACCATGTTATTGAAAATAAAGGGTCGGCTTTCGCTTGGCGGGCGAAAGCCACGATCTCTATGAAAACAAATCGGTTGCCTCTGATGGGTTATCGTCCCAAGCTTTCCGTTTCCGTCGTCCGGCTGTTTGAGGGATGAGCAACGACGACGATTTGGATGCCGGTTTTTTCGATCGTCGGTCGGCAATCGGCAATCCTCAGGTAGCAAGGAAGTTTGAATGGCGGCTTTTCAATCGGTAATCGGCAATCGGCGATTGTCAATCCTCCGCGGCTGGCGGCGCTGGGCGCTGATCGGTTTCCTGGTGGTGGCGATCAGTGCGGTCGTCCTGGGCGCGGTCCGGCTGACGCATCCGGCTCCGCAGATTCCCACCACCGAAGTGAAGCGCGGGCTGTTTACCGATTACCTCCGGCTTCGAGCTCAACTGCTGGCGCTCAAGTCGGTGACCCTGACGGCGCCCATGGAGGCAGGGATTAATCTGCAGATTCTCAAGCTGGTGAAGAACGGCGATCAAGTGAAGCCCGGAGACGTGGTCGTCCAGTTCGACGCGTCCAAGCTCGAGCAGACGCTCGATCAGAAGCGGTCAGCGTTGAAGCAGGCGGAAGCAGAGACTGGACAGACCAGCGCCCAAGCTCGCTCGACCGAAGAACAGGACAAGACGGACTTGATTGAAGCCGACTACGACGTGGAGAGGGCAAGTCTCGAGGCCAGCAAGCAGGAGATCCTTTCCAAGATTCAAGGCGCAGAAGACAGGCTGGCTCTTGCGGACGCCGAACAGAGGCTGAAGCAAACGGAACAGAGGCTCAAGTCGCATCAAGACGATGCCGCCGTGGACCTGGAGGAGCAGAAGCAGAAACGGGACAAGGCGTTGTTCGACGTGCGCCAGGCGGAGCGCCAGATCGCGCTGTTGACCGTCCGCGCGCCCATCGGAGGGCTGGTAACCCTGTTGCCCAACTGGCGTGCCGGCGGTTTTCTTGGAAGCGTCCCCGATTACAAGCAGGGCGACCAGGCGTGGCCCGGGGCGGGCATTGCGGAACTGCCCGTCCTTTCAACCCTCGAGGTGGAGGCCCGCGTGGACGAAGTGGATCGCGGGCGCGTCCAGGTTGGCTTGCCGGTCACGGTCCGGGTGGATGCCGTGCCGGATAAGGAATTCCAGGGTCAGGTGTCGGTGATCAGCGCCCTGGCCAAGATCGATTTTCAGTCGGGCTGGCCTTTTTCCAGGAACTTCGACCTGCGGGTGAGACTCCAGGAAGTCGATCCGCGCCTGCGCCCCGGAATGAGCGCCAGCGTGCGGGTGGCAGTGGACCACGTGCCCAATGCCATCCTGATCCCGGCTGAAGCTTCGTTCCAAAAAGGCGGCGCGACCGTGGCCTATGTTCTGAAGGGGCCAAAGTTCGAAGAACGCCCCATCGAGGTGGCGCGCAAGAGCGAGGGCCAGTTAGCCGTGGCCAGAGGTTTGGAAGCGGGAGAGAAAGTTGCTTTGAAGGACCCCACGGAAGGGAAGAGGGACTAGGGAATTGCTGATTGCCGATTGCCGGTTGCCGATTGGAAAAGCGGGCCGGCTCCCGCCTTCTCTTCCAATCGTCAATCAGCAATCGGCAATGATCGCTAGTCACTAGTCACTCGCCACTGCTTCGAGACGGAGATGAGCTTGAAAAAAACAATCTTGCCGTTGCTGATGGGCGTGGCGTTGCTGATCATGGTGGGGATTGGGGCGCCTGGCACGCTCCGGGAAATCCGCCGGCCGGCGCGGGTGACCCCAACCACGCGCGTCCAGCGCGGCGACGTGGCTCTGAATGTTTACACCACCGGGGCCCTGGAAGCCGGGCACACTGCCATGCTGAGCGCTCCGGCCGTCAGCGGCGGCACGCTCAAGATCATCCACCTGCTTAAGACCGGAACACCCGTGAAGAAGGGCGACCTGGTGATCGAGTTTGACCCGAGCGAGCAGGAATACAACCTGGAGCAGCCCAAGACTGACTTGGCTGAGTCGGAGCAGGAAATCAACAAGGCCAAGATCGATGCCGCCGTGCAGGCGGCCCAGGACCAGGTGACATTGCTCCGTGACCAATTTGACGTCAAGCGGGCCGAGTTTGAAGTGAGCAAGAACGAACTGCTGAGCGCCATCGACGCCAAGAAGAACGTCCTCGCTCTGGCGGAGTCCAAGCGGGTGCTGGCGCAACTCGAGTCGGACATCAAGTCGCACCAAGCCTCCAGCCAGGCCAACCTGGTGCTGAATCAGGAGAAGGGACAGAAGGCGATGCTGGCCATGCAGGAAGCGCAGCGCAACATCGACAGCCTGCGGGTGCGCTCGCCGATGGACGGCCTGGTGGAAGTGAAGCTCAATCGGCAGGCCGGGGGAGGCTTTCTCTTTACCGGCATGGTGTTGCCCGAGTTTCAGGAAGGCGATGAGACCTCCCCGGGGGAGGTGGTCGCGCAGGTGGTGGACCCGAGCGACATGGAGATTCAGGTGAACGTGGACGAGGCTGATCGGGCCAGCATCAGCCAGGGCCAGCCGGTGGAAGTGCCCGACTCGAAAACATCTGGCTTTCCGAGCGCGATATCACGCAGCCAGGGCCAACCGGTGGAAGTGCGAGTCGACGCGCTGCCGGGCAGGACTTTCACCGGCAAGATCACCACCATCGCCGGCCTCGCCTCGCGAGGCAATTTTTGGGAGAGCTCCGGCGCCATGAGCAAGTTCGGAATCACGATTCAAATGGATAAAGTCGACCCCGAACTTCGTCCCGGCTACACCGCGCACGTCACGATTTCTGCCAATTTTCTCCGCCACGTTCTCTACCTGCCGACGCATGCCGTCTTCGAGAAGAACGGCAAGCCCGTCGTCTACGTGAAGAGCGGCAGCACGTTTCGCACCCAGGAGGTGCAGGTCAAGTTTCGCACCGAAACTCGGACCGTGGTGGAAGGGGTGGCGGTGGGCACCGAGGTGGCCCTGCTCAATCCCGAGAGTCTGGGTGCAGGACCCGCAACGGCTGCGGGACCCGCCGGCGCCTCCTTGAGCGGAGGTGCCCAGTGACGCAAGCTGCTGCTGCGCGCCCGCCCCTCGTCCGGCTGCGAAGCGGGACGCAGTTCTTTGCCGACTTGGTCGTCGGCTTCGAGAACCTGAAGACGCGCAAAATGCGCACTCTGCTCACCATGCTGGGCATGATCTTCGGCGTGGCGGCCGTGGTCTCCATGCTCTCCATCGGCGCCGGGGCCCAGAAGGAGGTGATAACCTACATCAAGCAGCTCGGTGTGCACAACCTGATTATCGAAGCCAACGAAGCGGCAGACGAGCAGACCTTGCAGAAAATCCGGCGAATCTCGCCGGGTCTCACTTTTCAGGACCTGCGCGTGATCCGCACCAATGTGAGCGTCGTCGTGGAGTCGACGGCCCGCAAGCGGGTCACACCCTCCAAGATGATCCCCAAGCCGAGCCAGGACATGCCGGTGGTCTACGGCGTCAGCCCGGCCTACCAGCAGATCGCCAACCTTCACATCGTGGCCGGCCGCTTCTTCGAAGCGAACGAGAACGACCGCGCGGCGCCGGTCTGCGTCCTGGGCCAGCGGGCGAAGGCCAATCTGTTCGGTCCCCAGGACGCCCTGGGTCAGTACGTCAAAGTCGGCGACCAATGGTTTCAAGTGGTGGGCGTGACGGGAGCGCAGCTCACGGCACAGACGAACGTGCCCGGACTTCCCGCCCAGGACATGAACAACCTGATTTACGTGCCGCTCGACGCCGCCATTTACCGCCTCGCCGACGTGAACAGCCGTCAGAAGGACGAAATCGACGGGGTCTACCTGAAACTCGCTGAGGGCGCCGACAGCGCCGCCGTGTCGGACGTCGTCCGCGGTATTCTCAACGCCTCCCACCACAACGCCGGCGACTTCAGCATCATCCTGCCGGCTGAACTGCTGGCCGAACAGAGGCGAACCGAGCGCATTTTCGACATCGTGATGGTGGCCATCGCTTCCATTTCGCTGTTGGTGGGCGGTATCGGGATCATGAACATCATGCTGGCCAACATCCTCGAGCGCACGCATGAAATCGGCGTGCGGCGCGCGGTCGGAGCGCGGCAGGCAGACATCATCCGTCAGTTTCTGGTGGAAGCGATCTTGATTTCGTTTGTGGGCGGGCTGGTTGGCATCGCCTTTGGCTTCGGGATGTCGCGCCTTATCGCCTGGCTGGCGGGCTGGTCTACTATTGTGACCGCCAACTCGATCCTGCTGGCTTTCCTGGTTTCGGCTTCGGTAGGCCTGGCGTTCGGTATCTATCCGGCCACCAAGGCCGCGCGCCTCGATCCGGTGGAAGCGCTGCGCGCCGTATAAAGCAGTGGCGAGTGCCAAAGACAGTGGCGAGTGACGAGTGGCAAGTGACCGCAAGTGACGAGTTGAAGACCCCGCACCTTGATCGCTCGTTGCCAGCCTCGCGGCTTGCCGGTTGTCGCCCGTCATCCGTCATTTGTCACTCGTCATTTGCCACTGTCTTCAGGCTGGCCACTTGTCGCTCGTCGCTTGTCACTGCTTTTGTTTTGCCGGGGGGTCAAGAATGATACCGTCCTATCGGAGAGAGCTTGTTACTCGTCACTCGCCACTCGCCACTCTTCCTAAGCTTGTCACTCGTCACTTGCCACTCGTCACTGCTTTTCTGCTTGTCACTTGTCACTCGTCACTCGTCACTGCTTCCGGGCAAACCTTCCCGACGCCCGATTATTTTCGCCAGGTCGTGCATCAGGCGCCGCTGCCAACGCAGGTGCGCGGCCCCGAGGCCCTGCGCGACTACGTGGCGGACGGAAAGCTGCGCCTGACCTTGGAGGACGCCGTCCGCCTGGCGCTCCTGAACAACACCGACGTCCGCGTCAATCAACTGCAGATCGAAGGTGCCAAGTACGGAGTGCTCGGCGCTTATGCGCCCTTCGATCCTTCGTTTCTAACCAACTTCAGTTCGAACCGAAGCAGCTCCCCGGCCACCAACCTGTTGCAAGGCGTCGGGGAGACTGTCGCGACGACGCTGACGAGCCTTTCCCAGCAAAGCAGCTCAACCTACTCGCAAACGTTCGAGACCGGCACCAACCTCAGCATCCAGTTCGCGGGCAGCAAGGGCGACACCAACAACAGTTACTATTTCTATAATCCTTTTCTCAGCGCTTCACTGAACCTTCAATTCACGCAGCCGCTGCTCCGCAACCGCGGGCTCTTTCCCAACCGCGCGCCCATCGTCATCGCGCGCCGCAGCCTGGAGCAGTCACGCGAGAACTTTGAAGCGCAGGTCAGCAGCACGCTTCAACAGGTGATCGGCGCCTATTGGGGCGTGGTGCTGGCCCGCGAGAGCCTGAAGGTGTCGCGCACTTCGCTCGACCAAGCAGAGCAGAGCTACCAGCATGACAAGCGCTCGCTCGAGCTGGGCGCCCTGCCACCCCTCGATATTTACCGCTCTGAATCTCAGGTGGCGCAGCGCCGCGTCCAGGTGATCCAGCAAGAGTACGTGCTGAAGCAAGCCGAAGATCAGATTCGTCCCCTGATCGGCGCCGACCTCGACCCTTTCATCCGCGCCCTCGATCTCGACCTGGTGGAGAACCCCGAACCCAAGGGCGAACTTCTGACCATCGACGCCAAGACGGCCCTCGACCAGGCTCTCCAGCATCGTCCTGAGTTTCAGGCCCTTGAGCAGCAGCTTCTCAACGACGACACCAGCCTTCGGCTGGCGCATAACTCCCTGCTGCCGGACCTGGAGCTGACCGGCCTCTACGCCTCGAACGGCATCGGCGGAAATCTGCTGAACCCGCCCCTTCCGGTCATCCCCGGCGGCTTCGGCGACGCGCTCAGCCAGATGTGGGGGTTCGGCTACCCCACCTATGGGTTCACGCTGTCGTTGAACTTGCCTCTGCGCAACCGCAGCGCCGCCGCCAAGCTAGGCCAAGCCTCGGTGCAGAAGCGAAGTGACCTTTATCAAGTTCGGAGGGAGAACCAGGCCGTCAGCCTGGAAGTCTTTTCCAGCGTGCATCAGCTTGAGCAAGCCAAGCTGTCCTTGGAGGCTGCCAAGGTTGCGCTCGATCTCGCGCAGAAGAACCTGGAGGCCGAACAACGCAAGTACGAGCTGGGAAGCGAGACCATCTTCTTTGTGCTCGAAGCCCAGACTGAACTCGCCCAGGTGGAGGTCAGCCTGGTACAGGCGGAAATCGCCTATCAGATGGCGGTGACCGCGGTGGACCACGCCACCGGCGAGTTGCTCGATCACCATCACGTCCAGTTTTCGAGTCTCACCCCGTGAGGGCTGCGGATGGGGCGCTGAGCACACGCGGTCGAGACAGCGCGGGGAGGGTCAAGCCCGAAGTCCGGAGATTGGCCGAGCAGGATCTGCCCGAAGGCTCGCTGGCTCGCCTGAAGCGATGGGACGACACAGGGCCCGTGACTCGAGAAGCCCGAGTTCTTCGAGCCCTGCATCCACTCCCGGGCTTATGCGCTGGCACCCTTCGAGAAGCTGGCGATCGCCGTGGCCTCGTCGGTGTGCACGTCGAAGACGGTCAAGAGCTTGGTGATTTGCAGGAGGTCGTGAACCTTCTTGGTGAGGTTCAGCAGTTTCATGTTGCCCCCCTGGTTGGAAACAGCGGTGAAGGCGCTCACCAGTTCGCCGATCCCAGAGCTATCGATGTAGGTGACGTCGGCCAGATTCAGCAGCAGGTTCTTGTGGCCTTTGGCCAGATAATCGCGGATCATCTGGCGCAACTGGCTGCAAGTCTCGCCCAACGTAATTCTTCCGCTGATGTCAATGACGGTCACCGAATCAACTTGCCGTGCGGTTGCTTTCATGCTCACGGTCTGTGTCCTCCTTCATGGACCTTAGTTTTGTTGGAATTCAAGCGTTTGATCATAATGACTTCCGTGCCCAGTCCCTCGGGGTTCTCGACCCGAAACTCATCCATGAAAGTCCGGATAAGGAAAATGCCGCGTCCCGAAACCCTCAGTAGATTTTCGGGCGTCAGCGGGTCGGGCACCTGGCTCAAGTCAAACCCGCTCCCTTCGTCCCGGATGCGGATTTCGAGCTGGTCGTCACGAATTTGGACGCGCAGCCAGACTTTCTTGTTGGCATCCCCGTGGTTGCCGTGGCGCACCGCGTTGATCATCGATTCGTGCACGGCCATTTCCACTTTGTGCTGGTCTTCTTCTTCGAGCCCCGCGGCCGCGCACATACGTTGCGTGACGTCGTCGGCGACCTCTACGTTCTCCAGCGTGCTCTCGAGCGTCATTTCGACGGTGTTGGCGTCGGCAGTCATGGGTCGCTTGGGCGCAGGTAAATCCCGTCTCCGAACTTACAACAGGGGGCGCAGAAAGTCAATGAGGGCTCGCCGCCGGGTGGCCCAGTTTACTGGCGGCGTTCCCGGAGCGCCGGTCCGGCGGTCACAGACCGCCGCGAAAGAGCCAAACCGGCTTACATCCTCGCTGCCCGCATCCAGCCGTCTCCCTTTGTCTGGTCTGTGGAGCTGGCGCAGGACAGAAGTCAGAAAGCCGTAGAGCATAAACCATGGCGCGTTCAAGGTCAACAACGCGTTGCAGCCATTGTCAAGCGAGCATCGGTCAAGATCCAAGACACAACATCAACGCAGACAGCAAGCACAAGACCGGAACCAAGGCCGAGACCGCATCGAGAACAGGACCAAGAGAGCGCATGATTGGCTGCCCTTCTGCAATCGTCAATCGAACCCGGCGAGCGAACCGCGCGACGCTGGACGGCAGTTCCCTTGCTGACTTGAGCGAGTGAAGTTCTTTAACCACGGATTTGCGAGTTGTTTCGTGGGCGAGAAGCGGAGGCTCGAATGCTGGATTGCGGGCTGGTACCCAAGTGATCCATTGAACTTGTACGTGCCCTGCAAATCATGTGCCTCGCGCCTCGCTTCCTGTTGCTTTTCTGCCACAGACCGCATGACTTGTAGCAAGCTATGATTTAGACAAGGGTCTTATTTACAGCGGTTTAGTCGATTTATCTGCTATTGGCAGAGCAAGTGCAACGCGGTATAGGTGGTGTTGGGAGGAGCATTGAGTCGGCAGCATACTCTAGCCACCTGCGTCAGTTCCTGCGGCATCGGCCTGCACACGGGCGTGAAGGTGAACCTTCGCCTGACGCCGGCCCCGGTGAACAAAGGGATCGTTTTCAAGCGCATCGACCTCGAGGATTTCTCCATAGAAGCGCGAGTGCGCAACGTGGAGCGCGTCAGCTACGCTACCAGTCTCATGAAAAAGGGCGTGCTGATATCGACCACGGAGCACCTGCTCTCGGCGCTGTCGGCCCTTGGCGTTGACAACGTAGTTGCGGAGCTCGACAACCTTGAACTGCCCATCATGGACGGCAGCGCCTTGGCCTTTGTGCGCCTGATTCAAGAGGCGGGCCTGAAGCGGCAGCGCGCCCATCGGAGGTACATCAAGATTGTCAAGCCGGTGGAGGTCGTAGACGGGTGCAGGCGCATCGCCGTCTACCCTGCCGACCGCTTTTTCGTCACCTACCGAATTCTCTTCCCCCATCCTCTGATCGCCGAGCAAATCCGCGAGTACGTACCGGGCGAGGCCAGCTACGAACGGGAAATCGCCCCGGCGCGCACTTTCGGCTTCATCGAGGAAGTTGAAATGCTCCGCAAGAGCGGCCTCGTTCGCGGTGGATCGCTCGAGAACGCTGTGGTATTGACCCGCGACGGGGTCCTGAACCCGGAAGGCCTGCGCTTCCCCGACGAGTTCTGCCGGCACAAGATGCTCGACCTGATCGGCGATCTGGCGCTCCTGGGTCATCCGCTCATCGGACACGTGCTGGCGGACCGCGCCGGCCACGCCATGCACGCCGCCCTCGCCACCCGCATTCTGGCCGATAGGTCAGCTTGGAAGCTGGTAACCGCGGACCAAGTCGAGCGCCAAGAGCCCACCACTCAACCGGTATTGGAAGCGGCGGGAATCCTGCCGTAGGAACAAAGCACCCGCTCGCGCCCTCCCGCCATGAAACGGCAGTCCATCGCGTGGCCGCAAAATCGGCAACAAGAATGACGCTGGCTGCTGTCATGGCACGCGGCCATCTGGTATACTTCCCGTATTGTTGTGAGTCGTATTCAATGCTCCTTGGAGGGAACTATGAGTGTTGCTGGAACTGAAAAGGAACTTAGCATCTACGAGTCCATGGCGGCGCGTTTTGACGTGGCGGCCAAGAAGTTGGGTTTGGAGGAAGGCTTTTTGAAGTATCTGCGCGCTCCTAATCGCGAGATCATCGTTCGTATTCCGGTAAGCCTGGACAACGGCCATTTGGAAGTCTTTGTGGGCTATCGCGTGCAGCACAGCATCGCGCGGGGGCCGTGCAAAGGCGGGGTGAGGTTCTCGCCGACGGTGACGCTTGACGAGGTCCGCGGCTTGGCCGCCGAGATGACGTGGAAGTGCGCGGTGGTGAACATTCCCTTTGGCGGCGCCAAGGGCGGCGTCAACTGCGATCCGCAGAAGCTCTCCGTGGGCGAACTCGAGCGCATCACGCGCCGGTATACGGCGGAAATCCTGGACTACATCGGCCCGGAGCGCGACGTCCCCGCGCCCGACATGAACACCAACGAGCAAGTCATGGCGTGGATGATGGACACCTACTCCATGCACATGCGGCACACGGTGACCGCCTCGGTGACGGGAAAGCCCCTCGAGCTCGGCGGGTCGCACGGGCGCAAGGAAGCCACCGGCCGCGGCGTCATGATCGTGTGCGACGAGGCGCTGGCGCGCTTCGGCTGGCACCGCCAGGACACGCGGGTGATCGTCCAGGGATTTGGGAACGTGGGCTCGCAGGCCGCGCGGCTGATGCACGAGACCGGCTATAAGATCATCGCTGTCTCGGACGTGGAGGGAGGAGTGTTCAACACCCAGGGGCTGGACATTCCGGCGCTGCTCGAATACGCGGAGCAACAGAGGACGGTGGCGGGATTCCCGGGCGGCGAACCCATCGGGAACCAGGAGATTCTGGAACAGCCTTGCGAAATCCTGGCGCCTTGCGCGACGGAGAGCGTGATCCACAGCCGCAATGCCTCGCGCATCCGCGCCAAGGTCCTGGCGGAAGGCGCTAACAGCCCCACCACCGCGCCGGCCGATGACATTCTGTTCGAGCGCGGGGTGTTCGTGATTCCCGATATCCTGGCCAACGCGGGCGGCGTCACGGTCTCCTACTTCGAGTGGGTGCAGGACCGGCAGGGTTACTTCTGGACCGAACCCGACGTGAACGAGCGGCTGAAACGCATCATGGTCAGCGCGTTCCACGACGTCGTGCGGTACGGCGACAAGAACGGGGTGAACAACCGCATCGCGGCCTACATGCTGGCCATCGACCGCGTGATGTTCACGCTCAAGCAACGCGGGTTTTACGCGTAGTCAGAGTCAGGCGATTGCTTGACAACCGACCCTCCATTACCGTGAATTGGTTTTGCATGGCACGCGACGCAAGCGGCGGCACTTGTTCCCTCCCGCCGGCACGGCGACGCTCGGATGATGATCAAGACCGAAGACGAACTGCGCAGAGAAATCATCGAGATCGGCCGGCGGATCCACCGCCTGGGCTTCATTGCCGGCTATGACGGCAACCTCTCGGCGCGGCTGGACAATCGCCATATTCTCTCTACCCCCACCACCATGTGCAAGGGCATGATGGAGCCGGACGACCTCGTGGTGGTGGACTACGAAGGCAGGAAGATCACCGGCCAGCGCAAGGTGACGAGCGAGATCGCCATGCATCTCCTGGTTTACAAGCGCCGGCCGGACGTTCACGCCGTGGTGCACGCCCATCCGCCCACCGCCACCGGCTTCGCGGCCGCCGGCCTCTCGCTCAACAAGGCGCTGATCTCGGAAGTAGTGCTGTCGTTCGGGTGCATTCCACTGGCGCGCTATGGCACCCCCGGCACGCCGGAGCTGACGGAAGCCTTGATGCCGCTGGTTGGGTCCTTCGATGCGATTCTCCTGGCCAATCACGGCGTTGTGACCTACGGGCCGGACCTCGCGCGCGCCTACTTCAAGATGGAAGCGGTGGAGCACTTCGCCAAAATCACCCTGGTCACCGAGATGCTGGGCCGGCAGGTCTTGCTCTCGGAGGCCGAGGTCGATAAACTGCTGGCGGCACGCCAGACTTACTTCGGCCCCGGCACGCCGGCAGTTGAGCGTACCCCGACGTGCCCGATCACCGCCGGCACGCGCCAGGCAGAGGAGAGATTCGCCGTCTCCAAGGAAGACTTGGAAGCTATGGTCCGCGAGGCCGTGCGGGCTCTGGCCAAGAGTTGACAGTCGCAAGACGTGGCGATCGTGGACCAAGTGAACTGTGAATGGTGAATTGAATCATTGGGTCATTGAGCCATTGAGTCATTAAAAAAACCGATCTCAATGGATCAATGACCCGATGATTCAATGACTCAATTCTTCGGTGCTGTCACGCTGACGGATAACTGATGAATGCCCGGTCGGAAGGTAACCTGCCCTTTGCCGCTTGTCTTCTTTCCCTTCGTCGTGCCGGGTGGGCCTTCGGCCCATGCTTGCCCTACCCTCTTCGGGGTTGGACTGACCGACACGGCACAAGGGTACGGCAAGCCGTACCCCTACGAGGCGCACGGCAAGCGGCGCCGAACTCTCCACCCAACTTAAATGGCGTGAATGACATACAAACGATACGTCTAGAACGTCCAGGATGTCTAAGATGTCTAAATTGTCTAAGACGTTCGATACCTTGACAAACCGGCCAGAGGCTAGGATAGTAGATGCTGGCCGTAGCGCCGGGCTTTAGCCCGGCATTTGCCGCCGTACCGCAGGCTGGAGTCAGGCTGGCGAGAGGGGGGGCCGCCGTTGTCCTTGCGCAAGCGACCGACCGTTAGTGCCGCCATGCTGGCCGCGAATCGCGCCAACGCCCGGAAATCGAGGGGGCCGCGCACGGCCGAGGGCAAAGTGCGATCCAGCATGAACCGCTTCCGGCACGGGAAACGCTCGCGCTTGTGTCGAGAGTTCCTCGACGCGTTCCTGGACGACCCGCACTTTGCCGTGCAGAACGTGGACCTCTTGTTCGAGTTGCAGCACGGGAGGCGCGGGAGGGCGGCGATGATGCTGGGCCACCTGCGGGAGAGGTTTGTTGATTACCAGGGGAGTAATACTAATAAAAATACTTAATGGTTTTATTTTTCGCAATTCTTGGACCCTGGGAACGTTCGAACCGGATATGTCCCTTAGAATTGGTACGTTAGCAATCGAGGCGGGACCAAAAAAAGGCTGCAAGTGCTTGATTCTAAGCGCCCTGGTAGATCGATGGCGTCGCCGCGGTCAGGCGGCAAGGCGGGTTTCCTGCCCAGGGCAAAGGAGCAAGACTGACGACATCTTCCAAGTGAGGGGGCAACTCCAGTGGCTGCTTTTCAATCGTCAATCGCCAATCAGCAATCGGCAATGAAAGTTCTCGCGCTGGTCTGCTATGTTGGAATCATGACCACGACCGCACGGGCAGGGACAGAAACCGCATCTCAGAATCCCCCGACCATCGAGGAAGCCAGGGTCTTCATGGAGGGGGCCGAGGCCAGCTTGCTGACTCTGGCGGTCGAAGCAAGTCGCGCCGACTGGGTGAAGTCCACTTATATTACCGACGACACTGAGGCCCTTGCAGCGAAGGCCGACGAGAGGTTCATATCCGCCACGGTCGACCTGGTCAAACAGGCGGCGCGCTTCGATCACCTCAATATGCCTCCTGAGTTGGCGAGGAAGTTCAAACTGTTGAAGCTCTCCTTGACCATCGCGACCCCGTCGAACCCCCGGGAGGGCGAGGAACTCACGCGCATCGCGGCATCGATGGAGGGCACTTACGGCAAGGGCAAGTGGTGCCCTCCTGGCAAGGACAAGTGTCTGGACCTCGAAGATCTCACCCGCCTCATGGCCGAGAGCCGTGACCCCAAACAGCTTCGCGACGCCTGGGTGGGCTGGCACGCCATCGCGCGTCCCATCCGGAAGGACTTCGTCCGCTACGTGGAGTTGGCCAACAAGGGCGCCCGCGAGCTCGGCTTCGCCGACAACGGCGCGATGTGGCGCTCTAAGTACGATATGCCTCCGGACGAGTTCGCCCGCGAGCTGGATCGGTTGTGGGAGCAAGTCCGGCCGCTCTACGTCCAGCTTCACGCTTACGTTCGCAACAAGCTGGGCGAGAAGTACGGCCCGGAAGCGGTTCCGGCAAACGGTCCTATCCCTGCCGACCTGCTCGGCAACATGTGGGCTCAGACCTGGGACAATATTTATCCGCTCGTCGCTCCGGCTGACGCCGACCCCGGCTACGATCTCACCCAGATCCTGAAAAGCCGCAAGACCGAACCGCTACAGATGGTCCGCTACGGTGAGAGCTTCTTTAAATCGCTCGGGTTTGACCCTCTGCCGGAGACTTTCTGGTCGCGCTCACTTTTCGTCAAGCCTCGGGATCGCGAGGTGGTGTGCCACGCCAGTGCCTGGGACGTAGACAACGTCAATGATCTGCGCTTGAAGATGTGCATCGACATCACCGACGAGGACTTCACCACCGTCCACCACGAGTTGGGTCACAATTTCTATCAGCGCGCTTACAACACCCAGCCTTTCCTCTTCCGCGACAGCGCCAACGACGGTTTCCACGAGGCCATCGGCGATACGATCGCGCTCTCGGTGACGCCGGAGTATCTGGTGAGGATCGGCCTGCTCGACAAGGCGCCCGACCCCTCGAAAGACATTGGCCTGCTCCTGCGAAAGGCGCTCGAGAAGATCGCTTTCCTTCCTTTCGGGCTCCTCATTGACCAATGGCGGTGGAAGGTCTTCTCGGGCGAGATCCCACCCGACAAATACAACGAAACCTGGTGGCAGCTTCGCCTGAAGTACCAGGGCGTGGCACCGCCGGCGGCGCGCAGCGAGGACGACTTCGATCCCGGGGCCAAGTACCACGTCGCCGCCAACGTTCCCTACATGCGTTACTTCCTGGCGGACATCCTGCAATTCCAGTTTCATCGGGCCCTGGCAAAGACCGCCAGGTGTACTTTGCCCTTGAATCGATGCTCAATCTACAACAACACGGAAGCGGGCAAGCAGTTGAACGCCATGCTGGCGATGGGATTGAGCCGCCCGTGGCCGGACGCCCTTGAAGCTCTCACCGGCCAGCGCGAGATGGACGCCACCGCCATTCGCGATTACTTCGCGCCGCTGGAAAAGTGGCTGGCCGAACAGAACCAAGGGAAGCCGATCGGCTGGTGATAGTGGACAGGGATCGGTTGGTGAAGGTCAAAGAGAAAAGTACAAAAGGTGGGAATCCAAGTGGCGCACCACATGCTGCCGACTGGCGCCTTGGGCCGGGTGGACGAGCACGGTCCCCGGAACGAGCCCGCCGGAGGTAATCGCCGGTGATGACCCTCCGGCAATTCGCGTCGGGAGTCGAGGCCGTTCCAGCGACAACCTCCTGGTACTTGGCCGATCTCGGTGAGGCGCGCGGCAAGCAGGAGCTTTTTACCCGACAGTCTCCCCAGACGCTGAGGGCGCTGCGGGAGCATGCCTTGATTGAGAGCGCGGTTTCCTCCAACCGGATTGAAGGCGTGGGCGTCGACCAGAAGCGTATCGCCACCATCGTCCTTGGCAGGTCGCCCCCGCGCGACCGCAACGAAGAGGAGGTCCGGGTATCGCGATGCGCTGAAGCGAATCCACCAGCTGGGCGCCAAACTGCCGGTATCCGGGCGTACAATCCGCGATCTGCACCGGCTGAGCCGCGGCGGAGTAGGTGATGCGGGCCGATACAAGCAGAGGGACTCGGACATCATTGAGAAGCTGCCGGACGGCCGTGTTCGAGTCCGCTTCCAGACTGTCTCGGCGGCGAAGACACCCGCTTGCATGAAGGAAACCCTACGGCTTTGGAATGAACAGTTGACTGCGCGGCAGGTTCACCCGCTTATCCTATTGGCCGCCATGAATCTCGATTTCCTCTGCATTCATCCGTTCCGCGACGGCAATAGGCGTGTGTCACGGCTGTTGCTTCTCCTGCAATGTTACCACCTCGGCTTTGAGGTTGGGCGCTATGTAAGCCTGGAACGGGTGATCGAAGAAAACAAGGAACGGTATTACGAAACGCTGGAGGAAAGCTCCCAGAATTGGCGCCAGGGAATGCACAGCCCTTGGCCGTACGTCAACTTCGTCCTGTTCGTTCTCAAGACGGCGTACCGCGAGTTCGAAGAACGTGCTGGGCAGGTGAAGAGTCCCCGTGGAGCCAAGACCGCCCTGGTTGAAGCAGCCATCGGCTCTTATGCCGGCGACTTCAGCCTCAGCCAACTGGAACAGGCTTGCCCAGGCGTCAGCCGGGACATGATACGTCGGGTTCTGCGGGATCTTCAGAAAGCGAAGAAGGCCGTTTGCTTGGGACGTGGTCTGGGCGCGAGGTGGCGTAAAGAAGGTATTACCCCTTAAAGAGGGTAATAGAGAGGGTATCGTGGTAGCACCTGCCGGCCACGCTTTTTTTGCTCGCGGCGCGATTCCGCAATCAGGCGGGGTACGTCTCGCCCCGTCAGGCCGAGGCTCTGCGGCATATTCCAGCAGGCCCCTACCCTTTACCCTTTACCCTTCACCCTTTACCCTTTACACTTTATTCGATGGCAGGCGCTCGGAAAGTTCCCAGCCGCGTGATCGGAATTGACCCCGGACTCGGCGCCACAGGCTACGGCGTGATCGAGTTTTGCGGCGACGAGGTGAACCTCCTGGAAGCTGGTGTCATCCGCTGCGGTCCGGCGCGGCGGGAGAGCCTGCCTAAGCGACTCGAATCAATCTTTGCGGAGTTGCGACAGGTCATTGACGAGTTCCGGCCCGAGACGATGTGCCTGGAGGAAGTCTACAGCCACACGGATTATCCTCAGACGTCGATCCTGATGGGCCACGCGCGCGGTGTGATCTGCCTGGCCGCGCAGTTAGCGGGCGTTCCGGTGGTGAGCATCTCCGCCAAGCGCATCAAGCAGTCCGTGACCGGCAACGGCAACGCCAGCAAGATCCAGGTGCAGCGGACCGTGCAGCAGTTCTTTTCTTTGGATCGGGTGCCGCATCCACCCGACGTCGCGGACGCTCTTGCTGCCGCGCTGTGCTTTTTGAACTCGTTGCGGGCGCGACAGCGCTGAATAGTGAATGGTGAATGGTGAAGAACGCGAGCGGCAAGTTCTCTGCTCTTCGTATGGTTCACCATCCACAATTCATAATTCACTATTCACCATTCACTATTCACAATTCTATGGAGTGCGGCTGGTGATTTCCGAAATTACGGGCGAAGTCCTCTACGACCGCATCGGGCGCAACACGCTCCTGGTGCGGGTCAACTCGCTTTCCTACGAAGTGTTTGTGCCGTCGGGGATCGCTTCGCGGCTGCGCCATACAGCAGAGAGCGAGCGTCGCAATCCGCTCACCGTCTACACCATCTACTACATCGACGGCGGGCTGGGCGGCGGCCACTTGACGCCCAAGCTGGTCGGCTTCCTGGATCCCATCGACCGCGAGTTCTTCGAGGCCTTCACGACGGTTCCGGGCGTGGGTTTCATGAAAGCGCTCAAGTGCCTGGTGCGTCCGATCAACGAAATTGCGCGCGCCATTGAGCGCGGCGATACGGTGTTTCTGAAGGAATTGCCGTACATCGGACCCAAGATCGCCGAGCGCATCGTCACCGAGCTGCGCGGCAAGATGGCCAAGTTCGCACTCGCGCCCGCCGAGGCGCCGCTCTCGATCGAGGAAGAGGGCTCCGCCGAATTGAAAACCGAAGCGCTCCAGGTGCTCGCACAACTCGAATACTCGCACGCCGAGGCGCACCGCATGGTGGCGGACGTGTTTGGACGATACAAAAACATCAAGAGCATTGAAGAGTTCTTGCGGAGAGTGTTTGAACAAAGGGCAAATGATGAAGAATTGAGTCATTGAGTCATTGGGCTATTGAAGACGATCGCCTTTTTGAATGGATCAATGATTGATTCAATGGCGCAATGACTCAATTCGATCCGGCGCTGCACGACAACAGCATGAGAGAACGTCTCGTCTCTCCCGACCTGATCTCGAAGGAAGAAGAAAGCTTTAACCGCAGCCTTCGTCCGCCCACGCTCGAAGAATACATCGGGCAGAAGAAGGTGGTGGAGAAGCTCTCCATTGCCCTCCAGGCGGCGCGGCAGCGGGGCGAGGCGCTGGAACACGCGTTGTTTTACGGCCCGCCGGGACTGGGAAAAACCACGCTCGCCTACATCATTGCCAACGCCATGGGGGCCAAGATCACCACCACCTCCGGCCCGGCGCTGGAGCGCACCGGCGACCTGATGGGCATCCTCACTAACCTTGGCGAGCGCGACATCTTCTTCATCGACGAGATTCACCGCCTGCCCTCCAACATCGAAGAGTTCCTCTATCCGGCGATGGAAGATTTCAAGATCGACTTCGTCATCGACAAGGGGCAGTTCGCCCGGACCATCAACCTCGAGCTAAAGAAGTTCACGCTGATCGGCGCCACCACGCGCGCCGGCAGTCTCTCGGCCCCGCTGAGGAACCGCTTCGGGCTCTTTTACCATCTCGAGTTTTACGAGGTGAAGGAGCTTCTCCAGATCGTCTTGCGATCGGCCAAAATTCTGGAAGCCAGGATCGACCAAGCCGGAGCTGAAGAAATCGCCCGTCGCGCCCGCGGCACGCCGCGCATAGCCAATCGGCTGCTGCGGCGTGTCCGCGATTATGCCGAAGTGAGGGCAGGCGGGGCCATCGACCAGCAGGTAGCGCGCGAAGCCCTCCAGCTTGAAGGCGTGGACGATCACGGCCTCGACGATCTCGACCGCAACTTCCTCAGCACCATCATCCGCCACTACCACGGCGGACCAGTCGGCGTGGAAGCGATCTCGGCCACGCTCAACGAAGAAGTGGAAACCCTGGTGGATATGGTGGAACCTTACCTGCTTCAGCAAGGGTTCATCAGCCGCACCAAGAGCGGCCGCAAGGCCCACGAACTGGCCTATCGGCTGCTCGGCTTGGTGCCTCCGCGACGGGGTGAGCCGACCCTGTTTGAATGATGCTACTCTTTCTCAAGGAAACCCTTCGCCGGGTATGGGCTACTAAGAGTGTGGCAGGACCCTTCAGGTTACGTCCGATGGCCCCACAAGCGGGACTTCCCAACATGCTTCCTTGGTGTGGGGCAAAGCCTCGTTAGTCGATCGTTCTCGATTCAGAGTTTTTTTCAGCCCCTAATCCCTGCTCCTCGCCATGACCTAAGTTGCTCCACCGCGCGAGGCAGGACTTCGAGCGTGTAGTCGATGTCGTCGGCCGTGGTGTAATGGCCGAGGCTGAACCGGACGCTTGCCCGTGCCTGGTCGGGCGTCAGGCCAAGGGCCGAGAGCACGTGAGACGGTTCGACCGAGCCGGAGGAGCAAGCCGAGCCCGCCGAGCACGCCACGCCCTGAAGGTCGAGGCTGATCACCAGACTACCGCCGTCGACCCCGTCGAACCGGAGGTTGGTCGTGGAAGGTACACGCCGTGTCCGATCTCCATTCACGGCCGAGCCCGGCACGCCTTCGAGCACGCTGTTTTCCAGCCGGTCGCGCAGCGATGCGATGCTCCGGGCCCCTTCTGCCATGCGTTCATGGGCGAGGGCCACCGCCTTTCCCAGACCGACGATCCCCGGAACGTTCTCCGTGCCCGCCCGGCGGTCGCGTTCGTGGTGCCCGCCGTAGATCAGCGGCGCCAGGTTGGTTCCCTTGCGGATGTACATGGCGCCTACGCCTTTCGGCCCGTGCAGCTTGTGCGCCGAAAGGGCGAGCAAGTCGATGTGGAAGTTCTCCACGTCGACGGGAATTTTGCCCACCGCCTGGACCGCATCGGTGTGAAACGTGATGCCTCGCTCGTGCGCGATGCGGCCGATCTCCTCCACCGGCTGGATCGTGCCGAGCTCATTGTTGGCGAACATAACCGAGATGAGCACCGTTCCTGGCCGGATGGCGCGCTCCACGTCCGCCGGGTCCACGATGCCGCCCGAGCCCACCGGCAAGTAAGTAACGGCGACGCCGCGATGCTCGAGTACCTGCGCCGAATGCAGCACGGCGTCGTGCTCGATCGAGGTAGTGATGATGTGCTTCCCCTCGCCGTTTCCGCTGGGCCGCGCGGCACCCACCACGCCGAACAAGGCCTCGTTGTCGCCCTCCGTGCCGCCGCTGGTGAAAATCACCTCGCCTGGCTGCGCGTTCAAGAGCCGTGCCACCTGTGCCCTTGCCTCTTCCACTGCCGCCTTGGCCTGCTGGCCGTACCAGTGCACCGACGATGGATTGCCGAACTGCTCCATAAAGTACGGCTTCATCGCCTCAAGCACTTCCGGCGCAAGCGGGGTGGTGGCGCTGTAATCGAGATAAACGTGACGCATTGGAAGACTGTCCTTTGTCCATAGTCCTTGGTCCTTTGGCCCTCTCCATTTGTCCGTTGCTTAGGGCTGACGGCTTTTCACGCAACAAACAATCGCCTTTCTTGCTGAGTGCTGACACCGGATCGCTGATTGCTTTCGCAACGGACAAAGGACAAGGGACAAAGGACGTCTTATGAGCCCTTCTGTCCCCGTATCCACTCGCGGAGCCCGCGCAACCAGGCAGTGCGCGGCGACGACTTGCCCTCTTCCAGAAAACGTGAGAGGTCGCCAGCAGTCAGACCCGGCAAGACGACGCTCTCCTCGCCCTCGACATACCCTCCGCCGGCAAGGCTGTAAATCAGTATTTTTTCCCCGTCATAGCGCCAGACTTCAGGGATGCCGAACTGCGCGAAGATGGGAAGCTTGTCAAGCGAGTAATGGCTGATGTCAGTCTCAATCACCAGATCCGGCGGCGGATCCACCTTCGGGTCAATCTGGGCTTTGCCCCTGATGCGACCTGCGTTCTGGATGTAGAAGCACGAATCAGGCTCGAATCCGCGCTGCCACTCTTCCCGGCGAAAGGTGGTTGAACCAGCATTACAGATGTCGATGTCCATTTCCTCGGCGTACACCTCAACGATCAGCGCTAACGTCCGGTTGCACTCTTCGTGTGTGAAAGAAGGGCTCACGATTTCCAGAACTCCTTGGTCAAAAGTGAAGTGCGGGACACTGCGGTCCACGTGGTCAGCGAGCAGGGCTTCGTAAGCTGCCCAGCTCACGTCGTTTAGGACAAACCGCTGTTCACGCTGTTCAGGCCGAGTGAGGACTGTCGCCATGCGGTCTAGACCCCCGAATCGGCGCGCCAATCGTCGCCAATTCCTCAAGTTTGATTCTACCCGCAGGAAGCGGCACATTCCAGCCCTTTCGCCGTTGCGCGGTGTCCTAAAATCCTTAGGACACTACCCGCCGTTGCCTCCCCGCAAGGGGAGGGCCACGAGCAAGCCGTGGGTGCATAACCGGGCTTGACAGTGCATAACCGGGCTGATTGACTTGGTGGTCCGGCAAGCGCTACGCTTCGCTTGTGTCCGGCGCTCTCGCGATGCTCAGGGCTTCAACCGGAAGCATCCGGCCCCCATCCTCTTGTGGCTCGCGGGGTCGCGCCGTAGCGGGCAAACGCGACGGCCAGACCGCGCTGGTAGTCGTGGTCCAACGTTGGCACTGCTCGTCCTGGCGGTTATCGGAGGCCTGATTCTGGTTCGGTATCGTTAAGCAGAGCGCCCCATCGGTCGCGGGTTCGACTTCGTTTCTAAGACAAAGCGACATAAGTTGAAGCGCGCTCGATGAGCGCCGACTGGGGTCCGGACATTTTGCGCGTCGAGTATGAGCGCAGTGCACCAGGACAGAATCACCCTCACGCAACCCCCTCCTTTCCGCCGGCAACGGACGTTCTGGCGCCCAATGCAATTTGTCGCCTTCCAGACAATCATGTAGAATGCCGTCTTGGGCGCATTTTCCAATTCTGCCGGTCGGTGGCGTCGAATCGCCCCGAATCTCTTGCATGAAAAGACAAACAGCCAAGGGCGGGAATCAAGAGGGGCAGATCCCGGCCAGCGGTTCCGGACTCCGGACTTCGGACCCCGAACTGAGTGACGGAGCTCATGCCTAACCTTCTCGACGAACTGAATCCCCAACAACGCGAAGCCGTTGTCGAGACGGAAGGCCCCCTGTTGATCCTGGCGGGCGCGGGCAGCGGGAAGACGCGCGTCATTACCTACCGCATCGCCTATTTGATCGAGGGCAAGCGCGTTGACCCGGCCAGCATCCTGGCGGTGACCTTCACCAACAAGGCTGCCGACCAGATGAAGGAGCGCGTAGTGACGCTCCTCTCGCGGCAAGGGGAAAACGGGCATCGGGAATCGGGAGTCGGGAGTCGAGAAGAAGTCGCGAGTCGGGGAGAAGCGGAGCGGGGAGACGGGGATCAGGGAGCGACTCCCGACTCCCGACTCCCGACACCCGCAGCTCTGCCGCAGATTTCCACTTTCCATTCGTTCTGTGTGCGGGTGTTGCGCAAGGATATCAACCGGCTCGGTTACAGCCGCGACTTTTCCATCTACGATGACGACGACCAGGCGCGGCTGATCAAGACCGGGATTGAGGAGCTGGGGCTCGCCGGCCTGGGCGTCACGCCGCGTGCCGCGCTCTCACGCATCAGCTACTGGAAGAACCGCGGCATCCGCCCCGAGGAGGCGTACGAGCAAGCCGACGACCCCAACACCGAGAGGCTTGCGGTGCTGTTTGGCCTGTACGAGCGCAAGCTGCGGCAGGCGAACGCCCTCGACTTTGACGACCTGCTGCTGAAGACGGTGGAGATGTTCTATAACGCTTCCGACGTTTGTGACCGTTACAACCAGCGCTTCCGCTACCTGCTGGTGGATGAGTACCAGGACACGAACCGTATCCAGTACGAGTTGATCCGACAGTTGACCCTTCTCCACCAAAACGTCTGCCTGGTGGGTGACGAGGATCAGTCGATCTACCGCTGGCGGGGCGCCGACATTCAGAACATCCTGAGCTTCGAGAAGGACTATTCATCCGCGAAGATCGTCCGCCTGGAGCGGAACTACCGCTCGACGCAGACCATTCTTGACGTTGCCACCGCCGTTGTCCGTCACAACGTGGCGCGCAAGGGCAAGGTCCTGTGGACCGAACGCGGCGCGGGGCAGCACGTCAACTTGTATGAAGCTCGCGACGCGGAAGAGGAGGCGTTCTTTGTCGCCTCTGTAATCGCGCGCCGGATGCAATCTGCGGCCGGCGAAAGCCTCGCCGTCCTCTACCGCACCAACGCCCAGTCGCGCGTGTTCGAGGAGGCGCTGCGGACGCGGGGCATCGGCTACCGTCTGGTGGGCGGCTTCAGTTTTTATGCGCGAGCCGAGGTGAAGGACGCGCTGGCCTACGCCCGCCTCGCCGCGAATCCGGGCGACGCTGCTGCTTTTCTCCGCATCGTTAACACGCCGCCGCGTGGAATCGGAGGCACCACGGTGGGCGCGATCGAGGAAGCGGCGCGCGCCAGTCGAATGACCCTCTGGGAAGCGCTCGAACAGGAAGTTGCGGAGAGGCGCCTGCCGTCGCGCGCGCACCGAGCTCTGGTGTCTTTCCATGCGCTGATGCGCGAGCTTGCTGCGGCTCGCGAACCCCTGAAGTTGCCGGAATTCATCAAGGCGATCCTCGAGCGGTCGGGATATCTTGAGATGCTGCAGGCGGAGAACTCGCCGGGGGCGGAGGATCGGATCGAGAACCTGAAAGAACTGGTGAACGCAGCGGCGTCCGCAGCGGAGCGAGGCGCAACGCTGGCGGAGTTTCTCGACTACGCGGCGCTGGTTTCCGACGCCGACGACTACGATGAGCGGGCGCGCGTCACGCTGATGACTTTGCACAGCGCCAAAGGCCTCGAGTTCTCGACGGTTTTTCTGACGGGTTTGGAAGAGGGCGTGTTCCCCCACAAGCTTTCGCTCGATAGCGACGCCGGAATCGAGGAAGAGCGGCGCCTTTGCTACGTCGGCATGACGCGCGCCAAGGATCGTCTGACCCTTTCCTGGGCGCGATACCGGCGCGCCTACGGGCAGGAGGGCCATCAAGGTAACCGCCCCTCGCGGTTCCTGAACGAGGTCCCCCGGCACCTGGTGGAGTCCCTCAACCCAGGACGATTCACCCCCAAGCGGCAAACCACTTGGGAGAACGCGGTGAATTCGGTGCGCGGCGTCGACCACTTTATTGAGGAACGAGGACGGAGCGGAGCGCGGGGATCAGACGGACCGCGAGGCCACCACGGCCCTTCTTTCGGGTCGCCGGCCGCAGGCGCTTCGCAGGGTCGCTGGAAGGTTGGGACTCGGGTCCGGCACGCCAAGTACGGGCTTGGCACCGTGATGAATTGTGAGGGCCAGGGAGATGACGCCAAGCTGACCGTCAGTTTCCCTGGTTACGGAACGAGAAAACTGATAGAACGATACGCCGCCCTGGAAAGGGCATAAGGGTTCGTCGGTCCCACGTCGGGGGGGCGCAGCGGAAGAGCAACTGGCCGCCGCCTTCAAAGCGGCCGGAGTGTGGCAGTATTGAACAAATGCATGATTGTGTGTGATCGAGCGATCGAAAATCATACAACGCCCGATCACACCATCTCACAATGAGACAGGACTATGGATACTTCGAAAATCAAAGACAAAGCCGAACGCAAGAAGCTGAAGCGCGCCGCGCGCAAGGAGGCGCCGCCCAAACCCAAGCGGACGGACCCTCGTGGGTCCCACAAGCGAAAAGTCAAGAAGAAGGGTCCGGGTACTGCGCCAAGAAGATAGAGCCATTGTACGATTGCTTAAGACTCCTGTCTGCTTGGCGTTGAGCAGTCGGGGATTGAGTGATCGCCGTTGGCAAGCCTCCAAGGCGATTGCGTGGTTAAGTGGTCGAGTCAGGAACAAATGCGGGGGCGGACCAAACAGTTCGCCATCCGGATTGTCAAGATGTTCCGATCGTTGCCCAAGACCGCGGAGGCGCGGGTGTTTGGCCATCAAGTAGTGCGTTGAGGTATGGTCGTAGCAGCAAATTGCAGTGCCGCCTGTCGCGCACGGTCGAAGGCAGAGTTCGTCTCAAAGATAGGGATGTGGTTGAAGAAGCGGACGAAACCATATTCTGGTTGGAGTTGCTGGTCGAAACGGGTATCGTATCCAAGCCCAAGATGACGCGTCTGTTGGACGAGGCGAATCAATTGATTCATATTTTCTCGGCCTCGCAGAGTACGGCCAGGAAGGGCGCGGGTGACGCAATCGCTTAATCAGCCAGGCACGCAATCGCCAATGTTTGAGCAATCGCTCAATCACCCGATCACGCAATCATCCGATGGCTAGCCAGTACTTTGCCAAAAAGAGCATCGACAAGTTGTTGGCGGACGCCGACGAGGCCGAGCACCGGCTGCGCAAGACGCTGGGGCCCTGGTCGCTCACCGCCCTCGGCATCGGCGCCATCATCGGCACGGGGATCTTTATTCTGACGGGAACGGCGGCAGCCGGCGAGGTCGTCAACTTCCAGTCGGTCCTGAAGGCGCCGCTGATCGGTGTCCTGCTGCACGGGCGCCATGCGGTGGGTGTGGCCGGACGCCCGGGCGCCGGGCCCGCCATCGCGCTCTCATTTTTCCTGGTGGCGATCGCCTGTGCTCTGGCCGGGCTTTGCTACGCCGAGCTTGCCTCCATGATCCCCATCGCGGGCAGCGCGTACACCTATACTTACGCCACGCTGGGCGAGATTGTCGCCTGGATCATCGGCTGGGACCTGATCCTGGAGTACGCGGTCAGCAACATGGCGGTGGCCGTGGGCTTCTCGGCTTACATTGACAGCCTCCTGGCCGGCTTCGGCTTGCACATCCCGGCAAGCATCAGCAACCCGGTGTTCAGCGACTCGCTCGAGCGTACTGGCTCGTACTTCAACGTGCCGGGCTTCCTCATCGTGATGATCCTCACCGTGATCCTGGTGCGTGGGATCCGCGAGAGCGCCGGGGCCAACAATTTCATGGTAAGCGTTAAGCTCATCGCCATTCTGATCTTCATATCCTTCGCCTCACGTTACATCCACGTTTCCAACTGGAAGCCGTTCATGCCGAACGGCTGGCAGGGTGTGCTGACCGGCGGCGCCATCGTGTTCTTCACCTACATCGGCTTTGACTCCGTCTCCACGGCTGCGGAGGAGACGCGCAACCCGCAGCGAGACGTCCCTATCGGCATCATCGCTTCCCTCATCGTCTGCACGATTCTCTACTGCTCGGTGGCAGTGGTGCTCACCGGTATTCAGAACTGGCAGCAGCTTCGCAACGCGGCCCCTGTCGCCACAGCCCTCGAATATATTCACCTTTATGGTGTCGAACGATGGGTGACGGTGGGCGCGCTGATGGGCATGCTCAGCTCGCTCCTCGTTTACCAGTTGGGGCAGGCGCGCGTCTGGTTCTCCATGTCGCGCGACGGCCTGTTGCCCAAGGCATTCTCGCGGGTGCACACACGATTCCGCACACCCCACGTCAGCACCTGGCTTGCGGGCTTCTTTGTGGCCGTTCCCTCGGGACTGTTCAACATTGGCACGCTGTCGGATCTCGCGAACATTGGCACGCTTTTCGCGTTTGTTCTGGTGTCGCTGGGCGTGCTGGTGCTGCGACGGAAGCAGCCCGGGCGCCCGCGCGCGTTTCGAACGCCCTGGGTTCCGGTGGTGCCCATCGCCGCGGTCCTATGCTGCCTGACCCTGATGGCGAGCCTCCCGGTCGAAACATGGCTACGGTTCGTGATCTGGCTGATGATCGGCCTGGTGATTTACTTTAGTTACAGCCGCCACCACAGCGAGTTTCGACGCGGCCCCACGGCCGTTGTCGTGCTAGAGACAGTGAGTGCTACCAAGCCGTGAGGGTCGCAGGACGGAAGATTGATGATGAAGAGACGCCCCGCGCTGCCCGCCCATTAGCGTGGTTCGTATTGATCATGCCCGACGGTCTTCTATCCATGAACGCTTTCATCGCCCGACTGCCCAAGGTCGAGTTACACCTTCACCTCGAGGGCAGCGTGCGGCCGAAAACCTTGCGCGAGATGGCGGAGGGAAAGGGTTGGCTCAAGGGCAAAGTCGCCGACTGGATCAGTGAACGCACGCGTGACTCCTACTGTTACGGCAGCTTCCAGAAGTTCCTCGTGGCCTTCGGCCTGGTCTCGTTGTTGCTCGAAGGGCCGCAGGACTACGCGCTGGCCACCACGCGCCTGATGGAGTGGCTGGCGGAACAAAACGTCCGGTACGCCGAAATAACCCTGTCAGCCGGGGTCATCCTCTGGAAGAGGCAGTCGGTGGAGGCGACTTTCGAGGCGATCGCCGCAGCAGAAGAAGAAGCGGAGAAGCGATACGGCGTGCGCGTCGCCTGGATCTTTGACGCCGTGCGCCAGTTTGGCATCGACCACGCAAAGCAAGTGCTCGGATTTGCCGGACGCTTCCGCTCGCAAGGCGTCGTCGCCTTCGGAATCGGCGGCGACGAGGCGCGCGGACCCGCAGAGCTCTTCACGGATATCTATCACCAGGCACGCGACCTGGGGTTGCACGTCACCGCGCACGCTGGGGAAGCCGCCGGCCCCGAAAGCGTTCGCAGCGCCGTGGTGTTGCTGGGTGCGGAGCGTATCGGCCATGGCCTGACGGCGGTGCGCGATCCAGGCGTGGTGGCGTTGCTGCGCGAGCGACACGTGCCACTTGAAGTCTGCCCCACCAGCAACGTGTCGACGGGCCTGCTGGCTCGCTTCCAAGACCACCCGCTTCCGCAGTTCCTTGAGGCAGGCGTTGCGGTTACGCTGAACTCGGACGATCCCGCCATGTTCGGCACGAGTCTCCAGCGCGAGTTCGAACTCGTTGCCAAGCACTTCGCGCTTTCACGGCACCAGATCCTGGGCCTCTCGGAGGAAGCCATCCGCTCGGCGTTCCTCCCCGCAGAGGATCGAAAGAAGCTTCTGGTTGAGCTGCAGCGGGCCTCAGGTTGACCAAGACGACCTTCCCCGAGAAGCGTGCCACGCGCGTTCTTTGCCGAACGTCTCGCGCTCGCGCGGAGACACGAAGACTTCACCGCCGCAATGATCGAAGCCCCGCGTCGTACCCCGCTGGGTCGAAGCGCAGGCTGATATAATTCATGCTTGGTTTTGCGGGGAGGGGGAAGCCGATGGTGACGTTCCTGCTCTGGTGTATTCTGCTGGTTCTCTGCTGGCCGCTGGCGCTCGCGGCGCTGGTGCTTTACCCGATCGTGTGGCTGTTCCTGCTTCCCTTCCGCATCCTTGGGATCGCCGTCGGCGGCGTGCTGGATCTCGTCTGGGCCATCGTGGCGCTGCCGGCGCGGCTCTTGAGGTCGCCGGGGCGGATGTAACTCGGCCCCGGTCCAAGTGCCGGGGCCGAGTTACTAGTGTAGCCTACCATCTTTCCAAAAGCCCGACGTCGGCCGCGGTGCGCTGGACGGCGGCGGCCAGCTTGTCATGGTCGAGGAGGCCGCGGTAGACTTGGCCGGCGATCTCCGCCGCGTGCGGCCCGAACATCAGGCGCCCGCCCCGCAGCAGCACCACCACCGCGTATTTCGCCTGCTGGTCGGCGGCGTAGGAGGCGAACCAGCCCAGGTGGGCGCCGTCTTCGGTGCACGTCCCCGTCTTGCCGTAAATCTCTTCCAGGGGGTTATAGGCGGACTTCGCCGTGCCATAGAGCACCGCCGCCGCCATGCCTTCTTTCAGGCCGGGCAGGACCGAGGAGAAGTTATCGAGGCGCCTGCGGATGCGAGGCTCAAAGCTCTCGACCTCTTCCGACGTTCGCGGATATTGCAGCCAGTAGAGCGTCCCGCCGTTGGCGATGGAGGAGACGATGGCCGCCTGTTGCAGAGGGGTCACCTGGATCGCCTGGCCAAAGCTGGTCATCAATCCAACCCCACCTTGCTTGGGCGGCTCAGAAGGAAACACGCCCGACGATTCGCCGGCAATGTCCCAGCCGGCTTTCTGACCGAGTCCGAATTCCTCGGCGTAGTGTTCCACGCGCTTGAAGCCGAGCATCTCGCCCAGCTTGGCAAAAAACATGTTGTTGGAGTGGGCCAGCGCGTCGCGCAGAACGATCCGGCCGCCGTGATTGCCGAAAACACGGAGCTTGGTCTCCGGCGTGATGATTCCCTCTCTCAAAGCTCCCGCCGCGACCACCGGCTTGATGGTGGAGCAGGGCGTGTAGGCGCCCGAGAGGGCGAGCGGCTGGTTGACGACGGAGAGGATCCTCCCGTTGTCCGGGTTGACGATGACGACCGCACCATTCCAGTTACCCAACGCTTGGACCGCGGCGGCGCGCACGGCGGGGTCTTCGCCGGCGGGATTGTCGTATTGGGTGGGATTGCCATACGAGCTGACGCGCCAAGCACTGTAAACGCGCGCCCGGCGTCGCCGGCCTCGAATGGATTGGGCGGACGGGCCGCTCAGCTTCGAGGCTTGCGAAGCGGACGTCGTGCTCGAACGGCTAGCGGTGTGCGAGCCCGTCGACGGTTTCACCGCGCGGTGCACTCGCTTCTGTGGAAGGGTGGACTTGCTGGCACCCTGGAGAGTGCCGAGAGACAGACAGAGTAATGCCACAGCCAGGATGGCGATTTTTCTGGACAATGCGCTTGTACCCCCCTTTGTGATTGGTCCCCATCCGACCCTGGCGCCGGTCTCGCGGGGAAGTTCGTTCCTCAGGCAAGTCCGAGGGCTTGCCGTACCACTTACTTCATCGGCGGGATTTCACGGGGACTCAAAACTCATACTCGAACCCGCCAGCGTAACCTTATTCCACAGCCTGGTGTTCCGTCAAGTCAAATCCTCAAGTCGCTTACCGGAATGATCCCGCGTAAGGGCCCGACAGCCTTCAGCTATCGGCGCTCAGCCAAGCAACCCTCAAGCGTGTTTTGCCTTTGGCTGTTTGCTGACGGCTGACGGCTGAAAGCTCCCTTACTTTTTCCCGCGCGCGGCAGCCGCGGCGGTTGCGGCCTCGGCCGCGGTTGGCTCGGCCGCGATGGGCAGGCCCAGCGCCTTGCGCAACTCCGTCTCCAGCTTTGTCCGGATGTCCTCATTCTCACGCAGGAACTGCCTGGCATTCTCGCGTCCCTGCCCGATGCGCTCGCCGCGGTACGAGAACCAACTGCCGCTCTTCTCGAGAATATTTTTCTCGGCCGCGAGGTCGATCAACTCGCCTTCCTTCGAAATTCCCTCGCCGTACAAAAGGTCGAATTCCGCCTCGCGAAAAGGAGCGGCCATCTTGTTCTTGACCACCTTGGCCTTGGTGCGGTTTCCCACCATGCGCTCGCCGTCTTTGATGGAGGCGATGCGCCGGATGTCAACCCGCATGGAAGAATAGAACTTCAGGGCCCGGCCGCCCGTGGTGGTCTCGGGGTTGCCGAACATCACGCCGATCTTCTCGCGGATTTGGTTGATGAAGATCAGGCAGGTCTTCGATTTCGACACAATGGCGGTGAGCTTGCGCAACGCCTGCGACATCAGGCGCGCCTGAAGGCCGGGCAGCGAGTCGCCCATCTCGCCTTCCAGTTCGGCCTTGGGCACCAGCGCCGCCACCGAATCCACCACCAGCACGTCCACCGCGTTCGACCGCACCAGGGCCTCGGCGATTTCGAGCGCCTGTTCCCCGTAGTCCGGCTGCGAGACGAGCAGGTTGTCCACGTCCACGCCCAACCGCTTCGCGTAGCCGGCATCGAGGGCGTGCTCGGCATCGATAAACGCCGCCATGCCGCCGCGCTTCTGCGCCTCGGCGATCACATGCAGCGCCAGGGTCGTCTTGCCGCTCGATTCGGGGCCGAACATCTCCACTACCCTCCCGCGCGGCATGCCGCCGATGCCCAGCGCCGCGTCGAAAGCAAGCGAGCCTGTGGGGATGATCTCCACCGGCACCAAGGCGTCCTTGGTGCCCAGCCGCATGATCGAACCCTTGCCGAACTGCTTTTCAATCTGAGTCAGGGCGAGGTCAATGGCTTTGTTACGTTCCGTCCGGTCTTCTGGCATCGAGTTTCCTCTCTCAAGCGCCTGTCGACGCGTCATGTATGGCGTATATTGCTGGATAATCCTACACTCGAATGACGTAGTGTGTCAATTGACCGCCCATTATGGTGGCGGCTCATTTTGCTGTAGCGGCGCTCTCTGAGCGCCGAAGCTGCCGGGCAAGCGAACGCAGACCGGCCAGTCAATCGGCGCTCAGAGAGCGCCGGTACAGTCTGGAAGCCCAGACGCCAAAAAGACGGCTTGCTTTCGACTTTCAATTTTCGACTCTCGATTGTTCCTGAATTATTGATCGGACGGTCATTTTCCGATTTGCTCATTCTAAAGGACATCGTAGGTTTGCTGGTAAATCCCTCCCACCGACGCCTGTTGCGCCGGGCGCTAACCCCATTTATTTGTAGCGCCAGACCCCTCGGTGTCACCCGAATTCCTAATGGTGAGCCACGGCCCTTTGATCCAAATTTCTCGGAAATTGGCGCTAAAATCGCTGTAAGCAACTGATAACAAGTAGAATAAGCTGGTTGAGTTTGTTTCGCCGATTTTTCAGTCATGCTATTCATAATAATGGCCTTAGCTACGTTGGGTTTGTTTCGCTCTGTTTGCCGAAGCTCGAAACTGGACATCCCAAACTCGCGGCCCGCTAGCTTATCCAGCGGCGTCTGCATGTCTCTCCTCAAAGCGTCCGGTCCCAAGCCAATCTGCAATTTATCCAAGATCGCACCGCCCACGAACGAGCGCAAGTATCAGTTTATAGGAAGAGCACTTTACTTGTCAAGAACTATTTTTCGCTGGGACAGCCTGTGCGCCCTGGGCTATTCTCTTGCGCCCCTGCGGGGCTCGATTGCGAATGGGATGATCCATACCCGTTTTCCCCACGGCTCGCGCCCTGGGCTACTTTCTAACGCCCCTCCGGGGCTGATTGCGGACCTGATGACGGGAGCACCCGCGCTGGTTGGGTGGGACGGCCGGTGGGGCAGCCTCGCTGGCACGTCTCACATTTCTGTGTCGCACATGTGTGACCGTCATCACTGCAAAAGCTCGCGGCAGGCGTATAATGTGCCCATAGTCTAACACAGATTAGAGGCTGAGGCCGACATGGATAGCAAGGCCGAGCGGCCCCCGGCTGGTCAGGAGGCTGGTATGAATCGCAAGAAGCGTGCTCAATCGAGAGGCAGTTGGTTGGGGTTGCTGGTGGTTATTCTGGTGTTCGCGAGCACCGCTTGGGGAGGCGCCACTGAGAAGGTGCTCTATTCGTTTCAGGGCGGCACTGACGGCATGTATCCCACGGGGAACGTGATCTTCGATCAGGCGGGGAATCTTTACGGCACGACCCCACAAGGCGGCGGCACGAACTACAACTGCATCGGGGATAGTTGTGGCACGGTGTTCGAGCTCACGCCGCAGGACGGCGTCTGGACGGAGACGGTGCTTTACGCCTTTACGGGCAAGAGCCAGAATGACGGCGACCTCCCTAACGGCGGCTTGGTTTCCGACCAGGATGGCAACCTGTATGGTGTGACCGGCTACGGCGGCGCCGGCGACTGCCGGCTATCGGGCAGCTTGGTCGGCTGCGGGACTGTTTACGAGTTGACGCCGCCGGCCGGCCAGGGCGATAGCTGGACCGAGACCATAGTCTACAGCTTCCAAGGCGGCAAGGACGGCTATCTTCCGCTGGGCAACCTGACCTTCGACGCGAAGGGTAACCTATATGGCGCCACTTTCTTCGGCGGGGGCCACGGAACGTGCGACCAGGGAGTCTATCCTTACTGTGGCACCGTTTTCGAATTGAGCCCGCCGAGCAAGAAGGGAGGGGATTGGACTGAGAAGGTGCTTTACAGCTTCAAGAACGGGCCCGACGGGACCAATCCTAATGGCGGTCTCATTTTCGACGGGGAAGGCGCACTTTACGGCACGACCGTCTATGGCGGAGCTAAGGTGGAATCGTGCGCCGACGACGGCGGGGATGGCTGCGGCGTTGCTTTCGAGTTGAAGCCGCCAGCCAGAAAAGGGGGCGCGTGGGTCGAGACGGTTCTCCATCGCTTCACGGACTTTCCCGATGGTAGACATCCGTTCGCCGGGGTAGTTTTCGGTAGCGAGGGCAATCTTTACGGCACGACCTTGGGCGGGGGCCAAGGCTCGACTGCTGACGGCACCGTTTTTGAGTTGAAGCCACGGCACGGGGGCGGAGCGCCTTGGAGCGAGACTGTACTCTACACCTTCCTCGACGGGAACGACGGCGGGTTTCCGATGGACCCTCTGATCTTGGATAACAAGGGCAACCTTTACGGCGAGGCCGGTGCCGGGGCAGGCGGAACGATCTTCGAGATGTCCCCGCCAACCCGCCGTGGCGGCGCGTGGACCTACGTGGTTCTCTACAACTTCACGGACTCCCCGGACGGCGACGGCCCTGAGGGCGGGCTGATTTTCGACGGGGCGGGCAACCTTTACGGGACGACGCACTATGGCGGCACTGGCGAAGGCTGCGAGTACGGCGGGTGCGGCACCGTGTTTGAAGTCACACCCTAAACAGTAAAACTTACGCACGAAAAGCCGGCAAATTGGGAGACTCAAAATTGGCGACACGAGGAGGAATCATATGAGAAGCAAAGTGAGATTAGCGTCTGGTTGGATATTCTTCGGGACTCTGGCTCTTTTAATGGCTTGGTGTTCAGTCTCGCCCAGCCCTGCGCGAGCGCAGACCCCAGGCAACAACGCGGTGTACAATACATCCGGGGGGCCGACGTGGTCTGGAGCCTTCATCGACGCCACAGCAGTCCCCCAAGGCACCGACATCTGCAACACGCTTTACAACATTATGAACGGGGCCAACCCTTACCCTCCTTACCCCCCGGGTGGGGCGGTCATCGACGCGCGCGGATTCGACCAGTGGTTTCCGGCGTGCACGTCCGGCACCCCATGGCAGCAGACGGGCGTCGGCACCGTCAATAAACCCTCCGTTATCCTCCTGCCCCCCCATAGAGATCGTCATTAACCAACCGTGGATTTTGCCCTCAAACACGCGGATTGTGGGCGAGAGTGGCCAATTCACGATCCTTTTGGCCGGCTCGAACTTTAGCGGGAGCGCCATGATCGAGATGGGCAGCTCCAGCTTCTGCTCGCCAGCCTGCCGAGGGGTGGGGGTGGAACACTTGTACCTCAACGGCGGTATGGGTGATTCCGGCTTTAATCAACAACCAATTAACGGGATCGTTAACTGGAATTCGCAGGACGGGAGTTATGTGAGCGACGTCCTGATGACCGGCGTGGGATTGATTGGGCTGGACATCGAAAGTAACGCGGAGAGCTCGGGACCCTACTCCGATATCGAGGATGACATTGGCAGCACGGAGAGTTCGGCGTCCTGCGCCCAAATCAAGAGCGTAAATGGCGGCACCCGGGGGATCCGGGGGCTGACCTGTATTTCCAGCCGCTTGGCCTACTCGCCGGTTGCCGTGTACCTGGACTCGTCGAACAACGTCATTAAAGACGTGCGGATCGCGGGGTCCAACAACGGGGGGTCCAACAACGGGGGGTTCAACGACGGGATTCTAGTCGGGTCCCAGGCGACGGCGCAGAGCAACGTGCTGTTTAACATTCTCGGCGACACTCCCTCTGGTGGCGCGACGGCGGTTGTCAATGTGGTCCACATATCCGCCGCCAACACCGTAAGTGATCTGAGCGTGATGGGAGTCGCGAATCAGGGCGGTAGCAACACCTACTCCGTCAGGGATGACCTGACTTCGACAGCGCTTCTCGACCCGCAAGTGGCGATGTATGTCCTTGGCAAAAAGGTTTCAATCGGAGGCAACAACTTCGGATATTCGCGATTCACAACCAGCCCTTCCACAACTACGTGGGCGTCCGGGGCAGCGGCACCGTCAGGCACATGCGCTCTCGAAAATCAGGGAAGTCTGTACTCAGACACAGCCTCAGGCGCCCTGTACCTCTGCAAGAACCCAATGTGGCAACCAGTGACACATTAGAGCAGCTTGCACAGGCGATTCGGGGCTTTAGCGTCGCAGGGAGGGAACAGGGACTGTTCCCTGTTCCCTCGCCTGAGACTTGTTTTGGAAGCTTGTCAGGCTTTTACGGCCAGAGGGGTCAGCTGGTAGCCGAGCTCTCTGGCGATGCTGCTCAAGCGTCGCAGGCGCGCTTCCTGGTAGCGTTTCTCGTAAGCCTCGGCTCCTTCGTCGACATAGCTCTTGCCCCAGCGCAGCGTGCGGTAAATCAGGGTGGCCAGCTTCCTCGCCGTAGCGAAGACGGCCACGTCCCCTCCCTTGTGCCGCGCGATCTGACGGTAGTAGGCTCCCAGGGCCGTCTGGCTGTGGCGTAGCGACAAAGCGGCCATGCGCAAGGCCGCGCCCACGCGGCTACTGGCGCTGCCCCGCCTCTTCTTGTGCTTCACCGGCTTCCCTCCGCTGGTCGCCTTGTTGGGGGCCAACAGGATATGCGACACGAATTGCTTCTCGTCCGGGAAGGGGCTCAAGTCGGTGCCGTACTCGCTGATCACGGCTTGCACGGTTTCCACGCCCAGGGCATCGATGGCCGTCAGATCCTCTCCGCTCACTCGGTACAGGGCTTGGCGCAGCGGCTCTTGGCCACGCTTGCGGATCGTCTGAGCTTTCACTTTGTTCGGCAACGGCGGCGGGTTTTCTCCCTGGCAATCGTCTCTCTCCATTTCCCCCAATTTCTCCAAGATCGCCCGCTCGTACGCTTCGATCCTCTCTTGGATGGCCTCGTACATCTTTAAACTTTGTCCCAAACTGAAAAGATGGTCCTCCCGCCAATGCCCCGTGAGCTGCTCGGCGATTTCTTCCTCGCTCTGGCGGCAACGGGGGTCCCGCAGCTTCGCCAACTGCCGTGGGTCTCGTTCCCCCTTCACGATGGCTCGCAGCAGGGCCATTCCCGTGGCCCCCGTCAGGTCCGACACCGCCCGGTGCACCCGCACATTCATCTGCTCCAGGCTCTTCTGCAGGCGCCGCACCCAATCGCTTTGTTCGGCGACCAGAATCCCCTTGTCCCGCACCAGCGTTCGCAGCATGCAAATCTGCTCCGGCGGCCGGAAGGCCCCTCGCAGCAGCCCACAACTGTGCAGCCGTTGGATCCATTCGCAATCCCGTCGATCCGTTTTCGTTCGCCCCGGCACTCGCGCTAACGCCCGCGCATCGACCAGCAGCACTTTCAGTCCCTGCCCCTCCAAGACCTCATGCACCGCAATCCAGTACACCCCCGTGCTCTCCAACGCCACCGATTCCACTCCTCGTTCCAGCAGCCAGCCCGCCATCCTTTCTAACTCCCGCGTGGTCGCTCCGAAGACCTCCTCTTCCCGTCCTTCACCTCCCCGCGCCGGAGCGCACACCCAATGCACCCTGCTGCCCACATCGATTCCCGCTACCTTTCGCCCCAGCGCCGATATCCCTTCCTCTTTCCTCCCAACGCCGTGCTCGCTTCCCGGCTTGCTCTCCTCGTTCATGGCTGTCTCCTCAAGCAGTTTCGAACACGACAGCCCGGTTGGCAAACCTATAATTCTCGCCTAGGGGAGTGTCACGCGGACCTCGCCAATGTTCAATCGCCTTCCGGAGCCATGCTATTCACGGGGCACAACGCACCAATGAATAAAGGGCCCTAGCTGCAGTCGTGTTCCAACTCGAAGATAACCCCGGGGACCGCCTCGCCCCAAGTCTCATCCCTGTTCAATCCGGCCCCGCCGGCGGCTCAGCTATTCCCTGTTCCCTTTTTGCCCTCCGCTATTTTCCTGCCTTCGGTTCCGCTGTTCTTGCCGCTTTGGCCAGAGGCTGGGCTGGGCTCGAATTGGATGCTTCCAATCGCCGAACCCTCGCCTGGAGCGTGCGGATTTCCGCTCTCTGCTGCCTGATCTGTCTCTGCTGTTGTTGAACCTCGGTCTGCTGCTGTTTTACGGCTTCCACCAGCAGCGCGGTGAGCCGGGCGTAGTCGATGCCGCGTGCGTCCTTGCCGTTGTCTTCATAGGTGACCACTTCCGGCACCACCTTGCCCACTTCCTCGGCGATCATGCCGATATCGTGCTTGCCGTTGGCGGTGTAGGTGTACGAGACGCCGCGCAGCAACTCCACTTTGGCGAGCGCGCCCCGCAAGGGCTGGATGTCCGACTTCCAGCGGCGCGAGCTGTACGTGTCCCAGCCGTCGGCGATCGCATCAGTGCAGCCTTGTCCTATCGTGAAGATGTTTCTAGGCGTGGTGGTACAAATCCCGACGAAGACTGACGAGCCGAGCACCAGCGCGTTGCTCTTACCCACCTGGGCGTTATATCCAATGGCCGTGGCATTGGTGAGGCCGTCCACCGTGGCGGTGGCCCCAGCGCCCACGAAGGTGCTGGTGGAACCGGTGGTGGGAAGATTCCCCGTCGGATAGTAACCAGCCTGGAATCCGACCGCCGTGTTGTAGTACCCCGAGGTGTTCGCCACGAGCGCCTGATAGCCGCTGGCCGTATTGTTGTTCCCCGTGGTGTTGGAGTAGAGCGCCGAAACGCCGCTGGCCGTATTGACGGCCCCCGTATTGTTCGAGTAAAGCGCCTGATCGCCGCTGGCCGTGTTGTAGTACCCTGTGGTGTTCGCCTGGAGCGCCTGATAGCCGCTGGCCGTGTTGTAGTACCCCAAGGTGTTCGCCTGGAGCGCCTGATAGCCGGTGGCCGTGTTGGCGTACCCCGTCATGGTGAAATTGCCCGCGCCCGCTCCCAGAAAAGTGTCACCGCTGCCGCTGCCACTGCAGCAGTCGTGCAGGAAAGAGACTCCACCGAAGGTCAGAACGCCCACGCTGGAACCAGTGGTATCCGGCAACGCCAGGTCGCCGCTAGTGAGCGCTAGGTTGCCGCTAGTGATGGTCTGAGTGCCCACGAACGTGTTCGCGCCGAGCGTCGCAAAAGAGCTTGCGGACAAGCCGTCCAGCAGCAACGCGTTCACGTTGGTTAGCGACGAACCGTTGCCCGAGAAGCTGCTCGCTGCTACGCTCCCGCTGAAGGTGTTGCTGCTCGCCCCCAGTTGTGCAAACGCGCTCGCTCCCAGGCCCCCCAAGGTCGCGGCATTGATGCCCGTGAGTCCCGAACCGTTGCCCGAGAAGCTGGTAGCCGTGACGCTCGCGTCGAACTGCGCCGGCCCGTTTACTTCCAGCGTGGCCGCGGGGCTCATCGTCCCGATCCCCACACTGCCGGCACTGGTTATTCCGATGATGTCTCCGGCGTCGGACCGCCAGAACCGCGACACGTTCCCCCTACCATACCAGACCGAGTCCGTGGTGCTATCGCGCATCCGGAATTTAAAGCCGGCCCCCGTCCCCGTCGACAGGATCTCGTTCGCCCCGTTCACGTGCAGCACTTGAGCCGGAGCCATCGTCCCGATCCCCACATTGGCGGTGCCATTGCCGTTACTGGTGACGCCCATGATGTCCCCGACGTCGGACCGCCAGAACCGCGACACCTTCCCCATACCATACCAAACCGAGTCCGTGGTGCCATCTCGCATCCGGAATTTAAAGCCAGCCCCCGTCCCCGTTGACATGATCTCGTTCGCCCCGTTCACGTGCAGCACCTGAGCAGGAGCCATCGTCCCGATCCCCACATTGGCGGTGCCATTGCCGTTACTGGTGACGCTCATGATGTCCCCTACGTCGGTCCGGAAGAACCGCGACACGTTCCCCATGCCATACCAAACCGAGTCCGTGGTGCCATCTCGCATCCGGAATTTAAAGCCGGCCCCCGTCCCCGTCGACAGAATCTCGGTCGTCCCGTTCACCTGCAGCACTTGGGCAGGACTCGTCGTGCCGAGGCCCACGTTCCCATTACTCGCCTGATAGAAGGCCGAATTCCCCAAAGTGCCGTTGTTGTCCAGCCACAGCGGCACGTAATTGGCCGTCCCGCTGCCGCTGGGATTCGTGCTCCGCTGTTTCTTTTCGGCCTCTCCCTTACCCGAACCCGACCCGGCAGCGGCCGACACAGCCGCCGCCAATCCTGCTCCCTGCGGCGTGGCAGACGAGTTGTCCACGCTCAGGTAGGCCGACGCCGGCTTCCCGCCCAGCGTATCCGCGTCCACGGCTTTGAGGGCGTACGGCACGGCCACCAGCAACACGCGCGGCTGCTCCGTGGCCCCCGGCGCCTGCGGCTCGACCCCCAGCCACAGCGCCTCGCCCGACGTGAACAGGTCAAGCGGCAAGCCCTCCGGCATCGTCGCCCCCAGCAAGACGCTGTAGCGTCCCTGGCTGTCCAACTGCACTTGCTGTGATTCCGACCAAAGCGGGCTGCCACCCTCCTGGAGTGCGTAGAGCGAGAAGGTGACCCCGATGGGTCCCGTCGCTGTGTTTTTTGCCGCTTCGTTCGGCGTCATCTGCGCAGTCTTCTCCGCGATCTGGTCCGCAATCTGGGGATTGATCACCCCGCTGAACTTGATGAGGTGCGGAACCGCGCCAGGAGTTGCGGCCACTCCCGACGACGGCGTTGAATCAACCGCCGCGCCCGCGCTGCTGCCGCTGCCCGAGCCGGACTGTTGCGCCCGCAAATTCAGCGCGCAAAACACGCAAACCACAACCACCCATGCCCAACTTCGCTGCCGTGCCATATTTGCCTCCGTAACCGGGAATTCCGTTCTGGTTCCCAACAGCCCCGTACTATACACCCCCCGAGGAATTCCAGCCAATTTTTTCTTTAGCCAGACCGGGGAGCCGGTCGCCGCAAAGGGGTAAGCGGCCGGTGCGACCCGGATTTCTCACCACGAAGGCAGCCAGGAAATTGATCCACAGTTCTCGAAAATCAGAAATTAGAAAGCAGAAATCAGAACGAAGACCGTCTTCTTTTTCTGTTTTCTACTTTCTAATTTCTGATTTTCGAGAACTGTGGATCAATTCCCTGACTCGACCGTGGGCTGCTGCCATGGCTTTTTCAACAAGCTGCCGCCCCGCTTCCGCTATAATTTGACTGGGCCGATGAGCGGCCGGGCTAAGGACGGCGCCGGTTCGCGGAGACCGTGAGGCAGCGCCGCCGGGCAGGCCGTTCTTCACTCACTACACGGCCAAGTTCGCGCGCGCGGCATCCGGAAAGCCTGTGGAAGACAACCAAGCCGCCGCCCGACGCCGCAGTTCCGACGAAGCCGGAGTCTCGCTGGCATCAGGCAGTGTAGAGTGGTGAGTGGCTAGCTGAAGAGGGAGACACTCTCGTCGTTTGCTACATGCCGGTCTCGTCCGGAAGTATAGAGGCTGAGGATTTGCCGTAGATTAGCCAAGTTTTCAAGGGCGCTTTGGCTCCCCACACGGGGGAGCATCACGAATAGGCGTGGGTGAAAACCCACGGAGAAGGGTGAACGTGAGCCGGGTTCCGTGGGGCTTGCGCCCACGGCTACTCACGGTTCACCGCTTCGCGGTGAGGACATGTCGACTCGCAAGAAGACCTTGCTGGCCGTGATCCTTGTGATCGTGGCGCTGTTGGTGGCGCTGGCGATCATCGTGCCGATGTTCGTCGATCTCGACCGCTACCGGCCCCAAGTGATCGCCTACATCGAGAAGCAGACCGGAAAGCCCGTCGCCATCCAGCACCTCCAGCTCACGCTCTTCCCGGCGCTCTCGGTTCGCGCCGACGCTTGCGCTTTCGGCAACCCGCCCGGCTTCCCGCCGGGAGACTTTGTCACCGCGAAGCGCATCTACGCGGAAGTCGAAGCGGGCGCGCTGTGGCGCCGGCAGGTGGTGATCAAGTCGCTGGAGCTGGATCAGCCGGTGATTACGCTGCTTTCGGACGGTCGCGGGCGCTGGAACTTCCAGAACCACGCCGACCCTAGGCCTCTCGGCCAAGCAGCCTTCGAGCCGCCCGAATCGTTCACGCTGGGGATCATCTCCAGGGTCAAGATTGAGGCGGCCCACATTGCCGTCGCGAGCCTCCAGCCTTCCGGCGCCGCCGGCCCTGTGTTGTTCGAAGCGCGCGGCGTTGCCAGCACGCTTTATCAGGTGGACCTCCGTGCCTTTACTTCGGCGTCGCCGGGTGCGGCGCGCGACCCGCTGCTGGCCGCTCAAGGCGAGGCGCTGGTCGGCCTGGCGATTCCGGAGTTCGGGCCTTCCAAGTCCTCCCGGCCTGCCGCGGAGGGCGACCTGAAGGCAGATGACCTGCGCTTCGGCTCGATAGAAGCCACCGACGTGAAGTCGAAGCTTCGCATCTTCTCCGGCCAGGTTTTCCTCGACGATCTCGGCTTCGACGTTTACGACGGCCATGCCACCGGCGACGTGTCTTTCAATCTCGGGGGACCCCGCCTCGCCTTCCGCGCCTCCACCCGACTGAGCGGGGTGGACGTGGCGAAGCTCCTCGCGGCCTTTCCGGGAGGCAGCGGAAAAATGACCGGCACAATGGAGGGCAGCTTCGACGCTTCCGGAGAGGTCCTGCGTTCGTCCGCACCGATTGCCGACATGCAGGGAACCGGGCAGTTGACCATTCGCAATGGCCGGCTTCCCACCCTGCATCTGAACGAGAACCTGATCCAGCTTGCGCGTGTCGGCCAACTCGGCCCTGGCGCCAGCGATCCAACCGCCTTCTCCCTGTTTTCCGCTGACTTGAACTTGGCCGACCAGCGGATCGTGAGCCGCAAGATCACCATCGCCGGCAACGGAATCGATATCGACGGCTCCGGTGCGCTCAACCTCGTGGACGCCGACAGCCTCGATTATCAGGGCACGGCCAAACTCGCCGCCCCGCAGAATCTGCTCACCCAGGTCATCGCCGGTTTGTCCGGCGCGACCTATGCCCATGGCAAGCTCACCTTTTCCTTTGCTCTTGCCGGCACGGTGCAGAATCCCAGGTTTCGGCTGAAATCCAAAGGAGGGTGGCTGAACCCAGGGGGCCGGGAAGCGCCGTCGAAAGCCCCGGTCAGAAGCAGCCCAATGCAGCCAACCTCCTTCAAGCTTTGGAGGACTCCTCAAGAAAAAGAAGAAGGCACCGCAGTGTCGCGTAACACTTAATTATTTGCAAAGGCCAGCGGCTCCGCCGCCCTGCTGTGCGGAAAGGCTCAGTTTTTCCAGAAGTGCCAAAGAAAAGTTACTTTTTTC
>Ga0326728_10003267_pt1 | contig 50961 bp, 43 predicted proteins | sample MB3enrmetagenome_FD_207602 | JGI IMG/M metagenome (GOLD analysis project Ga0326728, IMG submission 207602) | Lab enriched peat soil microbial communities from McLean, Ithaca, NY, United States - MB31MN | ecosystem: Environmental > Terrestrial > Soil > Wetlands > Peat | place: USA: New York... | reverse complement strand
CTATCTGGGGCAACCCGGCCGGGAGGATCGTGGCATCGAACCACGACACTTCCGGTGAAACTCCCTTCATCCTTAGATATATGTTGATTCCCGCGTTGAGCTGCCGGTCGATCCTCAACCCGCATGCCGGGTACTCGAACATTTTTTCGCTTCTTAGGGCTTAGTTTGTTTTCCCGCATCTGCTGCAACGTTTCGAGGTGTAGGCTGGATTGACATCCACGACCAGGTTGTTGTTCTTGGAATCCCGCAGCGCCACCTCGCGGCAAGCCGGTAACTGACGCGTGACGTTCGATTGAAATCACGGTGTTTAAACTCCGAGAATTCGAAATTTCAACCGAGTGACCCATCACGGATGTTTCATGATGGAGTAACTAGTGGAAAAACAATTCAGATGAGCGTCATCCGCGTTTAGATGATCATTTATGCGTACGTATTTTGAAACTGTTTATAAGGCCTTATGCCGGGACGACGCAAGCCACAAATAAACGTCGGAACAACTTCAATCGATTCTTAGGCAGGAGGAACAAATTATGAAATTTGACCACAAGGCATTGCAAATCGGTAACTTGGTGGCCGTGATCGTGATGGTAGTCATCAACATCTACGACACCGTCTTTCCCTTCAACGGCATCAGCACCGAGCAATTATCCAATGATATTCCAAACTACTTCGTTCCCGCGGGGCTGATCTTTTCCATATGGGGCGTGATATACGTGCTCCAATTCATCTGGGGATTCTATCAGGTCTCTTCGAAGCGGCGAGATGCGGCGTACTTGGATCAGGTCGGCCTGTTTTCCATCATCACGAACGCTGCCAACTGCGCGTGGATTCTCGTCTGGCAGGCGCAGCAAGTGGCGGTGGCGCTGGTCATCATCCTCGTGATGCTCGTCTGCTTGATCTCGATGTACGTGCGGCTCGGGATCGGGCTCAAAACCACGACCGTCTCCCGCAAGGAATGGGCGTTCGTCCACTTGCCGACGAGCGTCTATCTCGGCTGGATTTCCGTGGCCACTGTGGCAAACGTTACCGCTGAGCTCGTGAAAGCCGGCGTGTCTCCCACCGGCACGGTTGCGGTCACCTGGGCGTTCCTCATCATCGTGGTCGTCGGCCTGCTCGCCGGGTTGATATTGTTGTTTAGGCGGGACCTGTTCTTCACGCTCGTGGTCGTGTGGGCATTGCTCGGCATCTGGATGAAACAGGCCGCTGCGTCGACCATCTTGGTGCCCACCTCGCAAGCAGTGGCGACGACCGCGATCGTGGTATTGTTCGTGGTCATTGTCCTGTGGATCGTGGTCTTGGTCCGGAATAATATTGTTTCCAAGAAGTAACGGGACTAGCTAGCCATTAAGGTCGAATTCTTACAATTCGACAAATTCCCCTTTTTTATGTCATAATCTACCAGTGTCCTTTGAAAAATGAAGGCATTTCAATTCATCCCACGGTCGTGGTGAATCGAATGGTGAGTATTCATAAAAATAAAAGAGATTCAATAGAAATGGTCCACGATCTTTCCCTTTTGCGTGACATCGATGTGTTCCTGCCCGGTGTCCTCATCTTTGGTCATACAGATGCATTCGGCCTTGGCAAGGAGGTCAAGGTGAAAGGCGATCGATCCACCGGGGGCTACCAATCCTTCCCCCTCTAGCAACTGGGTCAATTCATCCACGTCGCGGTGCTCGAGGGTCACCAGTTCCAAGATGCGCCTTCGCACCGAATTGTTTACTGCTTTTAGGTACAGGTCGTGCTCGTCCCGCTGGCGGGTGGCATCATCATCGGCCACCGGCGGAAGCTCGTCGAATTCGTCAGGTTCTTCGTCAGTCATGGGTATCAATCCCAGTAAGGATCGCGGCATGACTCCATTAAAAAACCATCTACGATGCAGAAATGGTCGTGCATGATTTGATTCGCGCGGCGGCTCTCGGAGTTGAAAAACTCCTTTTTTTGAAAAAGGACCTGGTAAGTGATATCGAAATTGACACTTCACCCGAGAAAGTTTGGTCCGTGCTCACGGACTTTACGAGATTTCCCGATTGGAACCCGTTCATGCGTTGGATAAGAGGCGAGCTAAGAGAAGGGGCTAGACTTGAAGTGCATCTCCAGCCTGCAGGAGCCCGAGGAACGACGTTCAAGCCGACAGTGCTCAGCATCGACCCCCCAAGGGAGCTGAGATGGATCGGTCGTCTTGGGATGGGTGGTTTATTCGATGGAGAACACGCCTTGACGATTACATTCATTGGAGAAAACAAGGTTCGAATTGAGCAAAAAGAAGTTTTTACCGGACTCTTTTTAAGGCATCTTGCCAAAAGTCTCGACGGGGATATGCTTCGGGGTTTCAATGAAATGAACAAGGCCCTAAATGAGAACGTTGAGAAAATCGGTGATTGATCCTTGGGAAAAGATCCGGCCTAGGAGCGATGCGAACGCCTCGGACCCCGGAATCGCCGAGATCATGCAAAACGCAAACATGTTGACAGAGTCCTTTTATGTTTTGAGGATCGAACTTTATTGTTCACTGAACTTGATCTTGGCGTCAGAACGGCGATAGAAAAAATGTCGAAAAAATCGACAAGTAGCGAGAACGAAAAGATTGAAGCAAAGGAGGAAGAGAAAGCTGTCCCGGCTGGCCAGGTACAGACCAGCGTGATCATCAACACCGCAAACATCATCGACAACGCGGATTCCCAGCTATTCCCCACCCTCGCAAACCAAATCCAGAGTTCGTTGGGCATCAATGAGGCATCGTTCACCGCGATCGTCACTGCCAGGTCCTTGTTGCAAGCCATTTCCACCCCGATCTGGGGCTGGTGGAACGACAAGCACTCCCGAAAAAAGGTCTTGGCATTTGGTGTCGCATTTTGGGGCCTTTTTACGCTCCTCACAGCATTTGCGGTGAATTATATTAGCCTGTTCTGGTTCAGGGCGATCACGGGCATCGGGTTGGCCGTGATCATTCCGACCACCTCGTCGCTGGTCGCAGACTATTACCCGGCAGCCAAGCGAGGGAAAATGTTCGGATGGCTGGCCTTTACCGGCGTTATAGGCATCATATTCGGGACCCTGTTCGCCACGATAATGGTCGAGAGCAACAGACTCGTCCTCGGGATGGATGCGTGGCGATTCGTGTTCCTGGTCTGGGCGATCATCAGCTTCGTCATCGCTGCGCTCATCTGGTTCTTCGGTAAGGATCCGCCTCGCGGGCAATGGGATGGGGTCGTGGGCACGAGTAAAAGGACCATGAAATTGGGGGATTTCAAGACGATCCTCACCAAACGCACGTTCCTGCTCATCTGCGCGCAGGGCGTGGTTGGGTCGATCCCGTGGAACGGCTTCCTGCTCATAGTTTCGTGGCTCGAGTTCATCGGGTTCACCAGCTCGCTCTCCGGATTGATTTTCGTCCTCTTCGCGATCGGTGGTGCGTTTGGGAGCCTGTTTGGCGGGGCGATCGGCGATCGGGCCGCCAAGTGGAATCCTGATAAAGGTCGCATCGTGATCGCCCAGATCTCGGTGGTGAGCGGACTCCCGCTCGCTGTGGTGATCTTTTTAGTCATTCCGCCCGCCACCTCGTCCATAATGCTGTACATCGTGTTCGGGACAATGCTTGGATTCCTGACATCGTGGTGCGGTCCGGCGTGCAACAATGTTCTCTTCAGCGAGGTGTTCGAGCCGGAGATCAGGGGCTCCGTATATTCCGTTGACCGAGTGTTCGAGGGCTCCCTCGCGTCGTTCGGCACTCTCTTTGTCGGAATATTGGCCCAATACGTGTTCGGGTACCTCCAGATTCCCACGGGGAGTTACGAGATCAACACTCTCCCTGCGCCGCTCCGCGCCACGAATGCCTTAGCCCTCGCCCATGGCATGTTCTGGGTCACCATCATTCCGTGGGTTCTTTGCTTGATCATATACACTTTCGTGTATTTCACTTATCCCAAGGACAAGCAGCGCGTGAAAGAGCTCTTGGAATCGCGTGCAAGGCACGATCAAGGTGCAATTCAAGCGGCTGCCAGAGACGTACCGCAGCCCGGTCCGGCGGATTCCGAGGAATGATGGTTAGATCCTGCAGGATTTTCGTGTTCCTTTTTTTACCAACATTTTTTCCCTCTCGAATTGGAGCACGCAAGATCGTAAATCGCCGCCCTCCATACCATGATACCGATTGACCATCACGTCATGCATCATTTTTGCGATATCTGGAAATTACAAGGCTTTCTCGCCGGACGAGGCTACTCATCACGTCAATGCATCGTCCAGCAAGAAACTTTCTGCTTGCCCGGGTGGATTGAGATTGGTTCGCCTTGCCATCCGATATGCCCCTGACGATTTTCGTCGTGATTGGCTTGTAACAGGCAATTTTTAAATGGAATTCACGGAGAATGAGAATGGCGATGAATTCTGAAGAAGAACCTGATAAGCGATATTGAAATTAATGCATCTCCCGAGAAAGTTTGGTCCGTGCTCACGGATTTTGCGAAGTTTCCCAATTGGAACCCGTTCATGCGTTGGATACACGGAAAATTGCAAGAAGGAGCTAGACTTGAAGTACGCCTTCAGCTTGCAGGAACTCGTGGAACTACTTTCAAACCGAAGGTGCTCAAGGTCGACCCGCCACGAGAGCTGAGATGGATCGGTCATCTCGGGATCGGCGGATTATTCGATGGAGAACACGCATTGACGATTACATCCATTGGAGAAAAGATAGACATCGTGCATTGAATAACCTGCCCTATGTATTGGATATGCTTCTCTCATTTCTCGGCAACAAGGTTAGGTGCTTCGGCGTGGATGATCCGCTTGCCCCGCAGGAGCGAAGCAACCGCCGCGAGCCCCGAAAGCCCCGCGCTCACGTAGAACACGCCGTCCAAGGAGGTCATGAACGCGCCGGCGATCGCCGTGGGGAACCACGTGAGCCCCTCCAGGGTTGCGACGGTCTGGTTGCTCAACAATGCGCGCAGGTTCGCTGGCATGCTCGCGATGATCCCGCCCATGGGGTTATATCCCAAGAACGCGGAAAACATTGTCTGCGTCGGCGAAAGGGAAGTGAAATAGCGAAGTAGCTCGGAGGGAACGCCCGCCTGCGTGAGGGCCGAGGAGAATGCGGCCGGCAGGTTGTTCGATAGCGAGACCACGACCACGGCGAAGAAGACTGTCAGGCTCACCATCTGCCCGGTGTTCTGCATGGTGGTCCGCATGCCCGACGCCGCCCCCCGGTTCTCGGGCGGCACCGAGTTCATGATTGATGCCGTGTTGGGCGAGGCGAACATGCCCATCCCGACCCCTTGCACGTATATCAGGACCGCAAACAAAGGATAGCTGAAGGTGTATGGCAGGGCGGCAAGGCCCAGGAAGGTCCCCGCGGTGATCATCATGCCGAGCGTGGCCAGCCCCCTGGCGCCGTACCGGTCGGACAAGGCGCCGCTGATGGGGCCCAGCGTGATGAACCCGGCCGAGAGCGGGAGCAGGTAGATCCCCGCCCAGAACGGCGTGTCGGTATAGTTGATCCCGTGGAGCGGGAGCCAGATCCCCTGCAAGAGGATGCTGAGCATGATCATGACGCCGCCTCTCGCCACCGAGGCGAGGAAGCCCGCGAATATCCCCGCGGAGAAGATCCGGATCCTGAAGAGGCTCAGCTTGAACATGGGGTACTTCACCCGGTTTTCCACGAACGGGAAGGCAACTAGCAGCGCGGCGCCGGACACGAGGCCCGCGATCACCCACGGGTTCGACCAGCCCATGACCGAGGTGCCGTACGGCATCAGGCCGTAAGTGAACGCGATGAGGAGCACCGTGAGACCTATCGCGAAGGTCACGTTGCCCCAGACATCGATTTTTTCGTGCCTGCTCAACCTCCCCAGCTCCTTCAGCTTCACGTAGGACCAGATCGCGCCGAAGACGCCGACCGGCACGCTGACGAGGAAGACGAGCCGCCACTGGATGGTCGCCAGGACGCCGCCGAGCACGAGGCCGATGAACGATCCGGCGAGCATCGTGACCTGGTTGATGCCTAGTGCCTTCCCCCTCTCGTTGGTCGGGAAGGCATCCGTGATCAGGGCCGCGCTGTTGGAGAAGAGGAAGGCTCCCCCGACAGCCTGTATCATCCTGAAGAAGATCAATTCCAGCGCCCCGGCAATCCCTTTGCTCGGCGTGAGGAAGAGCAGCGTTGAACCAAACGCGAATATCGCGAAGCCAAGATTATATAAACGGACCCGGCCAAAGATGTCTGACAGCCGCCCGAACGTCACGAGCAACGTCGCGATAATGATCATGTAGCCGAAAAGGATCCAGAGAAGGAACTGGAAAGACGTGAGAGGATTTACTTGGATCCCCCTGAAGATGGCCGGGAGAGCAATCATGACGATCGTGCTGTCTATCGATGCCATCAGGGTTCCGAGCGTGGTGTTGGAGAGAACGACCCACTTGTACGCGACCATTCAAACCACCCTTGATTAATGTTATCGATTATTAACACTGCTTAGGAATTGGTTTCGAAAAGGATCGGTTTCCGCTGGGAATTCTCCAGCGGAGAATTGGGGAATTGAACACCGTCAAGAAACAAGAAGATCCCACACGATTTAAAGGTAGTAGGGCTGTAATGACAAATGTAGTTACAACGCGGCAAATGTATATCCGCAACATACACTTTATTAGAAGATAAGGCCGCGTGGACCGACGAGATGCGTTTGAGCCTGTCGACGGCCGCTCAAGCACCTGTGAGGGGGATCACTGCCCGTTGGAATGCCAGAAACGTGCTTGCTCGATCACGTCGATTTCCGGCGCAAGAGCGAGCCGGATCCTTGTCCCGGCTGGGAACCGGCGGTTGCAGGAGCCGGGCTCGTGGCAGCGCCAACCCCACCCGCCGTTGAAGGAGCTTGGGAATCGACGACAGGGCTCGACCCGGGACTCGACGGATAATTCACCGTCGGTTGCACGGCGGCATGCACGGCGGGTTGCACGGCGGGTTGCACGGCGGATTGGGGGTGGACCGGTTTCTGAGCCCTCGCCGGGCTGCGGCTGGGCCCGCCCGCAACCTTGGCAGGTTGCTTTTTCTTAGGCGGATGCGTGATCATGTGCTCGAGACCATAGAGCGCGCCAGCTTGGACCAACATGGGAACACCAGTTCCGAAGCAAGCCATGCAGAAAAGGCTCAAGACGAACGGGCGGACAGCAGTTCCCTTGAACTCCCCGCGCTTCACGGCGGGGAATGGCTGGGAGTGATACAAGCCCCCGGCGATGATGCCTATAATTGGCAAGATGGGCAGAAATCCGATAATGTCCGTTGGCGCAAAAATACCCGAGCTAAGAATCAAGGTAAGCTCATCCACATCCTCGATAAGCAGGATGATCGTGCCCACGAAGACCGGGAGAACCCAGCAGGACGCATTTAGTCCGTCCGCGATGCGCATCAGAGACGCAATGGCCGGCCGGCCGGCAGTCCTGTCCTTTATTGCTTCTCCAATCAGGAGTAACAAGCCCTTGACGATGAAAATGGACCCGATGCCCCAAGCGAAGCACCCGATGGTGCCAGCAATCATGGTATCGAAGCCATAGCGCGTTTTCAAGCCCTTCTTGAGGAGGGCGCGGCCGGACCCCTTATCCAGGTTCCACATCGTGCCAAAGGCGATGCAGGGCACTACCAAGTTCTTCATCGCCGGGACCACTATCGCCGGGTAGGCAGTTGTTATCATGGACCATTGCGACAGGATCGACCTAAGCACGAAAAATACGACAAAGGCTAGTGCCACGCAGAAGATCGCGAGCGCAATGCCCGAAAGGATTTCATCCAGCCGAATCATGGTAATCGTGATGCCGGCTAACTTTTTCTGCCGCGCCTGGTCGAGATCCTTTTCGGTGTCAACTAAGTCACCGAAACGGGACATCAATGCGTGTGGATCATCTTCTATCATCCAATAACGTGTCCCGTTCTCGTCAATCGAGCTGAAACTTCCCCTGATTTCCTCCATCACGTCGCGCAGCTCGAAAAAGGCCATGACATCCGCCGTGGATAGGCCGATTTCCCGCGCGATGGCATCGACCGGCATTCTTTCGTTCATGTGCTTGGCCAATGCTTGGCCGACCCGCATCCCGACGTCCCGCACGTGCTGGCTGTCCGTGTTCATCGTCCCTCGATCGGGTACAGAAAATCATGCCCCTAAAACTTGACCCGGTCGTCGCCCGCGTTCGGCAGGCGTCCCGTTTCGGAGATGGGGTCCATGAAGGCCGTGACGAGCCGCAGCAGCCTGTTCCGTGCGCCAAGGATTTATTTAACTTGCGTTTGCGTGATCAGGGATCATGGCAAATCTTACCGATTTGGCCCGGCTCAAGCCGGGCAAGACAAATCGCATGTCGTCGTGGGATACTTCTGGCCGCAATGCAGATTCGTGGCACATCGCGCCCGGCGAAACCAGGGTCTTGGCCGACATCAAGGGTCCCGGGTGCATCACCCATATCTGGATGACGCAGGGAAATCACTACCGAGAAGTCCTGTTGCGATTCACGTGGGACGATGCGCCCGCTCCAAGTGTGGTCGTGCCGCTAGGTGATTTCTTCTGCTTGGGTCACTCGATCGTCAATTCGTTTCAATCGGCGCTGTTTTCAGCGTCCACGAACGCGAACAATAAATCCAATGCAGGGTGCGCGTTGAACTGCTATGCCCAGATGCCGTTCAAGGAGCACGCGTTAATCGAGTTGATCAACGAGAGTAAGGAGATGCACAATCAATATTTCTATGTTGATTACGAAATCTACGACGATGTTTCCCAGATCGACGGCCTCGGCTATTTCCACGCCGAGTTCCACCGAGAAAATCCCTTCGGTGGCTGGGGAAACGAGATTCCCGTTAACTCCCCCGAGGCCGACATTGCCAACAAGGAACAACTCGCGTGGGAGAACAACTACGTCATCCTTGAGACGAAGGGACGTGGCCACTACATCGGCTTCAACATGTCCATCACGAACTTCCAGACCCCGACGTGGTGGGGCGAGGGCGATGACATGATCTGGGTCGACGGCTACAAGTGGCCGCCGGACCTCCACGGCACGGGCTCGGAAGACTGCCTGAACCAGGCGTGGGGCATGCAGCCGAACGCGTTCATGCACAACGGCTCCTCGATCTACGAATACAACACCGGCGGCGGTTTTCAAACCTCCTACGTTTTCCATCTAGAGAATCCGGTTCGTTTTACGGAGGAGATCAAGGTCACGATCGAGGTCGGGCACGGCAACCACCTCCGCAACGAGGTGAGCAGCGTCGCCTACTGGTATGCCGAGGTGCCGACCGCCGTCCAGCTCCCGCCGCAAGTCGAGCAGCGCAAGCCCATCCAGAAAGTCGATGGCAAGTGGGTCATCGACCCGGCGAGCCAGATCACGAGCCGGGAGATCCCGCTCAACGATGAGATGCAGGTCATGAAGCGACGGTTCAAGGCCAAGAGTTTCGGCGGCTACGCGCACGCCACGGGCGTCTTGGACATCGATGACGAGGGTACTGAATGCCTCAAGATGCATCTGTCAGCCGAGAATCCGGAGCTCTACGACGTCCAGCTGGTCGAGGTGCTCGAGTTTTTCGTCCACAAGAACGTGACCGTGGAGATCAAGGTGGGGGACAATGAGCCATCCGTGCAGGCGGGCGTGCTCATGCTGAACGATACCGGCAAGCTGGTCATCGAGGTTCCGGCCCCGGATGGATCGGGTGTCGCATCAGAGACGATGATGCGTGATCTGGTGGCGGATGTGGTCGGGCAAGAGGCTATGGTGGAAGGGATGCTCGACTTCGATGCTATGGGTGAGGACGAAACGGTCAAACCGAAACAATACCGGATCACGATCGCCGTTAAATGACTTGGCGTTTATTTTCCTCTCAACGATTTATTTTCCTTCGAGAAGGCAGGATGAGTTTATAAGAGCGTCAGTAAAGATAATCGTAAAAAAGTACAGTAACCTAGAATACCGAAATTCAGAACTCTAATACAGTAGGGATAACAATGAAATCGATCGCTGGATTCATCTTGTCGGCTGTTGCGGCCGTGTTATACGTGATAATTCTCTTTATCCTGGTTCATGGGGGTTTTAATCTTACTACAGGAACCAATTCTCTTCTCGGTGCACTTGCAGGGGCGTTAGTACTGCTAGTAATCCTCCTTCCACTCCTCATAATCCTGGTGATTGTTAGCCTCGCGGGAATCGTTCTCGTGGTGATTGGCACGATCCTGACAGGGGCTGGAAAGACAAGAGCTGGTGGCATCATCACCATTGTCGGGTCTGCCATCGGGTTTCTCCTCTCATTCATGTTTTACTTCGTTCCACTCGGCCTCGGTATCGCCGGTGGCATCGTGGCAATAGTGCAGGGAAGGAACAGGGCGTGATGACAGAAAAAATAGGGCCGAGCTTCTTCAGCGGAGCCATTGAGAAACTTTTTCAGCCGAACCTTCGGCACTGAAGGATGCGCGGTGGTTGCACGGCTCGAAATGCATGTTTTTTCCCTCTGGTGTAGAATTTATTTAACGACAGGTGGATCACGTACGTGCTTCATGGCCATCATTTTCGGGGACGTTGATGCAACGTGGCTAGGGACATTCCTTGCCAAGTGGGAACCAAAACGGGGCGGAAACGGTCGGGGTATCATCGACCTCCGGGACGGCTCGCCCGCGTTGAAATCAGACCTGCGACCGGGCTCCCCGGCGCTCGACGTCGCGGAAGAATACTCGTCCATAGACCATATGCTCGTCGCAATCCACCTCCGCAAGAAATCGCCAAGCACGGCGCAGACCTTGGAAGTGACCCAGCCGATCGAGACGAAGTCCGCCGTCGTGCTGCACAACGGCACTTGGCTCCCGTACATGAATGAAGCGTGGATTCAATTCGCTGGCAATAGCGTGCCCGGGGAGATCTCGGATACGCTGGTGATCGCGGGGGCCATCGAGCAGATGGGCCTGCAGGAGTTCGTCCGCTCCGCTCTCGAACCGGCCGAAGACCCGATAGGCGTCCTCGTCGTCTACAGCCGGGCATCGGGCGAGACGTTTACCATTATCGATGTCGATCCGGATGAAGATCCCAACAGGGACGGTTCCCTCACGCTTTTTTCGATCGAGTTGCCTCGGGCGTGGCTCTACGCGTCAAAGCCACCGGAGGACATTGATGCCATAGCCGTGGAGCGACTGACGCCGGCTCACGCCGACGAGGGCCATGACGTCGGGTTCTGGCGGCTCACGGCTGGTGGGCCGGTCGCGTGCGAGCTGGCCGACCTGCCTGCCCGTGACGAGCAATAAACGGTGCCCGTCTCGTCATTCAACAAAAAATCACGATTAAGCGAGCTTGGCGACCAGAGCTTGGTGCTGGTGGAGCTCGCGCTCGATCTGGTCGGGTTTGAGCTTGAGGTAGGAGATGCAGGTCATGCGGTCCTTGAGCACGTCATTCGGGAGGAATTCACAGCGGAATCCGCCGGCTTCCAAGAGAGCGACTACCTCCTCGAGATTGTTGAACCGGTCGTATAGCCGCCCGACGCGGGCCTCGGCACGCTTCCGTGCCCACTTGGATGGTTGCGAGTTTCTCCGTTTTACGAGATTGGCGAAATCGGGGGAGACCCATGCGCCCTCGGATGCGCCCTCGGCGGCAAAATTCCTGAAAAAGCCGGCGATGCTATCGCGCAGCCGTACTTTCTCGTCCCGAGAAAAGTAGGAGAGTAACCCCTCGTTGATGACGACGACGTTGGCCGCACGGCTCACGAAATAGGCCTGCCCGAGCCGGTTCCATGCCTCTGGGTCCAACGCGTTCAGTTCCATGAAGTGGTGGTTTGGGCTCTCCGTCATGCCCTTCTCCGCAACAATTTCGTTGAAAATACGCTGCTTCGTGGCAAGCATGCCTGGCAAGTCAGTCTCGATGTATTGGACGCCGGGTCGTTTATCCGACCATTCCAGCGATCTCGGGGAGATGCCAGAGGCAATTTCCACGATCGTCCAGCTGTCGTCCAGCGACTCGAGGAACAGGTTCGTTGACAGGTAGCGGGCCTCGAGACCCGAACCGAATCCCGCCACACGGGCGATCCCGTTCCCCGCGCGGGTTATCCGTTTCGGCAACCTCGTGTAGAAGGGCATCTTGTCTGCGTATTTCCGGGCTTTTTCAAAGATCTCCTCCACGAATGGCATGCACGTGAAACGTGCCCGCGCGAAGGCGACGCCGATCGCCGTGATGCTTATCTTGGCATAGTCGCGTTGAGCCATGGTTCTTCAAGGAGAAGGAATCCCGCATGGAAAAATAAAGGAGCGTATCGGGCCTAGCAGGGGACGGAAGCCGGTGTCAGAACCCGATGGCGCAACCGTCCGATCGGGGGTCCGATCCCGCCCAGAATACCCCCGAATCCTGGTCCCGCCGGATGACCTGGCCTCGGCCGAACAGGGACCGGGCAATACCTCCAAGAATGTCGACGTGGTGCCCCTTGGCCTGCAACGCGTCGATCACGGTCTGCGCGATGCCCTCTTCTAGCACCACGGCGCCATTCGGGTGGCCATTTTCTAGGCAACACCGGGGTGCGTCCAAGGCAGCCTGCGGGTCCTGCTCGAAGTCGACCATGCGGGTGAGTACCTGCACGTGGCCCTGCGGCTGCATGAAGCCACCCATCACGCCAAAGGCCGCCCAGAGCTCCCCGTCCTTGGTCGCCATGGCCGGGATGATCGTGTGATACGGGCGCTTCTTGGGTTCCAACCGGTTCGGGTGGTCGGGATCGAGCGAGAAGTTGCTGCCGCGGTTCTGGAGGACGAAACCCGTGCCGGGCGGGACGATGCCCGTGCCGAAGGAGTTGTAGTTGCTGTTGATGAAGCTGCAGGCGTTGCCGTCCCCATCCGCGGTGCAAAAATACACGGTGTCGGACCAGTCCTGCGGGGAGCCGTGGGCGTGGTCGAGCGTCGCCCTGTCCATGTCAAGCACCTTTCTGCGCTCTGCAGCGTACACTTTCGAAAGTATCCCGCTGACGGGAACATCATAGAACTCGGGGTCAGTAACGAAATACATGGCATCTGCGAACGCCAGCCGCAGGGATTCGATGACGAGGTGGTAATACTCGGCGGACTCGCTTCCCATGGTGGCGACGTCGAACCCCTCCATGAGGTTCAGCGCCATCAGGGCCGCGATGCCCTGCCCGTTCGGCCCGATCTCGTGCACGTCGATGCCCCGGTAGCTGGTGGAAATCGGATCCTCAAAGGTCGATCGGTGCTCGGCCAAGTCGATGGCATCTATGCAGCCGCCGAGATCCTGCAGCACGCCCGTGATGGCGTCGGCCACCCAGCCCTCGTAGAAGCCCGCCTTGCCTTCCGTGGCGAGAGTCCGGAAGACCTTGGCAAGGTTCGGATTCGTGAAGATGGTACCGGGCTCGGGAGCCCGGCCGCCGACGAGCAATTCCTCGCCATTCGGGGTCCGCTTGAGAGCGCCAGCACTGGTGGCCCACGCGAAGGCGATGAGGGGCGCGACGGGATGGCCTTGCTCGGCCAGCAAGATGGCCGGTTCCAAATCATCGGCGAGGGACAGCTTGCCGAAGCATTCGACAGTGTCAACCCAACCGGCCGCAGCGCCTGGCACGGTCACAGCGTGTGGACTCGAAGATGGAATGGAATTACCCGCGATGCCGGCTGCCCTCACGGCATCGATGTCTAGCGCACCGGGAGCCCTGCCGCTGCCGTTCAGACCGAAAACTTGCTTTCTACCCGCGTCATAGAACAAGCAGAAACAATCTCCCCCAAGACCCGTCGACATGGGTTCGGTCACGTTCAGGGCTGCGGCCGTCGCCACGGCGGCATCGGCGGCATTGCCTCCCTTCTGCAATATCTGGATGCCCGCCATTGTCGCGAGCGGCTGGCTGGAGGCCACCGCGCCGTGCTGGGCGAGCACGGGCGACCGCCGGGAGGCACTCTTGATGAAATCATCGAATCGGAAGTCGACCATGGGAAGTCACCGTGATGCGATTTGAAATACCTAAGAGCAATTATCCGAGCCGACACGGGCCAGCTTATGGTGCATCCGGAGCAACTTAAAAATAATTCATGCTGCAACGAGATAAAGTAATCCTTGCGTAACGAATGTCTAGACAATAGACGGTGCGTGATCTGAAATGTTAAAACGCAAACTGGGAGATCTCGAAGTTTCATCGCTCGGCTTGGGCTGCATGGGGATGAGCCAATCCTACATGCCAAAGCCGAAAAGAAAAGACATGATCAAGCTGATTCAAGCAGCCGTTGAAAGTGGGGTGACGTTTTTTGATACCGCGGAAGCTTACGGCCCCTTCGAGAACGAAGAACTGGTCGGCCAAGCGCTCGCTCCCTACCGGGACGACGTGGTCATTGCCACGAAGTTCGGCTTCAAGATTGAAGGCGGAAAACAAGCCGGCGTCGACAGTCGTCCAGACCACATCAAGGAAGTGGTTGATGCATCGCTGAAACGCCTTAAAACTGATTACATCGACCTGCTCTACCAGCATCGCGTCGACCCTGATGTGCCCATCGAGGACGTGGCCGAGACAGTAAAGGAGCTGGTCCAAGAAGGCAAAATCAAGCATTGGGGACTTTCCGAAGCAAGCGTGCAGACGATCCGCCGCGCACACGAGATTTTGCCACTCACAGCTGTGCAGAGCGAATACTCGTTGTGGTGGAGACGTCCCGAAGAAGAGTTGCTGCCCGCGCTCGAGGAACTTGGCATTGGGTTCGTCCCTTATGCCCCGTTGGGCAGGGGCTTCCTGACAGGACAGATTGACAAAAACACGACCTTTGAAAGCTCCGACTTCCGCAACATCGTCCCCCGTTTCTCGCAGGAGAATCTCGACGCGAACCAGGTCCTGATCGATTTTATCAAGAAGGTCGCGGAAGGGAAAGGTGCGACGCCGGCACAAATCGCGCTCGCGTGGTTGCTCGCCCAGAAACCGTGGATCGTCCCGATCCCCGGCACGCGGAAGCTGGAGCGCTTGGAAGAAAACATCGGGGCTGTGGACCTTGAACTGATGCCCGATGAATTGGCCGACATCAATGAGGCTCTCTCGGAGATCCCGATTGCCGGAGACCGCTATCCTGAGGAACTGGAGAAGAGGACAAACCTTTAACAGAAAATATTCTTAAGGCATCACCAATCTTCACATTTGTATTCAATGCTGTCCCCCAGGTGGTCGTAGCCCCACTCGCAGAGCAGGTCGAGAATAGGCATTAGGGATTTTCCTATTTCCGTTAGCGAATATTCTACCTTGGGCGGGACCTGCGCGTATACCTTCCTGGTGATGAGGCCGTCGTCCTCGAGTTGGCGCAGCTGTTTGGTAAGCATCCGCTGGGTGATCTTGGGCTGTACCTTGCTCAGTAACTGGCTAAATCGCAGCGTCCCTTCATCTAATGCGTATATGATAAGCGGCTTCCATTTGCCCCCGATCAGGTCCAGGGTTGCCTCGATTCCCCAGCTATACTTGAATTGTTTAGACTCATTTTCCATGGTATCCATCTTGTTCGTATGTTTCAAATATGTCTATACTCAACATAAATACCCTATTGTCCTAACTTTGTCATGATCACTCTAGGCGAAAAATCAAACCCAAGTGAAGGAGGATAATCATGAAAAAGCTCGTGCACCACCCTTGGATTCTGACCATGGGGAAAAATTAAAATCGCAGGCTCAAACGCTGAGAGTGACTTGGAATTAACTCTTGATAGGATACTGGCAATAAGAGAATATCATGGGGGTTCAATCATATGGAATATGTAAAACTTGGAAATACCGGAATGGAGGTTTCTCGGATTTGCCTTGGTTGCATGAGCTTCGGTACCGGTGGAAGGGGATTGTTTCCATGGGCACTCGATGAAGAGAGCAGTCGTCCAATTATTCAAAAAGCTCTCGATTTAGGCATCAATTTTTTTGACACGGCCAACATGTATTCAGCCGGAACAAGCGAAGAGATTACCGGACGAGCCTTGAAGGATTTTGCGGACCGGGATGAAATCGTCATCGCAACGAAGGTTTTTTTCCAAGCGCACCCGGGTCCAAATGGTGCCGGGCTTTCCCGAAAGGCAATCTTGAGTGAAATTGATAAAAGCCTCAAGAGACTGGGAACCGATTATGTAGATCTCTATTATATCCACCGCTGGGATTACAAGACTCCCATCGAAGAGACGATGGAGGCATTGCATGATGTCGTGAAGGCCGGGAAGGCAAGGTACATAGGTGCTTCTTCTATGTATGCTTGGCAGTTCATGAAGGCACAATGCATAGCAGAGAAAAATGGATGGACACGGTTCGTGGCGATGCAGAATCATTACAACCTTATGTATCGCGAGGAGGAAAGGGAGATGCTACCGCTTTGCAAGGAAGAAAAAATCGCTGTTGTTCCATGGGTTCCCCTCGCCGCAGGGAGATTGGCACGTGAATGGGGCGCATCAACTTCTCGTTCGAATATAGATGAAATTGGCAATAATCTTTACGCCGGAACGGCTGAGTTAGACCGAAAAGTAGTTGAACGGCTCGCAGAAGTGGCGGAGCAGCGCGGTGTCCCAATGGCTCAAGTCGCACTAGCCTGGTTGTTGCAGAAGGAACCGGTCACGGCACCCATTGTCGGAACAACGGCACTCTCCCATGTCGAAGATGCGGTAGATGCTCTTTCGATCAAGTTAACACCTGAAGAAATTACGTTGTTAGAGGAACCATATGTGCCACATCCAGTGATTGGTATACAAGTATAACGTAAAGGAAGTGAAACCAGACGATTGCAGAAGGAAGTGAAGGTTTGGGAACTCATATCCTTGTGGCTTATTTTTCCCATTCCGGTAACACGCGGGTGGTTGCCACTCGAATACACGAAAGCATCGGCGGCGATATCTTCGAGATCGTGGCCGTGGATCCGTATCCCACCAATTACGACGCATGCGTGAAACAAGCGAAGCAGGAACTTGCGGAGGATTACCGGCCCGAGCTGGAAACAAGAGTCGAGAACATGGAATCATACAACGTGGTTTTTATCGGCTCCCCGAACTGGTGGGGGACAATACCCAGGCCGGTTGCAACGTTCCTGTCGGCGTACGACTTTTCTAGAAAAACCATCGTGCCGTTTTGCACGCACGAGGGAAGCCGATTGGGGCGGATCGTTGCGGATATCACCACGCTTTGCCCGGAGTCGACCATCCTGAACGGCCTTGCAATCCGGGGCACGGATGTAAAAAAAGCGCAGAATGAGGTTTCTGCGTGGTTGCGTAAAATCGGAATGCTGGAGGCGGCCTAGTCATGCGTGCTGCAGTCTTTAACGGACCCCGTTCCATCGAGATCGCCGATCGGCCAGACCCGGTCATCACCGAGCCGACAGATGCTGTCGTGCGCGTGGTGTTGGCGTGCGTGTGCGGCTCCGACCTCTGGTATTATCGCGGGATATTCGAACGCAAGATTGGCGGGCCCATCGGCCACGAGTTCATTGGCATCGTGGAAGATGTGGGGCTAGAAGTGCAAGATATACAGAAGGGCGATTTCGTCATCGCCCCGTTCAAGTACAGCGATGGCACGTGCGTCCATTGCCTCGCGGGAATCCAGTCGAGTTGCATCAATGGCAGCGCCTTTGGCGATGGAACCGACGGTGGTCAAGGCGAGGCCGTGCGCGTGCCGTATGCAGATGGCACGCTTGTCAAGGTCCCTGGATCCGGTTACTCGGAAGAAATGATGGCATCGCTGCTCACGCTCTCCGATGTCATGTGCACTGGGCACCATGCAGCGGTCAGTGCCGGTGTCAAACCTGGTAGTGTCGTCGCCGTTGTCGGGGATGGTGCGGTGGGTCTATGCGGCGTTATTGCTGCCAAGCGATTGGGTGCCGAACGGGTCATCGCCCTGAGCCGAAACCCGGCCCGCCAGGAACTTGCGTGGAAATTTGGTGCGACAGACGTGGTCGCCGAGCGTGGTGAAGCGGCAAATAACGCGGTATTGGAGTTGACGAACGGGGTCGGCGTCGATGCCGCGCTCGAATGCGTCGGGACTGACGAGTCCATGTCCACGGCCATCGCCATCGCGCGGCCCGGCTCGTTAGTCGGTTATGTCGGGGTCCCCTCCGATGTCAAGGTGCGGATTGGCCCGATGTTCTTCCGCAACGTCGGGTTGCGCGGCGGCGTGGCGCCGGCGCGAGCCTACATTCCCGAGCTTCTCGATGATGTCTTGGAAGGTCGCATCAATCCTGGGCTCGTGTTTGACTTCAAGACGGATCTGGATGACATCGCCGAGGCTTACGCCGCAATGGATGAACGCCGCGCGATCAAGTCCCTCCTGCAAGTCGGAAATCTATAACTAATCAACATGATTGAAGGTGAAAGGAATGAATATTATACCTACAAGCGGAACAACTAAGGGGGCAGAAGACCTGTTTACCGGCGATGTCTATTTCGATGTCATCATCAAAGGCGAGGAACCATCTCGCGTTCGTGTTAACTCGGTTCACTTCACGCCAGGCGCGCGCACGGCTTGGCACTCGCACGCGGTCGGCCAGACCTTGCACGTGACCGAAGGGATCGGCTTGGGTCAGGCGCGAGGTGGAGAGATCCTTGTCATGAAGCCCGGCGACACCGTGCATATACCCGCCGGGGAATGGCACTGGCACGGCGCGACCAGCGATCATTTCATGACGCATCTAGCTATCTGGGAAGCTCCAGAAGCCGGTGAAGAGAGCGAGTGGGGCGATCCTGTCTCAGATGAAGAGTATGGTGAGCAGCCCAAGATTTGAGGATCATGCACCTTGGCGATTGCGAGTATGAATTATACAGGTTCGAGGATTTCGAGTGCCTTCAAGAATTCATCGAAATCTCCGAGATCATTGACGATTGCTTGGAAAAGAAGATTATCATCGATCTCTTCATAGATATGAGCGATCACGTTGCGCATTCCCGCCCAATTTTCCATTTTTTCCGCGAGTTCTTGGTTTATCAACTGACTATCTCCAAGCACCTTAAATGCATCACGGTAGGATTCCGGAGCTGGAAGGCCGTTTATTGCACACACGTGAAAGGCGAGATCCGTGCACACTTGAACGAGCTCGTGAACGGCATAACGTATGGCAATCTTGGTCTCATAATTTGTGGCGACTTCCTCGGGATCCCGTTCCCTCACTAGCTTCAAATATCGGAGATTTTCCAAGATCTTGTCGATCTTGCGTTGCTTTACCTGTTTATCGATGGTCATCCCGCCAAAACCTCATCACGTTCCTTGTAAAAAGCATCGTACGTCGATTTCATGTCGTACCACTCGAGCATAACCCTGGTTTCAAAGTCTATCCGATATGCATCATCACGAGAGACAAGCAGGGGTGTCCGGAAGATGGCGTTGTAACAGAAAGGAATGCTTGCCTTGTTTAGCACCCGCACGTCGAACGGTCGCCCCGCAGGGATTGCATCTTCCAATTCATTCCCTAACCTTATCGCAAACCACGGATCGCGGAGTGCTTGATCATCCACGAGGAGCCCGATATCGACATCCCGTGCGCTCCTGCCATCGTCTCGGACAAACGAGCCAAAAAGATAGGCAGCTATAATCCTCGGCTTTTCTTGGAGGATTGCCTGCAAGGCAATGATGATCTCATCGCGGGAAAGTGGCGGCATGTGGAAAGAATCCTCGTGCTTTCTTTTATATTTGCCGTGCCAAAGCGTTTCAGGCCCTGATGCCTGCAAACCACTGCCCAAACCCGGCGATCTGGGCGAGCGTGAACGGTATCCCCAAGGCCTCGACGTGTACGTGGCGGCCGGGGACGCGTGCACTCGCCTCGCACGTCTCGATAAAGCCTTCCACGTCTCTCGAATACTGCACGAACCGATCCTCGTCGATGCCCGCGCGGGTCGGATGGTCGAACAAGGCGGTCGACCCCGGCACGAGGTGGCGGTCCTTGGTGCCATCGTTGCAGTGGATGTGATACACCTTCAGGAACCTGGCAAACTCGGGAAGGCAGTCCTCGATCTCATTGGCCGCCGCGCCCGTTCCCTGCCGGCCAAGCTCGCGCCAGAGGACCAAATGCCCCGTGTCGAGGCAGAAGAGATGGCGATCCACGAGGTCGCCGCACCCGGCAGATTCCAGCGCATCAACAAGCCGTTCCCTGAAGCCAGTCAGCGCAGCTAGCGAACCGTAAAAATTGTCGTGGGCCATGTTTTCCCAGCAGAGGACGACATGCGATGCTTCCAATGTCTCGATCACGGGTGGAGAGCAGAGCTCGGCGACGAATGCTTCGATCGTGTCATCCATACCGGACGGCGGGTGCTCCACAACGCACGATGCCCCGATCGCGTTCGCTAGCTCGAGATCCCGCACAAGAACGGCTGGGTAATTTCCTGCAAGCGGGAGGTCAGCCTCTCCGAACGAGCAGTGCATGCCGATGTCGAGCGGTAGCTTTTCGCGGAACCCGGCAGCAGCGGCAAGAAAGGCTGGGAGCAGCTCCAGCCGCGGCTGCAGCATAAGCGACACGAGGTTGCTCGACACGTGAAACACCCCTCCCATGCTGCCGGATAGCCCACTATCGACTAAGACGCGTTCGAGCTGGGAAAACACGAACTCCCACCCGTCGACCTCGGGGTCAAACTCGCGTGGATCGGGAATTTCCATCGATTCCATCCAGTTCCTATCGCCCGTGAGCAAGTCATGCCAGAGCGAGAAGCCGAAATAATCGACCATGGCTGTCGACGTAATTCCGTGCGGGCCCGATAAAAAGGTTCTATCTCGGGCTTAGATCCTGCCTGAGATGCTTATCAGCCACCTGCGCAATGGTTAAGAGGCGCTGATGGTGAATTCGTAATAGGCTCTGATATGCTATGTGCGAAAAGGAATTACTAGACAAGATCGCCCTGATCACGGGTGGATCCAGCGGAATCGGCAGGTCCATTGCAATCCTGTTTGCGGACGAAGGTGGCGCCGATGTTGCCATCAATTACCACTCCTCGGAAGACGAAGCGCTTGATGTCAAGGATCGCATCGAGGGATTCGGCAGGAAAGCCATCGCCGTGAAGGCCGACGTGACCCTCCAAGCAGAGGTCGAGGCCATGGTGAACGACGTGATCGAATCGTTCGGCCGAATCGATATCTTGGTGAATAATGCCGGCCTGAACCGCATCGCGCCCATCGCCGATCTTGACGAGGCCACGTGGGACTTGGTCGTGGACACGAGCATGAAGGGCACGTTCTTGGTCACGCAAGCGGTCGCCCGGCACATGATCGAGCGTAAGGAAGGCGTGATCATCAACATGGCAAGCGTCGGTGGCATGGTCGGGTTCACATCGTCCCCGCTAGGCCTCCACTACAACGCCGCCAAGCAGGGTATCGTGGGCATGACCCGCACCATGGCCGTGGCGTTCGGGCCCGACATCCGAGTTAACGCGATCGCACCGGGCGTCATCGCGACGGACTTTCACGTCAAGGCTGGCAGCTCGGTAGAAAAATACCAAGCGCGTGCATTGGACAGCGTGTTGAAACGGCCCGGTACGACCGAAGAGGTGGCGCACGTCGCGCTGTTCCTCGCGTCCCCCGACTCGAGCTACATCACGGGCCAGACAATTGTCGTCGATGGCGGGCTGGGAATGCCCTGATTGGCAGGAACCTTACCTGAACTATAGAATTGAACAACATTTATCTTTGGTCATTGTATAATTCGAGTGAACAACGATGGGTCTTCGAGATCTTATTTATAAAATCGGCCGCGGCCTTGGCAATGCGGCGGGCACATATAACTCTGTTGTGATCCCGCGAAAAGATCAGCCAGGGCAACCAATGGGGCCCTATACACCCCAAAGAGGGGCTTACTCGCCCACGAGAACGCGGCAGCAAGGGCGACCCGTGCCCGGTATCGAGCTGGAAGACGATGAGGATGAGGATTCGGGCATCCAACGCCAGCCTCGAGGCCCCCAAGGTGCCATGAACCCCCGCGGTCCGAATATGCGAATGTGCTTGTGTTGCATCGTAATGATCGTCGTGTTCGCCGTCATGAGCTTCCTTTTCGGCGGGTTCCATTGAACATTTAATTGGAGACGGGAGAACGCTTGTTTTTAGCCAAGCTGACGCAATCGCTTGAAAAAGGGAAAACAAGAGTGCCGAAAGAGTTGAAACGTGGATAGTTTAACGTTTGCCATACTTGGCCGGCCGCTTCTCGAAAAAGGCGTAGACTCCCTCCCTGAAATCCTTGGTCTGGGTGCAGATGTTCTGGTTCCGGTCTTCAAGCGCCAGTGCGGCTTCAAGGGAAGTGGCGTCCACGTTGAATACTATTGCCTCCTTCGTGAGACGAAGACCGAGCGGGGATTTCTCCAGGAGCGAGGCGGCGATGCCAAGTGCCTCGTCCATCACCTGTTCATCATCAACGAGCTTGGCAATGAAGCCAGCTTGATACATCTCATCTGCACCGACTTCCCTGCCGGTCATGATGATATCGGTCGCGCGGGATAACCCTATTTCTCGCGGGAGAAAATACGAAACGCCGCAGTCGGCCCCTCCAGCGCCGATGCGTATGAAAGCATTGATAAATCTCGCCGACCTTCCTGCGACTCGGAAATCCGCGGCACACGTGCAAGCAAATCCCCATCCTACGGCCGCACCTCGAACGGCTGCGATTATGGGTTGTTGTATGGTTCGCATCTTCCTGATGGTGTTGCTAAGCTCCTTTTGAAATTGGAAGAAGCGTTTTGAATGGTCGGGAAAACTCAGCCAATCCGGCGAGCCTTCGGGAATATTTTTCACGTCAACGATAGTAGCTTCTTTCAGGTCCAATCCAGCCGAAAAGGCAGGGCGTCCATCGGGGCGGTCAGCACCAGTGATGATAAGCACCCGAGTATCATAAGCCCTGCTCAGGTAATCCATCACCGCGTTGAACTCCTCAATCATCTGCATGTTGATTGCATTTACGACCTCGGGGCGGTTCAGCGTGAGAATGGCGATGCCATCCTCCCTCATCTCAAGCGCAAGTGTCGAGAAATCCATGGTATTTTATCGGAAGAATAGGAAATAAAGTTTCCTTCACGAAACTGCAATACCGCCGGATATTCACGATGCAGGTTTTCAAGAATTACAATGCACCCGATACAATTCCTTCTGGAACTGGAAGAACCGCTTCGAGTAATCGGGAAAATCGAGCCAATCCGGGGCGCCCTCTGGCAATTTTTTATCGCCGACGGTGTTCACTTCCTTGAGATCTAACCCGGCCGAAAACGCGGGGCGCCCGTAGAGTCGATCGGCACCGGTGATTAGCAGCACTCGCGTGTCGAAAGCCCGTCTCAGCTGGTCCATGGCCGCGTTGAACTCCTCGATCATCTGAATATTTATCGCGTTAACGACCGCGGGGCGGCTCAGCGTGAGGATGGCGATGCCATCCTCCCTCATTTCAAGCGCAATTGTAGTGAAGTCCATGACGTTTCATCGATTAATCGCTGATTTAAGCCTATCCCAAGTGTTCATGGCCTGATCGTGGCTTGGATTGGAATGAACGAAGTGAAAAAAAGAAGATACAGGAGCGTTTGAAAACTTGGGTTTCTAAGTTCCTTCGGGATCTGAAGGATTGTCAGGAGTTGTTACAGCTGCAGGAATCTCCGACTTCTTTTGTAATTGCTCCTCCCGCGCTCGCTCTTCCAAGAATTGCTTGTTCTTCTGGAAATCCGTGGGGTAAAATCTGTACACGAGCGTGTATATGAGAAGGCAGAGTATCCAGAACGGGAAGATTATCCAGAACATGCCGTGAGCCAACGCGGCCGAATTCGTGGCCATAAGATTGGGGCTGTACTGGTTTGGCGTCAGGTATTGAGTATAGGGGATCTTGGCACCGGCATCTGTTATCGCATTTGGCGTGAGAAACCCGAACGCGGTCGCGACGAGCGACACGAAGTACGTGCCCACGCTAGCCACTCCACCCTCGAAGACCCGGTCCACTGAGAAGGCGGATCCCCGGATCTCTGGAACGAAGATCTCGCTGAAAATCGGGTTGTTGCAGGCGGTCCCCGCCCACGTGACGCAGAAATAGGTGAAGATCCCGGCGATCAAATACAACGAGAACGAAGAAGTGACGGGGGGAATGGCATAGAATATGACCCACGCCATAGGGATGCCGATCGCGACCGAAATTTGCGCAACCATGATGCGCCCTTTATTGGGGTTCCATTTTGCCGCCCGATCCCCCAACCACCCCCCGAACAGGCTCCCGATACCCGCGGCGGCAATGATCAACAAAAAAAAGATGCCGGCATCCGCCGGGGTAAACCCCAGGTATTCGAACCATGATGGCATGAGGTAAATCGCGGCCCACGGGATTGTCCCCGAGACACCTTGGGCGACGATGCATACGAAGGTCTTGTTTGACAGGATCGTCTTGAAATCGGAGAGCTTCATCTTGTGGGATTGCGATCCCGTGAACCCGATGTCCACGGCACCCCGCACCGGATCCTTGGCAAGAAGGAGCACGAACATGGCAATGACGATGCTGATTATCCCCCAAATGATGAATACGAGGCGCCAATTATCGAAATTCCCGATAAGGGGCGGAAATTCCACAAGCACGATGGCCGAGATCAAGCCGAACGCGATGCCAAAGATCGCCATGAGCGACAGCAGGCCAAATGCAGCGCCTCGTTTTTCCGCAGGGAAATAATCGGCAATGATGGACTGGGACGTTGGAACGATGACCGCAAGACCAAATCCCATGATGAGGCGGTAAACGATCATGGTGATGAAGAGGCTCGAAAACGCGAACAAGATCGTGAAGAAGCCCCAGAACACGCACCCGAAGGCCAGCACTTTTTTTCGAGAGTGCCGATCGTTCAACCAGCCCCAGACGGGGGTCGATATGCTCTGCGTGAGTCCCTGCGCGGTGCTGATGAGCCCGAGGTTGGGGAGCGAGATCCCGGTCGATGCTTGGATACTCGACAGCAGGAACGGGTAAAGGGCTTGGTCGGCCGAGTTGATCATGTTGGAGGCGTTTACGACTCCTTGCGTCCGCTTAAGATCTATGCTTTGCTTCCGTTGCTCGGTGCTTGGTTCCACTTCGCGTTCTGGACTCTTTTCTTCCATGTTTTCTGCTGACAAGCCTGATTCCACCTTGAACTATGATAGTCAGGTAAATGGTAGGTAATTCTTCCCGCATCATATAAAGGCACGATCAGACTGTAAACGCGTTCTCTTGTTCGTGAGCACAGACCCGGGCAGGTAATCACCATTGACATACCTTCAAAGGCCCGGAAAGCAAAGTTTGACCTAATTTCTATCAATCACGCTAATGTCAAGTGATCTCTACGAGCGAACAAGAAATAGCCAATCAACTAGAAACGGCACTGCTGGACGTGCCGTTCATTTGCATCCACGCGCACCTCGATCCGAAGCAACTCACGGCCCAAGGGCTCCACCATATCCTGCTCTACCACATGCCGCTCAGCGAGCTGTATTCGGCGGGAATGCCGGATGGGAACCGCCTCTCGTGGTACGCCTCCAAGGAGGAGGCGAGGGAGCGGATCGAGGCAGCCCTGCCCTACCTAAAATACGTGAAAAACACGTCCCTCCAATGGGGCATCAAGCAGATCCTTTCCAGTTTATATGATTGGTACGAGCCGATCACGGACTCGAACTGGGAGCAGATCGACGGCATCATCGCCGACAAGAGCACGGATCCGGGCTGGGTCAAGGAAATCATGAAGCGGTGCAACGTGATCTCCTCGTCGACCGAGTTCCGGCTTCGTGACGAGGGCCAAGCAGATGACATCCTCACCTATGCCTTGGAATGGGCCTTCTTCACCCGGGCCCAGCAGAACATGAACGACAGCCCGCTGTTCGAGCTAGAATGGACGTGGTCACAGGACGCGCCATCGGCACCCCTGCCCGTGAACGTCGACAAATCGAAATTCATGCCCGAGAAGACCATCGCCACGCTCGACGACGTGCAGGATGCCATGCAACATTACATCGCCACGGTTCCCTTCGACAAGCTCGTCTGCGCGGCCAACCATTTCTCCACGGACATCAACTACTTCGACGTCACCGAGGATGACATGCGCCGTGCCCTCGAGAACCGTGACCACGCGACCGAGCACGAGCGGGACATCTATTGCAACTACATCCTGCAGGAATACCTGAACGCGCTGGAGAACGCGCCCAAGAAAGTCGTGTTCACGTTCTCGGTGGGCGCCGAGCCCATGGAGCACGAGACTGCAAGCCTCCTGCCCCAGAAGACGCTGGGCCAGATGATCAACGTATTCGCCAAGCACCCGAACCTCCAGTTCGTTTGTTTCTCGTCCAGCGCCCACTCGGACCAAGCACTCTGCACGATGGTCCGCGAGCTACCCAACTTCTCTGTCGCTGGATACTGGTGGCACAGTTTCTTCCCGAAATTCATCGAGGACCTCATCGACACCCGGCTGGATATGCTGCCCGCCAACAAGCAGATTGGCTTCTTCAGCGACGCCTATCACATGGACTGGCTCTACGGGAAGGCCTTCCTCGTTCGCAAGGCCATGGCCAATGTCTTCGCCAAGCGCATCACGCGTGGCCAGCTGACATTCGACGAATGCATCAACATTGCAACGCAGATATGCTACGACACGCCCAAGGAGAAATTCGGGCTCTGATCCTTTTTTCAAGGTGACATAGCAATGAACTTCATTCCAGCAAAGGATCTCGTCGAGAAGGCCGAGCGGGACGGCTACGCGGTCCCCGCCTTCTGCGCGTGGAACGCCGAGATCATGGACCTCGTCCTTCGCACGGCCCAGGAGGTCAATGCCCCCGTGATGCTCATGGCGGGCCCGAGCGAGTTCCAGTTGCTCCCTCCTGCCAAGACCGCCAACACCGCGAATGCCATCGCCCAGCTGTACAACGTCCCCGCGGCCCTGCACTACGACCACGGCGACTCGCTCACCGTGCTGAAGGACTGCTTGGACACGGGCTTCACGTCCGTGATGCTGGACCTGTCCAAGCTCTCGTTCGAGGAGAACGTGCAGGGGCTCACCGAAGCCGTGGAACTGGCGCGACCCCTCGGCGTCACGGTCGAGGGCGAGCTGGGCGCGGTCGGCAAGGTGACCGATCAGACCGAGGAAGGTACCGAGATCGACGTGCTCACGAATCCCGAGAACGCAAAAAGCTATGTCGAGGCGACCGGCATAGATATGCTGGCCGTGAGCATCGGCAACAAACACGGCATCTACACGGAGCTTCCCAAGTTCGATTTCGACCGGCTCCGGGAGATCCACGAGATCGTGAACGTTCCACTCGTGCTCCACGGCGGGTCGACCACGCCCGAGCCCGACATCAAGCAATCCATCGAGCTCGGCATCCGGAAGATCAACGTGGCCAGCGAGCTGGTCAAGTGCGTCCGTGACTCGCTGCTCGACCAATGGAACCAAGACCCGCAAATGAACCCGTGGGTGCCGAGCGCCTTCGCCGAAGCAGTCAAGGGCATTCCCGACATCCTGCGGCGCTGGTTCCGCATGACCGGCGCCGAAGGACAGGCATGATTCTTTCGGATAATCAACTATATTCCGTGCCCTTTCACAAGCTGATGATCACACACGCCCTTTCACAAGCTGATGATCACAACACGGTATCTGCTTGAGATGGTGAATATGTCAACGCTAAACGGAGATTTGGTTCGCGATGTATTGTCTCTTCCAGTAGATCAACGTGCTGCCTTGATTGAACGGTTGATCGAAAGTCTGAACCTTCCAACGAGTCCGGAAATAGATGCAATGTGGATGGAAGAAGTTGAGAGGCGTGCGGAAGAAGTCGATAATGGAACGGCCGAGCTCATCGATGGCGAAAAGGTGTTTGATGATATCCGCCGACGGTTTCAACAATGAATTACAAATTTCACCACCTCGCGCTTCAAGACTTGAATAACTACCTACATATTAGAAAAATCGTCCGCAAGATCGCTGAGTCTCACCCACTATCCATACTTACGAGGTGCGGTGCTATTTCAAATAAAACGGAAGGTTAATGCGGCCCCCAGACAACATCAAAATCATTCTCATGTATAAATCAACTACTCCCATCCATGACATATCCGGTGACGATCTCGACCGCCTGCTCCAAGACGTGCAGGAGAACCTGCCCGCGTGGATTGACGTGGCGAGGACCAAGGGCATCCTGTTCGGGTTCGACGGGTTCCTCGACGAGATCTACACTGTCGTGCTGCGGCGCCACTCCGTGCAGGATTATGACATCCTGCAATCGATGGGCGACTGGGGCGATATCATCAAGAACTCGGCGGGTTCGGCGGCAAACTTCGAGATCATCGAAAAGAAGCGATCCACGGGCGGGTTCGTCGCGAACACGGCTGGGTCGCTCGTGTCGCTGCTCGGGCCACCACTGGACAACGTTACCATCGTCGGTAATTTCGGGAGCCCGGATCTCCTTCCGATCTTTTCCGAGTTTTTTGCCGGCAAGTTCGGGTGCAACATGGTCTCGATCGGCAACCCGGGCGTCACGCACGCATACGAGTTCGATGACGGCAAGACCATGATGACCGACTTCGCATCGATCGTGACCTTGGACACGGATGCGATCCTAGCAAGGGTGCCCGAGGCGGATCTCCTCCAGATGTTCGACTCGATCGACCTGTTTGGCCTCGGGTACTGGAGTATCACGACGGGGATGACCAGCATCTTCCAGTTTTTCTCGTCGAACATCTTTTCCACGCTGGGAAAGCCGATCCACTTGTTCATGGACCTCGCGAGCCTGCGCAAGCGGTCTGAGCCTGACATCCGCGAGGCCGCAGGCATCATTGCTGGCTTTCCGGAAAACGCCCGCGTGACACTTTCGCTGAACGACAAGGAGGCCATCCAGCTCTACGAGGCCCTGTCCGAGCAGAATGTAACCGATACCTTTGCGGAGGCCGACGTCTCGATTGAAAACAAGGACCTCTACGTCTTCCTGCTCGGGGCCCTCCAGCATCACCTGCCCGCCTGCCAGCTCGTCATCCACTCGCCAAAGTTTGCATTCTTGGCAACGCCCGTGACAGGCAATCCCGACGGTTCCGAGACCTACATCTGTCCCAATGCATACACCACACAAACGAGCTTCACCGTGGCGGCGGGCGACGCGTTCAACGGCGGGCTGTGCGTGGGGCTCCTCGCGGGCTGCTCGCCCGAGGAGGTGCTTCTCATCGGGAACGCCACGACGTCATATTTCGTCAGGACGGGCCAGCGATGCGACCAATCCCTGATATTGGCGTTTCTTGGCCATTATAAGGAATATTTGGCCGAAGATCATCCTGAAATCCTGCAATGATCTCGTCCACTGCATTTTAATAGGGTAAAGAGAATTGTTCTGGAGAACGTCGATGAGCGATATAAAAAATTTTATGGGATGGGATGCACCTGGCGTCGCGCTCGTCACGGGAGCATCCAGTGGCATAGGTGCAGAATTCGCTCGCCAGCTCGCAGCACAAGGATTCAACACGATTCTGGTAGCCCGGCGCAAGGAACGGCTCGATGATCTTGCATCGTCCCTCACAAACGATTTTTCCGGGGAACACGAGGTGCTCGTGGCAGATCTTTCCACGGATGCAGGTATCGAAGCCGTGGAGCAACGGATCGCGGCGGCAGGGAATTTGGACGTGCTCGTCAACAACGCTGGGGGTGGTGGGAATAATGCAAATTTCCAGGATACAACGCTTGATTCGCAGCTGAATATGCTCAACCTCCAAGCAATGGCTCCCGTTCGCCTCGCGAAAGCCGCTTTGCCAGCAATGATTGACCGCCAGCGAGGTGTCATCATTAATGTAGCGTCAGCGGATGCTTTTATTTTGAGGAGGGGTCACGTGATGTATAGCGCCACGAAAGCATTTCTACGCACGTTTTCCGAGAGCTTGGCTATGGATTTGCAGGGCACGCATGTTCGTGTCCAAGCCTTGTGCCCTGGCGCCGTGGATACCGAAATCTGGAAAACAAGACCTGGTTTTCCCGAGGAGATGTGGGTACCCAAGGACCAGTTGGTCGCCGCTTCTCTTGATGCATTTAAGAAAAAAGCGGTCACGATAGTGGTTAGTGACACCACGATTATGGAAACTGCGAAGGCTTTCCTCAAGGATACTTTGCGCGACTTGGAAAAGCAAGCAAGAAAAGATAAAGTTTAGAACTCTTGAGAGCACCATATCTGTTCAGCTTTCAGGGGAAAGCAAATTCGTTGTTAGATTCCCGCGCTTTATTCTATTCTTTTTTTCGGGGAAAATTTATTGGCGGGTAGATGATCACCTTCTCAAGGGAAAAATTAGCAATAGGAATAGACATTCACGTGTATGCTTGGAAAGTTTTCAACATCAAAGGGCAAACTTTTCGCGATTGTTCGCACGATTTTTCATGAACTCAACGTTGAAGGCAAACCCAGCACGAATCGAACTTGTTCGATTCAAACTTCGCGGATAAACATCAAAACGGGGACATATTATGGCAACATCCACCTGCATGAAACGGATAACGAACGAAAAGGCCGCGTGTACCACTTTGGACAGCACCGGGGAGTTTACCAGCAGGGTCCAAGCTTTGGTGCCTACAAGCGGGCCTGCGGTTGCGGCACCAACCATCCGGCGCGTTACCTGCCCTCGCTGCCTTGCATCGGTCATGTGGACTGTTCCGGAAGACATTCTTGCCGCTAGGAAGGATAATTCAAGGGCAGTCGCGTTGGTCACGGTTCCGCAATGGGTAACTTGCGAGCACTCGTTCGGCATTTTCGTGAGCAAAACGTTCAATCTCGTCGGGTACAAGAGGGATCATCGTATGGTAACATCCACCTCCTTGCAACGGAGCACAAACGAAACGGCCGCGCGTACCACGCTGGTCGGCGCTTGGAAGTCTACCATCGGCACGCAGGCTTCGGTCCACACGAGCGGTCCTGCGGTCGCGGCACCAAACACCCAGCGCGTTACCTGCCCTCTTTGCCTTGCATCGGTCATGTGGACTGTTCCAGAAGACACAATTGCCGCCAGAAAGGATAATTCAAGGGCAGTCGCGCTGGTCACGGTTCCACAGGGGGTAACTTGCGAGCACTCGTTCGGCATTTTCGTGAGCAAAACGTTCAATCTCGTCGGGTACAAGAATTGAACGAGTTCTTTTCCATTTGAAGAAGAAAAAGCAACGAATGTTCGCTAGAGTGCGGCATCTTCTTATTTCTTGGCAAATAAAATCAAATGCTTAGCTGAAATCATGATCGCGGTGCTGCGATAGGTTACAAGGACCTGAAAAGATCTTCCCCAACAAATCCTTGATCAGCCTGTCAGAATCGTAAAAGTTGGTCACCGCGTAGCTGCAGAGCTTCGTGCCCAAGTTTGCCTGATCCTGGGCGGACTCATCCCGTGGCAGATTGTAAACGACGATATTTTTTCTTCGCGAGATCTTGACCGTCATCAAATTACTCTCGTGGAACGTTTCCCGCGAAAATTGCGTGATCGCGCTTAGAAATCCGGAAACAAGATTTTCATCGAGACTCAATCTGCATGATTCCTCGGTATGATAGGCAAAAATGCAGATTCCCGTGTCGGTCACGATGAATAAGTTCTCAATTATGGTAGATCGCTAGATTTTTTTAAAAGGTGCGCACGATGCATCCACTCGAAACAAGGGTCAGTAAAAATAATCGGAAGGAGTTTTCGGGCCCGTCTTAAAAATGACTTAAATATGCTGGGGATGTTCCTAGCGATATACCCCGATGATTTCGACCACAGCGATATCCTCGTATCCTGCGGAGAATACGGGTCTATCGCGGCGGAAATCGACCGGGAACAGAAATCAAGGGTCATCCCTGCACGATCGATCCCTCTATCAGGATCTTATGTGGATCGTCCGCGCTGGGAAATACCCAGATAACCTCCTGAACATCAATCGCAACATATCTACGTATTATCAACAATTGGATGGATGCGTGAGAATCAAAATGAACACTGTAGGAATGTTTGGCAAATATCTTCGGAAAGAACATGGCTTCTGGCGAATCAAGGCCGAAAACAACCAAGTGTGCTATTGCAAGCACTCCCCTCAATATGGTGGAATCTATGCTTACATCGAGCCTGGAGTAAACGGGGTCCAGATCGTCACGAACGGCTTCACCGAGTTTTTCAACGATTTCGCGAAGCTCGGTGATTTCCTTTCCCGCATCGAGGCGATATCCGAGAAAAACTACAATGGCCTGGTCCGGAGCCTCCATTTGGCCACGGCGTCCAGGTCCTTGCGGGTCATGTCCCTGTAAACCACGTTCGCAATTTTTACTTTCCTTTTCACTTCCCTCTTCTTTTCCATTGTTCGCCGAATCGAGGAGCTGGATTTCTCCAGCGCAGAGTTTTCTCGAATACTCAAAGTTGGTAAAGAATGACTTAATTAATAGAAGTATCACTGGACATTGTCTCACGCGGGAACCAATTTGCCTGGAACACAAACGGGTTCACCAAATGCGATGCGAAAACAAGAAAGAGGGAAAATATTGAAGATTCGAGGCATCCTCGTTACTAATATCGATGGAGTTTGCCCTTCTTGTAGAGCGCGAACAGGACCACGAATACGGCGACGGCAGCGACCACGCCAATAATCGTGTAAAGGGCCCACGCTGGAAGAAGAGCCACGCCCGTGCTGAGAGATCCCTTGAAACTCAATGTTGGTGTGTTGTACTGCGTCAGCTCGATGCACAAGGTCTGGTGGAGGTTTGCATTGCCGATGGTGTACTGGTTCGGAAGGATCCACAGGTAGAAGCTAGGGGCGAACACGCCGAACTCCATGGAGTAAGCGCCCGTGGTGCTGGTTGCATTTATCTGTCCCTGATATGATCCGGATTGAAAGCCGATCCTGTCGTTATAAAACGATACCCCCCCACCCGGGTTCCAAAAGCCATCGTAGATGATGCTGATGCCACTGGTCTCGGATTCCGTGATTGTCGAAATCGCTGTGCTCTGGAGGTTGGTCATGTTGCTGTAATACGCGATGAGCTGTGTCCAGTTGTAAGCCTTGGCATTCGTGACATTGTAGATAACGCCGTACTTGTACTGGGCTCCATTGAAGTTCGTGAGCTGGTTATCGTAGTAGCTGGGTGCATTGAACGTTTTCGAGAAATCAAGGGAGCCGGGCTTCAAGTATGTCTTGGCATAGGCGTGATACATCGGTTGCTTGCTCACGGAATAGTTGCTCCACAGGAAGTAGTTGTTCAGGTCCATCAGCTTCGCGCTGAGTGTGATGTTACCGGTGAACGGGCTACTAGGTGCCGTTGTATTTCGCCAGTTGTTCAGCGTCATGAACAAGTAGTACTGCCCAGGCGTTCTGAAAGTCATGACGGGAGACTGGTAGGTCCTTGCCGAGCTGATTGAGGCATTGTTGAAGGTCCACGATGCACTCCCGGCGCCATCAAGCGTGATGAACGGGTAGCTAGCGTAGTAGCCGTTGGGGCCGAATACAATGTAAGACACATTTCCATTCCACAAGTCCGCGCTATTAAGCGGGGCATTCAGCGAGGGCTGCAACTGGGTCCTCAGGTCCATGAAAGTCAACCCACCAACCGTGAACTGGAAAGCTTGGGCAATCTTCGCGCCCGTTGCTTTTCCCGCGTCCGTGAAGGTCAGGGATTGAAAATTCGAGGAGTCGTTGAACCCCGCCCACGTATTCGTAGCGGAATTGAACGTGTCCATCCACGGCGTTATGGTAGTCATGTTATTGTTCATGTATATGCGGGTCGTCACGTTTATCTTTCCCACGTTCGAGTCCGCGATGTTGTTGAGCAGGAGATAGTAGTCGCTGGATTGTAGGAGATAGAAGCGATCGAAGTCGCCCGGCGTGGTCGATGTGATGTCGAGCGAATAAAACTTACTAAGCAAGCCCAAGGCCGAGTTCTGGATCGGCATGTAGAGGCCGCTGATGGAAAGGGTTGCGCCCGTGTCGATAGACGCGTTAATCCGGAGGATTGATGTCGAATCAACGTGGATGCGGATGGCTTGGAATGTATATGGCTGGATATCATAATGTACCGTTGATGGCGTGCTCTGGGAGATGCTTTGCGGTTTCTGCATGAGTATCCCGAAGCTGTAAACCGCCGGGATATATTCCTCCACTGCGATGAGCATCACTTTGCCGGACGCTGCTGCAATACCTCCATTCGTGGAAACGCTCGTGCTCAGGGCTACTTGCCCGACTTGGTACCCCATCAAAGATGGAATCGCGGCAAAGATACGCGTTTGTTCGCCGCTTACGAAATTGATGTAATCATATTTCATGTATAGGGTATAAACGTCGCCGAGGGAGACGTCCATGCTGAAACAAAGGTAGGTGTAGTGCTTGTTAATAGCAGTTTGGTAAGACGCCGTGCTCAGGTCATCCCCCGCGACAGTAAATGAACCGGGAGTTATTCCCGTGGTGGGAATTGACCGCAGGTCTAGATTTACTGCCGTGAGGGCTGCACCGATGTTATAATAGAACGAGAGCAGGTGGGTCCCAGACACCTTCGGGACGATGATGTAGTAATAAGTTGATGTTGATGTCGTGTATGCAAGATAGGGACCGACTGGCGTCCAAGTATTGCCGGTTGGATCCAGCACGGTCAACGCCGTATTGGGGTTTGTGACGAAATTTCCGAGGAGGTTGGTTGCCAAAAGCAGGTATGCCGTGTCCGCGGTCAACCCTACGTCCACATTCAAGATATTGAGCGAGTTGTTTAGCGTGACCTGGAGCGTGCTACCCACGGACATGGTTTCGTGTAGCTGCGCTACATTCACGGAATACGAGCCCAAGGCCGACGTGCTGTTCACGATGCCCAGCCACTGGACCTGCGAGGCAGGGTTATACACGTTCAAGCCACTCGCCGGGGTTGTCATGGTGAGCGGATAATTTACGTCGGTTATGGATTGGCCGGCCGCTTGCAGTCCAAATTGCTCGTTAAACGCGTAAACATTCGCGGGTTTCGAGCCAGTAACTTGGATGTTGTTCCGATCGTACGTGCCCTGCACCGCACAGATCTGAAACGGGTTGGCGGCTGTTGAAGTGAGCGATAAACTTTTGCTTCCGACCGTATACTGCGCGGTGGCGTTCAGGCAACCGAATGACGACACGAGGAACAGCACGATGCTAAAAACCAGAATTATTTCTCGTTTTGTGGTGTGCTTCATGGTAAATCACGTTTTGTAGTAAACACCCCCCCGAAAGGGGAAAATAACCACATGACTTGCGTTTCAAACTCCAAATCCCTATTTGTCTATATAAAAGTTGCCTCCAGCGAAGGCCACATAATCACCTGATGGCTTTGGCAAAACCTTAATTAACGATTCGGAAGGATTATCTATTTAAAGGATTCGAGGAAAGGGTTTGCACCGACCTTTTCCCTGCTCTTCCATAACGGGTGTCGCCGATGGAAAACAAAAGAAATAACACATCTTTGTACAATTTTTTGTTGATTGGAATCATCATCGCCTTCGTGCCGCTGGTTTGTTGCAATTTAAAAACAACGACGACCGGATCGAGCGCATTAACAGGAACAGCCTTGCCCAGCGGGAATCCAGACCCACCCGCGCTCACTGGCGGCTTGGTCTCGCCGACAAGCGGCAATCAGAACACGAATTTCATCTTCCAAGTCACCTACACGGATGCCAGCAACAATGCACCTGCCTATATTGATGTTTTCATCAACGCAACGGCGTATCCCATGGTGAAGCTCTACCCGACGGACACGGATTACTTGGACGGATGCATCTACCAATACACCACGACCCTGGCCCCTGCCACGTACACGTATTATTTCACCTGTTCGGATGGCACGAACGTGAACACGACGATCACGTACACGGGGTTAACCGTGACTTATCTTAACAATAGTCCGCCGCAGATTTTCTCCCCGCTCGTGAGCCCGAACATCGGGACCAACACGACGGTGTTCAATTTCTCGATGATCTACGTCGATGCCGATAATAACCTTCCAGCCAGCATTAACGTGACGATCAATAGTACGACCCATGCCCTCCTCCAGGTGAACGCCGCCGATACCAATGTCGTGGATGGAAAGGCATATTATTACACGGGAACGCTGTCCGTCTTCGGCAACTATCGATTCGAATTCAATTGCTCCGTTGGAACATACGCCGTGTCAACCGAATGGATTAACGGGCCACTGGTCGATCCTTTCATCGGGCTTTCATCCGCGGGAGGATTGCAGAACTACATCCAAACTCCTGGCTATGCCTATTCTTGGATCGACGCGACGACAGGAACGCGATGCACCGTCACGAATTATGATGACGGCTATGATCAACTGGCACTTCCCTTCACTTTCACGTTTTACAACACCCCGTATACCACGATCTATGCGTGCACCAACGGCTTTGCAAGTTTTGCCGCATCAATAACATATTATAACGTCAACTTCCCGACTGCCACGCAGGACAACATGATCGCCCCGTATTGGCAGGACCTGATCACGGCTACCCCGACTAACATGTTCTATCTTTACGTTCCCTCCCAGCAATGCTTCGTGATCGAGTGGCAAAATATCGAAACGTATAAAGACAATTTCGTCGGGACGTTCGAAGTCGTCCTCTACCAGAACGGCAACATAGTGTTCAATTACCAATCGATCCAGTATGTTGGTGTCGTCTGGGGTTATCCTGCCACCGTGGGCTTGAATTACGGCCTCAACACCGCCTACTGGAATCAATACACGGGATTGACCGCATCGACAAGCTCCTTTTCGATCTTGTATTCGTTACCGTCTAGCTCGGCATCTCCAACGCTGCTGTCCCCAGCTAACGGGGCCACGCTGCAAAACGGGACTATCCCCTTCCAGTGGACGAGCATCGGCACCCATGCCATCAAGTTCGACTATACCTGGGAACTCTCTACCACGCCGACCTTCTCCACGACCGTGTTCACTAACACAAGTATTCCCGAGACCGCAACCACGACAACGTGGAACCAGCTCGTGAACGGGTCTGCCGGCACGTATTATTGGCGCGTCCAACCCTATTACGGAACGTTTATCGGAAACTGGAGCTCCACCTTCTCGTTTAACCTAGTGCACGACGCGACGCATCCCGCCTTGACCAGCGGCTCGGTGTCACCGACAAGTGGCATCGCGACGACGTTGTTCACTTACACGGTAACCTATATCAGTGCAGCCAACATAAATTCGAGTTACATGGAAGTCTACATCAATGGCACTGGCCATGCGATGAGCCAGCTCTACCGATCGGACACCAACTACCTGGATGGTTGCATTTTCCAATACTCGACGACGCTCGCTCCCGAAGCTCACCCTTATGTCTTCACGTTTAATTGCTCAGATGGAAAATACGTGACCAATATTGGACCTTTTACCGGCCCCACCGTCTTGACCGGCCACGCCAACGCCCCCACTCTTGGGTCATACGGGGTATCCCCCCTCAAGGGAAATAACGGCACGACACTGTTTGATTTCTCGGTCATCTATTACGATGCCGATAACGTTTACCCGCTGGCAGGCGTGGCGAACATGAACGTGACGATCGACGGCGTGGCTTACCCGCTCACGGCCTCGGGCGGCACCCCCTCCACCGGGATTACCTACTATTATCAAACTACGCTACTCGGGCTCGGGACTTACACATACAACTTCACCTTCTTCGACGGGACGTACGTCGTGTCGACCGGAAACCTGACCGGCCCCGTCGTGGCACCATTTACAAATTTCCCGGCCATAACTCTCGTCTCGCCGGCAAACGGCACGACCGACCTTAATGGTACGATCGCCTTTACCTGGGACACCCCGGCTCACCCATGGCTTTCTAAAGTCACATACACATGGCAGCTCTCGAGCACCGCAACCTTTTCCAGCATCGTGTTCTCGAATAGCAGCATCCACGAGACCACGGGCACGACGACGTGGGATCAGCTCGTGAACATCACTTCCGGCACGTATTACTGGCGCGTGTGCGCGGTGAGTGGCGTTTACACGGGCCCGTGGTCTGGCACGTTTGTCATCATCATCCAGCACGACGACGTCGATCCCGTGCTCAGCAGCGGTAGCGTTACTCCATCCTCGGGTTCGTCGACCACGACCTTCACGTTCACGGTAACTTACACGGACGCGGACAACCTCGCGCCCACCTTCGTCCGCGTGTATGTCAACAAAACGCTCTATACATACGCCATGAGCGAGCTTTACACGGGTGACAATGATTTCGTGGATGGATGCGTCTTCTATTACACGACGACCCTGCCAGTGGCAAAGGAGTACACGTTCACCTTTAACTGTTCGGTCGGTCCCAGGCTGGCCTCGATCGGCCCATATACAGGACCGACAGTCGTGAATTCGCACCCGAACGCGCCCACCCTTAACTCCTACATGGTCACGCCTTCCGTTGGAAATGGCGGCACGACATTCAATTTTTCGATCATCTACTACGATGCCGACAACGTGCTCCCACTCGCCGGAAACTTCAACGTAACGATTAACGGCACGGTTCACGCGTTGACGGCAGTCAAGCCTGCAGACGCGAACGTGGTCGACGGGAAGGCTTATTACTTCACGACCACGCTGCCGACACTCGGCACCTATCTGTACAATTTCACCTTCTACGACGGGACGTACGTCGTCTCGACCGGGAACATACAGGGTCCCCGCGTGGAACCGTTCTACGGCCTTAACCCGATCACGCTGGTGTCCCCAGCGAACGGAACGGTCCACCTGAACGGGTCTATCACGTTCACGTGGGACAGCCTCGGCTTGTCTTGGGCGAAAGTCACCTACACGTGGCAGCTGTCGAGCGCGTCTTCCTTCTCGAGCATCCTGTTGTCGAACAGCAGCATCTCGGAGACCCCCACCACGACGTCGATCACGAACAACGTGCAACAACCAGCAGGGACCTATTACTGGCGGGTGTGCGCGGTGAACGGTTCCTACACCATGTGGTCCGGCACCTTCCTCATCACCATCTATTACAACAACATCAAGCCCACTCTCACCGGTCAAAGTGCCTTTCCCATGAGCGGTTACACGACGACCACGTTCACGTTCACTATAAACTATACCGACCTGGATAACAACGCCCCGACCTACGTGCACGTCATCATCAATGGAACAAGCAACGTTATGACACCATTGTACACCACGGGTGTGGTGTACGCAGACGGGTGCATTTACCAATACGCGACAACGTTGCCCGTGGCAAGGAACGAGACCTATTCGTTTACTTGCTCGGATGGCACGAATGTGGTTTCGACCCCTCTATTCTCGGGCATCGTGGTCACGGCACCGGCTCACGCGAATGCCCCGTATCTAGTCAATCCGATGGTCACGCCTGCAAAGGGGAGCACTGGCATCTTCTACAATTTCTCCGTCTTGTATTTCGACGCGGATAACGTGGCCCCGTTGGGTGGGGTGGCGAATAGCAACATCACGGTCAACGGCACGACGTACGCGCTCACGGGGTCGCATGGTAGCCCGGTCACCGGGGAGACCCTTTACTATCGAGTTATGCTTACCGTGCTCGGGACTTATGTATTCAATTTCACGTTCTCAGACGGCACCTACACGGTGTCGACGGGGAACGTAACCGGCCCCCGGGTAAATCCATTCTACGGCCTCGCCAACCTGTACCTTATCGCCCCGGCGAACAACTCGTTCATCACGCAGGGCAACCAGGTCTTCACGTGGTCGACCCTGATCACTGCATCGGGACAGTCGACCTATACTATCGAGATATCGACCTCCCCCAGCTTTTCATCGTTCGTGTTCGAGCAAAACGCGATCCACCAGACGAACGGCGTGGAAACAAACCTGACCGTGAACGTGAATGCCACATCTTTTCCAGTCGGCACTTATTATTGGCGGGTCCAGCCCAATTTCAACAGTTACTATGGGTATTGGACGTTACCCTTCGTCCTGAACGTCGAGGCCAACGGCACGACGCCGACGCTCGGCGGCGTGCAGGTCGTGCCGCAGGGCGGGAATTCCGGGATGACCTACAACTTCAGCGTCACCTACACGGATTCCGGCAACGCGCAACCGCTCTACGTGAATGTCGTGATACAGGGGGCTTCCTACCCGATGGTAAAACAGGACCCGGCGGACGTGAACTATGTCGGGGGATGCATGTACCAGTTCCTCACGCCGCTCCCTGCGGGCACGATCACCTATAGTTTCACCTGTGCGACCTCGACTGTCCCGGTATCCACGGGGAACTACACGCTGTCCGTCACCCAGCTCGTCGTGAAGCAGAGCCCGAGTCCGAGCCCGATTCCAAACCCCTTTAACGGTGCTACCGTCGGGATGGCCATACTCATCATCGCTATCGGCGCGGGCGTGGGTTTGCTCGCATTCCTGATCTTCTATTCCGCCAAGAACAGGCGCATCCACAAGCCCGCAACCAAGCGAAAGCCAACCGCCATCGTCGGAAAGACCCCTGCTTCGCAACCTCCGGCAAGCGCTCAACCTGACGATGAGACCCTGAACCTCGCTTCCCCCGTTGGGCCGGCCAAGCCAGTCCAGCTTCCCGCGAAAACGGCACCTGTTCCATCGCTTTCAGCTACCGGCATGGTCACCTTTGGTTGCCCCAATTGCGGTGCATCTTGGACCATTCCCGAGCAACAGTTTAAGCAGTACAAGGGCCAGGAAATTGACTGCACGGCTTGCGGGCACAAATTCGTACCCTGATCGGTCGTCGTTTACCTATTTTTCTCTCAATTCTTCTTTTCAATTGCCCGAATTCCGCTGGTTGTCTTCATTTTACGATCATGGCCTACCGCACGGCGTTCGCCCGAAAGGAGGCCTTCCTTCCTTGGTCGGCCAGCGCTTGGCTATCCTGCAAGCTTGTTACCACCTTACTTTTGCGGAAACCAGCCTTTCATCTAGCATGGTAAGTGTCATTCCCAGATCGGAATACCCGCGCCCCGAAGCGGCTCGGTCCCCGGATTCGTGGACCTGCCTGAACGGCGCGTGGTTATTCGAGTTTGACGAGGAAAACAAAGGTTTCAGGGAGAAATGGTTCGAGACCGTGCCGTTCTCCCGCGAGATCACGGTCCCGTTCGCGTTCCAGAGCAAGGCTTCCTGCATCGATGACCAACGGTTCGCCGAACACGTGTGGTACGGCCGCACGTTCAAGATCCCAGAAGAAAAGGCCGGATCGACGGTCATGCTTAACTTTGGCGCCGTTGATTATGAATGCGACGTGTTCGTGAATAGTATGCTGGTGGGGAACCATTACGGCGGGTTGACCCCCTTTTACTTCGACATCACGTCCTTCTTGGTCAATCCAGCAAGCAAGGACCAGGTTCTCGTCGTGCACGTGCACGACCTTCAGTTCGAGGAGCAACTCCCCAGGGGCAAGCAATCCATGGTCGAGCGGTTTTCCGGATGCGATTATGAAAAGATCACGGGCATCTGGCAAACGGTCTGGCTCGAATATATGAGCGCCCCGTGCTATCTTGACCGCTCCGATTGTTACATCCGCGCGGACCCGTGGACGGGCGAGATTGAGGCGTCCATCGGCGTGGCAGGCAGAAGGAATGCCGGTAGCATGAAAGTTCTTGTCGTCGAGTGCGAGATCTTCGATGGTGAAACCTCGATATCCGAGTCCGGCTACTTCCTCAATGCCAGCTCCAGCATACTTGGCTTTAGCCCCATCAAGCTGAAGGTGGACCCTGCCGCCATCCAGCTCTGGTCGCCTGCCACCCCGAAGCTTTACGAGGCGAGGTTCAGGCTCGTCGACGGGAGCCTTGACGAGGAACCCGTGCTCGACGAGCTTTGGTGCACGTTCGGGTTCCGGGAGATCAAGGCCTCGGGCAACCGGATCCTGCTCAACAACGAGCCCGTTTACCTCAAGTTTGCCCTTTACCAAGGCTACTGGGTTGACGGCCTGTGGACCGCGCCCTCGGACGAGGCCATCCAGCACGATCTCGACCTGCTCGTGGAAATGGGCTTCAACGGGGTGCGGCTGCACCAAAAGGTCGAGGATCCAAGGCTACTCTACTGGGCGGACATGAAGGGCATCCTGCTCTGGGGCGAGATGGCGAACTCGCGCAAGTACACAGGCCTGTCGCGCGATCTGCTCCTGCACGAGTGGACACAGGCCGTACGCAGGGACCGAAACCACCCGAGCATCATCGCGTGGGTACCCATCAACGAGACGTGGGGCCTGGCCAATCAGAACCGCGCCGACGAGCAATCCTTCGCGCGGTCGCTCTACCACCTCACGAAGGGCGAGGACCCGACCCGGCTGGTCAACGCCAACGATGGTTTCTCTCTCGTCGACGGTGCCACCGACTTATTCTCCATCCACTTTTACGAGCAACCGGAAAAGTTTGCGGTCACCCTTCCCGAGGAATTCCCAGAGACCGGGCCCGAGAACGAGTGGGCCGACAAGCGGTACATGACGGGCGGCAGGTATCACGGCGAGCCCGTGCTCATCACGGAATGGGGCGGGTGGGGCATGAATCTTGACGAGCCGGATGCAACCCCCGATCCTTACAAGGGCTGGGGCTACCAAGGCATCCTATATCGCACGTGGGAGGAGATCTTGGCCCTGTACCGGGCTGAGATCGAAATCTTCGCTCGTCGCAAGTGGATCGTGGGCCACGTATACACGGAGTTCTGCGATCAATATCAAGAGCTGAATGGATTTCTCACGTTCGACCGCAGACCCAAGGGAGACCTGGCCATGCTGAAGCATATAAACGACCTGTTATAAACTCATGTTTTTTTCCGGTCTGTTTGACCTGCGACGGGGAGAAATATCGTGAAATGGCAACGCCACGAGGGACAGGATTCATCCGCATTTACTTTGGAACAGGCGCGAGCCTTGGCGGGAACGGGAGAGATTCTCAAAGTAAGGTTTTTACAGCGAAAAAGAACAAAATTTTCGTTAAAAATGGTCTATTTCTCAGTGATTTTAAATGGAGAATTTTTCCATAGACTTTTAAATGGGATTCGGCAAAGTCTCCTTGTTCTGTTAAGGGAAGGCGTTCTATATGTTTGAGAAGAAGGAAACTGAACAAGAATCGGATGATTTAGCCCTTCAAGAAGGGCTCGTGCAACGCAAAAACGTTGCAAGTGCCGAGTTGCAGGAAAATTCCACGGATCAGGTCGACGTGTCCGGTATCCGCCAAAATGGATTGGAGGATTATTATTCCGTAACCGTGAAGGGTCCCCCATTCATAAAAAATCGATTGAAGGAGTTCTTATCTAAGACGCCGGTCGAACCCAATAACCTTAAGATCGTACTACCAGTCGGAGCGGTTTCCAGCCCATTGCAAGTCGTCTTCACCCCGGAACAAGTGCCAATGTCATCAGGGAAGGAGGACGCGGGTTTCTTCGGCGAAATCAATTTTGACGAGGACAACAACCTGAGTCTAGAATTGCACGATTCCGGCCGATCGGACACAGGCTCCAAGCGGAACGAGACTCCTGATGATGACCTCTTCAAACCCATCGGATCGCGGGTTCCTAGCTTCTTTCACAGGTGAAAAAAAAGCTGGGAGTGTTGCAGGTCACTATTTTGAACAGATATCGTTGAAACTCTTTTTCCGTGCTCTTTTTTTGTGCAGGTTCAGATCTTTCTAGCGGGGGCGAAAGCCAAGCTTTTCATCGTCGTTCTTGCATCATCTGGAAGGACCCGTAGATGCTTAAGGAAAGATAATTGTAGAAGAATAAGGTGATTTACTTCTCGGCCATGATCTTCATAGCCACTTCGACGCCCGCGGGCGCATCGTCGCAGTTATAATCGGCTCCGAGTTTCTCGGCTAGTTCTTGGTTCAACGGCGCACCGCCGCAGATAATCTTGACCTTGTCGCGCAACCCGGCTTCCTTGAGCGCTTTATCGACATTTTCAATTTCCGTGACGGTCATTGTGAGCAGTGAAGAGAGAGCTACGATGTCGGCGTTGTTGTCTATGACTGCTTGGACGATCTTCTCGGGATCGTTATCCTTTCCGAGGTCGATGATGTTGAAGCCCGCGCTGGTGAGCAGCGTGGCCGCCACGTTCTTGCCGATGTCGTGCAGGTCTCCCTTCACGGTCGAGATCACGATGGTGCCCTTGGACTCGCGGTCTGCCTTGAGATGCGGTTTCAGGATTTCGAGGCCAGTATTCATGCATTCTCCCGCAAGCACGAGCTCTGGCAAGTAGTATTCCTTCTCCTCGTATTTCTTACCGACAACGGTCATGCCATCGGACAGGGCTTTCAAGACATCTTCTGCCTCGTTACCATTATCGAGCGCGGCTTGGACCGCGGGGCCGATGTCGTCAATCTCGAGTTCCACGATGAGATGCTTCACGTTCTCTAGGTCTACTTCTGACATTGCATAATTCCTCTTGTGGAAGGTTAGATCAAGCTTGGATTGGTGCTTTTTAAAATTATATTACAGATTAGCCGGAAAATAAGCAGAACGCATGTGGAGCGAGACAAGACATCCTTACGCTGAGAAGACGCCGATTCATTACAAGAAAAAGAATGGAGACAAAAGATCTACCAAAGATCGACCATTTTCATGATACCATCGATGTCCAAGAGGTCATAATTCGCCGCGATGATCTTCCCGTTCGTGTCGATGATGAAGTCTGCCGGCGATTGCCTCTCGTTTCCCTCTTTCGGCCCGTGCGTGTATCCCTTGGCGGCTTTTTGCATCTTTGGGAGCATTCCGAGGGTGACATTGCCGACGTGCCACGCCTGGTATATTGGGTAAGGGGCTTGAGGATCGCAGATCACGGGAAACTCGCCGCCGCCCTTTTTCTCCAAGAATTCCTTTGCACTGGTTTCCGAGGACTGCGTGACGTAGATGATGTTCGCCTTTTCGAGGATCTTACTTTCATGTGCCAATAACTTGTCAAAGTCCGACTGGCACACCGGGCAGCCGAAATAGCGGCTGAACACGACGATGGTGTATTTCTCCGACAGTGCTTTCAGCTCGACCTCGGCCCCGTCCATCACGGACGTGCCCTTGAGCGGCGGTGCCGGGTCTCCATTGGTTAATCCTTTGGCCATGATGCATGGCTCTCGCCACGCGGTTTTAAACCTTTCAAGGAACCGAGGCTGGGAAAAATCGGGCGGGAATCGCGGCCGGCGCTGCCTACATCAGGAACATGCCGACCGACAGGCCGGGCTCGAGCGACTTGGCATCGATGTTGCGGTAGGGACAGATCTTGATGGGCGCGCCTTGCTCCACGACCAGCGCCACTCCCGCTTCCACGTTGACCCCCGTGCCGATGGAAACTCGTGTAATTCCCTCGCCTTGAATGCGTACGTCGTGCCCGGTCCTGATGCCATCGGCGAGGATCGCGTTGTCGATGAGAGTGCCCTGCCCGATCAAGCATCCCTCGAACAGGACCGAGTTCCGGATGACTGTATAGTCGGCGATCTCGCAATCGCGGCCGATCACCGCGTGTGGGCCTATATCGCAGTTGGCACCGATCTTCACGCCACTCCCGACGCAGCACGGCGCGGTGATGGTGGTACCCTCTCCAAGCTGGAGATCACCTTCGAGGAAATTGTCGACGGCGGCGTTATTGGTCTCGATGTCGAGCAGATCAAAGCTACCGTCCATAAAATCGATGGGATTGCCGAAGTCACGCCAGTATCCAGAATAATTAAACGCGAACACCCCGTCCTTGGCGACGATCTGGGGAAAGATTTCATTCTCGATCGAGATGGGCCTTTCATCGGGGATGTAATCGAAAATCGCCGGCTGGAGCAGGTACGTTCCCGCGTTTACCGGGCAGCCTGCGTATTTTCTGAGCAGCTCGGGGGTCTTTGGCTTCTCGTAAAATTCGCTCACCATATTCTGCTCGTTGACGACCATGACACCATACCGGGTCAGGTCGTCAGCTTTAATCGCCGAAATGGTTGCCACCGCTCCGGACTCGCGGTGCTGGTCGAACATCGAATGGTAGTCGAGGATGGTGATGACATCGCCGTTCAGCATGAAGAAATCGTCGTGATCGAGCAAATGGCGGGAATACCCGACAGCTCCACCCGTTCCCAAGGGCTTCTTTTCTTCTTGAACGACGACCTCCACGCCGACATCGGTTTTTTCGAAGAACTCGCGGATATCCCTGGCCCGGTAATTGGCCGCGATGACGACCCTGTTGAGATCTGGCACGCCCTCGACCATGTGGCCGATGATGTAGGTGAGCAATGGTTTATTCAGCACTGGAAGCATGGGCTTGGGGATCGTGCAAGAAAGGGGCCGAACGCGTGTTCCAAACCCACCGGCTAGAATGATAGCGTTAACCACGAAGGCTCGTCTCTCGATAGGTTTGTTGTATAATGAACCCGTTATACAAAAAGGAACGAGATCACGCCAAGGCACTATCAAATAAGAAAAATAAATGTCACGGAAGGTCAAACGACGAGACGGGGACGACCAAGCAATAAAGCATGTTCTGGATATTCGCAGTATCCTTGATCTCGTTGACGAACTTGATCTTCGCGTTCTGATCCATCGTGATATACATATATTCTCGGATTTCCTTCGTTTCATCGATGTACACGTCAAATGACACGACGTTGGTGTGTTCCTTCTTCACCAAGGGCGAGAAGTTCACGTCAAACAGGAGATCGCCATCCTCGCCCTCGACGAGAAAGACCCGGGAGCGGGCATCGTATCCGGCGACGAAGCTCTCCAAGTCTTGGAACACGAGTTCTATTTGCAGCTCGAGCTGGTTGCCGTTCTTTATCGTGTCGACGATCTGGAACTCGGTCGCAGCGACGTGGGCCATCTTCTTTTTTTTCGAGCCGATCCCGAGGAGCTCGAGTTCCTTTTGCGTCAGGTATTCTTTAAGCACGGACGTTGGATCGTTGGTGAAAAACGTGTCCATGATTGGCTCTTTTCTGGTGTAGATGAAGATCTGGCTCATTTCTTGGTTTCCAGCCAGTAACTTGTCGAAATAAAGGCCACGGAAGGAATCATACGAGAGATTGAGGGCGTTTCGTTCGCCCATCCCGAGCATGCTCATCACGCCGCCGGCTGGACCGCCACCTCCACTAGAAGAGAGATTGAGCAGGAGAAACCGCTTGAAATCGCTGATCTCGAGCGCTCCCTTGAAATTGCTTAGGATGCTCAACGCCTTGTCCTTGATCTCATCGATTGCTGGTGTCATGAAGAATTCTCCTCGTCGTTGCCTTAAAGAGATGTTTCTTTTCCTTTAAAAAAAGGAGATTGCTAAGAAAACCGTGAGTGATTTAATCCTCCATTTTCAAGAACTTTATCTTCAAAGGTTTTTCTTCTATAAACCTCCTGATGGTCTCTAGATCGCTAGGAATTCCCTCCCTCACGCCCATCGTCTGGCATTCAAAGGCACTGACAGCTGATGCGTATTTTGCTGTCGTTTCCAAGTCGAATCCGTTGATGAGGGAATAGATCATCCCTGAAGCGAAAGCATCTCCCGCGCCCGTCGTGTCGACGACGTCCACATCGTAGACCCCTGCATCGATGAAATATTGCCCATCCGTGATGTTGGAGCCATTTGATCCGTTCGTGCACGCGATCACCTTCAGGCCCCAAGCTAAGGCATCCTTGAAACAGCGGGTCAGGCTCGTTTCGCCCACGAGCTCGAACAATTCCTCCTTGTTGCACATGAGCACGTCGGATTGCTTGACGAGGTTCACCGCGGCATCGTGGTTGTTCTTGATGATGCTAATGGACGGGCAGGCAAAGACCATCGCAGCAGGATCCTGCCGGATGAGGTCGATGCATTTCTGGATGCTGGCGACCCCCGACGGCGACGTGAGCGAGGTCCATTGCAGATTCTTCCCCCGGGTGACCCATTCGTCCTGGACTTCGTCGGGCGTGATGAGATTATTCGCTCCCTTGTAGGCCAAGATGGACCTGTCCTTACCAAGCGGCGTCATGAGGATGACCGATAGAGCTGTCGAATCCTCGTCAGTCTGGAAGCACGAGTCGACGTTCACGCCGGCCTTTTCGAGTTCGCGCCTTGCCACCTGGCCGAATACGTCGTTGCCAAGCTTCCCGATGTAGGATGTCGTCATGCCACTAAACATGGTCAGGTCCACGGAAACGTTCGCAGCAGAGCCTCCCGGCGTGAATTTCAGCGACTTTACGTTGAGTTTCGATGAGTATTCGATTGCAGTGTACTTTTTTATTATGTCCGGTTCGTGGCTGTCTACCATTTCGAAACGTAGCACGTCCAGAACGTTCATGATGATGTCGATGCAACACGAACCGATGCAAACCAGATCGATCGACTTTTCAGTTGCGGTTTCTTCGGCCATGAATTGTGCACCTTTGCACGTTTCGGATAGGTCTCTTGAGGCTTGCTATCAGCCAAGACTAAAAAGTGACATATATCACCAAACATGTTAGCCAACTATTTCACCAATCTCGCGAAGCAGCAGACCATCATCGACCAGATTATACACGACAGCTAAATCCCCGGGCCAAGATCAACCCCGATGCCGCGAGCGCGCTCGACGGCGACATCACGACCTTCAAGATCAACCAGGGACAGAGCTACGACATCAAGGGCTCGGCTGCCTACGAGTCTGTATGCATCCGGGACCTGCAATCGATGCTCGAGCTATGCCGGGCCGGCTGATCGGCGGTAACCCAGTACAGCGCCGCGTTGGAAGCGGGCACGTTCTGGACGGTCCTTAGCGACGTGCTCAGGATGGTGTGAACGGTGCCTAAAAAGGAGGAAAGATGCTGAAAGTAAACAAAATATGACAGGCGATGCAAGGTTTTACTTGTCCTTGTCCTCGTCTTCCCATTCGACATCGACGACCTTCTTACCCTTGGTCGATTTCTTCTTCGGGGGCGCCGTGTGGGCTTCATCGTCGTACCCGGCTTCGCCGCCCATCCCGTCGCCGCCGGCGCCGGCTTGCTGCTGGGCACGCCGGATCATCTCCTGCATGTCCTCTTGGCTCATGTTTCCCATGCCGCCGGGACCTTCTGGCCCGCCTGCACCTTGGCCGCCCGCTTGGGCGTAGATCTTCTGGGCGAGCTCGTGCAGGGGCTTCTCGAGCGCCTCCTTTGCCTCCTTGATCGCGGTCTCGTCGTCAGCGCGGTCCTTGATGATGCTCTTCGCGTTCTCGATGGCACTCGTGAGCGATTCCTTCAGTTCGTCGTCGATCTTGTCCGCGTTGTCCTTGATCAGCTGTTCACCTTGGTAGGCCATGGAGTCCAGCTCGTTGCGTTCCTGGATGAGCTTCTGGATCTGCTCGTCCTCCTCCTTGTGCTTGTCGGCATCGTCGCGCATGCGTGAGATATCGTCCTCGCTGAGCTTCTTGGTGCCCTCGATGCGAATGGATTGGTTCTTCTTGGTGCCGAGGTCCTTGGCCGTGACGTTCACGATGCCGTTGGCGTCGATCTCGAACGTGACCTCGATTTGCGGGATGCCACGGCGCGCGGGCGGGATGCCGTCCAGGAAGAACTGCCCGAGGGAGATGTTGTCCTTCGCCAGCTTTCGCTCGCCCTGCAGCACGTGAATCTCGACCGTCGGCTGATTGTCGGATGCGGTCGAGAACACCTTGGACCGCCGCACGGGAATGGTCGTATTGCGCTCCACGAGCGGCGTCATGATATTTCCGAGGGTTTCCACGCCCAAGGTTAGCGGCGTGACATCAAGAAGCAAGATGTCCTTGATCTCGCCCGCGAGGATGGCGCCTTGGATGCACGCGCCGATGGCGACGGCCTCCATAGGATCGACGCCCCGTTCCGCCTTTTTTCCGAAGAAGGCCTCGAACTTGTCCCGCACGCAGGGCATGCGGGTCGGGCCACCGATGAGGATGATCTTGGCGATGTCGTTAGACGTGAGCTGGGCATCGTCGAGGGCGCGGCGCATGGGCGCGTCGAGCCGGTCCATGATCGGCTTGATCGTCTGCTCCAATCGGGAGCGGGAATATTCTATGTCCACGTTCTTTGGCCCGTTTTCGTCCTGCCCGATGAATGGCAGGTTGATCTGCGTGCTGTAAGTCGTGGAGAGCTCGATCTTTGCTGTCTCGGCGGCTTCGAGCAGGCGTCGCCTGGCCGTGGGATCTTCAAGGATGTCGAAGTTTTCATTTTCCTTGAACTCGTTGGCGATGTCTTCCATAATGACCCGGTCCATGTCCGTGCCACCGAGCTGCGTGTCACCGGACGTCGACACGACCTCGAAGACACCCTCGCCCATTTCCATGATCGTGACATCGAACGTCCCGCCACCGAGATCCAAGACCACGATCTTCATGGATTGTTTCTGCTTGTCCAAGCCATAGGCGAGTGCCGCGGCCGTGGGCTCGTTGATGATCCTGATGACGTCGAGGCCGGCGATCCGGCCCGCGTCCTTCGTGGCCGTGCGCTGGGCATCGTTCATGTACGCCGGGACGGTGATTACGGCTTTTGAAATCGATTCTCCCAAGTATTCCTCGGTGTCTTTCTTGATCTTGCCAAGGATCATGGCCGAGATTTCCTGCGGCGTGTATTTCTTGCCGTCGATGGTGACCTTGTAGTCCGTGCCCATCTTGCGTTTGATAGAAACGATGGTTCTCTCGGGGTTTGACACCGCCTGTCTCCGCGCGGGTTCCCCTACGAGGATCTGCTTGTCCTTGGTGAAGGCGACGAACGAGGGGAATTGCTTCCCGCCGCCAACCGTCGTACCTTCCGAGGCTGGAATGATCTGCGGCTTCCCGCCGATCATCACCGCGGCCGCGCTGTTGGACGTGCCGAGGTCTATACCAAGTATCTTTTCCTTCTTTGTTTCGGTGTTCTCTTCAGACATGAAAAAGCACCTTCCTTATCTTGCTAATGATCTATGATTTGCACTTCTATATATACTCATTAATGACGGCATAAAATTAAAGTGTTATCCCCTTCAGATGCGGCCTGTCGCTCATTCAAAAGTGTTTTATCAATTAAAGTGCGATATAGTCCGCTGGTAGATCGTGAAATGAGCGTGAGTCGGGTGGTTGGACAATCAGCTGGTGGCATTTTTCTCCATCTTTCCTAAATATTGACAACGCACTATTTATAATGGCATCTGGAACGCACCTCTGCTGATGGCGTTTTGCATTTTACCAAGAACTTTCTGACTTCTGCGATCATATCCTCGAAATGTTCATAGAACGTGTTGTGAGT
>Ga0326728_10003266_pt1 | contig 50967 bp, 29 predicted proteins | sample MB3enrmetagenome_FD_207602 | JGI IMG/M metagenome (GOLD analysis project Ga0326728, IMG submission 207602) | Lab enriched peat soil microbial communities from McLean, Ithaca, NY, United States - MB31MN | ecosystem: Environmental > Terrestrial > Soil > Wetlands > Peat | place: USA: New York... | reverse complement strand
CAGGTGCCGAATGTGTTCTCCTTGCCCACCGTGCCGGCAATGATCGCCTGAAAGTCCATCTTCACCGAGCGCAAGAAATGTTTGGGCAAATTGGAGCAGTGGAAGCAGACCGCCTTGTTCGGGTCCGATCCATAGTTGTTGTTCCAATCGAGAAGGGCCGACGGAGTTCCCGAAGCAAGCTGTAGAGCGTGCATACCGAGCACGCCGCAAATATCCACTTCGCAAGCGCTGGAGAGCAGTTGGTTGCTCATCATACTCATGACGGTGCAAGGAACAACGCCGAGATTTTCTTCGATCGAAGTCCAGCATTGGACGGCGCTGACGGTAACTTCGGTTGCCGCCATCCATTGGTCAATGACAGCCCCCAGCTTCGCCATCTTCAATAAAGCCGCCGCGGGCACATTGCTCGAATCCGCGTACTCCTCGATGGCGGCCAACTTGGCCCGCGCCTGGTCGTCATTGTCTTTCATGCGCTCGATGCGCCCGAGCACTTCGGAAAGGTCGAGCGTCTCGATCGAGATGCCCTGCGCTTCGAGGATCTTCTCGCTGTAACGCACCGTGTTGAACGCGGCGGGACGCGCGCCAATGGCGCCAACTCGCAGGTTGCGAAATCCTTTGACCACCCGGCAGACTGCCGCGAACCATTCCAGGTCTTTGGCGAACTCGGGCGAGTCGGGACTTTCCGTGTGCAGTGTAGTAATGGAATATGGAATGCCGTACTGCCGCAGGTTGTTACAAGCCGACATCTTTCCGCAGAAGCTGTCGCGGCGCGAGGCAATCGTCATTTTCGAGGGATCGTCCGGCGTTGCCTGAATCAGCACCGGCACGCGCAGATCGGCCAGGCGCAAGGCATCGGCAATGGCGCGCTCTTCCCCAAAGTTGGGCAGGGTGACGACGATTCCGTCGATGCGCTCGCGATGCCGCTTAAACAGCTCGGCGCAACGCCGCGATTCTTCCCGCGTTTCCACGGCCCCGTACTTACTCTCTTCCGGAGTAAGGGCCACGAATTCGATATTGGCCGCTTCGAGCACGCGCAGAATTTCTTCCCGGCCGCTTTTGGCCAAGTGATCGGGAAAGAACCCCCGGTTGCCCACGATAACTCCTATAACCATCTTTCTACGATTGACCGGCATATAACTCCTCACTCGCGCCTTAGGCTTTGCGCTTGGGCGCGAAACGAACGCAATAAAAAAGACCGAACAACAACAACGCCGCTCCCCACCACACGTTGGCGTGCAGGTGGAAGAGCACCACGCCAGGATCCACGGGTGGGTCCACTAACTGGTAAATTCCCGCAGATAGAATCAGCGCGCCATTCACGGCAAGTGAAATGCCGATGAAAAACCAGATGGAAACCATGCTGCCTCCATTTAGAACATTTTCACAGTTCATGTATAGCACGCAGCCAATAGTCCCTCAGCGGCTAAAGCCACGACATTCTTGGCCATTGACGGCATGGCTAGAAGCCGTGCCCTTTCAAATCCACCATGCACTAACTATGAAAATGCTCTAACAATAACTCAGTTACCGGAAAATCCGGGTTACCAGAAAATAATGTTCAGCACAAAGAAAACGACCGTTACTATCGCAGCCCAGAAAAGCGGCTTTTTGTACAGCGGGACGTTCCCGACCGAGGGAACCTCCGTTAGCCCATATACTAAGCCAGTCAATTGGCTGTCGGGGATTGGTTTCGTCGCCAGACTTACCACCACGGTCACGGTCACGCAGACGATAAAAGACCATAGCGCCTGATACATGTCCTGGGCCAGGCCCTTGGCATGGGGCGAGAGCGCCACATAGCGCAGCGCGGAAGGATCGAGTTTTACCCAGGTCCACATACCGATCGAGGAGAGCGTCCCGCACAGCAATCCCCAGAATCCGCCCGGGCCGGTCGCGCGCTTCCAAAGCATCCCAAGCACAACCGTGCCAAACAGCGGAGCAATGAAGAAGCTGAACAACGCCTGCACGTAATCCATGATGCTGGCAAACTGCATCACGAGATACGCAGTGCCTACGCTGATCAACACGCCGACGATCGTAGTCCAACGTCCCATGTTCACGTAATGATGGTCGCTGCCCTTGCTGTTGATGAGCGGACGATAGATGTCATAAGTCCAGACGGTGGTGAATGCGCTAACATTGCCCGCCATGCCCGACATAAAGCCCGCGATCAGCGCCGTAACTCCCAGCCCGAGTAACCCCGGTCCGCAGTAACGTGCCAGCATCAGAGGAAGAACGTCGTTATAACTATGGCCCCCAGTTAACCTGGCCACCGATTCCGGAACCAGCTTCACCGGCAGCACGGCCAGGCCGATCAATCCTGGAAGGATCACGATGAAGGGGACCATCATCTTGAATGCGGCGCCGATAATGGGCGCCATCTCCGCGCTGCGAATATCTTTCGCGGCCAGAATGCGCTGCACCACCAGGAAGTCCGTGGTCCAGTAACCCATCGAAATAATCGCGCCCAGTCCGAAGACAATGCCGGTCCAGTGGATCCCCATGGGATTGGCGGTGAACGAGCCTAACCCCGACCAGAGATGGACATATTGCACCGATGCTCTCTGCGCAATTTGTAACTTGAGGTTGGTCCAACCGCCGGCTTCGTAGAGTCCAAGGATAGGAATCAGCAGCGCGCCCGCCCAGATAAGAAAGAACTGCAGCACTTCATTAAAAATCGCCGAGCGCAGGCCGCCCAGGGCCACATAAATGGCCACCGTCAAAGACGAGACCCAGATGCTGAAGTTAATGTCCCATCCGAGCACAATCTGCATGACCTTGGCCATGGCAAACATGTTGACGCCGCTCATGAGCACGGTCGTAAACGCGAACGAAACCGCGGACACGGCCCGGCTCGGTTCGCCGAAACGCAGCTTCAAATATCCCGGCACCGAGTGGGTCTTGGAAATGTAGTAGAACGGCATCATGACCAGCGCCAGGAACAGCATCGCCGGGATGGCGCCGATCCAATACCAGTGCGTTGCCAGAATGCCGTACTGATAGGCCGATCCCGCCCACCCCATCAATTCGAGCGCGCCCAGATTGGCCGAGAGGAAGCTGAGACCGGCCACCCACGCCGTCATCTCGCGCCCCGCCATGAAGAAGTCTTCGCCGGTGTTGGCCCGCCCTTTTAAGTACCAGCCGATGGAGAGAACCAGCGCAAAATAGAAAACCACTATGGCCACATCGATGGGGCCAAGACGAACCAGCCGGGCCGGCACCGCAGCCGCTAACAGTAGCATCATCGCTTGTCCTTAGTCTTCGTACTTAAGTCCTCGTACTTAGTCCTTAGTCCTTGGTCTGTCCGTAATATGCGTTCTTGCCGTGTTTTCTGAAGTAATGCTTGTCGTGCAGCGCGTTCGAAACCGGTTGTGCGGTGGGATCGATGCCGAGCGTGAAGTAGGCCATCCGCGCCAGGGCCTCTAAAATGACTGCGTTGTGGGCGGCCGCTCCCGCATCTTTTCCCCAGGCGAAAGGCCCATGGTTGGCCACCAGCACGCCCGGCGCCGCCGACGGATTGGCGTGCAATAAGCTGCGAACGATGACGTGGCCGGTGTTCTTCTCGTAGTCCTCGGCAATCTCCTGGTCGGTCATGGTGGAGGTCACCGGCACTTCGCCATGGAAATAATCGGCGTGCGTAGTGCCGAAGCATGGGATGGGTCTGCGGGCCTGGGCCCATGCGGTCGCGTACTCGGAATGGGTGTGCGCAACGCCGCCGATTTCCGGAAACTGGTTATACAGCACCAGATGGGTAGGGAGATCGGAGGAAGGCCGCAAATCGCCCTCCACGACGTTGCCGAGCAGGTCGGTGACTACCAGATGCTCCGGTCTCATTTCCTGGTAAGGGATGCCGCTGGGTTTAATGACCACCAGCCCGTCTTCGCGCGAGATGCCGCTGGCATTGCCGAACGTGTAGAGGACAAGGCCGCGCCGCACCAGTTCGAGATTGGCGTCCAGGACTTGTTCGCGCAAAGGTTGCAGCATAGCTTGTCGATCGCTCCTATCTCAACGAGGGGCAAAGTAATCGTTTACTCAGATTGAAACCCATACTTTGACGGTTGTCAATGGCAACTTTCTCATGATGCAACTTTCTCATGGGCGGAAATTTCCACCAAGTACTTTCGCCGGTTCGGGGCTCGCGGAACGCAAAACAACGCAAAACGAAAAAGCACCGTTCCAACTCCAAGACCGGGGGTCCGGATCTTACGGGACCCGCTGCTCCACTTTTCCTTTGCGGGGTTTCGCCGGGCGCCTTGCGGGCTGGGCCAGCGCGGTGGAGCGTCTGAGCACCAGGCTGGTATTCAACTGGTATTCGCTGCGTTCATGCGAAGGCGACACACGTTGCACCTCGTTCAAGAGGGCGTGGAACGCGATCTTCGCCAACTGCATTTGCGACATCTGGACCGTCGTCAGGGGAGGAGTTGTAAACTCCGCCAGCCGGATGTCGTCGAACCCGATCACAGAAAGGTCATTGGGTATCTTGATGTTCTGGTCGTACGCTTCCCGCAGCACTCCAATCGCGGTCATATCGTTGGAGCACAGCACCGCGGTGGGGCGGTCGCTTAAACGGTTGAATTCCACCAGCGCGCGCATCCCGCCATCCATGTTGTGATTTCCCTCGACCATCAAGTCGGGAGAAAGCCCGATTTCCTTCATCGACGTTTTGAAAGCAGCGGTCCTCGCCATGGCCGATTTCAAATTCGATGGACCGGTAATAAACGCGATGCGCGTATGCCGGAGCGCGGCCAGGTGCTGCACCGCCTGGCGGATTCCGTTCAGATAGTCGATCCGGATATTGACGATCCCCGGGGCATTGGGGCCGACATCGACGAACACCAGCGGGACCTTGCGGAAACGAAGATGGTCGAGCAGAACGTCCTCCATGCCAAACGTCAGGATGGCCACACCATCGACCCGGCGTTCAATCATGCGCCGGACCGACGATTCCATGCGTTTCGGATCATGCACGGTCGAAGTCAGCAGGATCTCGTAATTGTTCTCGACCGCGAGGTTCTCGAAGGTCTGCACGATCTCCGGAAAAAATGGATTGGTGATTTCAGAAACAATCAACCCAAAGATTCGGCTCCGCCCCGAAACCAAAGCCCGAGCCTGCGTATTGGGGTAATAACCAAGTTCGTCGACGACCTTCCACACGCGCTTGGCAAGTTGAGGATCGACTGTGGGAATGCCGTTGATCGCTCTGGACACGGTGGCGGTGGAGACTCTCGCTCGACGCGCGATTTCACGAATATCCATCGGAATCTCTTGGGGACAACATTCTCCGCAAAAGGTGCATTCTAGCACAGCCCTGCAAGCTGCCTCGAAGCACACGGGCCGGTTGCGGTAAACGTTTACTATTTCCAGTCTAGGGTGCTCCTTGCGTGGCAACGCAAAGGCATTTCTCGATTTGGTATAGAGTGCGGGCCGCAGTCGTCCCTACGGGACTCGGCTTGAATGCCATCATGATTCCCGGCGCTAAAACGCCGGGCTATTTTCCATTGTCCCTTCGGGACAAAGTTCTCCCTTTACACCATTTCGAACAATGCGCTAGTACTGTGATCGCGTGATAAGTCGTACGGGGAAAGGTTGGTACGCTTTACACCCACCCAGGTTAGCGCCCAAAGAACGGGCGCGAACCCTTCGACAAGCTCAGGGAAGGCTCTGGGGCACGTTGCCCCAAGAACATAATAAGAATCGTGATTGGGATAGGAAGTCAAAATCACCACCCTGTCGCAAAAAACGCGACAAGGGTGGGGCACCCACACGCACCATCAGGCGCACCTTGTGGAACTCATCATGCGGTCGCGGTTCTAGGTCGATTGGCCGTTCACCTTCCAGTAGATGGCGTAACGCTCGTGGATCACCCGATAGAGCGGAACCAGAGTTAACGCCTGCGCTTGCCCGACGCCGTTGAATGTTAGCGATTGCTTCGGGTCGCGTTGCAACCACGCGGCAGGTTTGCTCCGATCGGCAACGATATCGATCATCTTGAAGTCGCCGGGCTTTGGCTCGTAGTCGCCGTCCGCCATTTCTTTCGATGCGATGTCGAAACGTCCGGCCAACAGCAGCGGTCCATACATCGCGGCCTGGATCGTTTCGTCGTCGGGCATGTTCTCGAAGTGGAGGTTCATGGGCAGGCTGAGTTCAATCTTGTCGCCGGATTTCCAGACGCGATTGAGAGAGAGATAACTGCTGGGACTGGCGAACGCGGGGACGACCGCCCCGTTGATCTTCACACTGCCGCCGTTGGCCCAGTATGGAATGCGCAGATTGATTCCGAGTTGCTGCGGGCTGTTGGCGGCGATGACGATGGTCGTGCCTTCTTCTTCCGGGAAGCGCGTTCGTTGGCTAATGCGGAGCCCCTTCTCCGGCCACTCTAGTTGCGAATCGATGTATAGGTTCACGTAGAGTGAATCGTCGTCGTGAAAATAGATGGTGTCGGTCAATTTCCCATATTCCTCCGAGCCAGTCCCGGTGCAGCACCAGAAGGCATCGAAGGGCGCGCCGAACGTTCTCCAAGCTCCCGATGCGGGATCGAGGTAATACATCATCGTGCCGTCCTCGGGATTGATCGTGCCCAGGCGATGATTGAATAGCGTGCGCTCATAGTAATCCATGAGGCGGGTATCGGGAGACCAGCCGAAGAGGTGGCGAGTCAACTTCATCATGTTGTAGGCGCAGCAGCATTCTTCCGTGCTGGCGCTGAGGCCGGCGCCGAGTTTGCCGGGGTCGGTGTCAAAGCCTTCATTCATGGGACCGCCGCGGCCGATGCTGGGACCGCCCGTGGCGAAACATCGCTCGCTGACAACCTCATCCCAGAAGTATTCCGCGATCTCGCGATAGCGGCGCTCGCCGGTAAGTTCGTAATAGCGGGCGGCGGCAATTACTTGCGGAATATGTGTGTTGGCGTGCAGACCTTTGAGTTCATCGCGGTGCCCGGCAAGCGGCTCGAGGAAAACCTTCTTGTCGAAACGCTGGGCGCATTCCAGGTAGTATTCCTTTCCGGTGACCGCGTACAAGTTGCAAAGCACTTCGCCCATGCCGCCAAATTCAGTGCCCAGCACGCGCTGCATGTGGTCGTAACTGAGAGGCCGGGTGTAACCGGAAACCCAGCCCGCCATTTTTTCCACTACGTCGAGCGCCTGCTCGTTGCCGCAATGTACGTACATGTCGAGATTGCCCGCCATGATTTTATGGATCGTGTAAAAGGGGGCCCAGACGCCCTCGCGGTTGCGCAGCCGATCGAAGAATTCAACGGGGAACGCGCTTAGATATCCACCCTTGAGAGCTTGCTGGCACTTGGCGAGTTCGGCGACGACGGTGTTCGCGTTCTTTTTGAGATCCTCGTCTCCGGTGGTGGCGTACATCAGGGCACATGCGGAAAGATAATGACCGCCCGTGTAGTGGCCTCGCAGCTCGCAATCGGGGGCCTCCCATCCACCGAGCGGCTGGGCCGAGGATGGGATGCCGGCGTTGATGCGGAATGTGTGCAGCAGGCGATCGGTGGGCAGCGAGTGCAGATAGCGCCGGTCGGCTTCCATGGCAATCTTGCACGGGCCTTCGCCAAGACGCACTTGCTTCAAGGGAAAGGGGCGCACTCTCCATGAAATCTTCTCATGGCTGACGGACTTGCCTTGTTTATCGAGGGTGTCGATCACGGGATCTTGCAGCGGGCTGGCAAAGGAGAATCGAGGCGCGAGGGCGGAGCCCGCTGCCACTGCGACGGTTGAGATGAAGTGCCTGCGAGAAAATTGCGTTGAGTGCGTCAAGGGTCCTCCAATGTGGGTGCGCAGCCCCGCACCGTATAGGAGCAAAGGGGCAGCTCCCAGATAACGTATACTCCAGCCGCTGGTGAAATGCCAAGCGGCAATCGGACCAGCAAGGCAGGCGCGCTCGCAACGGCTTTTCAATTGGGCAAGAGAAAAAAGAGAAAAACGTTGACAAAAGGATGGATACAGTATAAATAATTTGGTCGATGGGTAAACGATTTCCGTGGAATTCCTCCGCGCCGGTTTGGCCCGGAATTTCTCCGCAAGCCGTTATCAAACACCAGCGGCCTGGATTCGCGGGCCCTTACCACTCAAGGAGGGTATATGTCATACCGATCTTCATCGTATTCTCGCAGGGCTCTCGCCATCGCTTTTCTGGTGTTGCTGGCCGTCGCTGCCCCATCCGTCTGGGCGCAGCACGGCTCTGAAGGGAAAGTCACAGTGACCGTCCTGGACCAGGCAGGCGATGTCGTGCAAGGCGCGCAACTGGAACTGCGCGACTTGGCAACGAACGATCTCCGAAAAGCGGAGACGCAAGGCGCGGGCACGTACAGCTTCATCAATCTGTCGCTTGGAACTTATCAATTGACTGTCTCCAAGACTGGCTTCAAAAACCAAGTTTACGATGCGGTGGTGGTGGAGGCGTCCAAGACGACCGACATTAGCGCCACTCTCGCCGTGGGAACGTTCACTGAGACCATGGTCGTAAACGCGGGCGAAACTCCGCTGGTGGAAACCACCTCGTCGGCGATCGGGACCGTTATCGATCTGAAGCAGATCGAGGACCTGCCCATCTTCGGCCGCGATTTGACTCAGATGTCTCAAATCGTCCCCGGCTACACTGGGACGCTCGCCGACGGCGGCGGCACCTGGAGTGGTTTGCCGTCGATCGCGCAGGGGACCAATATCGATGGGGTAGCGGGCGGTGCGAACCGCATGAAATTCATGGGAATTACATTTACCGAGACTGTTACGCCGCGCCTGGAAAACATTCAGGAGATGACAGTCCAGACCGATCAGCTCGATCTCAACCAGGGCTTCGGCAGCTCGAACATGCAGATCAACTTCATTACCCGGCGTGGCTCCAACGCATTTCACGGCCGTGTTTTTGAAGATTTTAGAAATAGGGCCTTGGATGCCAACAGTTGGAGCAACGATGAGTTGGGATTGCCGAAAAACCCCTACATTCTGAACGAATTTGGCGGCAGTTTGGGTGGCCCGATCATCAAAGACAAGCTGTTCTTCTTTGGCACCTTTTCCATGTCCAAACAGCCCGGTTCGAGCAACACAAACGTTTGGGCCCTCACTTCTGCCGCGCAAAACGGCAGCTTCAGCTATACCGACTCGAACGGCAATCCCCAAACTGTGAATGTGCTCAACATCGCGGCAAATTGTACGACCTGCGGTGGAACCATCCCTTCCACAGTGAATTCTTCGGTGACCACACTTCTGGGTACCCTGAATGGCGCCCAAAAGTATGCGACGCTCAGTCCGCTAAGCGACACCAATTTCCAGCAGCTCAATTGGTTGAGCTCCAATCCGACGACCATGTATTATCCCACCGTGCGCGTCGACTACGACCGGAGCCAGAAGTTGAGGTTCAACCTTGCGTGGAATATGACGAAGAATATATCCCCTACGGCAACTGCCCCAAATCTTCCCGGCCCCGCCTTTGCGAAAACCGGAGCCGGTAATAAAGGTAATTCCTATATTGCCGCTGCTGGGATCGACTACACGTTTTCGCCATCGCTGGTCAACGAGTTCCGCGGCGGCTTTCTTTATACCGCGAGCTTCTTCGCCTACAATGGAGTTACGCCCACGGTGGACACCCAGCAACTCGCCTGGAATTTCCCCACCCTCCCCTATTGGTATTCCAGCATTCAAATGAATGGTACGGACTTTCAGATCCCAACAGGCTCGTACTATCCGGTCTTCAACGCGTCCGATACGCTAACCTGGCAGCGTCGCGCACACACCCTCAACTTCGGTTTCTCGTGGTGGCGCGAGCAGAACCACTACTACAACGGCGACCTGGGATACCCAGGAATCAGTTTTGGGTCGACCGCTGGGTTGGCCTCTGGAGACCCTGCAATCAACGCCTTTTCAACCGGTGCAACGGGAACGCTGCCAAATGGCGCAAGCGCTTTAGCGGAGGCCGAGGAACTCTATGCGGTTTTGGTGGGACGCATCAGCGGCGCCAGCGGATCCTATGCCTACAACAAGGGAACCAAGTCCTACCCCCCGAAGATTGGAGCCTATAACCTCGACGAGTTGCAGAAGGCGTTTGGGTTATCTGTCCAGGACTCTTATCGCATCCGGCCGACCCTGACCCTGAACTATGGGCTGCGCTGGGACTTCACATGGCCCGATTACGACCTGACCGATGCCTACCATTCGGCTGCTCCGGTTGCGGTTTGGGGGCCTTCGGGAATTGGAAATATCTTCAGTCCCGGAACCCTGACGGGCACCGACGATCCACAGCTAACGCTGAACCCTTCGCCCGTCAAACCCTGGTTTGTGGCGCCGCAGCCCGCATTCGGATTCGCCTGGAATCCGCATGGAAAACTGATGGGTGGGGAAAAGACGGTGATCCGCGGGGGCTTCTCTCTGCGCACCTACACCGAGCCGCAGCAGTTCTTCTGGGACAATGCCTCCGATTTCGCCGCGGTCTTCTACCAGAGCTTCTTCGCCAATGCGTATGGCACTGGAGCCGGAACCTTTACACCAGGAAGTCTGACATGGCAGGGGCCCAATACGAATTTGCAGACCTATTTGCCAAATGGCTACGGGCTTAATCCCACGCAATTCCTGAATAGCTATCCGTTTTCGGACTTTACCTTCCAGGGAGGGCCGGGAATCAATGGCATGGCGGCGAATATCAAGCAACCCTACACCGAATCCTGGAACCTTGGGATTCAGCGGCAGATCGCTGCCAACAGCGCGCTGGAGATACGCTATGTGGGCAATCGAAGTCTGCGGCAGTGGATCACGATCAATCCGAACGAAGTCAACATTTTCGAGAACGGCTTCCTGACGCAGTTCAAGGATGCGCAGCAAAACCTGGCGATCAACAATGCCAGCGGCAACGTCAACTACCAGGGGTCTTTTGCAAACAATGGTCTTCCGGGCCAACAGGCACTGCCAATCTTTCAAGCGGCTTTTGCCGGGGAATTGGCGGGCGCTGGCGGAAACTTTGCCGATTACACCAACAGCACCTTCGTTACCGATCTGCAAACAGGTCAAGCAGGATCTCTCGCCAGCGTGCTTGCCGGCATAGCAGGCGCCGCTCCCTACCTTTGCAACTTGGTGGGCTCCAATAATTTTAGTCCCTGCGTCAATGAGGGATATATTACCGGCGCAGGCGCCGGGTATCCGGTCAACTTCTTCCAGGTCAATCCGTATGCGCAGGATATTGGCCTGAGCCAAATGGTGGCCAAGGGGTACTCGAACTATAACTCCGTGCAGATGGACTTTCGTCAGCGGCAGTGGCACGGCATGGCGTTCGATGCGAACTATACCTGGTCCCATACACTCGGGCTCGCCACGCAGAACAATTGGCTGGGCATACCGAACATATTCACACTTCGCGACATGCGATTGAGTTACGCGCCGACCCTTTTCGACATTCGCCATTCCGTTCACGCCAACGGAACGTACGACCTTCCTTTTGGCAAAGGCAAGCAGTTTGCGAATCGCGGCGGTCTGGTAGATAGGGTGATCGGCGGCTGGATCGTCGGTTCCATCTTCACCATGCAGGGCGGGAATCCGTTCCCACTCCAGGGGTACTACGCCACGTTTAACGACTACGGCGACGGTGGCGTTCGGTTGCATGGCGTTACGGTATCGCAGTTGCAGAGTGCTGTCGGTGTCTATCCCATCGCGGGAACGGCGACCGTATCGTTCTTGAATCCCAAATATCTGGCAAGCCCAACCGGTGGCGGCGCCAATCCGGCGTATATCACGCCGAATACGACGCCCGGCACATTCGGCCAGACTGTTTACCTGCATGGTCCGCGCTATGTGAACGACGATATGTCGATTAGCAAGCATGTCCCGATCGCTGAAGGCATCGATTTCAGCCTGCAGGCGGAGATGATCAATGCCTTTAATCACCCAACCTTCCAACCTGGGTCGGGCACAACGGGGTTCGGAGGCTGCACATACTCCTGCTTCGCCAATAGCTTCACTCCCAACGTCACGTACCCCGGATTCGGGATCGGCGGGAATTCCCCCAGCTATGGCCCGCGTGTGATCGAATTGCGGGCGAACATAGAGTTTTAACGCGAACTGCGGTTTCTGTTACGACAAGCGGGAAACACTCTCCGGGTGCGATCAACCAGTCGCCCCCGGAGAGTGTGTCTTCTTCTGGTAAATATATCTTTTCGGAGATTCTGGAGTCCTATGCGTTTAACTCGTATTTTGCATATCTTTCCCGTTCTGTTTCTGGTGTTTTTCCTTCTAAGTCAGGCCGCGGCGCAGGGGCGGCTGGAAGACTACCAAAGAGCCGAGCGATTTCTTTCCGGCAACATGAGGCATCTCGTTTCCCTGGCGGACGTGACACCGCACTGGATCGAGAAGACAAATCGCTTCTGGTACCGGCATGCCAGCCACGACGGCACCCGATTTGTTTTGGTGGATGCCGCGCAGAACACCAGCGCGCCGGCTTTCGATCACCAGCGGCTGGCCGCGTCCCTCTCGGCCGCGGCGAAGCAGGAGTACTCCGCGTCGGAGTTGCCTTTTTTCGACTTTGAGTTTGTCGACGGCGGGAAAGCCATTCGCTTTCTCGCGGATAAGTCGCAGTGGACTTGCTCCCTGGCCACTTATGAGTGCGACCGCGAGCACGCACCAATGGGTCCGTCCTCAATGGATGCGGCTAACGAGGTCAGGTGGTCGCCTGAAGTCAAATCGCCTAACCAGCGCTGGGCCGCGTACGTGAAGGAACACAATCTGTATCTGCGCGACACCTCTACCGGCACCGTCCTGCAATTAACGAACGATGGCGTACATGGAATCGACTATGCGACGCCAGTCCCATCGCTCGGCATGATGGTTGAACAGGGCAGCGAAGATGTGAAGCAGCCGGCCGCTGTCTTCTGGTCTCCCGATTCTTCGAAGTTCGTTACTTATCGCATCGACTCAAGAAACGCCGGACATTTTACGTCCGTGCAGTATGTTCCGAAAGACCAGCTTCGCCCCAAAGCGTTCACTTACGTTTATCCATTGCCGGGAGAAGTTTTGGCCAAAGCCGAACCCACCGTTTTCGACGTTCAGTCGGGAGCGCGAATCGATGTAAAAACTCCAGGACTGGATCTTCCTTCCGAAGAGGGCGGTCCCGGGTTCGAGTGGTTCGCCGATGGCAAGAGCTTCTTTTACGACTACGATGAGCGAGGCAACAAGGCAAAAGAACTTCGGATTGTCGATGCGGCCACCGGAGAGCAGAAAGTCCTGTTGCGCGAGCAGGCGGAGAAATACGTGGATCCGGGGGAAACTTTCTATCGTTTCGTCGACGCGACGAAAGAGTTTTTCTGGTCCTCGGAGCGCGATGGCTGGAACCACTTGTATTTCTATGGAAAGACCGGCGCGCTGCAGAATCAAATCACTCAGGGCCCGTGGGCGGTGCGGCAGATTGAATATGTCGACGAAAAGAACCGGCGCGTGTATTTCCTGGCTAATGGTCGCGAGAAAAACGAAGATCCGTACCAGACGCATCTCTACAGCGCCGGCTTCGATGGAAAGGGATTACAGTTGCTTACGCCGGAGAACGCCAGTCATTCCGTCAGCATCTCGCCGGACGGGACTTTCTTCGTTGACAATTATTCGCGTCCAGACCTTCCCGGTGCGTCCGTTCTGCGGCGCGCGAAGGATGGATCGGAAGTGCGCGTCATTGAGAAAACGGACGTCGACGAGTTACTGAAGACGGGATGGAAATTTCCCGAGCCGTTTCAAGGTAAAGCCGCGGATGGCGTCACAGACCTCTATGGGCTGATCTGGCGGCCATCGAACTTCGATGCCACTAAGAAATATCCCATCGTCGAATTCGTCTATACCGGCCCTCAGGACTTCTTTGTTCCCAAGATGCTCGGCCACGCTCTGTGGTTACAACCGATGGCGGAACTGGGATTCATCGTAGTTATGGTGGATGGCCGCGGGACCACGGGTCGTTCGCGCGCGTTCCACGAATTCTCTTACCACAATTTGGGCGGAGCGTTCGAGGACCATGTCGCCATGATCAAACAAATGGCCGCTCGCTATCCGTACATGGACATTACGCGCGTTGGAATCTACGGCACCTCGGCAGGTGGCTACGGAGCGGCCCACGCCATGCTTGCTTTCCCCGAGTTCTACAAGGTCGGAGTCTCGACCTCCGGCGATCACGACGCCCGCCTCGATAAAGCCTGGTGGAACGAGTTATATCAGGGCTACCCTTTGGAAGACGACTATGTCGCGCAGTCTAATGTGACGATGGCCGGCCGTCTTGCTGGGCATCTGTTGATTGAGCATGGCGACATCGACGACAACGTTCACCCCGTGGAGACGATGCGGTTCGTGGATGCGCTCATGAAGGAGAACAAGAGCTTCGACATGCTCTTCGTGCCCAACATGTCGCACGGTGAAAGTGGAGAACATGCGCTCTACATGGTTCGGCGGCGGTGGGATTACTTTGTGCAATACTTGCTCGGAGTCGTGCCGCCGGTAAATTTTGAGATCAAAGAGGACCGGGAATCCGCGCGCAATGGCAGACCTCGGTAGGCGGGGGCTTCACAACGATACCGTCATGATCGCGACAAACCATTTCTCGACAAACCATATCTCGACAAACCATATCTCGACAACCCGTGAAACTGATTTTGAAGTGGACAGTCGGTTCACGAGACCAACCTAGGGGAGTAAGTTAACACAATCTTCGATTCGAGGCCTATTACTATGAACCGCCCATTATCGCGTCGCAATTTCATTTCGGCCGCTGCCGCAGTGTCGGCAACGGCGCTTCTTCCCACGCGTTTGTTCTCTGCGGCAGCAACCGCGCCATTATTCCCTGCCCCATCGTCGGCCACGCGCCGCGTCACAGTTCGCGCCGATTCGGAGATTGGAGTCGTGCGGCCGGAATTTCATGGCCACTTTGTTGAGCACCTCGGCTCCTGTGTGTATGGCGGATTGTGGGTCGGTAAGAACTCGCGCATTCCCAATATCGATGGTTATCGCAAGCAGGCGCTTGAGTATCTCAAAGACCTTGGCGTTCCGGTCCTGCGCTGGCCCGGCGGCTGTTTTGCCGACGACTATCACTGGCGAGATGGCATCGGCCCCGCTGCCAAGCGTCCCAAGCGCGTCAACATTCATTGGGGCGGCTATGTCGAGGACGGCAGTTTTGGCACGCATGAATTCATCGGCCTTTGCCGCCTCTTGGACGCGGAACCTTACCTGGCGGGAAATGTCGGCAGCAGCACGCCGCACGAACTGCGCGACTGGATCGAATATTGTAACTATCCCTCGGGGAGCACACTCTCCGATGAGCGCGCCGCCAATGGTTCTCCCGATCCCTTCCGCGTTCGCTATTGGGGCGTGGGCAACGAGAGCTGGGGCTGCGGCGGAAATATGCGGCCCGAAGAGTACGCTCGCCTCTATCGCGATTTTGCCGTCTATTGCCGCGTGTTCGGTGGCACCGAGTTATATCTCGTAGCGAGTGGCCCTTCGGGAGACGATACTCGCTGGTCCCGCGGACTTATGGATGGTCTCGGTTGGGAGCGTCCTCAGGGAGTCTCCATGCACTATTACACGGGCGGAGGAGACGTCGCCACCAGCTTTACCACCGACCATGTAAATGAGCAGCTTGCTATCTACTCCAAGGTCGAGGAGGCAATTATTCACCAACGTGCGGTGCTCGATAGTTATGACCATGGCCGCGATGTTGGCCTGATTCTGGATGAGTGGGGAGTTTGGGACCAGATCCCCGAAGAGGACGAGCGACGTTACGGCAAGTTATGGCAGCAGAGCACCATTCGCAGCGCCGTGGCCGCAGGCTTGGGGCTGAACATCTTCAATCGCCTGGCCGACAAGCTTTACATGTGTAACATCGCCCAAATGGTGAATGTGCTCCAGTCCTTACTCCTTACCGATGGCCCGGAAGGAGAACACTGCGTGCGCACCACGACTTATCATGCGTTTTCAATGTTTAAGCCGCATCGTACTAAGACTGCGGTGCGAATCGAGGCCGACGCTCCCGCGCCTTTGGGGCTTTCCGTTTCCGCTTCCAAGAGCGACAAGGAACTGGTGGTGACGTTTGTGAATCCTCACCACGATTCCGACCTTCATGTGGAATGCTCCATCAAAGGCAGCGACATTTCTAGCGGTAAGGCGCAGATCCTCCACGATGCAGACTGGAATTCCTTCAACAGTTTCGACAATCCCGACCGCGTCGTTCCCAAGCAACATCCTGTTTCTATAAAAGAGTCCAGGGTTGAACTGGAGTTACCACGGCTATCCGTCGCAACTGTGGTTATGCCGATTCGGTAGCTTATTCTTGGCAATGATAATAAGAATCGCAGCCGTGATCGATCTTCATAGTTAACATTGTTACCCAGATGGAAGGGGATACTTACGCCATGTGTCATAACCGTTCGTTTCCGACGAGGCTCGTTTGCAGCGCTTTGTTGTTGTTGAGCCTGGCAGTTCTATTCCAGTTAACCCTTTGCGGCCAACAGAGAGATCGGAAGAAAGAACCGGTCCCGGGACCGATGCTAATTCAGGGAAAACTCCAGTTTGACACTCCCGAGTTTTCCCTGAGTCTGGTCCGTTCCTCGCAAACGGTGGCCGCGTTGCATCCGAAAGGGGCGGGCGATTTCGACTTCACTCCCGGAGATTTGTTGGTTGCTCGCTCGAACAACGGCTATTTTCACTTAGGCGACGTGACGTTGCGCCTGCGCAGCGGAAACTCTGGTGAATGGAAGAACTATTCCACCGCCGAGGCCCGCCAGCCTGTGATCGCTCTGCCTGCTGCGCAAGATGTTCTAGCCGCCGCCGACCTCGGACCGACACTCCCCGCCGACATCCCGTTGCAGGTTACTCGCACATGGGCGCTCGACCGTGGGAAGCTCGTCCTGCGTTTCACCTTGAAGAATAAGTCCGGCACAACAGTCCAAGTCGGCGCGCTCGGCATTCCGATGGTCTTCAATAACATAATGACCGACCGTTCGCTGGAAGAAGCGCACGTCAAGTGTTCTTTCTATGACCCTTATATCGGAGAAGACGCCGGCTATCTCCAAGTAACTCGACTTAGCGGTCGCGGACCCGCTCTGCTGGTTGTTCCCGACGGCAAGACACCCTTCGAGGCTTACAATCCCATCCTAGATCGGCCCGGCCGCCGCAGTAAGGAAGTCCCTCTATTCACAGACCCCACGCCACGCTGGGTCACGTTTGAGGGATTTTATCAATGGATGGTCCACAGTCGGGCTTACGCCGAAGGCGAGTGGAAAAAGGCGCAGCCGTGGAATCCTCCCACCTTGCTGACTCTCGCTCCCGGCGAATCGAAGACCTATGGGCTAAAGTTTCTCCTTTCGGAGTCGATTCGCAATATCGAAAAGACACTTACTAACAATGATCGCCCAGTTGCCATCGGTATTCCCGGTTACATCTTGCCCACCGATATTTACGGCCGTCTCTTCCTGAAGTACTCGAAGGCCGTGAAGTCGGTCAACGTCGAACCGGAAGGCTCCATCGCTATAAGTCGCGAGGCATCGTCTCCGGCGGGCTGGCAGTCATTCTCATTAAAGGGCAAGACTTGGGGCCGTGCTCGCTTGTCAGTTACTTACCAAGACGGCTCCGAGCAAGCAATCCAGTATTTCGTAATCAAGCCGGCGTCCGATGCAGTTGCCGACATGGGCCATTTTCTGACCACGCGGCAATGGTTCACCGATACCGCCGACCCTTTTCATCGCGCTCCCTCGGTGATGTCCTACGACCGCGAACTTGACCAGATCGTCCAACAGGAGAGCCGCGTCTGGATTGCCGGCCTGAGCGATGAAGGCGGCGCTGGGTCCTATCTCGCCGCCATCATGAAAGAACTTGGCCAGCCCGACAAAACCGAAGTTGAGAAACTCGACCAATTTGTAGATGAAGTTGTCTGGGGTGGGATCCAGTTCAAGGACGGTCCCCATAAGTACGGAGTCAGGAAGAGTCTCTTCTACTATCAGCCCGACCAACTACCACCGAATTACTATCGCAGCGATTTTGATTGGACGAGTTGGACGAGCTGGAACAAACAGGCATCGGAAGCCGTCGACCGGTCTTATAACTACCCGCATGTGGCCGCGGCGTACTGGGTGCTTTATCACCTTGCGCGCAACGATCGGGGACTGAGCACGCTACATCCTTGGAACTGGTATCTTACGCACGCTTACGAAACCGCGATTGCCATGACAAATTATGCGCCTGACATGTCGCAATTCGGCCAGATGGAAGGCGATATCTTCGTGCAGATCCTGGTGGATTTGAAGCGAGAGGGCATGAGGACCGAAGCGGATGCGCTCGAAGCGAAGATGCACGAGCGTGCCGGCCACTGGAAAGCGCAAGCCTATCCTTTCGGCAGCGAGATGCCGTGGGACTCGACCGGGCAGGAAGAAGTCTATGCCTGGACAAAATACTTCGGCTATCCCGATAAGGCTGAGGTTACGCTCAATGCGATCCTGGGCTATGACCCCGCGATTCCGCACTGGGGCTATAACGGCAGCGCTCGCCGCTATTGGGATTTCGTGTATGGCGCGAGCGCGAAGTACAGCCGCGTTGAACGTCAACTCCATCATTACGGCTCGGGCATCAACGCAATTCCACTGTTGAGCGAGTATCGGCAACATCCCGACGATTTTTACCTGCTGCGCGTCGGCTACGCTGGCACGATGGGCGCGCTTACCGATATCGATCAAGAAGGCTTCTTATCTCCAGCATTTCATTCTTTTCCAGATATGCTCCGCTTCGATCCGCTCTCCGGCGACAACGGCCCAAATTTCTTCGGCCACGCGTGGAACACCGCAACCTATGTGGTGAATCACCCTGAGTTTGGATGGCTGGCATTTGGCGGCAACGTCAAGCTCGAAGGCGGTCAAATTGAAGTCACACCGCTCGACTCTTCCCGCACGCGAGTTTATCTTGCCCCTATGGGATTGTGGCTGACGCTGGATTCTGGCCAATTCGAGCGCGTCGAAATCAATCCTCAGACCGGCAACGTGCGCGTTGGGCTCCGAGCGGCCAATGCAATCACGGAGACAGCGCGCCTGCGCGTTGAACGGCCAGCGGCGAACTCTCATGGCGACTATCGTCCGGTATCTAACTTCGGCATCGAGAGGGACGCGTATATCGTGCCGCTCGGTAAAAACACAACCTGGGTAGAATTGGCCGTACATCCCTAAGTTCGATCGTTCGATCGATCTTGGCGGCAAATAACACGGAAAAGGATTGAACATGAAACGCAAACTACAGTGGATCGCACCTCGGTTCTTTATTGTTATTTGTGTGTTTACACTCGCGGGCTTCGCGCAGAACAGCAGCCTTGCGCCCACTCCGCCGATGGGTTGGAACAGTTGGAACCACTTTGCGGAAAAAATCGATGCGCAAACTGTGCGCGCTCAGGCCGATGCCATGGCCGCCAGCGGCATGAAAGATGCCGGATATCTCTACATCAACATCGACGACACCTGGGAAGATAAGCGCGACGAAAAAGGCTTCATTCATGCCAACGAAAAATTTCCGGACATGAAAAAGCTTGCCGACTATGTTCACGGCAAAGGTCTGAAGCTGGGCATTTATTCCTCGCCCGCCGCCAAGACCTGCGCGGGCTTTGAGGGCAGCCTGGGCCACGAGGAACAAGACGCCCAGACTTATGCCAGTTGGGGAATCGACTATCTCAAGTACGACTGGTGTCAATCCACGGGCACGCTCGACGAGATGAAAACGGCCTACACCAAGATGCATGAAGCGCTTAAGAAAACAGGGCGGCCCATCGTTCTCAGTTTGTGTCAATACGGATGGAACAACGTCTGGGAGTGGGGCGACAGCGTGGGTGGCAACCTGTGGCGCACGACCGGCGACATCGACGATAACTACGACACCATGGCGAAGATCGGCTTTGGACAAGCGGGTCATGAAAAATACGCGGGCCCGGGCCATTGGAACGATCCCGACATGCTGGAAGTTGGCAACGGAGGCATGTCGGAGGATGAATACCGCACCCACCTGGGTCTGTGGGCGATTCTCGCCGCTCCGCTGATCGCTGGCAACGATCTGACGCGGATGACTCCCTTTACTGTCGACATGCTGACCAACCGCGAAGTCCTGGCCATCGATCAAGATCCACTGGGTAAGCAGGGCTATCCGATTATTCAGGAAGGACCGTTTGAAGTGTGGATCAAGCCCATGGCGGACCGCAGCTTCGCGGTGGGACTGTTCAACCGCAGCAAGGAAGAAGACAAGATGAACGTGAAGTTCGCCGACCTGGGGATTTCCGGCGCGGCGAGTGTTCGCGATGTATGGCTGCGAAAGGACTTAGGCGTATTCCACGAAACGTTTAGCGCCTACGTGCCCAAGCATGGCGTGGTCATGTTGCGCATCAGTCCGCGCTGACGGGAGGGGACGCCGGCCGCCAAGAATTGTATAAAGTGTTTCACGTGAAACACTTTGCAGTAATATTTGTGAGTATAAAGATGTACATACATAAGGGGCGGCGGAGCAAATAAAAGGCGAACATGCGAGGTCGCGTAGCGTTCAATAGTGACTGATGGTCATTTATAAAGTTTTATTCGCCCCCTTCTAAGTTATTGATAATGCTATTGTCTTGTGTGGTAAAACTGACACAGCAGTGTAATTTTTACATGGTAAATTAAACATACCTTATAAATTGGCACTGGCTGAGACCGTAGTGCGGACAGACTGCGTTCCCGCCCTTCGTTCCGCGATAGGGCGGGCCCGCCCTAGTTAGTTTCCGATGGCTTCTCCGCTCCGCTGGCTGCGCTGCGCACTGCTGGCCAGTTATACACCGGATATTTCGGCCTCTTGATCTCTGGCGCTGGGTGAGTTTTCAACTCGTCGAGAGCCGTGGCCACCGCTTTCTCGAGTTGTGGATCGTGCCCCTGCCGCCATAACGCCGGGTCGAACTCGACTTCTATATCCGGCGCCACTCCTTTATTTTCCACGTCGAACTGACCCGTCTCAGGATTGAAGAGACCCCAGCGCGGCGCCGTTACCTCGCCGCCGTCGATGAGCGGTGGGTAGCCACCGATGCCGATCAGCCCACCCCAGGTGCGCGTGCCGATGAGCGGGCCGGTGCCCAGCCGCCGGAACATCCAGGGTAGTGCGTCGCCGCCGGAGCCGGCCGATTCATTGATCAACATTACCTTGGGGCCGAATATCGCCTGGGGAATGTAATTGTCTTTGCCTTCGCGCGTCATGGCGGCGGCCAGCAGCGGACGCTTTAGCCAGTCCACAATATAGTCTGCTATCCATCCGCCTCCGTTGAAGCGCTCGTCGATGACGGCACCCTGCTTGTCGGTCTGGGCAAAATAGTAGCGATTGAAATTGGTGTAGCCACTGACGGACGTATCCGGGAGATAGACGTAGGCCAGGCGGCCGTTGCTCAGTTGCGCCACCTTGCGGCGGTTTGCGTCCATCCACGCGCGTTGCCGCAACGAGCGTTCATTGGGAAGCGGAACAACCGTCACATTCCGTGCATCCTTGCCACTGGCGTCAGACGCCACCTTCAACAGGATAGACTTGCCGGCGGTCTCCTGGAAGAAGCTGTAAATTTCGTCGTTGCCGTGGAGTTCGCGCCCGTTGACTGCCAACAGGTACTCACCCTCACGGACATTCACACCCGGTTCGGTCAGCGGAGCCCGCAGGTCGGGATTCCAATTCTCGCCCTGATACACGCGCAGAAAACGATAGCGACCGTTTTCTATGCTGTAGTCGGCACCCAGCAGACCAACACCAACGGGTTTCACCTCCGGCCGGTCTCCGCCAAAGACGTAGACATGCTGTGCCGTAATTTCGCCCAGCATGTCGGAGAAAATATAGTTGAGATCGGCACGGCTCATGACGTTGTCGACATAAGGTTGATAAGTCGCCATCAAGCCCTTCATATCGGCGCCATGCAGGTTGGGATCGTAGAAGAAGTCGCGCTCAATCCGCCAAACTTCGCGGTACATTTGCTTCCATTCGGTGCGCGGATCGACATATACCTCCATGGCATCCAGCTTGAGCGAACCGTCAGGCTTGTTCGGATCCGGAGGCTTGCCCAGGGCGTCCACCGCTTTGATAAACCAGACGCCATGGGGATGATCGCCATCCCCGCCGCCCTCACCGGGTTTTCGCTCGGGCAATTGCTCGTAGAGAGCTTTCTCCGCATTGGCTGAAACCAAGAAGTTACCGATGTTGTCCAAAAGTTTATCCGTCTTGCGCGTGCAAATATCGAACTTGTGGACAATCTGCCCGAAATTGCCTGTGCCATCTACCACCGCCGGCCCTTCCAGCAGATAGAGAATGTGGGTCTTACCCGCTAGCATCCCGCCGTAATTTCTTGCTGGAAACGGCAAAGCTAGGATGCGCTGATCAATCTGCTCGAAATCGATGTGCACAACGGGAGTTTCCTTAGATTTGTTATCGTCCTTTTTTGCGGTTTTATCTTTGTCGCTCTCCTTGCCGGAGCTTTCCTTCGGTTTTTCGCCGTCGGCCTTGGACGGTTCTTCTGCCTTGCATTCGTCTGTGTCAGCCGGGCCTTTTGGCTTGTCGGCGGCGGACTTGTCAGAAGCGGCCGCAGCCGATTCGACTTTTTCCTCGTCACTTTGGGGAGCGAGCGGCGACTTCTGCTCCTTGTTGAGCACGATCACATATCCGCTGCGCGTCACCGGTACTTTGAATGAGCCCATGCTGCTGGCCAGGACCGGCCCGTCATCGGTGCTCGCGGTGAAATAAAGATACTTCCCATTCCTGTCGAATGCGGCAAACGCGGCGTCACTCATGCCATCTGTAACCTGGTGCGCGGTCTTGTCTTCTACTCCATAGATAAACACCGCCCGCATCGAGCTGTTGAGCTGTCGAGTGTAAGCCACCCATCGGCTGTCGGGCGACCACGCCTGATCGAATCCTGAACCCGGTCCGGCCTCGTATGGGTTGGTATCGATCAGAACCGGCTTGGCTGCCTCGATGTCCACATACCAGAGGTTGAGACGTTTGTCGCTGTAAGCGACTTTCTTGCTGTCGGGCGACCACACTGGCGAGTAATAGAACGACGGTGGAGTGCCCAGATTGATTTTGCGCAGTTCACTGAGCCCGTCCTGAGAGCGCAGGTGCAGAGCATACTCGCCGGACTCATCCGAAAAGTACGCGATCCACTTTCCGTCGGGCGACCACGCCGGATCGCGATCGGCAACGCCAGGAGAATTCGTCAGGTTCCGGATGTCGCCATGTTCCGCCGGCACCGTAAGAATTTCACCGTGCGCCTCAAACACCGCGCGCATCCCCGTGGGCGAAATATTTGCGTTCTCGATCTGCTGCGCGGCTTTTACGAAATGCGGCCGGACCGCAGGGAAGTCACCGGTAACATGAATATCCACGGCATGCTGCTGCCCGGTTGCCGGGTCGAAGAGGTGTATGGAACCGAATTGCTCGTACACGATTGCATCCGAACCCGCCGACGCCGACTTGATATCCGCGCCGTTACTGCGGATCGCCTCGCTGACTTGCTTCGTCGCCACGTCGTACACGAATAGGTTCACCGGGCCATTGCGGTCGGAGAGAAAATAAATACGATTGCCCAGCCACATTGGCGTTGAATCGTTCGAATCCTTGCGGGGAAGCTTCTCCACGCTGGAATCCGCCAGGTTCGCAACCCACACCGGCGAAGCCTTGCCCCCGCGATAATGCTTCAAGCCGCGCTGGAATTGCCAGGATCCCGCGAAGTTAGTGAACGGGACATAGGCCAGGTGCGAGCCATCGGGCGAATAGGACCCTTCTTCTGCCGTGGGCAGTGGCACTTCTTCCGGTAGGCCTCCCTCGACGCCGACCGTGAACAGCCGGCGGAAAGACGAATAACTATTCCGTCCCGAGCGAAACAGGATGCGCTTGCCGTCGCGGGTCCAGCCCACAACTTGGTCGCTCCCAGGATGTGACGTCAGCCGCTTGGGAATCCCTCCGCCCGACGGGATGACGTACACGTCCTCGTTGCCGTCGTACTCTCCGGTAAAGGCGATAAGCGAGCCGTCGGGTGAAAAGTACGGATCGGTTTCGATCCCGACGTCGCTCGTGAGCCGCCGAGCTTCGCCGCCGTTTCGGTCAACGCTCCACAGATCGCCGCCGTAGCTGAACGCGATCTGCGTCTTGCTCACCGTTGGTTTGCGGAGCAGGGCTGGCGCGCTGTTGCTGGTTTGTCCGTTCACCAAGAGTGTCGCCAACGACACAGTCAGAAGCAGAAAACTAAACGATGCGAGTGTTTGCGACTTAGGGAAATTAAAACTCATGAAAGCCTCCTCGAATCAACAGGCCTGCGTAAACGCCAACGGGCGGATACGCGAAGTGGAACCGACAATTATCCTCTTCTGGCGTGGATAATTGGCGAAAAATCATCATAACGCTCAAAACCCAACTGCGTCGGACACTTGGCGCGTCGGGCAAATCAGAGCAAGCTTTCGCGAAAAGCACGAGAAGTGGCGCACCCTAGCAATTAGGGGCCGGTTCCTTACGAGGCCACGGCGATTGGGGCGGTGGTTTGATCGGAGCGGTAGCGGAGGAGGGCGGCGATGTTGCCGGCGCGGTCGAGATCGGCGTGGTCTTTGAGGTAAAAAAGCTCGATGTCGCGGTGGATGGCGATGGGGATGATGGCGTCGGAGACGTCGGCGAGTTCGCGGGTGAAACGTCCGCAGGCGACGCAGGACGGGATCATGTGGGCGTCGATGTGGCCGCAATGGGGGCACTCGACGGCGCGAGCGGAATAATTTTCGCCGAGGAAAATGCTCTGCACTTCCCCGCTCTCGAGGGCGCGCAGGACGCGACGAAGGCCGGTGACGCCGCGGCCGTTGGACTTGGCGAAATCGACGGCTTCGCTGGCTTTGGCGGCGGCGCGTTCGGCGATCCAGCGGTTGAGCACGGCCTCGGCGCGATCGCGAATTTCTTCATTCGAAACGCTGGCCACGTCGGCGGAGAAGCGGCCAATGAGGCGCTGTTTGACGTAGGGATGAAGATGGGGCTCGAACTCGGGCCAGTTGGCATCCTGGCAGCCGACGATGAGGCGCTCCCATGTGCCCTTCTCGAAGTCGATACGCAGGCGCTCGGCGACGCCCTTGAAATGCTGGAGCGCCTCTTCGGAGACGCGGCGTTCGGCGTGTCCGCCCTCGTAGCCTTTGTAACCGGCGCTGGAAGCGTTGCGCGAGAGCATGTGGACAATGGCTCCGCGCTCGCGCAGGTCGTCGAGACGAAGATCGAAGAAACGGGCGCGCTGGCGGTCGACCATGGCAACCGAGAGTGCGGGCTGCGCGCCCAGTAGAGCGGCCAGCGGTTTCAACTGAAAGCGCGGCTGGAGATAAATTTGGGTGCTGCCGAGGCGCGGGGGCAGTTCGTATTCCTTCCAGAAATTGTGGGCGGAGCAAGCGAAGACTGCCCTGCCCCGCGCATGGCCGCGCAGGTTAGTGGCGAGATCGAGAACGCGATCGAGGTCGGCGTGGAGGGGGCCGTTGCGGCCGCTGGCGGCGGCGCTTTTGAGGGCGCGCTTGACGACATCTTTGGCCACGATGGCCTCGTGGCGATGGGAACGGTCTTGAGGAGCGTCGGGCTGAAAGTAAAAACTCAGGGCGCACTCCCCTTTAGTTTCGTCCGCTTGAAAAGCCGCCAACTCACGGATTTCATCCCTGGTCATCATCTCGATTCTCCTTGAGGCGCTCGGTGTTTAGATTCGAGTTTTGACTAAGCGTTGCTGGTAAAATTCGCCCGCCAAGGAAGGCGCCTTGCGAATGCAGTCGCGCGCCCGCTGTACGGAATCGCGCACGGCCTCCAGATGCCGGCCGGTGATGGCGGCGACTTCGTCAAGGGAAAAACCCTCCATGCCATAGAGGAGAAAAGCTTCGCGGTCGGTGCGGCTGGCGCCGCAGAGCGCGGCTTGCACCAGGGCAATCATTTCGTCGGAGTAGGCGGCCTGCTCGGGAGTGGACACGCGGCGGTCGGGAATGGCGCTTTCGCGCGTCCAACCTTCGTCGGGCTGATGGAACTGAAGACCGGCTTCGTCGGAGGCTTCGACATTCTGGCGGCGGCGGCTGGCCTCCAAATGAACGGAAGACTCCAGCTCTTCGAGGCGCGCCGTCATCTCGTTCATGGCTTCGAGGGCAAGGCGGTAGAGCCACGGTTCGAGCGCGAGCTTTTCGGGACGGTCGTGGTCGCCGAGAGCGCGCGCGATGACTTCATCGACCACCTCGGGCGTGGAGAGTCCGTCCTCTGAAAGCTCTTCGTCGGCACGGCGGAAGTGGAGTTCGCGGTCGACAAAACGTTCGAGGCGGGAAAGATTGGCATTCACATAAGAGCCGATGTCGTCGGCGGAAATGGTGGGCGGGAGGACGGCGGCGAGCGTCTGTTCGAAGGGAACGCCGGGCTCGGGAGACTCGTGCGGCCCGCGGCGCCAGCGCCGCCATTTGTGGCTGGAGCGGAGCAACTCCTTGTGGCGGCCGATTTGCTGCATGAGCTCGTCGAAGGCGGCCTTGATGGCCGCGGTGGCGTTGGGAGCTTTCTCCTGGGCGGCGAGTTGGCCGGAGGGCAAGCGCAGATTCAAGGAGACGAGGGTTCCCTCGCGCTGCGGATTCCGATCGAGGATGGCCTTTAGATGGACGAGTTCGGGCCGGAAGACCTGAAGGCGCTTTTGGACTTTTTCGATCTGGTGGCTGATTTCTTTTTCGATGGCGGGGGTCTTGTGGACCTTGTAACTGACGTGAACGTTCATTATCGCGCCTCGAACGCGGGAAAAAGAGTCCCGTGAAGCTGCGGTCCCAACGGCATAATTGTACACCCCAAGGGAAGAGGTGAAGCGACGATTGCGTCGGCGAAAATTCACGATCGGCGCGACGCGTGCCTCGCGTTCAGATGCCGACCACCCGCAGCAAGCGGGCAACGCCTTCGCGGAAATCAGCGGGCGCGGCGATCAGACTCAACACCAAGTGGCCTTCGCCGGGAAAATCGTAGAAGTGGCCGGGATGGACGCTCACGCTCGCCTCGCGCAACAAGCGAATGGCGAGGTCTTCGTCAGTACCGAGCGCGGGGACGCGCAGCACGGCGTACCATCCGCCTTCGACTTGGAGCCGCGCGCAGGAGGGATGCGCCGCGAGCTGGCGGTCGAGTTCGGCGAGATTCACGCGCAAGCGGTCAAGAAGAATGGGCTGAATCTTTTTGCGCTGTTCGAGCAGCACGGCGGCGGCAAGCTGCACGGGAGTGTTCAGCGAGAGATAAGTGTCGGCGACGATTTCGAGACGCGCTCCGGCTTCGGCTGCCATGGCTTTCGGGCCGCTCGTGGCGAGCCATGCGAGCTTCATCTGCGGGAGAGCGGAAATTTTGGAAACTCCGCTGAGCGTGAAGGTAAGTGCGTCGGCGTTGCCGACAAAACTGTCGTGGCGCGCGCCGTCGTGCGCATAGTCGAGGAAGACTTCGTCGACAATCAGCGCCATGCTGTTATCGCGGCAGAAAGCGTTGAGCGTCGAGGTTTCCGCGGGAGAGACGTAAGAGCCGGTCGGGTTGTTGGGATGAACGAGAATAACGGCGCGCGACTGGGACGTGGCCGCTTTGTAGAGCGAATTGAAATCGATTTGCCATCCGTGATCGTAGAGCAGAGGATACGGAACCAGCTTGACATCGGCAAGATCGGCGAGAAACTCGAACAGCGGATAACTCGGCTTAGGGACAAGAATCTCATCGCCAGGGTTGCACAGCAGGCGAAAAACGTAAGTGTAAGCTTCGCTGGTGCTGGTGGTCAGAAGCAGGCGCTCAGGATCGAGATCGAAAATCTCGTGCGCCTCGCGATAGTAGCGGCACACGGCCTGACGCGCCGCTAGCAAACCGCGCGGCTGCGGGTCGTAATGCATCGCTTCCGGATTTGCAAACGCGGCGAGAACTATCTCGGCATGGGGACGGACTCCGGCTTCGGTTGGGTTCGAGACGGTAAGATCGAGAATTTTCTTTCCCGATGCACGCACTTTTTCGATCGCACGGGTTAGAGCATTGGGGCTGAGGCGCCAGTTTGTGCGGTGGGAGAACATGACTTCCGTTAACTAATGTACCATCAACTAACATCCGTCGCTGAAGTTCGTAGAGCGTGTTTCAAAAACATCTCTTAGCGTGGAAGGCACGCCCCTCAGGGGCTAAAGCCCGCATTTTTCTCGATCCTAGACGGCACGGCTAAAGCCGTGCCCTACCCAATACCTATTTTTGAAACACGCTTCAATATAAATGCACATCATCATTCTTAGCGAAGTGAAGGACCAGCTAGGAACTTGAATTTGGCAGGCGCATGGTCGGTCTGCTCGCAGTGAAACACCTTATAACTAATTGGGTAAATCGTTATTTCAGGAAAAATCCTAGCTGCTCCGGTGCGGGCAGGGCTTTAGTGTTCCAATACTGACGCTGGGCCGCTTGTACGGCGGCGGTCTTCGCTTGCACCTCCGACGCCAGATTATCGTAGCGCACCAGAACGTTCTCCAGCCAGTAAGGACCGTTCTCGCGCGCCCAGGCTTGCGCATAAGGGCGCCGCAGGTTCGTGATGGCGTCGCGCAGGCCATCCAACCGTCCGTTGATATCGCCTATCTCGTCTAAGTCGTTTTGCGCGCGCGCCGAGTCCGTCTGATTTTGATAAGCGTCCCAGTAAAAGCGGCTGATCTCGGAGGTGAACTGGATCTTCAAGCCGAGCGTGTCCAAGCGCAAAGCGGCAAAGAGCATGTCGTCGAGCGTCTCGGAATGGAGATGTGCCTTCGCGCGGCTGCGCAGTAGCGATTCGGCGGCATGTTCGGCGCTGACGCGCATTTCGTGGGTCGCAGGCAACGCCTGCGCGGCCAGGCTGGCTCCGGCTTCGCTGAAAGGATCGGCCCAGAAAAGCTCGTGGCTCGCGTCCTCCAGTTTCAATCCGACGAGGAGCGTATTGGGGCGGTCGAGATTCTCGATCGTATCCGCAAAAGTTCTGTCGTTATTGCGATAAAAAGCCCAATCGTAACTATTCATGAAGTCGTCGATACTGGACTCGCCGGGCTGCCAACTAGCGGCCGCGCCAAAAATCAGCGCGGGCCAGCTCATATCGACAAGCGCTTCGCCGTCGTCGTTCCAAGTGGTGTTGAGAGTTCCCATCGCCTTGTGCTTTTGCCCGTCGCGGACAAAGTTACGGATGTTCACGAAAGCGTCGTCGAGGTCGGGCCAGATGGCCCGCCAGTTCCCCGCTCCGGGCGCAACCACAACGCGCAGTCCGGCGCCGGTGTAGGGAGTTATGATGTCTTCGTAACTGGGCTTCGGGTCGTAGTCCCAGGGAACGGCAATCATGTCTTTGGGAAACTTGGCGAGTAACTCGGGATACTTTACCGCGATATCTCCCCAGAACATAAGTTGCTTATGGTAAGGCTGCATGATCTCGAATACTTTCTGGAGATGCTCGAGATATACGCGGCCAAGACCCTCTTGTGCGGCGAGATCTTTCGTCTGGCCGAGACCAAGTTCGAAGGTTTCATCGGCCCCGATATGAAAGAACGGGCCCGGGAACAAGGGCGCAACCTCGCCGTAAACCTGGCGAATGAAATCGTAACTCTTGGGATTGGTGGGAGTAAGTACATGGCCGTGCGGCGTTTCGGCAATGTCGGAGTAGATTTCGTACTTGAGGAATTGATGAATATGTCCAAAGGCCTGCTGCTCGGGCAAAAGCGTGATGTAGTATTTGGCGGCGTAGTCGACCAACTCCTTAATTTCGGCGGGAGTTAGGGCGGCGTCTCCCGGCGCAATTTCTCCAGGCGCGACCAGCGGCTGTGTCTGGAAATCGAAGACGTGCTCCATGTTGAAGCCGAGAAGATTGATCTTATACTCGGACAAAGTGCGGACCTGCATCTTTAAGTATTCGAGCTTGTGAATGGGGCCGCGGCTGATGTCGTCCTGCACGCCGCGCCATTCCATGCTGGGCCAGTCGCGGATCGCGAGGGACGGCATGGCGAGCGTCTTTGCTGCGGGGCCTTCGGGGCCTTCCGGGCGCAACAACTGGCGAAGCGTCTGCACGCCATAGAACACACCCTGCGCGGTGCGGCCGGCGACCAGCGCACCAGAGCCGGTTATGTGGATCGCATAACCTTGGTTTCCAAGAGCGGAGTCGCCAAGTTCGTCTTCTGTTTTGACACCCTGGGCTTCGAGATAGGAGCGCAAGCCGCGGTCGGTCAAGCGGCCCAGCGAGATGTGGCCCGCCGTTTTTGGCGCAGCGGTCGCGATCTCAATTGCGAGCTTCATCCCGGTGCGGTCGAGGACCTCCTTTTGCAAGGTTTCGGCCGCAGTGCGGTCTTCGGAATTATTAATGAGGATGGTAGTCGAGGGCTTGATTTCCATCTTGCCCTCGGTCATGCGGACTTCCTTGGGCGCGGGCAAAACGTGGAGCGCGCGAACGGCGTCGTTGACCTGAGCGTGAGAAAGGAGCGGTAGGCAGATAATGCAGGCGAAAATGCGTTTAATAGTTTTCATGATGTGGGTGAATGGCGAGAATAGCAGGTGAGGTGGGGCGGAGACAAGCGTGGTAGAAGTCATTCTCTGAGACACCCAATGCTAATAGACCAAGCGCAACCATTTTCTACTTCGCGAAGGCTTCCTTGTTTACCACATAGGGCATCTTGGCAATGTCGCCGCCGTAGTTCCCTTCCAGCACGTCGAGCAGGCCTTGGATGCAGCGTCCGGCCATGCCTTTGTTGGGATCGGGCGACAGGCGAGTGATGCGGGCGGCGCTGGCGAAGTGGGGCAGGAGGCGGCAGCGGTCGGCGATGGCAGGATCGCGGAGCGGCGAATCGGCGGGCAGAGGCTCTTCTTCGTAAACATCGAGAGCGGCGCCGGCAATCCAGTTCTCGCGCAGGGCGCGCGCCAGAGCGGCTTCGTCCACGACCTGGCCACGCGAGGTGTTGACGATCATGGCGGTGGGCTTCATCATGCGCAGCGTGGTTGCGTTAATCAGGCGATAGGTCGGCGTGGAGCTTTCATCCTCGCGCAGCAAGGGAACGTGCAGGCTGATGAAATCCGCGGCACTCAACGCTTCGTGCAGGTTGGTGTAACGGATCGTCATCCTTTCGCGGCTGATGCCGCGCTCGAAGCGCAGGTCTTTGATCTCTTGAATCGCCTGGATGTAGTCGTGGTTCTCATAGGCCGGATCGAAGCACAGGATGTTCATGTCGAACCCGCTGCACTTTTTAATCATGGCGAGGCCGATGCGCCCGGTGCCGACGATGGCGATGGTTTTTCCGGTGACTTCGTCGCCGAGAAATGGCAGGTAGGGATGCCAATAACTCCAGCGATTCTCGCGCGTCAGATGTTCGGCGGACCAGAGTTTGCGGGCGAGCGCGCCAAGCAGGAAGAAGGCGAACTCTGCGGTCGCTTCGGTCAGCACGTCGGCGGTATGGGTGAACGGGACTTTGTAGCGGTTGGCATCGGCGCGGTTGATGTTGTCAAAACCGACGGCGATCTGTGCGACAACTTTCAGCGTGCCTGCTCCGGCCGAGAAAATTTCGGCGTCGATTTCATCGCGCAGGGTGGTGATAAGACCGTCCACGCCCGACTTCACCTTTTCGACGATCAAACTTTTCGGCGGAGCTTCGGGCTGGGGATAGACTTCGAGGTCGTATCCCTTGTGGCGGAGAATGGCGAAGGCGTCTCCGATGTCGCAGGTGGCGAAAATACGGGGTCTATTGCACATCCTGGATTAGATTGCGCCACGGGACGAATTTATGCTAAGAATTTACGCTGATTGCGAATCCAGAGTTACTGTGACCGCAGGCGGCTGCCGGGCTGCGCTCGGCTTTGGACAGCCGGGGGCGTCTGTCCCTACGCGAACGGGCTAGAGCTTTTCCCTGGATGGTATAGAGTGTGCGCCCCCAGCGGCTAAAGCCGGAACCCCTTGTAACTCCTAACGGCACGGCTGAAGCCGTGCCCTAACCGTTTCCGGCTCCCTCTACAGCAATTCGAAAAATGCTCTAACGACTATTGTTCGCGAGATTCCGGGCGGGGAGCGGCCGATGCTGCCTGCGCATGATGACGAACATCGGCTCCCAGAACCCAGAAAATAACGTCTTCGGCGATGTTGGTGGCGTGGTCGGCGACGCGCTCGAGGTTACGCGACACTAACAAGGCATCGAGCGCCTGTTGCGTCATTTGCGGCTCCTCGTTCATTTTGCGCACGAGCACGATGAACGACTCGTCGCGCATGCGGTCGACGACGTGGTCCATTTCCAACACGGCTTGGGCGAGTTCGGCTTTGCCCTCGACGAACGACTCGAGGGCGCGCCGCACCATGGCGCTGACGGCGGTCGCCATGCGCGGAATATCGACCGGCAGATCGACCGCTGGCAATTCGATCAAGTCCATGACGCGCTCGGCGATGTTGACCGCCTGGTCGCCCACGCGCTCGAGGTCGGCGTTGATCTTGGTGACGGCAAGAATGAAGCGCAGATCCACGGCCGCCGGCTGCTGGGTGGCGAGCATGTCGAACGCCATTTCATCGATCTCGCGCTCGGCGGCGTTGATCAAGCTCTCGTTTTCGAGGACCAGGTGGCAGCGTGTGAGATCGCGATCGGTGTAGGCCTGGCAGGCGCGATCCACCGCCAGTTCCGCGAGTCCGCCCATGCGGAGCAGTTTCTCCCGCAGGTCCTCCATCTGTTGTTGAAAGCGCGTGCGCATCATCCGAACCTCATTCTACGAACCTTGTACCAGAATCTTATTCCAGGCAAAGTCAGAAGTAAGAAGTCAGATTGCAGAAGTTATAACCCTACACACACACGCGGTGGCGGGATTTCACTTCTGCAATCTGACTTTTCACTTCTCACTTCCGACATCTTTCCTAACCAAATCTGCCGGTGACGTAGTCTTCCGTCCGTTTGTCGGAGGGAGTGGTGAATATTTTTTCCGTCTTGTCGAATTCAATCATCTTGCCCAGCAGGAAAAATCCCGTAAACTCCGCTACTCGCGCGGCCTGCTGCATATTATGCGTCACAATCACGATGGTGTATTGCTCTTTCAATTGAAAAATCAACTCTTCGATTTTGCCGGTCGAGATCGGGTCGAGCGCCGAGCAGGGCTCATCCATGAGCAAAACTTCCGGCTGCACGGCCAAAGCGCGGGCAATGCACAATCGCTGCTGCTGGCCGCCGGAGAGGCTGGCGCCAGATTTTTTGTGGAGATGATCTTTGATTTCGTCCCACAGCGCCGAGGCGTGCAGGGATTTCTCGACCACTTCGTCGAGTTGTTTGCGGTTGCGAAATCCGTTGAGCTTGAGGCCGGCGGCCACGTTGTCATAAATCGACATGGTTGGGAACGGATTTGCCTTCTGAAACACCATGCCCACGCGGCGGCGCAATTGAGTGGCCGAGGTGCCGTTATAAACGCTGAGATCGCCAATGTGCACAGTGCCTTCGACCCGCGCCTCGGGAATGGTTTCGTGCATTCGGTTTAAACAGCGAATGAACGTGGATTTACCGCAGCCCGAAGGGCCAATGAGCGCGGTCGCATGGTTGGCGAGCACGGCGATGTTGATGTCGAACAAGGCCTGCGTCTTGCCGTAAAACGCATTCAACCGCTCGACTGTGATTCCGACGCCCATAAGTGGTTAAGCTCCTGCTAACGTTCCGTGCTTTACGGCAAGGCGGACCGCGGCGACTGCGCTCACGATCAGCACAATCAAGACCAGTGCGCCTGCCCAGGCCTGGCGGTGCCATTCGTCGAAGGGCGAGATGGCATAAGTGAAAATTTGCAGCGACAAAGCTGCGGTCGGCTGGTCCATCTTCCAATTCCAGTACTGGTTGCCAAATGCGGTGAAGAGCAGCGGCGCGGTTTCTCCGGCCACGCGGGCAAAGGCCAGCATGACGCCGGTGATCACTCCGGAAGTGGCCGTGCGCAGAGTAATCGAGATGGTGGTGCGCCAGCGCGAAACGCCCAAGCCGTACGCGGCTTCGCGGATGGCCTGCGGCACCAGCAGCAGCATCTGCTCGGTGGTGCGGGCGATGGTCGGGACCATCATGATGGCGAGCGCCACGCCACCGGCCAGCGCCGAAAAATGCTTCTGGCGCATCACCACCAGCCCATAGGCAACTATGCCGATCACGATAGAAGGGACGCCATTCAGCACATCGGAGACGAAGCGCACTATGTCGCCAAAGCGGTTGCGTCCGTACTCGGAAAGAAAGATGCCCGCGCCGATGCCGAGCGGAACGCCGAGCAGGCTGGCGATGCCGAGAATGACCATGGAGCCGGCAATGGCGTTCGCCATGCCGCCGCCGGGCTCGCCCACCGGCTTCGGGGTCTGGGTCAGAAAAGCAAGATTGATCGAGCCGATACCCCTATAAACCAGATAGGCAAAGATGGCAAAGAGCGGCAAGAGCACGAGGGCAACCGTGAGCACGGAGATGGCCGTCATTACGCGATCCACCACACGCCGCCGCAGGCTGATGGGCGGGATCGCGATTTGCGGAATCAGGACCGCTGCCGAATTGGAGTTCGTATCGTTCAAGTTAGTATCGTTTCACCGCAGAGAGTAGCGCCGCCGTCCCGGCGGCTGTCCGGCGGGCGTCCACGCCCGCCGCGCCGAGGGCGAGACGCCCTCGATACAGCCGGCAAGATGCCGGCGCTACTCGTTTTCCACACCGTAATCAAGCCATGCTTCTTGCCGGTTGACCTCGCGTTACGCTCCACACCATGAGCCGTGCCAGCGCATTGACCACGATCGTTACAAAGAACAGCGCCAAGCCAATCTCGATCAAAGCGGAAAGATAGAGATCGCCGGTCGCTTCGGTAAATTCGTTGGCCAGCACGCTGGCCATGGTGTAACCGGGAGCAAACAGCGACTTGGCGATTTCAGGGCGATTGCCGATCACCATGGTGACCGCCATGGTTTCTCCCAGCGCGCGGCCCAGGCCCAGAATGACGGCGCCGACAATTCCGGCACGCGCATTGCGCAGCACGCCCATGCGAATCATTTCCCAACGCGTCGCGCCCAGCGCCAGCACGGCTTCGCGCTGGTGCTGCGGAACCACAGTGAGCACTTCGCGCGTGATCGAGGAGATGATCGGAATGACCATGATCGCCAGAATCACGCCGGCCGCCAGCATTCCGATGCCGTAGGGCGGGCCGGTGAAAAGCCCCGTCCAGCCCAACGTCGTCGAAAGAAATGGCTGCACATATTCGCGCAGGATGGGCACCAGAATAAAAATCGCCCAGAGTCCGTAGACCACGCTGGGGATGGCGGCCAGAAGTTCGGTGGTAAAAGAGAGAATTCCGCGCAGGCCAGTCGGGCACATCTCGGTAATGAAGACGGCCACGCCAAGGGAAAGTGGCACGGCTATGATCAGCGCAAGCAGCGACGACACGACCGTGCCGAAGATGAACGGCAGCGCGCCGTATTGGTCCGAGACCGGGTTCCAATCCGATTGGCCGAAGAACTTCCAGCCGAATGCGTGCCAGGAAAGCGCGGAACCCACCACCAGTTGGTAAACGATCAAGCCGAGCAGAGCGACCACCGCCAAACCGCAAACGCGCATCGCCCAGGCAAAAAAAATGTCGGGAAGTTCGCTGACCTTCCCGTGCAAGAGCGGCGCGGTTCTGGCTTCGAGTTTCAGGGCGGCCTTTGGCTCCCGCTCCGGGTCGGGAGCGCTGAAACACGGCCGGGGCAGGGCTTGATTGGACATTCCATTTGAGGCTAGCAAAGGGATGTTACAAAACGGTTAAAAAGTGACGGATGGGGCGTTTCTTGCTTTTGTGGAGAGCCGGGCGTCCTCGCCCGGCCGCTAAAATTTCTCACATTTCTTCCGAGCTCGGGAAAGTCAAAGTCCCCGCCCCGTCGCAGAAAACGCGACAGGAGCGGGGCACCCGTGAGGGTTTGAATGGTGGAAAGGGTGGGCCAGCCCCCAGAGTCGCCGAAGGTTTGCGCCAAAGTTAACGCGGTTTGGGCGTAGAATTTATGCCAAATGAAAATCAAGTTCGGTCAGTGGGGCGAGTACGACTTCGATAAAGACGATGCGAAAATTGTCGTCCCACTGATTCTGCTGTTGCTTAGTCTGACGCTCACCCCTCTAAGAAAAGAAGTGCTGATCGGCATCGCGGGTGCTTACTATCTCTTGTACTTCTTTCTCCCACCACTGTTCGGTGCGCTCGGGAAATTAGTTGCGCGAATACGCTATTGGTTTGCTTTCAGGTGCCCGTACTGCAAAAGTCGAGAACTCATTTTGCAAGGGATGCAAGAATTTCATGGCGACATCCCGTATGACCACTATTTCTGCAACCGATGCCGGGAGACATCCGTGTTTGTTAACACTCTTGGACTCGACAAGATGATCGCGCCAAATCCGTCAAAATTCAAAGGGGCGCGGCGGACGCTTACTCCATAACGGCGGGGAATAATGTCAAACAAGTCGGAGAAGAAACTTGTCTGGGGAGAAGCCTTTATGGTCCTGATGGCGGTAGGTTTGATCGGTGGTTGGTCGCACTTTAAGGTGGTGCTGCTTCCTTTGGGGCATCTCTTCGTTGAGAAATGGTTTGACATCGTGCTTGCGTTGTTTGGAACTTGGCTTGGTTACCTGTTAGCGAAGCGGCACCTTGAGCACTTCATTTCCAGCATTGTTGAAAAGACGGACGCCAAATACCTCGACCTCAACCGTCAAATCGCGTTCCATAAAGCAGTTGGTGCGATGCTCCCAGAGTTGCCGAATTTCCATGTGCGCCAGCAAAGCGGCTTCAGTTCGCATGTTGCGACTGCTGTGGCGGAATTCACACGTTGGTCGGCGGCGATGGACCCGACGCATACGCCCGAAAAAAGCATGGAACTGGTTGGGAAAGAAGCGCACATACTCGCCGCAGGGTTGATAGAAAGAGACATGGGGTTTAGGGAAGAAGAACCAGCACCAAACTATGAATGGACGATTGGAGTTAGGGGTCTTCCTGCCGCTGGTTGGGAAGTCGAAGATGCACCCGACCTTTCGATCTATGACTGGAACACTGGAATTATGGTGCATCCGTATGCGCTAATGAAAGAGACAGCACGTACTGCTACCTCGATTGACTACAGTTGGAAGTGGAGCATGAAAGACGTACCGTGCGGGGTGTATGTAGGTTCTGTAAATTACACGATAGGTGGTAAGCCTGTAATTGGAAATGCTGTCGGGGAACGCCTGAAAATTTTCCTAAAGCGAGAAAACGGACGTGTCCGCAAGACCTTCGAGCCCATTCCGTGGGATTAGCCTGGTGCCCCAGGTTCGCGCCCGTTTTTTGGGCGCTAACCTGGGCCCCACTGTACTCAGGCGAGCACGTCAGGTGCGCCTCTTCTCGCGCATTTAGCGAAGTGTGGAATTCCACACTGCCAAGAACCACTGCGTTCCTCCCAACTTTTTTCATCACATTTTTCTCGTACGCTCATCACAGAAATGCACCCCAATCGGTGCGAAGATACCTCGACAGTGCACCATCGAGAACTGCGCCAGTCTCCAGAGACGAACGCGTTTCCGGCAGCAAACTTTTCACCGCTCTTTGACAACTTATGGCAGCGACGAGCACCCCCGCAAGTGCACGCCAATTGAAAGTAATTGCAGCTAAGTTCAATGTTTTGAATATTTTGCCACTAACTGCTTTACTATCATCGACTTAACTCATTTTGAGGTAGGGGGGGGTACCCCCACAAATTTCTGAATTCACCCGCCGGTTGGCCCACATCGTTGAGCGTGGAGACGTCTCCGTGTCTCCGTGGTGAAAAAAAATAGAAACACTACCCTGAAGCGTACAAGCTTGCACGAATCAACCCGTGTGCGAGAATACTGATGGTTTACCTTTTGATCGTCACTCCATGCCCACCTTCGCCGCCATCGACATTGGATCGAATTCTGTCCGCCTTAAAATCTCGCGCCTGCAAGGCGGACGGCTGAAGGCCATTCACGAAGACCGCGAGGTGACGCGCTTGGGCGAAGGCGTTTTCGGCGGCGGACTGCTTTCGCCGGAGGCGATGTCGGAAACGGTGCGCGTGTTGCGGCGTTTCCATCGCGCCACCCAGGAATGCGGCACCGATTCGGTGAAGGTCGTGGCCACGGCGGCGCTGCGCGATGCCCGCAATTCGCGCGCGCTTATGGAGTGGGTGCGCTCGACCACCGGCTGGATCATCGACATCGTTTCCGGGCTGGAAGAGGCGCGGCTGATTCACCTCGGCATTGTCTCCGCCGGGCGCCTTGGCGCGAATAGCGTGCTGCTGGTGGATCTCGGCGGCGGCAGTTGCGAACTCACGCTATCGCGCGATGGGCATCTCCGCGATACGGTCAGCTTGCCGCTCGGGGCGGTGCGGCTGACCGGCGAATTCCTTCACCACGATCCGCCGCGGGCCAGCGAATTGAAACGCATGCAGCGCTTCGTGGCGCGCGAGATCAAGCGCATTCAAGATCGCATCAAGGCGGCGCGGGTGGGCGCGGTCATCGCCACTTCCGGCACGGCGGCCGCGCTGGCGGCAGTGGCCAAGCACCTAGCGCGTTTCAAAAACCGGCAAGCGTCCACCGCCTCTTCCTCCATCATCGGGCGCGAAACCATACGCCGCATTGCCAAGGAGATTGTGAACCAACCACTGGAGCAGCGGCGAAAAGTCCCCGGCATCGGCCCGCGCCGCGCGGAAATCATTTGCGCCGGCGCGGTGGTCTTCGCGGAATTACTGGATCGCTGCCATCTCCCCGGCTTTCGCTATTCCGCGCTCGGGTTGCGCGATGGCATTCTGGCGCAGATGGCGGCCGAATACGACCGCAGCACCAGATCGGGCCGGGCGGTGGAATCGGAACGCTGGGAGTCGATCAAGCGCGCCGTCGAACATTACCGCGTCGACCTGCATCATGCCTTGCAGGTGCGCGAGTCGGCGTTGCATCTATTTTCTTCGTTGAAATCCGTGCACCAGCTTCCCTCGGAGTATCGCGAATGGCTCTCGGCCGCGGCTATGCTCTACGAAGTCGGCGATTACGTCAACCGCAACGGGCACCACCGGCACACTTACTACATCATCGCGAACTCGGAAATTCTAGGTTACACGCCACAGCAGCGGCGCATTATAGCCTCCATTGCGCGCTACCTGGGAAAGTCGCGCCCCACGCCGGGAGAAGGGCCGATGAGCGCATTGACTCCCGCGGAGCGGGAGAATGTCTCCAAGGCGACGATCCTGCTGCGCATCGCTCGGGCTTTGAACATGGGGAGAAGCCAGTCTGTCGAAAAAGTTCGCGTTTCGGCACGCAGCGGCAGGGTCACCATGAAACTCACTCCGCGCGGCAAGGCAAGCGTCGACCTCGAAGTGTGGTCGATCGGGAAAGACCGCTCCTACTTCCGCGAAGTTTTCGGGCTCGAACTCTCGGTTGCCGCGGCGTGAAGCGTGCGCAAAATACGGGGCGTAATGCACCAGCTCAACGACCCGAAACTGCGCCGCATTTCTACTTTCGCCACCGCCCCTTTTTTCAACTCAATCGCCGCTTCGCATCCGCTGTCGCTGATGACGCGACCCAAAAATTCGCGCAAGTTCGGATTGTGCCCCACTAGCAAAATGGAATCTTGGCGCGCGTATTTTCCCAGCATCTTCTGAAAATCCGCGAAGCTGGCCTGCGGACGCAGCGCGTTCTCGGTCACGAGTTTGCCTTCGTGACCCATTTCGTTTCCCACCAACGCCGCCGTTTGCGTGGAGCGTTTTAGCGGGCTCGACACTATGATATCCACCTGCACGCCCAGCGCGGCCAGGGCGCGTCCGATGTATCCGCATTGCTGAATGCCGTCTTTATCGAGGCCGCGCTTTTCGTCCTTCTTGGCACTGCTCAAAGGTTCGCCGGCGCTGGCGTGCCGTAAAAAATAGAGAAACATCTCGGACTCATTACTCCTTTCCGTTCAAAACTCGTCCCGCCACGACTCGTCCGTTCGGCGCGCGTCCGATTAAAGCTCGTGCAGCGCGCCGCGGAACAACAACCGGAATTTCCTCGATCGTCTTCGTGCCTTCCGCCAGACCGATGAGAAAATCCTGCGCGCTAAACGCGGCAGCGCCTCGCGGAGGCCTCTTGCTGCGTCCTTTCGGCGATTGCCAGGGGCGCAGGTAGCGGCCGTCTTTTTGCAGAAACCGCGCTTTCACATTGTCGGCGAGATACGCCGCCAGAATCTCATGCTCCACGCGGTCGCGCAACAGTGGGCTCTTCAGCGGAAACAGCACTTCCACGCGCTCGTGCAGATTGCGCGGCATCCAATCGGCGCTGCCCAGGTAGACTTCGGACTCGCCGCCGTTCTCGAAGAAAAAAATGCGGCTGTGTTCCAGAAACCGGCCCACAATACTGCGCACGCGAATGCGGTCGCTCAGGCCGCGAATCCCCGGCCGGAGCGCGCATACGCCGCGCACGAGCAACTCTATATCCACCCCGGCTTGCGATGCGCGGTAGAGAGATTGCACAATTTTCTTGTCGACCAACGAGTTGATTTTGACAATCATTCGCGCCGGACGCCCCATACGCGCGTGTTCGGCTTCGCGCTCAATCAGGCCCATGCACTTTTCCGACAAATCCAGTGGCGCCACCAGCAGTGGACCGTAGCTCGGGTGCTCGGCGTAAGCAGTCAGAAAACTGAATACATCGTGCACCGCGCTGGTAATCTCCGGATCGCAAGTAAGCAGGCTGAGATCGGTATAAATTCGGGCCGTGGTCGCGTTGTAATTCCCAGTGCCGAGGTGCGCATATTGCCGGGTTACGCCATCGGGATCGCGCCGCACCAGCAAACAAAGTTTGCAGTGCGTCTTCAGACCGACCAGTCCGTGGAAGACCTGCACGCCGGCATCTTCCAAATCGCGCGCCCAGCGAATGTTCGACGCTTCATCGAAGCGCGCCTTCAATTCCACCACGGCGGTGACTTCCTTGTGCGCCGCGGCGGCCATCAGCGACGGAACAATCAGCGAATGCTCACTCGTCCGGTACAGCGTCTGCTTGATCGAGAGCACGCGCTCGTCTTCGGCGGCCGACTGAACGAACGACAGGACCGCGTCGTAAGAATCGTAAGGATGGTGCAGCAGAATGTCGTGCCGCCGCACTTCTTCAAACAGATCGCGCGACTTCGCGGTCAGGCGCAACTCGCGCGGCGCATAGGGACGGAACTTCAAGTCCGGCCGCGCCGTTTCGTCGTAAACGTTGAATAGCCGCGAAAGATTCACCGGCCCGTTGATCGTAAAAATCTGCCATCGGTCGAGCTCGAACACCGTGCCCAGACGCTCGATAATCTCGGGGTTGGCCTCGGACTCGATCTCCATCCGCACCGCGTCTCCCTTGCGGCGGTTGTGCAATTCGGCGCGCACCGATTCCAGCAGATTGCGCGATTCTTCTTCCTGCAAGTAGAGATTGCTGTTGCGCGTGACGCGGAAAGCGGCGGAGGAAACGATGTCGTAGCCTTGATACATCCGCGCCGCATGATGCACGACCAGGTCGGCAAGAAAAATGAAATCGATGGTTCCCTGCGACGGCAGGCGGACCAGCCGCGGAAGCGCCCGTGGAACGGTCACGACTCCCGTATAGGTGAGCGAAGATCGCCGCCGCCTGCGCAGCAGCAGCGCCACGCACAGCGCCTTGTTGATCACTCGCGGAAACGGATGCGCTGGGTCCACTGTGACCGGCGTAAGCAGCGGATCGAGTTCGCGTTCGCAGTAGTCGTCCACGAACGCCAACGCCGCGTCATCCAGTTCTTCAATGCCGAGCACGCGAATTCCCTGCTCCGCCATCTCCGGCCGCAGGCGCTCGTTCCAGCAGGAATACTGTTCTTCCACGAACTCGCGCGTCGCGTCCTTGATCAAGTCCCGCTCCTCCACCAGGGTGAGCCCGTCGGGCGTGGTGGAGTTTTGACCGTCTTCGATTTGCTGCAATAGGCCCCCGACGCGGACTTCAAAGAATTCGTCGAGGTTGCTGGCGGAGATGGCGAGAAATTTAACGCGTTCCAGCAGCGGGTTGCGGAGGTCCCCCGCTTCTTCCAGCACTCGCCAATTGAATTTCAGCCACGATGCTTCGCGGTTCAGAAGTGCGGCACGATTGCTGGGAGTCTGTCGGGCCATATTTGCAGAACCAGTTTATCGAAGTTTACTCGTCTATGCCGGAGTATGCTGACAGCTCGCCCTAGGGAACCTCTGATTAAGTTCGTTCCCAAAGGTTTTGGGTAGGGCACGGCTTCAGCCGTGCCGTCAAAGCCCGCTCTACAAGCGGCTTTAGCCGCTGAGGGCCGCGTTTTCAAAGCATCGCGCATACTTTTCGGAGACTTATTCAGATTTTCCCTAGTGTCGTGGGCCGCAAATCAATCTACACTGTCATCCTGAACGCTCCGACTGAAGAAATTCTTTCGATTCCAACTCTGCCTCTCGCTTCTAGCAATTCTTGTCAACCCCCCGTTTTCCCGATTTTCTGTCTAACTCGCTGCATCGCTTGACAATATAAAGTTGGAAAATCTGTCGGTGTGGGTAGGTCGAAATTGTTATAATAGGCTTATAGAGTAAGAAAAGGGTGCGGATTCATCCCGCATCCTTTTTCTGCTCTGAAAATAGCGTAGGGACAGCCGCCCTCGGCTGTCCAACCGAGCGCAGCTCGGCCTCAATCAGGAGTAACTTCCCACTTTCCACTGGCAAGGTGCCCCAGGTTCGCGCCCGTCCTTTGGGCGCTTACCTGGGAGGAGGATGCTGACGGCTGATAGCTGACTGCTGCCACTAAGTCCTTATTCCGGAATATTTTACGCATAAATCATTTAGACTCAAAAATTTGGGAAGATTTTCCCCGTAAATCTGTGATTCTAAAAGATCGAGGTATGAGTTTTTTTCTGGGTACTGGGTACTGGCTACTGGCAGCTGCCCCTAAGTCCTTATTCCAGAATACTTTAATATAAGTCCTTTAGATTCAAAGATCAAAGTTAAAATACCCCGCTAACCGCATGGTTCCATTAGACCGGGGGGGAGGGGGGTAGGGGGTACCAACTAGTAATCTTCCCTCCCCAATCTCCCACTTCTTTCATATTTCCTACATTTCATCCATGGTGGTAGAGCATAGAAAAAGGCGCCGGTTGGTCGCCGGCGCCCTGAGGATAACGCGTTCCCAACCGGTTACGGCAAGTAGTAGCGGAACGACGTGAAGATCATCGAGTCCAGCCCTTCTGGCGAGAAGCTTGCTGTCCCGGCGGAGTTGGTGCCAGCCCAGGTTTGGCGAGTTACGTACGAGTACTGCGCGCCGAACTGGAACTTGCCCATGGGCCCGTTGTAGAAGCGGTACCATAAGCCGGCTGTACCCTCGATCACTGCACGAGTGTCGCCAGCGCAATGGACGAGTGAGCCCGGACCGAAGCCGGAGTTCGAACTGGGTGGCTGTTCGACGTCGCAACCGTCATTCCTGAATTCAGGCGACCCGTAACCGACCCAACTTGGTACGATCGGATACGTAGTCGTAGTCGTAACCACCCCGTTCACGACGGTGCTCACAGGTGTCGGTACCACCAAATAATTATCGTGGCCATACGCTCGTCCGGCGTACTCCACTCCAGCGTAAGAGTAGAGGTCGAGTTTCTTGCCGTGCCACTCCAGCGTGCCCAAACCCTGGTAGCTCTTGAGGAGATGAACAGTTCCGTTGGGGTTGATGGAAAGATCGGAAAGTTGAGCTGCGCCGTAACGGCCCACGCCGCTGCCTCCGAAACCATGCAGGCCAAAAACGACATGCTTGTTGGCAAAAATCCAGCGGGCGTTGGCGCCAATACCGCCGCCTTCTTTCGAAGCATTGTAGGCGGACACCGCGCTGGGCGCAGTCAAGCCGGAGACGGCGCAGTTAGGGCTCGTGTAGTCGTAGCACGGGAAAACACGGTCGCGGAATCGGTCGAGCAGGCCAAAGACCTCGTAGTGCCCAAAGCCAGGATCGAAGGCGGCTTTGGCGATAAGATCTGGTGAAGGATTGGCCGTGTAGTTCGCGGTGGTGTTATAGCTATTGCTGGCACCCGCCTCGCCAAGCAGGAAATTGTCATCGTTGTTGTGCGTGGTGAGCGTGCCTTGCGCGTTTTCCATGGCGAAAGCGACCGAAAATTTAGTGCCGAAGTCCTTCGTGACCCGAAGCCCGTACTGCCGCGCGAAACTAAATCCGACGTTATAAGACGGGTCGATCGTCGCGGGTCTGGCATCGTTGACTTTGCCCAGATCGTCGCTGGGCGCGATCCCCCCCTTGTTTTCAGTCACCAAGCTCCACATCTGGCCACCCAGGAATTTCCAGCCATTGTTGAACTTGGCTTGGGCCCACGCCTGGCGAAGACGGGGAGTGTAGCTATTGGTCTGAGTCGCGGTCGAGGTCACACCAGCAGCGAGAAAGTCGATCGAGATATAACTGGAAAGCTCCACATTTTTCAAGCGGCCCGCAATAAAGATCGTAGGACGGGACTGGCGTGCGGAACCGAAGAACTCCGACATCTGGCTCTGCGAAGCGCCGGGCATGGTCAGCGAATTGAAGGGGGTTGGCAGATCGGCTCCCAACTCGCGCGAGCGGCGCACAAATGCGGCTTCGGCAAAGCCGCCGGGGGTAATGTTGATCCCCTTGATGTGGAGCGTCGTGGGACCTTCAAAGGCTGAGAGTCTCTTCTCGGCCTCTTGCAGCGTCGCTGCCGCGTTGGCAGCGTCTGTCTTGATGCCTGTGACTTCGCTTTTCAATTCACCCACTGCCTGCTGCTGATCGCTGGCCTGGGCTTGAGCGGCAGCGGCCTTGCTGGCAGCGTCGGCCGCGGCGGCCTGCGCCTGTTGCAGTTGCCGTTGCAACTGCTGGTTGGTCTGCTGGAGTTGTTCGTTCGTCTGCTGCAGTTGTTGCGACAACGCCTTGATTTGTTCCTGTTGTGCCGCCACCGCGTCTTTCAAAGCTTGCACGTCCGCGCTAACGGGTTTGCTCGCTTTTTTCTCGGGTGTGGCCGTCTGCGTAGCCGTTTGCGCCTGGAGCACAGACGCAAACAGCAGGACTATACTCAGTCGGATAACTGTCTTCATTGTTTTCTCTCCTTTTGCGAAAATCTGCGGCCCCGGCCGACAGGCCTGACTGCGCGCAGCTTGCGTCTCACTTCTGAACGACTATTTTTATTTCTTTCGACTTGCCGCCGCTTCAAAACTCTTGTTCCCGGCCGCTGCGCTCGTGCCTTCCAGATTGCTCGAGACCGCCGCACCCAGCGTTCGCAAACACGTTCAATCCGGGACTATCGTCCTATTCCTTATAAATATACTAGAGATTATTTCCTCCCGCCCTGCCGCCATCGAGTTGATCGCCACGAGCGCCGCCGTTCCCAATCTCCACCTGCATCGCCGGAGAATTTTCAGGCGACATCCCTTCCGCCTCCGCCCGCGCCGAATGCTGCCCCGGCGGCGGCAAGAACGAGTTGATACAGCGCAACCCGGAAGACAACTACACGAAAAACATTGCGAACCCTAACCGCAAATCGCTCACCGCGACGGGCGTAATATTCCCCTTGCCTTTGGTATTCCAGAATCGAAGTGGATACCGGAACCCTTTGAATCAACATACCTTAGGTACATTTCACAAGAATGTGATGCACGTACATTGAAATTGTTCGGTTTTTCTCCGGCCGCTTGCGGTCACAGCGATACTTTGGCGAGGAACACCCGCTCTTGGCAAACTTGCGATCTTTGTTCGCATCAATTGGCAGGTTCCCCTCGATCATCGTGGAGGCAAAAAAGCCCCAAGATCTTCCACCAGATGTCTAGTGAATTTGCTTGATCGCCGCCTTCACCTTCTCCACCACGCTCGCAGGCAAAGGTGCGTAGCTGAGCTGGTTCGTCATTTTCTGGCCGTCCGTGACCATCCATCCCAGAAAATCGGAGATGATCTTCCCTTTTTTGGCATCTTTCGCCTGCTCAGGAATCAATAACCAGGTAAAACTGGAAACGGGATACGCCGTCTTCCCCGGCGCATTCGTGATCGAAACGCGAAAATCGGCGGGCATGTTTTTCACCGACGCCGCCGCTTCCGTCACTCCATCGAGCGATGCTTTCACGAAATTTCCGGCGGCATTCCTAACCGATCCGTACGTGATTTTGTTCTCCACGGCATAGATCAGTTCGATGTATCCGATCGACCCTTGCGACTGCCGAATTTGTCCGGCAACACCTTCGTTACCTTTGCCGGCCAAACCGATCGGCCACTTCACCGATGGCCCCTTCCCCACCGTATTGGCCCAGTCTTTGCTGACCTTCGAGAGATAGTCGGTGAAGATGTACGTGGTTCCGCTGCCGTCGGCGCGATAAATCACGATGATCGGCTGGTCCGGAAATTTGACACCGGGATTGACCTGAGTAATTGCAGGATCGTTCCACTTCTGGATCTTCCCCAGAAATATGCCAGCCAAAGCCTCGGGAGTGAACTTGATTTCTCCGCTAATGCCCGGCACATTGTAAGCGGGCACGACCGCGCCCAGCACGGTCGGAATATGCAGGATCTTGGTCTTGGCCTGCGCCAGTTGTTCGTCGGACATGGGGCCATCGCTGGCTCCGAAATCGACCGTGCCGTTCAACACCTGGCGAATACCGCCGCCGCTGCCGATCGATTGGTAGTTGATCTGCACATCCGGGTGCAGCTTGTTATATTCGCTAAACCACTTGGAATACATGGGATACGGGAACGTAGCACCCGCTCCATTCAACGTGGTCTGCCCCATGACCGGCAGCGCCAACGCCAGACCTGCCAACAGCAACGCCATGCGAAGCTTCACCCGATGAGTCCTCCTCGTGCTTATTTAGGTATGCAATTCGGTTGTAGCGGCGAAATGTTAAAGGCAGGTTACAACCGGGTAAATTTCTGATGAACGCGCTTGCCTTTCCAACCACTTAGCGCCCAGCTTGTTTGGGGACGGGCATTCGTGCGAGCCTGTCATGAGCGAAGCAGCTAAACGAAGAGTCCCCATCGAGCGCAGCTCGGCAACTGCCAGTACGCACCACAACTCTGGATTCACGGCCGTTGCGCCTTCGCACTTGAAACCATGCACAAATCCCAATCTTCTGGCAAACTTCTTGACGGTGAGTTAGTGTTCTAAATTCATCTACGAGCCGTCGCTATGGGCAACGAACATCGCGGTTGCCAGGTCCGAGCTCGCAAATCAAATTCGAGGCCCCATGCGCACTCTTAACCTGTTTGTTATGGCCGTATTGATGAGCATACTGACGAACGTCCCAACCGCATCCCAGACGTTTCCCGCTCCCCAAGCCATCACCGATCCCAAGCAGATTGCCTCCAAGCCCGACGCGCGCGTGGAGAAGAATCTCTCCATCGAGAAGCTCTACATGACGCGCCAGGTGGGCGGCGCGACCTGGTCGCCCGACGGCAAGACCGTCGCCTTCGTGAGCAACCTGAGTGGACGCAACAATCTTTGGCTCGTGCCCTCGGAAGGCGGATGGCCGACGCAGCTCACGGTGAGCGACGAGCGCCAGACCAGCCCCACGTGGTCGCCGGACGGCAAATGGATCGCCTATATGTCCGACTACGACGGCGACGAGCAGTGGGACATTTTCCTGGTTTCTCCGAAGACCGGCCAGGCCGTGAACGTAACCAACACGCGCGAGATCGCGGAGGAAAATCCCGCCTGGTCGCCCGATGGCCGCTATCTCGCCTACATGGTCAAGCCGAAAACGTCGCCGGTATTTGAGATTGACGTTTACGACACGCTCATGCGCGAGGCAAAGCACCTGACTTCCGGCACTGTCAAAGACCGCATGAACGTTGCTCCCATCTGGTCGGCGGACGGAAAGTTCATCGTCTACACGCAAGAGCAGTCGAAAGGAACGGACTCGAATGTGTTCATGGTCGAGGTAGAGGATGCCCAAAGTACGCTGTTGACTCCGCATGAGGGCGAGCGGCTTTACTCGGCCAACGACGTTTCGCCCGACGGCAAAAGCGTTCTGATCACTTCAAACGCCAGCGACGGCTACGATAACGCCGGATTGCTCGACATCGCCAGCAAGAAAATCCGCTGGCTCACACACGATAAGTGGGAGATTTCGGGTGGAAGCTTTTCTCCCAACGGCAAGTTTCTGACTTACACCGCCAACGTGGATGGCAACGCCGACATTTACCTGTATGACATCGTATCGGAAAAAGCGCGCGCCCTGCCGCTGCCCAAAGGAGTGAACCAGGTTGCGGGCAGGCCATCGCCCTTTACGCGCGACAGTTCGCGGCTGCTTTATTACCACACGGGAGCGACCGCTCCCGGAGATTTATGGGTTACCGATGGAGGCCGCATTATCGACGGCCTTAAGACGCATCAGCTCACGCACTCGCTCGTGGGCGGCGTGCGCGCGGAGGACATGGTCGAACCTCACCTTGTCCACTATCCCAGCAAAGATGGCAAGTGGACAATCTCCGCGTTCGTTTATATGCCTTATAACTTGCCGCGCAATGGCGAGCATCCCGCGATCGTCTATGTTCACGGCGGACCTACGGCGCAGGCGATGAACACATTCAATCGCTTCGTGCAGTTCGCGGCCAATCAAGGCTACATCGTGATCGCGCCCAATTATCGCGGATCGACTGGGTACGGAAAAGAATTCCAGCAGGCGAATCTTTTCGATATGGGCGGCGGCGATTTGCAGGATGTGCTTGCAGCCGCCGATTGGATCCAGCAGACGGGCTACGTCGATCCCAAAAAACTTATCCTGATGGGCGCGAGCTATGGCGGCTACCTGACTATGATGGGAGTTACTAAGTCTCCCGAGTTATGGGCCGCAGGCGTTCCGATTGTGCCTTTCGTGAATTGGTTCACGGAAATTCAAAATGCAGACCCAGTGCTGCGCGAGAGCGATCTAGCCACCATGGGCGATCCCGTGAAAAACAAGGCGCTCTACGAAAATCGTTCCCCCATTAACTTCGTGGATCGGATCAAAGCGCCTCTGTATCTGTTGGCGGGCGGCAACGATCCACGCTGCCCGAAGACTGAAGCGCAGCAGGTGGTGGATGCGGTCAAGAAGCGCGGCGGCGTGGTCGAATACAAAGAGTATGAAAACGAAGGCCACGGCTTCGCGAAGGTTGAAAATCAGATTGACGCGTACAAACGAGTGGCCGACTTTCTGAAGGCGCATGTTCCGCCGGCGGATTGCAGCTGCTCGCTGAACGAGTAGACTCTGTATCCTGCCTATTTACTCCAAATACAATAACCAATTCTATAGGGGGCACCCCCTCCCCCCTCTTATTGGAATCATAGGGTTACATGCTCAAAACACTCCAAAATATTGATTCGCCTGGACTTATATGGATAATATTCCGGAATAAGGACTTAGCGGCGGAAAATCGTCCTATATCGAAGGTGAGGATACGGGAAAATGTTGACTTACTGTTAACTATCCGATGTCTTCGCTCAGGACTTCAGCGGCGGGCTCATGCCCGCAAAACGCCTCAAGTTGTCAAAGAGCACTGACGAATGGGGCGGGAGATCCCACATCTCGAAAAAAACCGCGAGACATGGGGTACCCGCTTCGAGGGCCGTCTCTGGAGACAGGCACTACCCTCGACCTGGTACAGGTCGGAAGAATATTATCGCGGCGGGCGAATTGGATGTCTGTGATGGCGCTCACAGGCTAATTGTGATGAAAAGTCAAACGCGCCAGCCAAGGGGAACTGCCGCCGACTCGTTCTCACGATCCGTAGATAAGTGTAATGGGAATTTTCGCCAACTGAGCAGTATTCTAGAAGGTTCCGAGGAGCGAATCACATACCCACACCATGAAGATTACCAGCGTTAAAGCAGAGGAGAGATTCGACAACACGGAATTCAGCAGTGAGGTTGTGGACGGCATGGCACGAGGAGGCGTTGGGCGGAGGTGGTAGATGCTGTGGCGTTGGATTGCGGTGCTAGGGGTGGTGTCGAGTGTGTGGCTGAGTGTGGCGCAGGGACAACAGCAGGGGCAGGCAGGAGCGTCCGCGGCGACTTACAGCACAGAGAACGAAATATCGACGCGGGGTACGACTACTGCGATTAAGGTGCAGGTGAATCTGGTGCAGGTGCGGGTGGTGGTAAGAGATGCTAGCGGAAAGTTGGTTCCGGGTCTGAAGCAGAAGGATTTTCAGGTATTGGATAACGGGAAGCAACAGAGGATTTCGGCATTTAGCGTGGAGACGGCAGAGACGCTGGGGCAAAGCGGGGTGGCGAGGGTGGAGGGAAAAGCCGTGGGGACAGAAACAGGGAAAGGCGCAGAAGGCGAGGCGGGAGCTGAGGTGGGAAATGCGCCGGCGATACCCAAGCGGTTTGTGGCGCTAGTATTTGACGATTTGAACATGAAGGCCGCGGATGCGATGGCAGTGCGTGCGGCGACGAAAAAGCTGTTCGCGAACTTGACCCCGTCGGATCGTGTGGCGATTTACTCGACAACGGGGAACGTGCAACAGGATTTCACGGGGGATGCGGAGACATTGCGGAAGACGCTGGCGGCAATTATTCCCCACCCTGCCAAGGGCGAAGGACAATACGAATGCCCGAACATCACCTACTACCAGGCAGACCTGATCGTGAATAAACACGATCAGGAGGCGATCAACACGGCGTTGACCGATGCGAGCGTAAACGGCTGCCCTACCGACATAGAGGCCGTTGCGAACCGGATCTTGCGGGCGGGGGACTTGCAGACGCGCGATAACTATCAATCTTTAGACTCGATTGTAAGGCGTTTGACGGATATGGCTGGGCAGCGGGTGCTGGTGTACGTTTCGCCGGGATTTATTTTGGGAGACGCGGTAATGCCGGACAGTGGGGAATTGATCGAGCGGGCGATGCGGGCGGGAGTGGTGGTGAATACGATCGACGCGAGGGGTTTATACACGGCGGACATGATGCCGGACATCGCCGCACCTCCACAAGCGGCGCCGTATAAGGATAATAATGTCAGCGTGGCGGACTACCAGGCAATGGAAGGAATGTACCGGATGCAAGCCCAGTTCGAGTCGGGGGGAGTGCTGGCGGGCATGGCGGC
>Ga0326728_10003265_pt1 | contig 51002 bp, 32 predicted proteins | sample MB3enrmetagenome_FD_207602 | JGI IMG/M metagenome (GOLD analysis project Ga0326728, IMG submission 207602) | Lab enriched peat soil microbial communities from McLean, Ithaca, NY, United States - MB31MN | ecosystem: Environmental > Terrestrial > Soil > Wetlands > Peat | place: USA: New York... | reverse complement strand
CTCAAACGCCGTCCCTTGCCCCTCGCGCACCCCCATCCCGGCTAAAAAGCGGAAGTTTCTACTTGGCCAGGAAGCGGAACTTTCTACTTTGCCTTGACAGCAGTGACCGCTCCAGTACCGTGCTGGCAGAGGATTCCTGCGGACGAAGCGGCGGCGGCGTCCCGGTTACATTAATCGTGTCTGTACTGGCTCCGACGCGCAGGTTGATGTCCTGCGAAGTTGCATTTCCCACAAGAACTCGCACCAAGGCCTGGACATCGCGAAAGCCTTTGAAACTTGCGGTGATCGAATAGGTGCCCGGCATCAGCACAGGAAACCGGTAAAGGCCCGCATAGTTTGTGTCGGCAGATTGATGAACACCGGTAGCAAGGTTCCGCACGACAACCGACGCTCCCGGTACTATCAATCCGTTCTGGTCAATGACGCGACCTCCGAGCGACCCCGTCAAGACCACATTCTGGCCGCTCACCAATATGCAACTTGTCACCACAACCAATACACTGCATATCGCGATGCGCTTGCCCGCGGGAAGCGCTCTGCGGTTTGGTCGAATAACGGATTCTCTTCTCATCTTGGTTCCTATAAGGATTTCAAAGCCGTCTGGTGCAGCCTGAAATTCTACGGCGGCCAGATGTGAATTCAAACTCCTTCTCGTGGCACTGCTATGGCTGGCCGATACGAGCTTCTAATATAAGTCCCACCTTTCACGCGGGGAACGCACGCGGCCGTGAAGGGCCATTCGTCATCGCTCTGGTTCACCAAGGACGGCGCCAAAGTGATTATCAAGACTGCAAGAATTCGAACGATTCTTTTTTCCCCCTACTCCGGGTAAGTAGTTCCCGGCATCTCAGACCCCTTGACACCGGACTCAGGCTTGCCGAAGCTGCTCGGCACGGCCGTTATCACTGGGCGACCGACGATGCCCCATGACCCATCAAGCATTGGCACATATTCAGTTGCGGGCGCACAGCTTACCGCGGGTCTCTTGAACGAAGTCCGCGAGGAACTTTTTCAAGGAATTTCCGAAACCCATTTTGAAGAAATCCCCCTTCCCTCGCTGGGCCGATCTGCAAGGAGCAATTCACCGAAGCGAATCGGTCGTGGAACACCTTGAGACCGCATCAATCAAAATAGTCGCCCTCACCAGTCTCAGGATCCTTGCGATGTTTCTGTCCTATACTCCGCCGTCCCAGAAGCTGCTTCCGAGCTTCGCATTTGTTTATCCATTCTAGCAAGCTTGCCGCTAACGGAGGTCGACTCCACGCCATCTCCTTCCTGTCCGAATAGAGATAGCGATCGCTCTCACTGTGGCGATGGCACTGTGGCGCACCTTCGTGATACTCGTCTGTTTTCCCAGACCGTAATCAGTAATGTGCTGCCCAAGATCAAAACTCCGCCAATGATCGCCAGTGAAGTTAATTTCTCCTTTAGCCAGATGGCCGCGATCGGAATCCCAAAAAACGTAATCAAGTAGTTCGACAGCGCGGCCTGAATCGCATCGAGCTGTTTGAGAGCCTTAAGAAAAAGAACCATAGACAGATAATTATGGAAAAAGGTTAGCAAGACCAGTCCAATCCATGTTCTAAGCGAAAAATGAGGAATGTTTGCGAACACTCCAGGTTCCTGGGCCACAGTCAACGGAGTCATGATCACAAACATCGCCAGATAAGTGAAAAATAACATCTCTGTCGGCGAGTAGCGTTCCAATATCTTCTTGCCATAAGAGTTGTAGAAGGCACTGCCCAGAGTACCTAAGAAAATCAGCACATTCCCGTAGAGATAGCCCTTGCCAAAGTTCAGAGTTCGGAAATCGATATCGGAGCACATTACAACGCCGATTATTGCCAGGCCGAAACTGATCCACCGGATAGGTGTCATTTTTTCATGCAAAAAGAGAAATGCTAGAAACGCGGTGGACACCGGCAGGGTCAACATGAGCAGCGCGGCATTACTAGCGAGCGACATGCGAGTGCCCCAGGTGATAAGCACTTGTCCTGGAAACACCCCAACTACGGCGAGTAATAGGAAAATCAGAATGTCGCTGCTTCGCCTGTCGGTTTTCTTGGCACCTTTCGCCTCCAACCTAATCAGCGGATAAAGCATTATCGTGGCCAGGGTCATTGGACCCCAGACAGTGAACAGCGAGCCGACCTGATCCTGAACCAACTTGATACACGTAAACTGCAATGCCCACATAAAATTGCAGCTGAATAGAAGTAGCCAGGAGCGCATGGGGTTCTTCATATCAACATTTCACTTAGCTCTTTGTGGGCTTGCTCCAACGTGGCGTCGATGTCTTCTGTGGTGTGGGCAAAGGAAATGGAACATTGCTTTGCGGCAACTGGGAAGAAGTAAGTGCCAAGCTTGATCAAGTTCTTGCGCAGCTTTTCATCAAAACCGAAATCGTGGTGGCTCGCCAAATCGTGCCAATCTCTTGGGCAATGATCCATGAAATAGATACAGAACGCAGAACCTTGCCTCGCGACGACTCCCTGAAAACCGAGGGTGCGAAAGATTGTTTCCAAGCCTTCCTGCATCTTTTGTCCTAACGATTCCACATGCCGATAGACTTCTCCACCATTCATCAGCAGACGCTCGATTGTGGCAATGGCGGCTGCGGTAGGAACCGGGTGCGCATTGTACGTACCGGCCAAAAGCACCCGTTTCGAAGGGTCGGGATGGACGAACCAATCCATCAACTCCTTCTTGCCCCCGAGTGCGGCGATCGGGTAGCCATTAGCCATAGCCTTGCCGAAAGTGACTAAGTCGGGCTTCACGCCAGCAATCTTTGCATAGCCTCCGATCCCGTGGCGGAACCCAGTCTTCACTTCATCAATAATGAGGACAAAACCCCACCGATCAGCTAATCGCCGCAGTCCTTGCAGAAAGCCAGTTGCAGGCTTGATGATCCCGATATTTTGCAGAATCGGCTCTGTGATGAGAGCCGCTATAGGATACTTATCGCAGACATACTCTACGGACTCAAGATCGTTGAAGTTAATAGGGTGAACAAGTTTTTGGTGCTCGCGCGGGATTCCCGCACTAATCGGAATATAAGGGTATTCACCGGGAGAAAGCCTTGGCCCGATCACGTCAAGCGGCGTCATTAAATTACAAGAGACGTCGTCATGCCACCCGTTGTAGCCACCCTGCATGACAACGACGTGATCCCTGCCCGTGACCGCGCGAGCTAAACGAATCGCCTGGTAGGTAGCTTCGCTGCCAGTATTTAAGAACTGCACCGATTCCACGGCTGGTATATGCCGACAGACAAGTTCCGCCAGTTGCCCCTCCAACTCTGTTGTTCCGGAGCCGTAAAGGCTAGCCTTGTTCCGCAGCACGGAAATGACTGCGTCAGTGACGTAGGGATCGTTGTGTCCTAGGAAGTGCGGAGCAAACGCTGCATGATAGTCAATGTACTGGTTTCCATCTGCGTCCCAGATGTACGCACCTTGACCTTTGGCGAAGACGATCTCTGGTTGGACGGCCCGGTTCACCGAGACGACGCCGCCGGGTATGAAGCGCCGATTGTGATTTAGAATTTGGGCGGACTTTGGATAAGCGGCAGAGCAGTCCGTGTTCATTGCGACCTCGTGACAAGATTCATCCGGAGTCAGTGGGCTAGCGGAAGCAACCTGGGCGTCGAGAACCTTATCACTTTTATGAACAGTCATCATTAGTGCTCCTGAGCAAGCTTCTCCAGCGGAGGCAGGGCGTCCCCTTCGTGGGAACTGTCGGAGAACTGCCGCAATCGCTGCTGGAGTCTTAGCCAATATTCATATTCCGCATTCCATCTCCCCAATGCCGAGTCAAGCCGGTAGGGAGAATATTCCTCCAACCACTCCGCACGGTAAAGTGGGCGCAGCTCCGTAATCGCATCCATCAAGTCGACGAGGCGGGAATGGTCCTGGTGCACGACCTGGGATTCCCACTCGTTCCACCACTTGTCGGCATCTGGACGCGTCGTACCGAGTCGTCCCCACAGTTCGATAAGTTCTGGAGGCGTTTGGAATTTTTGCCCGGCATAGTCGAGCAGCCGAGCACCAACCAAAAGACTATTTAGCGCCGTGGGATCGGCCCCCAAAGCCAGAGCATGATACAGATGACTCTCAGCTTCTTCAGCCAAAAGGCGCGTCTGCCGCAAAGGTCCCAGATTTTGCGCCAAGCCCTTTAAGTAAGTTGGGGAAAATGGATCCTCCCACAAGACAAACTGCGTGAACTCATCTCCCAGCACTTGTTGAAGGTCAGTTTCGGCTTCGGACATATTGCTAAGGGCCGCGGCGATATCGGGAGCGATGGTTGCGGGGTACATCACATGTGCGTAGTCAGAGAAAAAATTGGCGCGGTCCATGGGGGCGGATTGCCATGGCGCCGCCGCTCCATAAGCCAAACCTGGGAAGGACATGCGAAAGAGCAATTGCGCGTCGTCGGCCCAGACGGTATTGACCAAGCCCAGCGCGCCGGAACGCCGGCCGGCAGCCAGGAAGGTGTCGATATTGTCAAAGGTCGTTTTGTAATCGGGGGCAATGTTGTCGTAGCTCATTACTCCCGGCTCTACTATGTGAGGAACATGGTTGGCAATTAATGGTGCAAGCCAGCGCTTGTAGGTTGGATCTTCTGAGGTGTAGTACCAAGCGGCAGCAATCAATCCTGGAGGAAGATTGGGAATCATCTGAGGATATTTCACCATGATGTCGCCGAACGCCATGACATGCTTCCCACGTTCTTGAAATAGGCGCGTGACCGCTGTGAGTTGCTTGACAAACAACGCCGTTGGCGTTGCGGCCGTGCCAGACGCCCGAGCCGCTTGCTCGATTTGAAACGTCTCATCGAGCCCAATGTGGACGAACGGACTGGGAAATAGATCTGCCAACTGGTTGACCCAGTCGGTCAGAAGAGGCATCACCTTTGGATTACTGGGGTCGAATTCGGTTCCGTGCGGCTCATCGGACAACTCTGAATATTGTTCTACCCGAAACAGATCGTGCTGGTGAGCGTATAGGTCCAGATTAGGAATTACATCAATGTGGCGTTGGCGACCATAAGCGACAATTCGCCGCACCTCATCTTGCGTCAGGCGGCCATCTGGATTGAGGAGTGGGTAGCCCCGCAACTCAATGCTGTCTTCCGTGTAAAGGTAGTATTGGTTAGACTTCCAGCGCGCCAGAAAGTCAAGCTGCCGCTTGATTTCATCCTCCTTGGGTAAGGGGCCATGGCTTATGTCGATCATGGTTCCGCGGTACGCCAGCGATGGCCAGTCATGAACTTCCACCTCCGGGAGCACCGCGTCGGCCGCATCTCCTTCGACCAACTGGCACAGAGTTTGTACTCCGTAGAACAAGCCGGCCGATGACACCGCTTGGACTTCAGCTTTATCGGGAGTGACCTTCAAACTGTAGGCTTCGCGAGACGTCGGCCCGGGATGTTCCCCGGGAAGCGGTAACGCGCCAACCTCTCCGGTCCGTTTAAGGACAATCAACGTGCTCCCAGTCTCGCCCTGTGAAACGCGAACTGGTTCCTTTGCAGCATCGGAAAGGCATTGCGACAACTGTCCCGCAGCGAAGCGATCCTCAATGGTAGGATCCGCTGTTAATCGGATACCGAGCCCTCGTATTCGAACTCGATGTGGCCCATAACGTATCTGTTGAGGTTGAGGCAGGAGCGCATTATGTCCTTCGCTTGCCCATGCTGCATCGAGAAAAAGGCCAACTAAAACCAGCGTACAAAATGACCAACGCACAAGAGCTCGCGTTCCTAAGTCGGTACAGACCTTGTGCCTTTTTCTTGGAGCTCTGATGACGACCATAAGATTAGGTGCCTCGCTTCACCTGGATCAGGACGACTCCATGCTGCGGAACAATCGCGCTGTAGTTTTCTTGGAATGACCCGAGATCTTTCTTTGCCCAGAGGTCCCGCACAACGGCCGACTTACCAAGACCAAGATCGCGAAAGTTCACGGTCACCGGCATTGCTCCCCATCCGCGATTAAATAGGCCCACCGCGGTGCTTCCATCTTTCAGAGGCTTCATCCAAACCTCTAAGGGCCCTTCTTGTTTGATCCGGTGACCCTGGATGCCGAGCGGGTCCTGGTCAATCGCGATGATCTCCGGGTTTATGAGAATAGCCCGCGTCTCATCATCCATAGCGGCTAGATTGTTGCCGGTAATAAGCGGAGCCGCCAGGATGCACCACAAAGTCATGTGTGTCCGATACTCGTCGGTTGTCATCCCTCCGTTACCCACTTCCAGCATGTCGGGGTCGTTCCAGTGCCCCGGCCCGGCGAACTGCTCAAGACCGTTCTGCCCGAACCCAAGCTCCGCCATCGTGTAATAGTCGTCGCGAATATCATCATCTGTACGCCACACATTGCCACCCACGGAGGCACCCCACTGCCAGCCTTTCTGCATTCCGTATTGGCAAAGGGCAAAGACTATAGGCCGACCGGTTCCCTTGAGCGCATCACCCATTTTCTTGTACGCAACAACCTGATCACCCATTCCGTCATAACTGCATAAGTCATACTTCAAATAGTCCATTCCCCAGTCGGCATAAGTTCGGGCATCCTGCTCTTCATGACCATAACTTCCCGTATAACCCTCGCAGGTTTTCGGACCAGGCGACGAATAGATTCCAATCTTTAGGCCTTTACTATGAACATAGTCGACCAGCGCTTTCATGTTAGGAAATTTTGCATTGGGACGAATATATCCTGCAGCGTCCCGAGTTCCTTGCCAGCAATCGTCAATGAGGATGTATACATATCCAACGGACTTCATTCCGCTGATAACGATGGCATCAGCCTGCGCCCGCACCACTGCGTCGCTCACTTCGCATGCAAAATGATTCCAGCTGTTCCATCCCATAGGCGGTGTGCGGGCCAGCATAGAATCCTGTGCCCGGGCAATCCCGCTCCACGGCAACAAGATCAGAAAGCTCAGCAGGATGCAAGAACCATAACATGTACTTTTCATGCTCACTCCTCGCGCGAAGACAAGTAGTTTGCTTGACACTGTTCGTATTCCTGCCCCAGTAATGGGGTGTGGCAGGCTTCTTCAAGCCTTAAGGAAAATTCTCCGTTTGTACATCCAGAAGAGGATGAACCATTCGACCGCAAGAACCGCGATTTGTTGGAAGAGTAACCCGAAATTTGGCCAAACCCTCACGATCCCCTGAGTAAAGACGTCGACTATGGGATCAAGGTGAATAAGGCTCGAAAACACGTAAATGAAAATGGCATTCATCCCGATGACGGTCAATGGAAACGCCCATTTCCGATATCCACGGATGTCAATAACCCAATAAAAAATCAGAAGCATGAAGCACGCACAACCAGCAGACATAAGGCCGTACGAAGCCGTCCACATCTTCATGACCACCGGCACAACAAAGCTTGTTCCATAACCAATCGCCAAGCACCCAAGTCCTATACCGCCGATGAGCTTGGCCTTACCTTTCTTCGACCGTGCGCTCATAAGTAGTTCGCCAATTAGCAAGCCGAGCAGCGTGGTTGAGATGGTGGGAATCGTGCTGAGCACCGTCCCCCAGCCTTCGTTTGCATAAGGCCAACGGTCCCAATGAGCTTGGCCGAGCAATGCAATATCTACCCAGTGAACTAGGTTGTGGTTGAGCACATAGCTGCCCGCCGCTATGCCGGGAGCCCGGATGAATGCTAAGACAAGCGCATACGCAACGAGGATTGCAGCGCCAAGCCCTGCCTGAAATCTCCACGACTTGCGGGCTACCAAAACAGCCACGAAATAAGCAATCGCAATGGGCTGCAAGGCGCTGCTCAATTCGATCAAGTAAGGTGAACCAAGCAAGACCGATTCGCGCAGCGAGCCCAGCAGGAAAAGAACGAGAGCGCGCTTTGCGGCGTGAACCAACTGTTGTTGATAAGTTTGGGTAAGGGATCGCTTGGCAATCGACAGGGGTACGGAGACTCCGACCATCAGCATGAAGGACGGCCAAATACAGTCGTAAAAGCGCAGTCCCTGCCAAGGACTGTGGTTGAGCTCGTAAACGACAGCCTCGATGACTCGATTGTGCCCCAGGGATGCTAAGCCCGCCATCAACCCCTCGCCGCCGATGATCCAGAGCATCACGAAACCGCGGAAGGCGTCGAGCGAACCTAAACGCTCCGGAGCGGCAGGGACAGGCATTCGCCTCTCAGGCCCAGCAACTGGAGAGCTCTTTGCCTCTATAACCGGAGCGGAGGTGAGGTTTGCCATTACTTTTTCCAGTCAGGGCGCGCAATTGCTGGCGGCGATCTGACTTCCCAATTCCTCACGAACCGATTCCAACAAGCCTGCATTTCTGGTCCAGTGGGTCCAGTCAGGGGCGACCCTTTCGGCCTCAGCCAATGCAAATTCAGCCTGGCCACAATTCTTGAGCAACTGCACATATTCGTAGTCCTCGACCCCATCCCGCAAATATTTGAGCCGCATAGACGGAGCCACACCTTTGAGCCCCGCAGGCCCGCCTGGATAGACCAGTACGCCTTCTCCGGGGTATTCCGGCTCCTGTTTGCCTTGTGGGTTCTTCCACGGGTCTGCAGACCAGTCGTCTACGCTCCAATAGAGGAGTCCGGTTAATCCCAGGCTTTGGCTGATAAAACCTGCCTGGATGCGGTAGTTGATAGGCAGGAAATCCAGTTCCCACTTCGGGGAGTAGGAGTCTTGCACCAGGTCGTTATACGACCATGCTTTGTCCCCCTTTTGCAGGACGTAGGTCACTCGCGGAGGTGAAAAGGACTGAGCGTCGTCATAGGCGAGCGGGAGCATCGTCCAGATATCGACGGCGGATCGGCCGGTCCCCAAGCCGTCATCGTAGAGTTGGGGCACCGGTTCCTGAGTTACCAGGTTATCGACGCCGGCTTGATGCAAGTTTTGTGCCCATGCGATCATCGAAAGGTAAAATGCCGGGCTCGTGCAGCTGCTCTCCGGGTCGGCGGTTTCGTCATACAGGTACAAATCAGGCTGGTGGGTCGCCTTGGCGCTTTCTATCTCTGTAAGGGAAGGAGGCTCGGACAGATCGCACTGGCCATAGGAAACTCCACTGAAGAAGCCGAGGTCCGTAGCATTGAGGCCATAAACATTCATCCAACTCTTTTCGTTCGCCGGATCGACAGTGTCCGGCATTATCCTGTTCCTGAGGAGTTCTTTGTTAACTCCCTGCACTGGCGTCCCACCACCGTTGAAACTTGACTTTAGGGAGGGTTCGAGCGGCAGGGTGAATCCCCACACCTTCATACAAATCTGGCCGATGACAAATCCCTGATCGCTGGTTACGGTGTAGGTGCCCCGGTATTGGCCCGCCGTTGTGCCCCGCGGTACAAAAACATCGACCCAGAAGACGGCGTTGTGACCGGCAGCGAGGTCGAGTGGAACTGCATTGAATTCGGCTTCTACCGGCGGCTTACCTGTAGCAGGATCAAGAAACGGAATGAGTGCATCAGGGAACGTCCGAACCTTGGTGATCGGAAGATTAGGCGGGCCGTTGTATGTGGGGCTGTGTTGCTTTACCGTCAGGTAAAACTCCCGATAGAGGATCAGGTTTGCTGCAGAAATCGCTGCGCCGTGCGAGCCCACCAACTTGGAAACTGAAAAGTTGACGTTAGTGAGCCTTCGGCCGGGTGCCTGAATCGCGACCTGAAACGATTGGAATTCCCCTCGGGCCGCATGGATCACTACGTTGGTTCTGCTACCCGCCGCATCGGTCGGCTCCACCCGGTGCAAAGAACTAGGAACGACCCACACGATCGGTGGCGCACCAAAAGCGCTACAGCAAGCCAGAGCGATCCAAACCATAGTGAGCCGACGGAGAACGCGAAGGCCAGTCATACGCTCTCCTTATTTTCGGAATTCTCGGCTTTCCCAGAAGTGCTTTTTCCCACTGGACTACTCAGCGCTTATCGCCAGCTTCCTCGAACCGGAGTGTTGCTCGCCCCTAGTTCCGTCCTCAGCGCAGCTCCTTTCCGGTGACGATCGTAACGAGAGGCGTAACGAGAACTTGTCGTGGACGCTCTTCTTGCACACCTTAATCCTAACGGTCGACCTTGATGACCCTTTCGCTGAAGGAATCGGCGACATAGAGATCACCCGAAGCGTCCAAGGCTACGCCTATCGGAACATCCAAGCCGCTCCTGACTGTAGTCAGTGTTCCATCAGAAGTTATCTCGGCCAGCGAGTTGGTACCGGTGTCCGTGACGTAAAGGTCGCCCGCAGGATCGACAGCCACGTACATCGGAGCAACCAGCCCGTTGCCTAGTGTCGTTTGAGTTCCGTCAGGGGCTATCTTGAATACTGCCGCGCTGTAGGTATCGGCAACGTACACGTTACCGACTGCGTCGACGGCGACTCCTACTGGAGTATTATATCCACTGCCCAAATTGGTTTGAGTGCCATCGGGTGTAATCTGGGCCACAAAATCTTCCCAAGGGTCTGCGGCATACACGTTACCTGCCGCGTCCACGGCTACGCTCATCGGCATGTAAAACCCACTGCCCACGGTCCCCTGCACTCCGTCAGGCGTGACTTTGTAGATGACTCCGGCTTGGCTGTCGGCCACATACACGTTTCCAGCCCCATCTACAGCGACGGCCTGCGGAACCATGAATCCACTACCCACGATGGACCGCTTCCCCTCTGGCGTCACTTTGAATACTTGCTGCAGGTCACTGTCAGTAACATACAGGTCTCCCGTCGCGTCGACGGCGACCCCCTGGGGACTAACGAACTTGTCAGCAGCTACGTTGAACTGCGGGGTACCAACGCCCAAGGTCGGATCGGCAGAAGCGTCACTACCAACTGGAGGGTTCGCCGGCTTCGCCACGGACCGAGCTGCAGCCGCCCTTTCGTTGGCTGCGCGAATCCAAGGCGGCATTGTAGATTGCGCCGCCGTCTCATTGTTTGATTGAGCGCCGTTGGGTGGTGCCTGCGACTGCGCGGCACCGGCGAACACGGCGCACGCTATGGTTAAAAACAGCAGGTTCCGAGCAATCTGCCGGAACCGTACCGGACGTGAGGACAACCCAAAAGATCGCTTCATTGGAACCTCCTTAAGGTTCTCTTACTCGGAATTCATCAAATTGCGGAGACAGCCAGTTAACCGCGTGATCAAAACCTACCTGAAATGCGTTCACTGTCACACCATCATGTCATTTTCGTGCGCCGTCCTATTTAAACAGGTCGCTCAGATCCTTTGTCTTAGAATCGGCGGCGGCCCCTAGCAGAGGCGTGACGTTAAAGATCTCCTCGATCGTCTTCAGGGTTGAGCTGTGGTCGTAGTGAATTTTGTTGGTATAAGCTCTCTTGCCCTCTCCTTTGGCAAGTGGCGAGAGCAGAAAAACGAAAATCGGTCCGTCGCTGTACTGGTCGGTATCTTCTGCTTCATCCCAGATTACGAACAGCGCGCCGTCGTGCTTGTACGCATCCGACTCCAGGATGACAGGCAGATTCTTTTTCAGCCATTGATCGGCGCGTAACGTGTTGCTCCCAGGCTCACTCGGATCACAGGGAGATACACCCTCATGTCCCTGATGGCATAAATTTGGAATTACGAGGCTGTACCGCGCCGTCGTATGGTCGGCCAGATCCGTCGCCAGGTTGTAATAAGGCACGACGTGTGCGAGACACTCGGGTGAATTGGGATTTAGCCCGTCATTTACATCGTTGAAATAAACCGGGGCGAGGTGGTTCACATCAACGTAGCTGAAATCAAGCGGGCACACGCCGAACACGGGGCTGCCATAATCCGGCTCAGCATACGCCTTCCAGGAAATACCTGCGTTTTGTAGAAGTCTTACCAAATGCTTCGAGTCGGGCTTAATCCCAGGCACCTGGCCGGGCTGCGTATCACCGAGCTGGCCGAAGTTGGTCCCGGCTTCCAGCCACAAGTAGTTCGGCTGGCTGGGATGATTTCCGGGCGGATTGAAATATTGCAGCGGCTGAGCCGCTATTTTCTTCAGCGTGCCGTTGATGTATGGAGCGAGCGGGTTGTGGTCGATGTCCGGGTCATTGAAGGACGCACCGGCGTCGTTCCCCTCCCGGTTGTGATTCTCCATCATCACCACAAAAACGGTCTTCACTTTGCTCATTTGTGAATGCGCAAGCCCGACCGTCACGACAAGCCAAAACAGCAAAGTCAAAACGCCTCGCAAATGTTTCATAGAGCCTCTTTTCTGACTATGAGCAGGCAATCACCCCAAGTGTTGTTCTGCCGTATTGTCGAAGCAGTAGACAAACCCTTGTCCCATATACTAGGGGTAGAATCTCGTGTCAAAGACTTTCTGCGACCAACACGATTTGGTGTTCATTATGCTGGACAACTGGCCCCCGTCTGCAGCGACAGCATAGGCATGCGAAACGCTAAAAGCTTTCCGACAAGTTTCACGGCCGCATCGATAAGTCTTGCTCTAACTATGGCCTAACCCCTTGCATCATTTGACTGGAAGTGCTTAGAACCATCCCTTGCCTGGCTCCGGTTAAGAGAATCATTTGGATTCCCCGCGAGGCAAGGGATGCTCAATGTCCTGCCTCAAATCACCAGAAGAACTTCAGCACAAACGTCATGTTCCGCGGATCGGTCTGGACACCGGTAATTCTCCCGAACGTGCATCCGGATTGTTGCACCAAGTCCACTTCGCCTCCTGGGCCGGGCGGTAAACAAAATGTTGTATTAGGAAGCGCCAAATTTTGATGATTCAGTGTATTGAACACTTGCCACTGGAATTCGACGTACCTGCTCTCCGCCAGGTGGAAGTCCTTCATCAACGTGGAATCAAGGTTCCAGAATCCGGGACCACGAATGGCATCTGTCCGCGGCTTCATATTTCCGAAAGTCCACGCCCGAGGGTCGGTTGAATCATAGTGCCCCCAGAAATATGGGTCATTTCCGAACGCGGGCTCGAAGGCAGCGGGATTGATCCAATCCGCAATCTGTTCGGCTTTGCTGCGATGCCCGCTGAAATGCGGGTCGCCGATCATGTTGCACCTGCCTCCCGACTCCAGGTAAGCGGTACCCGGGGTGCTTAGTTGTTGTAGCGTGCTGGAGGGGCATGAAATGGGCAGTGGCAGGCCCTTTTGGGCGTTGAAATTCCCACTTAATTTCCAGCCTCCTAAAATGCTGCCTAACCTGCCCTTCCGGTTCAGAAAGGCTTTGCCGGTGCCTACGGGTAGGTCGTAGGTAGCGGCGACGTTGAATTGCTGGGGTATATCATCAACCGCGATGGCACGATCAGCATTCCTGTTGTCCGGATCCTGAAATGTCCACGGGCCACCGTAAGCGCTTTCCAATTGGCCGCCCCGGCCACCGATGATTCCTGTCCGAGTGTAATGAATCGGATCTACAGCTTCGACCCCTGCTCCGCCCACGGACCAATTATCCATCTGCTTGGAGACTGTATAAGCGACGATGAAGTCCAAGCCATGGGAAGTCCGCTTTTGGACCCTCAAGTTCATTCCGTTATAGGTACTTACACCATCGAACGTGCCGTTGGTCGGAATCGTGGGGAAGAAAGGGTAAGGGAGCAAAAGAGTTGTGAGTGGCAGCGCCGTAGCCGGAGTTCCGGTCAAGGGATCTGCATTGAGTAAACCGAGTTGTGTGGCGGTCTGGCCTGAATAGAACTGCGAAATAGGATAATTATTGTAAAGTTGGGTTTGGTACTTGAGCTTGTTCTGGGTTGAGACATAGTTGAGCAAGTAGGCATTGGGTCCGCTGCCCGCGAGGTGGGTTCCGTGAGTGCCCACATAAGCTACAGAGGCCGACAGGCTGCCAGGAAACTCATGTTGGAGCTCCAGTGTGTAGCTTTGCACCATGGGGTCACGACTCGGTTTGATAAAAGCGTAAGTACCGCCCAGGAAGTTTTCGCGAGTCTGTGCTGGGAACGGCCCGGTGATGGATGGGAACAAGAGATTCGTCTTGTTAGTAGTGGTGTCGCTCAGGGGAAAGGCCACACAGGGCCCTCCATATGCAGCACACTGGGAGTAAAAACTCTTGTTCCAACTCCCACCCAGCCCCCAGCCGGATCCGTTGGCGGCGGACTGACCCGGTGCATTGAAATTTTCAATTGCGTCCGTATAGAAAATGTCATAGCCCCCTCGGATGACCGTGTTGCGGAGGGCAGAAGGCGCCCAAGAAAAGTTGAAGCGAGGCGCTATGCTGTTGTGGTTGGCCGGAAAGATGTCACCATTAGGAAATCCAGGGCTCCCTGCATAAATGTTTTCTCCCTTCACTTCGGTCAAGGGATTCACACAAGTAAAGCAGAAGTTCCCCATCGGGGAATAACGAGTCCTGAAATAACCGTTGAGGTCGTAGCGCAATCCCAGATTCAAGGTGAAATTGGGCTTAACGTGGAAGTCATCTTGTACGAAGAAGCCCCAAGAGCGCCAGCGTATGTAGGGCGGTTGCACCCGGCCGGCGAACGTGCTGCCGTCAGCGGGAACGGCTCCCAACATGAATTGCGCGAAACTATTGCCCCCAACGAAAGTAAGCGGGTTCTGCGTCAAGGAACCGGAAAAATCCATGGTGGTGGGGAAGCCACTCTCGTAGCTTGCATGTTCCAAGCGGTAACTAAGGCCCATCTTCAGCGTATGCTTGCCAATGATCCTGGTCACGTTGTCGAGAAACGTGTAAGCTTCTGTTCCCGTCGCCATGTTGACCCAAGGAGTGGGACCGAAAGTAAGATACCCGCCTCCGGGTGTACTAGGGAGAGCGAAGTTAGGCGTCGGAAAATAAGGGTTGGTAGGTAAAAGGCTTGGCGCCAGGAGCTGCTCTACCTCGGACTGAGATGTTACGCTATCGGGGTAAGGATGCGCGAGGGTAGAGAGGAATTGGCGGCTGAAGCTGACGCGAAAGTCGTTGATGAGCTTAGGGTTGAAAGTATAGGTGTGACCCAGCGCAATAATTTGGCTGCGAATACCGAAATTATAGGGAGATCCAAAGCCAATGCTGTCCTGAGGGAACGTAGGCCCAGTCCAGGGCACATCATAATTGCGGTACTGGCTAGGACTGAACAACCACTCAGCAAAATACTTACCTTTGCCAGTTTGATGGTCAACCTTAATCGAAAGATTGATAGGATCCTGGCTGCTTCCGATCCTACCCTCGAAGTTGTTGCATATACTGTAGGGTGCGCCACTCGGCGCCGGGGGACAGCCACCCAAAGTGTCGATATGATTGGGCTTGGGAAATGAATTCATGAAGAACATCGCCGTGGGGTCCAACCGATTGGTCGGAATGCTTGTGGCCATGCTGCCGTCGGCGTTGAGAAATGGCTGACGCGAAAAGAGTCCGTTCGAGTCTGGACCAACAGTTGTGTACGGATCGTAGATACCGTAAGAAACGACATTTGGGTCTTCGCTGAAGTCTCCCTGGCGCATCAGAGGGGTCGGAACGGTGAAAGCGTTGTTGCTGCTCTGGTGAAGAATCGTGGCGTCAAGGGAAAAAAAGAAAAAAGTCTTGTTCTTGCCGTCGTAAACGTGAGGAATAATGACCGGCCCCCCTAACGTCCCCCCAAAGTTGTTGAACTGCACGAGGGCCTTTCCGAAGCCGCCCTGAATGTCAAAAGGGTTGGTGGCGTTGGTCGCGCTATTACGAAGATATTCGTAAATATCTCCATGGAAAGCATTTGATCCCGACTTCAGGACGACGCTAAAAACCCCACCCCCGGTGTGTGAGTACTCGGCCGAGAACGCAGTGGTGATGACCTGAAAGTCCGAGACCGAGTCCGGAGAGGGATTGACCACTATGTTTTCCCCAAAACTGGAGATATTAAGATTGCCATCGAGATACCAGGCATTGGCTCCGCTCTGTCCGCCGTTTACAGCAATCGCCGAGCCCATCAGGTGGGTCGGATCCGGAAAGGTGCCGAACGAACTGTCAAAGCCAAAATTACTTCCTGGAGGACCACCCACGTTGTTAACGCCCGGAAGCAAGAAGGTTAACTGCTGTAAATCTCGTCCCGCCAAAGGAACATTCTGGATGATGTCGGTTTGCAAAGTGCTGCTGAAGTTGCTCGCATCAGTCTCCAGCATCGGCAAATTGGCCTTAACTTCTATTCTTTCTTTGGTCGAACCTACCTTCAACTTGGCGTCAACCCGGATCACTTGTGCAGCCGGCACCTCGATGGCCGTGAGGTCTAGGGAAGTAAATCCGTTGGCTTCGAAATGTGTGCGGTAGGTGCCTGGGACCAAAGACTCCGCTCGATAGTAGCCGACATTGTTGGTTCTGGTTGTGGTCACCACATTGGTATCGCTGCTTGTAATCGTGACCTCCACTCCCGACATTGCTGCCCCTTGAGGATCAGTCACGGTGCCTTCGATTGCGCCTCGATTAAGTTGCGCCAGCAGAGCGGTCGTGCACCACAGGAGCAATATCGACTCCAGAAGCGTAAAGAGCACTCGCCGCATATACATATATCCCTCCAGCGCACCAACTAAAGGCGCCACTCTCCATTTTCGGGCGCATCGGCTAAGACGGAGATTCGCACTCCCTGACTTAAAGAAAGCCGATCGAATGTTTTTGCATCCAGGGGTTGCTTGTCAAGCGGTTTCTGACACTTCGCCCAGTTGTGTCCATTTAGCTGGACACTTTGCAGCGGAGAATCTAGGGACGATCTCGATGCAGTTCGCAAAACTGGCGTAAAGGCTATCCTGGGAGACGTCTCGGACGAAAACGTGGGCGTAGAGATGGTCGAGACGACGGTGCGCGACTTGAGTTATGCCTGCCTGCAGGTCTGTCGTTGTTTCCCCAGATGCTGAATCTCTAATTCGACTATATCGCCACGCTTAAGATAGCGAGGCGGCTTCATGCCCAAGCCCACTCCTGGTGGTGTACCGGTCGAGACTAGGTCTCCTGGCTCAAGGGTCATAAATTGCGAAATGTACTGAACAAGCTGCGTCGGTGAAACAATCATCATTTCCGTACTGCCATTCTGCATCAACTGGCCATTCACGCTGAGCGTCATTCGCAACTTTGAGACATCCGGCAATTCATCGCTGGTTGTCAGCCAAGGTCCAAGCGGGTTGAATGTGTCGCAACTCTTCCCCTTGCTCCACTGTCCACCGCGCTCCAGTTGGAATTCCCGTTCGGAGACATCGTGCGAAATGCAGTACCCGGCGCAGCAGGCGGCTGCGTCGCCGATAGAGTTGAGGTACCGGGCTTCGCGCCCGATGATCAGGCCGAGTTCAACCTCCCAATCGGTCTTATTGCTATTTCGTGGGATAAGGATGTCGTCAAACGGACCTACGACAGTGTTTGTCGCCTTGAGAAACAACACTGGTTCTGTCGGCACAGGCATGCCGGATTCCTTCGCATGATCCGAGAAATTCAGCCCCACACACACGATTTTGCCAGGCCTGGCAACGGGAGGCGCCCAACGGTCGCTTTCGCTCACCTCAGGAAGCCTTCTTGCTTCATCGGTTCTCAGGAGAGCTGCAAGCCTTTCCAGCCCGGATTCGGCAAAGAAAGTCGAGTTCCAATCCTGAAAGTAGCCCGACAAATCCCTGCGTTTTCCTTCCAGCAACACTCCTGGTTTTTCTCTGCCTTGTTGCCCGAAACGGATTAGACGCATGCTGCACTACTCCTCAAGAATCAGTGGATGTTGCTTGGGGAAGAGAATACCTTGTCTCAACCCTCACTTTGGTTTCGATCCCAACGCGATTGGACCGAGTGGAATGTGCGGCTGCGGCAACCGCCGCAAGGGGTGCGATTCTAACAGCAAGAGAACAGTCATGAATTTGCAATAGACGAACCCACCACTCCTTCTGACAGAATCGGGACTCCGTTGCGAAACACATGGCAGATGCCGCTCGGCGGAAGCGCTGGAGTTTCGTAGGAAGCCGGGCTGTTGACCGTTCCGGGATCAAAAACCACCACATCGGCAAAATAGCCGGGCTCGAGGCGTCCGCGCTTTGGAATCGAGAAACGACGCGCCGGTTTCTCCGTGATCTTATGAACAGCTGTTGTCAGTGTGAGCCATCCTCGCTCCCGGCTCATCTCTCCTAGCAGAAGGGGGAATGTTCCGTAAAGGCGAGGATGGGGCCGGCCCTTCACGTAAAAGCCGTCGCTGATGATACACGACAGAGGGTGAGAGATCGTCTGGCGCAGATTCGCTTCGCTTTGATTCATTTCGAGCATGTTGACTCGCCCCTGCTCTTCTTGGATCAGGTCGAATACCGCTTCGACGGGCTCGCACCCACGGCTCGCAGCAATCGCCGCGATGGTTTGCCCGATCAAGCCGCGGTTGAAAGGTGTCTCGAGGCTAGAGATCAGAATGTTCGTCCAGCCCTGCTCCAGGCTCGCTTCAGTCTCGACCGCGATTCGCTTCCTCTCGGCGCCATCAGCCAGCCTGGCAAGAAGACCGTTGATGCCGCTCTCGAGCGCCCACTGCGGGAGCAGTTGTGTCAAGACGGTGCTGCCCGCGATGTACGGATAACAATCAAATCCAACGTCGAGACCTTCGGCCGCCGCATTCTCGATTTTCTCCAGTGCCACTGCTTGCTTGTTCCAATTGCGGGGACCAACGGCCTGCAAATGGGAGATCTGCAGCCGGCAACCGGTCCGGCGAGCCAGTTGCAGTTGCTCATCGACCGCTTCGACCAAGAGATCGCCGTAACCGCGCATGTGCGTGGAGTAGGTCTTGCCATAGCGGGCGACGACTCTGCACAACCGTTCCAACTCGGCCAACGGGGCGCTAGCGCCTGGTGAATACATGAGCCCGGTGGAAAACCCGCATGCACCTTCTTCGAGTGACTCGGAAAGCGTCTGTTCCATCCAGTCGAGATCGCGTTCCGCAAGCTGCCCGAGTTGGTTCCCGACGCGAGCGATGCGAAGGCTTCCGTGTCCGACTAGAGAAGACACTGCTGTTGTCGTCGAACAGGCCGCTTGTTCGAGATAGGCTCTGGCGGTCGGCCAACCCCAGTCCGTGTCACCGCAAAAAAGACCGTTGGCGAAGTCATGAATCAACCTGCGATCTAGCGGCACCGGATACGGCGAAAAACCACAGTTGCCAACCACTTCGGCGGTAACTCCCTGCGCGACTTTCTCACGGCGGTTCTGAAGCACTTGAAGATCCAGATGGCTGTGCGAGTCGATGAAGCCTGGCGCCACCGCCAACCCGCGACAGTCGATCACACGGGCTTCCACGGGTGCCTCGAAGACGCCGACCCTCTCTATGGTCCCGCCGGAAATCAAGACGTCACCCGAACTGGGCGGCGCGCCCGTACCGTCGATCACCATGCCGCCCTTAAAGACAATAGCGCTCATGTGAATCTGACTCCAGTCTAACCACGATTCAATCCGCCGTGTTCCTACGTTGCACTTGCTGATGGCTACTATTCACTCAGTGCTTATCCAACGCTTCTCCCATGCGTTTTCGCAGTTCAAACAGGAGTTTCGGATCGGCGTTCCAGTGCCGGAAATCCTGGCCGAGTTGCCTTGCCAACTCAAGGGCTAAGTCGGCCTTGCCGGCTTTCTTCATCAGTTCAATGTATTCATAGTCTTCGACACCCTCGCGGATCCATTTCAGGCGGAGCGATGGAACGGTTCCTTGGACTCCAACATCCTCGCCCGGGTACACGAGCATTCCTTCGCCCGGATAATGGTCGCTACCAGTCGGATACGTATCCACGTCGTTCCAGGGATCTTTGGTCCAGGAATCCACCGCCCAATAGAGCAAGCCGGTAAAACCCAGGCTCTGGTTGATGAATCCCTGCATGACCCGGTAATGCATTGGCGAGAAATCGATCTCCCATTGAGGCGAGTGGTCGTCTTGCACAAGGGCAGTGTAGGTCCACGCCCGGTCACCCTTTTTCAGAACGGCAGCAACGTTCTGTGGAGACGCTTCATAGTAGCCCGGTTGAAGCACCCAAATGTCCACTGCCGAACGACCGCTGCCCGATCCGTCATCGAAAAGCTCCGGGACTGGGGCCATGGTGATGAGATTGAGGATTCCTGCGTTATGCAGATTGCGGGCCCAGGCCTTGATCACCGGATACAGATCAGGAAACTCCACGATTTCGTCAGCCGTATAGTTGTAAAGCAACGGGCCTGAGGGGAGCTGTCGCGCGATTGTCTGAATTGCTTCCACCGAGGGAGCCGGGCTCATGTTCCCGTGGTTGTAGTCGGCGCCGCTCGATAAACCGATATTGATCGAGCTCAGCTGGTATTTCTCCACGAACCTCATTGCGCTTTCCACAGGTACCGGCGTGGGCATGAGTTTATGCCGCAAGATGGTTTCACACGCAGCTGCACTCTTGTCTTTCCACAACATGAAGGATGAATCCAGAGAAGGTTTCAGCGGCAGCTCAAAATTCCAAACTGTGAGCTCAAGGTCGCCAGTCGCTTTTCCCTGATCGCTGGTCACTCTGAAGGAGCCATGGTACCTGCCGCGCACGGCGTTTCGGGGGACCGACACGTCGATCCATAGCGGTTGATTCTTACCCAGTTCGACGTCGAAAGGAGCAGCGCGGATCTTGGAGTTGACCGGAGGCTTGCCAGAGGCCGGATCAAGAAAAGGAACAAGCGCATCTGCATACCAGCCAGGACCCAGCGGAGGCTGGGCTGTGCCTTTTTTCTCCGGGCTGCCGTGCTCGACATGCACGTAGTGCTCACGATAGGCGATGAGATTGTCTTTCCCGATCACCGCACCCTTGGGCCCCCTAAGGTCGGAGAGTGTGAGATTTACATTGGTCAGACGTTTTACCCTAGCGCGAATCACGATCTGGAACGGTTCGTACTCACCCCGGGCTGCAAACAGTTCAATGCGGTGCTTTTCTTGCGGCTCGTCTTCCCGGCCGACTCTTTCCATGCCGGATACCACCCAGACGGTGGGCTTCGAGGCTGCGGAGTGCGCCAGCAGCGGCATCAGAAGGATGGCACCGCAGAAAGTTACACTGTGGAGAAGCTTAATCACTTGCTTCATCCGTTTCCAGGAGAGCTGAAACCTTCTCCAGTCCAGATTCGGCAAAGAAAGTCGAGTTCCAATCCTGAAAGTAGCCCGACAAATCCCTGCGTTTCCCATCCAGCACCCCGTAAACCGAGTCCGGAACTACCTAACTCCCATCTCTTCTGTTCGCCTGCCCTACCACGAGCCGCCAACGTTCTCAGACTGCGCATCCTGATCCTGTGACTAGTTCCTCATGGCATACTTGTCAAGGTATTTTCCCGATCACAGGCTGCCTGTCCAATGGGATGGACGTTATTTGTCAGAGCCAGTGAAAAACGGGTGAGATTAGCTGCACCAGGAAGAAATTTCTGCCATGGTAGTTTGATCTGACCTTTTTCGGTACCGATGAAGATGCGCAGAGTGAGAAAGTAGAGTCGAAGTCATGCTCATCCATCAAGACCGTCTGTTCCCTGCAGAAGCTAGCACCCGAAGGATCGCCAAGGCACTTTATGAGCAGGTCCGAACCTTACCTATTGTTAGTCCGCACGGGCATACGCAGGCAGCGTGGTTTGCCAAAAACGAGCCTTTCCCCGATCCGGCCAAACTCTTTGTCCAGCCCGACCACTACATCTATCGAATGCTCTACAGCCAGGGAATCTCGCTTGAGGAGCTCGAGATCGGGCAGCCGGAACTGAAGGATCCGCGTAGAGTCTGGCGCATCTTTGCTCGCCATTACTATCTGTTCCGCGGAACACCGACGCGCTTGTGGCTGGACTTCGCCTTCCAGGAGCTTTTCGGGCTGAATGAGCGACTGTCGGAAGCAACAGCTGATCTGTACTTCGACACGATCTCGGAACAACTTCGCGCGCCGGAGTTCCTGCCGCGCGTTCTTTACGAGCGTTTTAACTTGGAAGTGCTGGCGACGACCGATTCTCCGCTCGATTCGCTGGACGACCACAAGGCCATCCGGGAATCGAACTGGAAGGCGAGGATTCTGCCGACCTTTCGCCCCGACCCGGTTGTCGATCCTGAGTTTGCGGGATTTGCTGAAAATATCGCGAAGTTAGGCGAGAAGACCGGGGAAGACGCGTCAACTTGGACGGGGTACCTAAACGCGCTGCGAAAGACGCGCGATCGCTTCCGCGAACTCGGGTGCACCGCAACCGACCACGGGCATCCCACCGCACGAACCGCCAATCTTTCCTCAGCTGCGGCTGTGGAGCTCTTTTATCGAGTGCTCGCCGGCAGTGCCGATGCCCAGCAGCAGGAACTCTTTCGCGCACAGATGCTGACCGAAATGGCGCGGATGAGTCTCGAAGACGGGTTCGTCATGCAGATTCACCCGGGCAGCGCACGCAACCACAACCGCAAGCTCTACGAGCAATACGGCCGCGACGTGGGTGCGGACATTCCGATGCCGACGAATTATGTGAGCGCACTTCGGCCGCTGCTCGACCTGTTTGGCAATGAACGCGGGCTGACGATCATTCTTTTCACACTCGATGAGTCGACCTACAGCCGGGAACTGGCTCCGCTGGCCGGGCACTATCCGTGTCTGCGGCTGGGCCCGCCCTGGTGGTTTCACGACAGCCCAGAGGGGATGATGCGTTTCCGCGAGCAGGTGACGGAGACGGCAGGTTTCTACAATGCGGTGGGGTTCAACGACGATACTCGGGCCTTTCTTTCTATTCCGGCGCGGCACGATTTGGCGCGGCGAGTGGATTGCGCCTTCCTGGCGAAGCTGGTCGCCGAACACCAACTGGAGGAAGACGAGGCTTTGGAAGTGGCGCAAGACCTCGCCTACAGGCTGGTGAAACAGGCATATAAGTTGTAACAGGCGCGAATGGTGGAGAGAACGGAATTCGACAGCGGGATGGGAATCGGATCATCTCCCGCTGCACCGCTTGGACGCGTGCGCTGGACTATATGCGCCATGCTCTTTGTCGCCACCTCAATCAACTACATGGATCGCCAAGTGATCGCGATCCTCAAGCCCACTCTCCAGCACAGCATTGGCTTGACGGAGGTGAGTTACGGCTACATAGTCGATGCATTCCAGATCGCCTACGCGCTGGGACTGCTGGCCGCCGGGCGGCTGGTCGACAAACTCGGCACGCGCATCGGCTACATGTTGGTGATGGCGGTCTGGAGCCTTTCCGCAATCGGCCACGCGCTGGCCAACACGGCGCTGGAGTTCGGTTTTGCACGCTTCTTCCTCGGGCTCGGCGAATCTGGAAACTTCCCGGCCGCGATAAAAACCGTGGCTGAGTGGTTCCCGCAGAACGAACGCTCACTGGCTACCGGCATTTTCAACTCGGGAGCAAATGTCGGCGCGATTCTGGCTCCGATCATCGTGCCCTGGGTGACGCTGCGCTACGGCTGGCACGCGGCTTTTCTGTCCACTGGCCTCTTCAGCGCGCTCTGGATTCTGTGGTGGTTCCGCAATTACCGCAAGCCCACCGACCACCCTACGCTTACGAGCGCCGAACTGCGGCACATCTACCAGGAATCGGCGATGGAGATGGGCCCCACTTTACCCTGGCGCCGACTGCTGGGCTACCGCCAGACCTGGGCCTTTTCGATCGCGAAGTTCCTTACCGATCCGATCTGGTGGTTCTATTTGTTCTGGCTGCCATCTTACTTTAGCGTGAAATTCAATCTGAATCTTTCGCATCTTGGGCTGCCGCTCATTATCGTTTATAACGTCTCGGTCATCGGCAGCATCGGCGGAGGTTGGCTGCCCGCGCCTTTCCGGCGACTGGGACTCTCGCCCAGCTATGCACGACTTGCGGCGATGCTGTTCTGCGCTTGCATGGTCGTTCCCATATTTACTGCCACGAGCCTCAAGTCGGAGTGGGCCGCCATCGCGTTGCTCAGCGTTGCAGCAGGCGCGCACCAGGGATGGTCGGCCAATCTCTTCACCACATCCTCAGATATGTTCCCTCGCAGCGCAGTGGGCGCGGTGGTCGGCATTGGTGGCATGGCAGGATCAGCCGGCGGTGCAATTTTTGCCTTCTTCGCAGGCCACATCCTACAACTGACGCATAGCTATACCATCCTCTTCAGCCTCGCGGCGGGCGCATATCTCCTGGCGCTGCTCATTTTGTACTTGTTCGCTCCTGGGCTGAAGAAGGTAGAGTTCACGGTATGAGCCTCTACTGCGCCACCGGTGGTCTCGAAGCCGATTTGTTTCCGCAGCTGAAAGATCTGCTCATGGAAAGCTTGGCGAAGCTAGGCCAACGGGGCCGCGTGCTCGCTGTGCCCCCTGACCAAAGCCGCCTGCATTCCCACGCCGGTGAGCTGACCCGTTATGCGTGGGAGTACTACGGCGATCATCTCAAGGCGGTCCTGCCGGCGCTCGGCACACATGCCGCCATGCAGCCCGAGCAGATCGCGCGCATGTTCGGAGCCATGCCGCAAGGGATCTTCCGCGTCCACCGCTGGCGGACCGACGTCGAAACCCTCGGCGAGGTCCCGGCGGAATTCATCCGCGAGCAATCGGAAGGCAAGCTGAACTATGCGTGGCCGGCGCAAGTGAACCGGCTGATTGCGCGTGGTGGCTTCGACCTCATCCTATCCATCGGCCAGGTCGTGCCCCATGAAGTGATTGGCATGGCCAATTACAACAAGAACATCCTCGTGGGCACCGGCGGCCGCGAGGGGATCAACCGCAGCCATTATCTTGGCGCGGTGTATGGGATGGAGCGCATTATGGGCCGCGCTGAAAATCCCGTGCGCAATGTTCTCAACTACGCGTCCGATCATTTTCTGCGGCATCTGCCCATCGTTTACGTGCTGACCGTGGTCGGGCGCGCGGTGGGCGAACGCACGGCGGAAGAGGAGGAAGAACGGCTGGCAGTGCGCGGCCTTTTCATCGGCGACGACGCTGAGTGCTTTCGCCGCGCCGCCGAATTGAGCGTAAAAGTGAACTTTGAGACGCTGGACACGCCCATCCGCAAGGCCGTCGTTTATCTCGATCCGCACGAGTTTCACAGCACTTGGCTGGGCAACAAGGCTGTCTACCGCACACGCATGGCACTGGCCGACGGTGCGGAGCTGATCATCCTCGCGCCTGGCGTCAAGGAATTTGGCGAAGACAAGGCCATCGATGGGCTGATTCGCAAGTACGGCTATTTTGGAACTCCGGCGACGCTCGAAGCGGTGAGCGCCAATGCGGACCTCGCCAGCGATCTGAGCGCGGCGGCGCACCTCATCCACGGATCTTCCGAACAGCGCTTCACGATTCGGTGGTGCCCCGGGCATCTCAGCCAGGGAGAGATTGAAGGCGTTGGCTTCGAGTATGGCGATTTGAAATCTATGCTAACGCGCTATGACCCGGGGAAGCTCCGCCATGGCTGCAATCGGATCGACGGAGAAGAAGTGTTTTTCATTTCAAACCCAGGGTTAGGGCTGTGGGCCTACCGTGGTAAGTTGCGAAGTGAGGCAGAAAGTGGGAAATAGCGGATTGGCGCTCGGCAAGTACTCGGTTGGTATCGGGGACAGATTTGCGCACCAAGGCAAAGCGCAGTTGCAGGCTTGCATGCAGGCTTTGCAAAACGGCGTCGAAGTGATTCCGGTATGGAACAAGTCGAACCGCGAGCACACGATCACTGGCTCCGAGCCCTCGTCGGTGCGGCAAGCCGCCGATGCTGCGGTAAAGGCGCTGCAATGGGGAAAGCCGTACTTTTGCGATGCCGACCACATCACTCTGCAGACTGTCGAGCGCTTTCTCGCGCCCTGCGATTTCTACACCATCGACGTGGCCGACTCCATCGGCCAGTCCTCATCGGCAATCAGCATTGAAAGCTTCGTGAAACGGCACCCGGAACTGCTGGGGCGCGCTCAGTTGGAAGGCGTCGACGAAGTTTTCGAGATCACGCCAGAGCGCCTGAAGCAGACCGCGCAGAAATTTCTCGCCGCCGTGAAGAAGGCAGGTGAGGTTTACCGCAAGATCGAGAACGCCAAGGGCGCGGGCAACTTCATCGCTGAGATTTCGATGGACGAGACCGACCGTGCGCAGAGTCCGGCGGAGCTGCTGATCATCCTGGCGGCGATCGCGGATGAAAACATTCCCTTGCAGACCATCGCTCCCAAGTTCATTGGCCGCTTCAATAAAGGTGTGGACTATGTGGGCGCCGTGGCGCAGTTCGAGCGAGACATGGCGCTCGACGTTGCGGCCATCGCATACGCAGTCCGACAATATGGCTTGCCGGAAAATCTCAAGCTGAGCGTTCACTCCGGCAGCGATAAGTTCTCAATCTATCCCGCCATTCACGCCACGATGAAGCGATTCAACGCTGGTGTACACCTCAAGACCGCCGGGACCACGTGGCTTGAAGAGCTGATCGGCCTCGCGGAAGCCGGTGGCAACGGACTGGTGCTGGCGAAGGAAATTTATTCCCAAGCTTTCGCGCACCGAGACGATCTTTGCGCGCCTTACGCCACTGTAATCGATATCAACCCGGCGAAGCTTCCGTCCCCGGACGAAGTTCGCGGTTGGTCCTCCGAGCAATACACCTCGGCCCTGCGCCATATTCCGGGAGCAGCGGCCTACAACCGCAGCTTTCGCCAGTTGTTGCATGTCGGCTTCAAGATCGCAGCCAACATGGGAGCGCGCTATCTGGACTTGCTCGACGCCAATGAAGCCGTGATTGCGAAGAACGTGACGGAGAACCTTTACGACCGGCACATCGTTCCCGTTTTTCTGGGGCGCAAGGCATGATCGCGGTCTTGATGAGTGTTAGTGGCACCGGCAAGACGATCATTTTCCGACTCTACGAATTGCAATTTTCCACTAAAGACTAAAAGGAGTGAACGACCGATGGGTCATGGATTAAATATTCTCAAGGATGCGGACTTGGATTTTCTCTCGTTGGGAGCGCTGGTGCACCGGCTGGATCCGGGGACCGTCCCCTTCCGCAAGGCGACGGAGTGCAAGATTCACGTCAGCGGAGGCGAGTTTAATGTGGCCGCCAACCTTGCGGATTGTTTTGGTCTGAAGACGGGAATCGCCTCGGCCATGTCCGACTATCCGATCGGCGACCTGATCGCCGAGCGGGTCCGCGCGATGGGTGTAAAGCCGTTCTATAAGCACTTCAAACACGACGGCGCTACCGGCCCCAACATGGCCACGGTGTACAGCGACCGAGGGAGCGGTCTGCGGGCTCCGGTGGTATTTTACAACCGGGCGAATGAGGCGGCGGCGCAACTGAAGCCGGGAGATTTCGATTGGAAGGCGATCTTTGCCGGTGGCGTCCGCTGGGTGCATAGCGGAGGAATTTTTGCGGCCCTGTCGCCGACGACGGCGGAACTCGCTGCGGAAATGATGAAGGAAGCCAAGGCGGCGGGCGCAATCACGTCGTTCGATCTCAACTTCCGCGAGAAACTGTGGAAGATTTCCGGCGGTAGCGAGCACGCCGTGGAGATCATCGGCCGCATTGTGAGGAACGTCGATGTGCTCGTGGGCAACGAAGAGGACCTGCAGAAGGGGTTGGGCATCCCGGGGCCGGAGGTCGTGGCCAAGTCGAAACTCGACCCCAGCGTCTTCTTCGGTATGATCGACAAAGTGGTGAAGAAGCATCCCCAAGTGAAGGTGGTGGCCACCACACTGCGCGAGGTGCACTCGACCAACCGCCATAGCTGGAGCGCGGTTGCCTGGATCGACGGCAAGACTCTCACCGCGCCCACGGCCGAACTGGAGGTCCTGGATCGTGTGGGAGGCGGGGACGGCTTCGCGTCCGGCTTCATCTATGGCCTGTTGACCGGCGAAGCACCGGAAGAAGCCCTCAAACTAGGATGGGCGCACGGCGCGTTGTTGACCACGTTTCCCGGCGACACAACCATGGCGACGGTGGATCAGGTGCGTGCCCTCGCCAAAGGCGGATCGGCAAGGATCGAGCGATAGAGGTCCGTATCTTTGTCCTTGTACGGCTGCGCGAAGCCGGTCTGCTCACAAGTCAAACGGCGAAAACTGAAGCGGAGAAACAATGATGACTATTCTTAGCCTTGAAGGCAAAGCCGCAGTGGTAATTGGAGGCACCACCGGGATCGGGCGTGTCCTCAGCCTCGGCCTCGCAGATTCCGGAGCCGATGTCGTCGCCTCCGCGCGCCGCCAGCAACATATCGAGGAAACCGCGGCTGCGATCGAACAACGCGGACGGCAAACGCTGCGCCTCTGCTCGGATGTGCGTGACCGCGCTTCGCTCGAACAACTACTGGCGGCCTCACTCCACCGCTTCGGCAAAGTCGACATCCTTGTCAACTGTGCCGGGAAAATCAAGCGCATGCCGACGCTCACCATGCCGGAAGAGGAATGGGCCGATATCGTGGACACGAACCTCACCGGAACGCTGCGCGCTTGCCAGATCTTCGGCAGGCACATGTTGGAGCGTGGCTACGGCCGCGTTATCAACATTGCCTCTCTCAACAGTTTCGTTGCGCTCAGCGAAGTTGCCGCCTATGCTGCCACCAAAGCGGGTGTTGTTTCCCTGACGCGCTCGCTTGCGGTGGAGTGGTCGAAGAGGGGTGTTACGGTGAACGCGATCGCGCCCGGCATCTTCCGCACCGCCCTGAATGCAGACCTGCTCGACAACACGCCGCGCGGCCAGGAGTTGCTGATGCGGACGCCGATGGGCCGCTTCGGGAAGACCGAAGAGCTCGTCGGAGCCGCGGTTTACCTCGCCTCCGAGGCCTCTTCCTTCGTTACCGGACAGACTCTGGTCGTCGACGGAGGCTTCCTGTCCAGCGGCGTTAACCAATAAGGTCGGCCGGTTGGCATCCGACGATTATGTCCAATAGGCTGAACGTTACTTGCAAGCCACGTCATTTTCTGTTGGCAAATGGTGTGGTGAAAACTAACATTCAATGCTTGCAAGCAGAAACTCGCGTGGTGCGCGCGTTACTTCATCCGGGGGTTCACGATGAAAGACATGTGTGGCGATCGATTGATGCGCCGGGCAATGTTGCTTTGTTTTGAAATGGCTCTAGTGTGCGGGTTCGCCATGCCGATGTTGGCACAGTTTACGACGGCCCGGCTCAGCGGTACGGTCCTCGACCCTTCTGGCGCGGCGCTGCCGGGAGCCACTGTAACCGTACAGAATGAGTTGATCACCTACAAACGGGATGCAACCACGAACAGTGCAGGCGAGTATTTGTTCCCGGTTCTGCCGGTGGGCACCTACCAGATTACCGTCACCATGACCGGCTTCAATACCTATATCCAGAAGGGAATAGCATTGCAGGTTGACAAGTCTATAAGCCTGTCGGTTCAAATGAAACTGGGCTCGGTAGCACAACAGGTGACAGTCAATGCGGATGCCTCCATGGTGACGACCGATTCTGCGACTCTTGGTCAAATCATAACCCAGAAAGAAATTGTTGATTTGCCTCTAGATGGTCGCTACGCCCAGGCGTTGGTATTTCTAGTCCCTGGAGCGGATAATGTCACGGCTAACTATTGCGCCGCGAACTGCGAAGGAGGAGTCTTCCCCAGTGAGCAATATGCCAAAGTCAACGGCGCTGGTGCTAATGGTGTGAGTTATCAGCTCGACGGAGCTGATTTCAACGACACCTACATCAACACCAATTTGCCGTTTCCCAATCCCGATGCTATCCAGGACTTCAATCTGGTTACCAGCAACATGAGCGCCATCTATGGCAATGCGCTCGGCGGAGTGGTGAACGTGACCTTGAAGTCGGGGACCAATTCCATCCACGGCGATGTCTTCGAATTCCTCCGAAACAATGCGCTTGATGCGGCGAACTACTTCTCGATCAGCGGTGTAAGTCCGCTGAAGCAGAATCAATTTGGGGGCGACATTGGCGGCCCCATCCTCAAGAACCGGTTGTTTTTTTTCGGAAGTTATCAGGGGACCAGGTTCAACCAGACCAACCCATCGAGCCAGAGTGTGCCGGACGCTCTCGAACGCGGCGGAAACTTTGGTGAGCTCTGCACGAATTTTGGCGGTGCCTTCGTCGGCGGGATATGCACAGGCGGGTCGGGAACCACTCAGTTATACAATCCGTTCTCAGTAGAAAACTCAGGGACGGCCCCAGGCGCAGCGTACCCTAACAATCAGATTACTCTCGACCCTGTCGCGGCCTACATGCTGAACGGAATGCCGCTTCCGAATCCAACTCCGCTCCAGATCAGCCAGGGGTTTCCCAACACGTTGAACTTCAACAGCTTGCCGACGATTCAACACACGAATGAGTACCTGGCAAAGGTCGATTACAATTTCGGCAAGCACCGTCTCAGCGGCCATTATTTCCAGCAGAGTTACACCCAGCCGATCGCCCTTCCCCCCAGCACAAACATCCTGGAAATGTCGAGTGCCGCGGAGACCCTGGTTGACCACAACGTGAGTGTCGTCGATCTCTATACCATCACGCCGCACTTACTGCTGGGCAGCTATTACGGATACACCAAGATTGATGGCACGACGTACTCGTCAGCTCCCTTCAGCATGGTGGACGCTGGAGTGCAGAATTTCGCGGTACCGCCGAACAAGGGAGGGGGAAACACAGCATCGCTAAATGTAGGCACCGGTGGTCCTTCTTTCTCCAGTGGCAATTATGGGGTCTGGAATCGAGGCGATCAGTCCTTGCGGGAGATCGCCACGCTGACCAAAGGCAAGCACATAATTCAATTTGGCGGTGAGGCGGTGCGCCTTACCCAACCCATGGGAAATCTCTTCCAGGAGGGTGGCACATTCTATTTCGGCAATTTTACAAACAACGCTTTGGCGGACTTTGAGGTTGGCTTTGTCTCCGAAACCATCCAGGGCGGGGGTTTATTTCTCAATTTTACCGGGATCAACTGGAGCGCTTTCGTGCAGGACGAATGGAAGGCGACTCCGCGTCTCACCATAAGTGCCGGGCTCCGTTGGGATCCGTGGATACCTTCCAAGGACAGCCTGGGAAGAGTCGCCTGTTATGATCCCGGGGCTCCTCAGTCGGTGCGGTATCCGAATGCCCCTCCCGGCTTGATCTATGGCGGGAAGAACCATGATCCCGGATGCCCGGAAGCTGGTATCTTCGCTGACTACAAGAATTTCGGACCCCGATTCGGGTTTGCCTATCAGGTCACAAAGGATGCGACGACGAGCTTACGGGGGGGCGTGGGCTATTATTATGAGCCACCAAATTCCCTCATCTATCAACAGATGGTCGGTGTTCCGCCCTTCGCACCTGTTGTTAACCTTTATAACGTAAGCCTCTCCGATCCCTACGGCAGCGCGGGAATGTCCAACCCCTTCCCCGCAGGCTTTGGCCCGAATGACCCGGGCCCCAGCGCAACTTTTCCTTCCCAACCCTCGTTTACACAAATACAGGATCCACATCTTCGCTTGCCGATGGTCTTGGGCTGGAACCTGACGGTCGAGCACAGTTTCAAGGCAAACTGGATGCTGCGTGTCGCTTATGTGGGCAATGACGGGCACCGGCTCTATGGCACTGGTGACCAGGAGAGCGGCCTGCTGCAGTTGAATCCCACTATTCCAGGGACGAACGGTGTGCGCGAGAATCCCAATTTTGGATCGGTTGCGGAAATTAATTCGGGAGTGAACAGCAATTACAACGCACTGCAGGTGACCGTTGAAAAGCGCCTCGGGCACGGCTTCTCTTTCCTATCCAGCTTCGCCTGGTCGAAGGCGTTGGATGATTTCGCCCCGCAACCACAAGGGTCCCTTTACTACTTGTATACAAATTCCTGTACCTGCGGCCGTCATTTCGATTACGGTCCGTCGGCGGATGACCTCAGCAAGGTTTTCAAAATCAATGGGAATTACGAGATTCCTCATATCCACTCCCTGAGAGCTGCCGATACAATCTTGAACGGCTGGCAGCTCACGGCGATTGTCGATTGGCAAACTGGAAGCCCATTCACTGTCTACAGCGGTTATGACAATTCTATGAGTGGGATAGGAAACGACCGGGCTGACCTCGTGCCGGGAGTGAACCCCGTCCTCCCGCACCGCTCGCATGCTGCCAGCATCGCAGAGTGGTTCAATCCCGCCGCTTTCGTTCAGAACGCGATTGGAACTTTCGGCGATTCGGGAAAGAACTTTCTGCGCGGCCCCAGGTTCTTCAATACTGATTTGGCCGCAATTCGGAAAATAAAGGTGGGCGAGCGAGTGTCACTCATGTTCCGCGCTGAGTTTTTCAATGCCTTCAACAATGTCAATTTAGGGTTGCCTGGCAACCAGCTAGGTGCTGGTACCAGTAACGGGTTTGCCCGTATCGGCGGCACCGCGGGAGGAGGCGCATACGGCGGCCCCACCTCCTACGGAACGGCACAGCCTCGAATCATCCAGTTTGGGTTGAAAGCAAGTTTCTGAGGACAGCGTTGTGAACCGCAGGCACCCGAAACGTCCTGCAGCGGTGCATCTGGTAGATGAACACGGCCGTCGGCTGCGAACGAAATCTACCTTCTGAATGGAGGCCAGTTTCCCGTACTGGAATGCCTAACCTGGGAACCTCACCTGCTTCCCAGCGTTATCCGAAAGGACAACTCTCAGGTTGATCGCAAGGATAGGTATGAGTTCGTTTCGCAGAGACTTTTTGAAGCTCGCAGGCGCGGGGTTCGTAGCAACCGCGGCGGCTACGCCCGGTGCCCGTGCGCAAACCTGCTATTCCCTAAGTTCTGATCACAATTCGGTTTTCGACGTAAAGGCCTATGGCGCTCGGGGTGATGGCGTAACCATCGATACCTCAGCCATCAATAAAGCAATCGCTGCCGCCAATACTCGAGGCGGTGGTACGGTACGATTCTCACCGGGCATCTATGCTAGCTACTCAATCCATCTCAAGAGCAAGGTTGTGCTCTATCTTGAACCCGGAGCGACGATCCTTGCCGCAAGCGTTCCTGCCGAAGGCGCACGGGGCGGCACCTACGACGCTGCTGAGTCGAACCAGCCTTGGGAGAATTTTCAGGACTACGGTCACAATCACTGGCATAACAGCCTCATCTGGGGTGAAGATCTCCACGACTTCGCGATTCTCGGAACCGGGCTGATTTGGGGTAAAGGACTCAGTCGGGGTGCTAGTCAGCTTCCCCTGGCCGAAACCCCAGGGATGGGCAACAAAACCATCGGCCTCAAGAACTGCCACAATGTGATCCTGCGCGATTTCTCCGTTCTGGAGGGCGGACACTTCGCGATCTTGGCAACGGGTGTCGACAACCTTACGATCGACAACCTGCTGATCGATACCAATCGGGACGGCATAGATATTGACTGTTGCCGGAACGTACGCATTTCGAACTGCAGCGTCAATTCCCCATTCGACGATGCCATCTGCCCCAAGAGTTCGTTTGCTCTGGGCTATGCCCGCACTACCGACAACGTCACGATCAGTGACTGCTATGTCACTGGCGCGTATGAAGTCGGCACCATGCTGGATGGAACCTGGAAGCGTTGGCCGTCGGATAAGGCCGAACAAGCCAAGGTGTTGCCCTATTTCCCGGAAGAGTTTAACGGAAGCATCAAACTCGGGACGGAGTCTAACGGCGGCTTCAAGAACATTGCCATCTCCAATTGCGCGTTCGACGGCAGCAAGGGCTTTGCCCTGGAAAGTTCCGATGGCGCGGTCGTGGAAGACATCACTCTTACCGGCATCACCATGCGTGATTGCACCAACACACCTTTGTTTCTTCGTTTGGGCAGTCGCATGAGAGGGCCGAAGGGAGCAAAGGTGGGTACGATGAAACGTGTCATTATGAGCGACATCGTGTGTAGCAATTCCGTCTCCAGGCTGGGAGGAGGAGGAATTATCGCCGGCATTCCCGGTCATCCTATCGAAGACATCAAGATCCATGACGTCTATTTTGAGCATAGTGGCTCGGGAACCAAAGAAATGGCGGCACTCAACCCGCCTGAAGCCGCGGAAGATAAGGACTATCCCGATCCCGACATGTTCGGCGATATTCCCGCAAGTGGATTCTTTCTGCGCCACGTCAACAATATCGAGTTCACCAATGTTGAGATTGCCTTCCGTCAGCCGGATGCCCGGCCGGTCTTCTGGATGGACCGTGTGGAGGGGGCTGATTTTTTTCATGTCAAAACGCCCAAAGCACTTAGCGCCCCGGTATTCGCGCTCCATGACGTTCAAGATTTTCGCGTTGCCGCCTCGCGCAACGTCACGGATGTTTACCTGCAGAAGGTCGAACAGCAGCAGCTTTGATAGGAGCGCCGCAGGCGCATAACTGCCGAGGCCCGTCCGATATTCTGGCACACTCTCGTTTCGCGGATATTAGGATCGCGCGTGAGATGGTAACAGGAGAGGAAAGACACATGAGGAGAGTGGGATGGCTGATCATTGTGGCGTGTACGTGGTGTGCTTCGTTCGTCGGGAGTACTAACTCTCACGCTCAAACCACCATGCTTTCCTCAATCGTGGAGACGCTTAGCAAGCCTGTGCAGCCGGCAGCAGTCACACAGTTCCAGCTCGAGCAATACCTCTTGGCGCGGATTCCCCCGCTACCGTCGCCGTCTACGCCTGAGCTGTGGACGGCTGAGGAGAAGCGGCTCCGCAAGCACATCCTTGAGGACGTGGCCTTCCATGGCTGGCCCCGCGAGTGGATTGAGTCCGCGCCACATTTCGAAGAAGTAGGAATCATTGAAACGGAGCATGGCTACCGGATTCGCAAGTTGCGTTACGAGATTGTTCCAGGTTTCACTTCGACGGCGCTCATGTATGAGCCTGAAGCGATTACCGGCCGTGTGCCCGCGGTTCTCAATCTGGTCGGCCATGAGCCAGACGGAATTGCCGTCGAATATGAGCAGAAACGGTGCATCAACTTTGCCAAACGCGGCATCGTTGCGCTGAATCTCGAATGGATGCAATTCGGAGAGCTATCCCAGCCAGATAACGGTCACGATTATGCGGCGCATCTTGATCTGGTCGGATCAAACGCTTTAGGCCTCTTCTATCTCGCAATGAGGCGTGGGCTCGACTATTTGGCAACGCTGCCCGAAGTTGATCCGGGCCGGATTGGAGCGACCGGGCTTTCTGGAGGCGGTTGGCAGACGGTGGTACTGAGCGCTCTGGATCCCCGCGTTGCTGTTTCTGTGGAGGTGGCGGGCATTGGGTCGCGCGAATCCAACCTTACCGCTCCGAGCGACACTTATGAAATAGAAGAAGACGCACCGGATATTATGCAGGGATTCGACTATCCTGAGTTCATCGCGATGCGGGCGCCGCGCCCGACGCTGCTTGAGCACAACGCCGTAGACAGTTGTTGCTTCCGGGCACCATTGGTCGAACCTTATATTTATTCCCGAGCAAAGCCATTTTTCCAGATGTTCGGTGCGGCAGACGCTCTGGCCTGGCATGAAAACTTAGATCCCGGAGTGCACAACTATCAATTGGACAATAGGATTCAAGCTTACCGTTTTTTCACAAAGTATTTTCATTTGCCGGCCGCTGACGATGAGATATTCAGTGATGGCGAGATTCGCACTGCCGAGAAGCTTGCCGTGGGTGTGCCGGCCGACAATCTGACCATACTTGGCTTGGCCAGAAAACTGGCTGCCAATATTACCCGCCCGCCGATTCCAGTCGGCGGCACCGACAGTATGGCGCGGCTCCGGGCTGGGCGGGAAAAGTTAAAATCGGTGATCCGCTATGCACCTGTCTCCGTGTCGCGTGCGCTAAGGATGACCAATGCCAAGGGTATGACGTTCAAGAGCCTGTCTTATCGTTTCGACTTCTCGAACGGGCTGTGTGCAACCGGGATATGGTTCAAACAGGATGCCTCGCCCGATGGCGAGCCAGTCACAATCGTGCTCAATGACAAAGGCTACAAGGTTGCCGGGCAGGACGTATTCGACCGTCTAAGTCGGGGCCAGGAGGTATTCGCGTTAGATCTGCTCTTCAACGGTGCCACGATGCCGGAAGTGCCTGATTCGAGCGATTGGGAACTTCTGGTCGACAGCAGCGGGGATCGCTCTTTGGGATTACAGGTTGCGCAGTTGCTGGCGTTCACAGAATGGGTACGCTCCACCAGAGCGTCCCGCCAGGTTCAAGTGGTGACCGACGGAATTCGCAACCAGACCATCGCTCTCATTGCAGCCGCTATCGAACCAGATGCATTCTCAAGTGTGGCAAACCGAAATGCGATGAAAAGCTTCGCATACTTACTCGATAAACCGGTGCCTCTCCGTTCTGCGCCTGAGCTCTTCTGCCTGGACTTATATAAAGATTTTGATATCGATTCTATTACCGCTCTCGCCACATTTGTGACGATTACTCAAATGAGCACCGTTGATCGTTAGAGCTTTGAAGTTGAAATCGGGTGGGACCAAATCCTCCGGGCACTCTGAACCGGGAATGTTCGCATATATGAGTGGTTGCGGATTGAAGTGGCCTAAGAAACAGGACAATGTGTGAAACAACAAAGACAAATGCAGAGGAAGAAGTTGGGCTGTGTAGTTTCTGCGCTTTTGCTATTGTCTGCGTCCAGCATGATGGACAGCTCTGCCCGCGGACAGACCACCAGCTTACCTTCCGTAGAAAAGGCGCTCGACCAGGTTGTCCAGCAACCAGCGGGCAACGATCTGCAGATGGAGCAATTCTTGCTCGCCCGCATCCCCCGTTTGCCGAACCCTTCCACCGCGAAGCAGTGGAGCGACGACGAGAAGCAACTGCGCCACCGTATCCTCCGCGACGTTGTGTATCACGGTTGGCCCCAGGAATGGGTTGACTCCGCCCCTCACTTTGAGCTGGTGGGAACGATCGAGACCGACAAAGGGTACCGGATTCGGAAACTCCGCTATCAGATTGTTCCCGGTTTCCTGGGTACGGCCCTGCTCTACGAACCCGAGAATATTCACGAACGAATGCCTGCAGTTCTTAATTTGACCGGCCACGAACCTGCTGGTATCGCGGTGGAGTATGAACAGAAGCGCTGTATCAACTTGGCCAAGCACGGTATCGTTGCATTGAATACGGAGTGGGTCGGATTCGGCGACCTGTCGCAAGCAGGAAACGCCCACGATTATGGAGCACAACTTAACCTCGTCGGATCGAATGTCGTCGGGTTCTTCTACCTTGCCATGCGGCGCGGGCTCGATTATTTGGCGACATTGCCCGAGGTTGACCCTCAGCGGATTGGCGTGACCGGGCTTTCAGGAGGTGGCTGGCAAACTGTGATCCTCAGCGCCTTAGATGAGCGTGTTGCCGTTTCCGTCGAAGTTGCAGGGGTCGGATCGCGCGAGTCCAATCTGACCCGTCCACTCGATACGGACGAGGTGGAGGAAGGCGCACCGGATCTTATCCGGGAACAAGATTACCCGGAATTAATTGCCATGCGTGCTCCGCGTCCGACTCTTCTAATCCACAATGCTGTGGATAGCTGTTGTTTTCGTGCGCCCCTAGTAAAACCGTATATATACGATAACGTCGTCTCCTTTTTCGGCCTATTTGGTGCTCCTGGTGCCCTCGCATGGTATGAAAGCTTCAATCCGGGAACTCATAACTACCAACTGGACAACCGCGAGCAGGCGTACCGGTTCTTTACCAGGCACTTCCAGTTACCCGTCGCCCAAGAAGAAACGTTTAGCGACAACGAACTTCGAACAAAAGAAGAGCTCGCGATTGCAGTGCCCAGCGATAATCTCACCATCATCGACCTTGCCAGGAAGCTGGCTGCGCGAATTAAGAGAGAAGCAGTACCCACCGATGCGGCCCAGCGAACGGGATGGATACGTTTCTGGCGCCAGAAACTGAAATCTGTCGTGCGTTACGAGCCCACGTCCACCGTCAACGCGTTGAGAGTTGGCAATGGAATCGGGTTGGATTTTCAGTACATATCTTACCGTTTTGACTTTTCCAACGGACTGAGTGCCACAGGTGTGTGGTTCAAGGAGAACGCCGCTCCCCGGGACCAGCCCGGTGTGATTGTCATCAATGACAAGGGCTCGAAGTTTGCAGGAAGAACCGTGTCCGAACACATCGATCGAGGGGATCAGGTGCTAGCGTTAGATCTCCTTTTTAATGGTACTTCTGCGCCTGGGTCTAACGATCCGGCCGACTGGGCAATGCTGGCCGACGGTAGCGGTTCGCGTCCTTTGGGTTTAGAAGTGGCCCAACTGATATCGGTCGCGAGATGGCTTCGCTCCACCACGGGGATCAGTAAGATCCAGGTGGAGACAGACGGGATGCGCAGCCAGGTCATCGCTCTGATCGCTGCAGCCATCGAACCGCAGGAGTTCTCGATTCTGGTGAGCCGGAATGCGATGCGCAGTCTTGCCTACCTACTCGACACGCCGGTGCCGATTCGCTCGGCTCCTGAGTTGTTCTGTCTTGACCTTTACAAGGACTATGACTTGAATTCGCTGGAAGTGCTTGCATCTCCGGTAAAAGTCACCGCGACGGAATCGACCGAACCGGTGGGAACATGGAATCTAAAGCGATACACAGAATAGCCGCCAGGCAAACGAATCGACCACCGGTTATCTTGACTGGTGGGCGGGATGAACACCGCACTTTCTCCAAGCGGGTTGCATGGCTGTCAAGCGATTTCGCTTCTGGTTGTTAAGTCTCGTCCAATTGGCTGGACGCCATTTTATGATAAGGGGCATAATCTGTCTTTCTTTAATTGACCCAATTGGCCTGTCAATCGTATTTTTAGAATGTCCATTGATCCGTCCACCTGATTGGACGGACTTCCACGTTCGCCGTTGAGGTCTTTCGTGGCAAAACAAAAAGAATATTCCGTACCGTCGATCGAGCGGGCGCTTTCGGTGCTGGAGTGTCTCGCCCGGGCGAAGCGCGGTTTCTCACTTTCTGAAATTGGCCGTAGACTGAGAATCCCCAAGAGCTCGGCCCACCTCATCCTCTCCACTCTCGAGCGGAGGGGGTTCCTGCAGAGGAACACCAAGACCAACCGTTACTGTTTTGGTCTGCAACTAGTTAGCCTGAGCAGGAGCGCGCTCGAAAACCTCGATCTGCGCGAAGAAGCTAAGCCCTTCTTGTGCTCCCTAATGCAAGAAAGTGGGTTCACAGTACACATGGCGGTGTTGGAACGTGATGAAGCAGTGATCATTGAAAAAGTTGAGGCACCCGGACTGGTCAGGTTGGCTTCATGGGTCGGGCGCCGCCTCGATGTCAACTGCAGCGGAGTTGGAAAGGCACTCCTGGCCTTCCTGCCCGACGACGAACTTGAATGTCTTCTCGGGACGAAAGACTTTGCCCGTCATAATAGTCGCACTATCATCTCCGCGACCATTTTGAGACGGGAACTCATCCTTGTTAGACAGGCAGGATACGCTCTCGACAATGAAGAGGATGAACCTGGAGTCCGTTGTATAGGAGCTCCCGTGTTTGACGAGGACGGGAAAGCCGTTGCCGCAATCAGCATAGCAGGAGTTGCAAGCCAGATCGGAATCGACCGTGTTCCAGTCCTGGCGCGTCTGGTAATGCGGACTGCTGGACGTATTTCCGCGCGCCTGGGCTACGTCGCGCAAGAAGCCGGTGCGGCCCGTCGAGAGACATCAACTGGAGATAAGAAAGCTTCCCGGCCGAGAAGCAGTATCGTCGCTGTTCCTTAGCAGAAGCAGTATGCTCCGATGTTTTTATCTGGAGGCGGAGGCGGTGTTCATCTAGCACCGGTTGCGCGATCAAAAGCGCTGCAGATAACCGTTGGGGAAACAAGCAAGCCAATTTGGGGGACAGATCATGCCGGAGGACCGATTAAGACACAGCAGGGGCTCGTTGCGGGCTACGAACGGCTCAACCGCGGACATTCACATTGGGGTCGTAGGCCTCGGGCTGATGGGCATGAGCATAATCGCCTGTTTGCTGGCCGCTGGACATCCCGTAACAGCAATCACTCGCAGTGTTGCAAAGCATAAGCACGCACGCCGTCATATATTGGCACTCTTAAAGCAGATGGTGAAGCAAGGCATCCTGCAGCGAGACCCGTCCAAAGTGATTCAGAAGTTGATCATTTCAGAGGACTTCTCGAGCCTGCGAGATTCTCAAATTGTAATCGAGTCGATCATAGAAAACCTCGCAACCAAACGGGTTGCGTTGGCTCAGATTGAGGAGGTTGTGTCGTCGGAGACAGTGATTGGGAGTAACACATCTGCGATTCCCGTTTCCACCTTGCAGCAGGAAACCAAGCACCCCGAGCGGATCCTGGGCATCCACTGGGCGGAGCCCGCCCATGTGACTCGTTTCTTGGAGATTATTTGCGGAAAGAGGTCGGAACTGCAGTCCGCGCAACGGGTAGTGGCGCTGGCGAAAGTGTGGGGGAAGGAGCCCTCACTTCTGCGGCGGGATATTCGAGGCTTCATCACGAACCGTCTTATGTACGCCATGTTACGAGAAGCCTTCTTCCTGGTAGAGAACGGCTATGCGAATATCGATGACGTGGATCGTTCGTTGCGCAACGATCTGGGCTACTGGATAACCTTTGCTGGTCCGTTCCGATTCATGGATCTGACAGGCATTCCGGCGTACGCAGCGGTGATGAAAGATCTGTTTCCAGAACTCGCCTGCGATACCAAGGTGCCAGCGCTGATTGACCAGTTAGTGAAGTCAGGTGCTCGGGGCGTATCCAACGCCCACGGGTTCTATCCGTATACCGCTAACGAAGCCCGAAGGTGGGAAAAACTTTTTCTCAAGTTTACGTACGAGATCCGCGAATTGGCGCAGAAGTATCCTGAGAACGTCGGTAGCGATCGTCAGAATCCGAAAACTGGTAAGGGTAAGACGGCTTCAAGGGAGGGTGTTCGGTCCGAATGAGGTTGGAAACAACGCGGACAACATTATTGATTTTAGGAGACGGCATGATATTTTCCTCTAAAAAAAGCGATGCCACTCTTTGTAAACCATCGTGTAGAGCAATGACCTGAAAGTTGGACAGCTTTTGCATTATAGAGAGGCCATACCAAATGCCTAAAGTTGAAATCAAGCATCCTGACAAGGTGGCGTCGACGGGTTCATACTCGGCCGGGGTCGAGATCGACGGCTGGCTTTTCATCAGCGGACAGGGACCACTGGACCTGCGGACGGGTGCCGTGGTCCGCGGATCGATTGAAGAAGAAACCCGACTGACGCTCAACCATATCGGAAAGGTCTTGCAGAGCGCTGGCTACAGCTTCGCTGACGTAGTAAAGTGCACCTGCCACCTCGAAGACATTCAAGACTTTGGCAGATTCGACAAAGTGTACGCTGAGTTCTTTCCCGGAATCCGTCCCGCGCGCACCACCGTGCAGTCGGGATTGGGAGACGGAATCAAAGTTGAGATCGATGCCATCGCACGGAAGACGCGGTAGACACCGTGGACCGACCAACGCGACTAACGGTTGGACGGCATGGCGCTTCGGCGAAGAGGAAGTTTCGAGTCAATGAAAATCTCCGACCTGGATACTCCGGCTGTGCTGATCGACGTCGACGTCATGGAGAGAAATCTACAAAGCATGAGTAACTACTGCGCAGCGCACGGTCTGAAACTGCGACCGCACACTAAAACCCATAAGATTCCTGAATTGGCACACCTGCAGTTGAGGCTGGGTGCTTCGGGCATCACGGTGGCAAAGTTGGGCGAAGCTGGCGTCATGGCTGACAGCGGCGTGAACGACATTCTGATCGTTTACCCATTGCTCGGTGAAAAGAAATTGGATCGCTTGGTGCGACTGGCCGAGCGTGTCAGATGCGCGGTAGCGATTGACTCGTTGGAGGTCGCACAGGGAATATCCCGAGCTGCTTTGAAAGCCGGAGTTAAAGTGGGAGTGAGAGTGGAGTTCGACACCGGGTTTGGACGGTGTGGCCTGCCCATCACGGAGGACTCTGTGAAAACGGCTAAGCAGATTCGTGAGCTTGCCAGTCTGCGATGGGAAGGTGTTCTGACCTATCCAGGCCACATCATGGGAACAGCCGCCGAGCGCGAGATCCTGCTAGCCAGAGAAAATACTGGGCTTTCCAGGCTGAAAGAGCTTCTCGATCTTCAAGGAATCGACTGCGAAATCGTGAGCGGGGGCAATACACCCGCCGCCTACATCTCCCATCGCTTTAAGAACGTTAATGAAATCCGGCCCGGTACCTACATTTTTAATGACAAGAACACCGTCTGCGCGGAAGCTGCGACCTATCGCGACTGTGCGGCAACGGTTCTCACCACAGTGGTAAGTGTCAGCGTTACCGGCAAAGCTATGGTTGACGCGGGAACTAAGACTCTCTCTGCCGATCCGCTTCTCTCCGGTCCCAAACTTGGCTACGGGGAGGTCCTCAACTATCCCGAGGTCACGATCGAGGATCTGTCCGAAGAACATGGTCACCTGAACGTGCGGGGAGTGCGCACTTCACCGAAGTTAGGAGAACGGCTTCGCATCGTTCCCAACCACATATGTACCTGTATCAACCTGCATGATCGAGTCTATGGATGTAGTGGGGAAGACGTAGTGGTTCAATGGGAGGTTAAGGGACGAGGAGAAGTTCAGTGATCAATAATTTCCCAAATTCCATAGTTGTGCGTCGCGCGGTGTTAAACCGCGTATTTTCAGTGTCCGCTGGAGGGATAAGAAATTGCGATTTCGGAACATGCTGACAAGTCCAAATCTGGCACATGGGACCGCGGTAGAATCCTGATACAGCGATAGGGCGAACTGAAGCCGCCGCCGAAAATGCGGACCCTTGGCGCTAGGCGAAAATCTCATTTACCTTATCCCGCACATGCTGGCTTCGAAAAAGCTTCAGATACGGCATTGTGCTCTCCATGTCGGAGTGAGCGAGCCATTGCTGAACGGCACGCAGATCGACGCCAACCCATATTGACCACGTGGCGAACGTCGCTCTGAACTTGTGCACGCTACTTGGAGCCCCAAGATGTTGGGAGAAGTGGTCGGGTCATTGAAGGAAGTTCTCGCCGCACTAACAACAGACACGCACGGAAAAACCGGAACGACCAGTCTGGGTTACCTTTCCTATCATGTAAAAGCCGCAACGAAGCGCCGCCGCTACGAAGAAATCGCGCAATTGATCGCATGTATGCGCGGGCAACCTGTTGAGAACGTTGTCTTATACGCAGACGCTATTCGTCGCTCAATCCAGAGGTACGTGAAGCACGACCCTGACTTTTTCCGGCAGGAACAGGAAGAGATCGAAGACCATCTTTTCTCCTGGCGCCAGTGGCAATCAGCACGCCGGCCAATCGGACACTGAGTAGGTCTAATTTCTCCATCCAACGTCCGATCCCACGTGCATTTTCCAGGGTATTTTCAGACTGTCTTTAAACAAGGAGTCTGAGATTGCGAGATGCACAAGAAGCGCGAGGATAAATCAAACGGCCGGGGAAAGCTGGAGTTTCGAACAGGGTGCGCCGGGCTTCCATCACCAGGTCACTTAGTGGCTGCTTCCTCGGCAGGTCACTCCAAAGGTTCAAATGGTTTGCGATGTGTGATCGCAGAGCTACTGACGGTCGAGATCAATGCCCGTATGTTTTCGGTCGGCGCGCCCGGAGGCATGCCACCCCCGCAGGAAACGATTATCCGGGAGTGGTCTTCAAGGGAGTTGAGCAAGTCAGTGACTGAGCGGACCACATCATCCGGCGTTCCAGCGGCGAGAACATCACGGGGAGGAATATTGCCCATGAGCGCAATCTGGTTGCCCGTCCACTGCTTCATTTCCGCGAGCGTGTGCTGGATGCCGAAGTTCAGCAGATTAATTCCGGCTTGAGGCAACAAGGGCGCGCAAGCTTTGCATGGGGCATCGTTGTGGAAGAACTTGATCGTGACATCCGCACTGAACACTCTCTTCAAGTACGGCAGGCCGAAGGTCTCAAAATCGCGGCGGCTGATGAAGCCGACAATGTCGTCGAGGACCAAGACGCCATCAATCGACGGGAAGCATTCGCGTTGATACTCGATCCAGTCCACCAGGAACTCGCTGATGAGCGCCAGGAATTTATGCATCGCTTCATGATCGATCTTGAGCGCGGTCAGAAACTCGGTTGTGCCCATCAGAAAGGAAGCGATGTTGAGGGGGCCGCGCGCAACCGCAAAGCGAATCTTGTGGCCCCTTGCCTCGATTTCGGGCTGAAGATGCTTGAGCCGCTTGATCACAAAAGGCAGCAATCCATGCTTCCTCGGATTTGGTTTTTGGAGCGATTCGACCTGCTGCGGTGAGGACAGCATTTTGTTGGCGAATGGGAATTCGTCTTCTTCCCAGACGGACACCGCGCCAAATGCCGAAGGCTCGGTACACATCCCGTATTCGGACCAAAACCCAGGCAGGAAGATTGCCTGAGGAAAGGCGTCCACTGCCTTCAGATTGGCCGTAAGAAACACGCATTCATCGGTGAAATAGTCGAGGATCGTATATCCCGCCCACTTCGGAAGCCAGGGGCTGTCGATAATGAAAGCTACAGGAACGGGGCGGAGCGCCTCCCCGCGGACAACGGAAACGATGGTGTTCCACTCCCGGTCAGTCATTGCATTGTGCTATCCGCTGAAATTTGGGGCTTCAAGCGCCGATCAAGCGCAGCGCAAGTTGTACCGACGCAAGGGTCCTTTCGCAGTCTACACCTCATGCCCGCCGCCTCTATACCGTGACCCGTCTGCAACGTGGCAATTGCCGCAAGTTAAGAGCTTACCCCGGGCGGGGGGCCAACGAGTAACGAGGGTATTCGGGTAACGTGACGGTTTCAGGTACCGCATCGTGCTTTCCATATCGGAGTGACCAAGCCATTGCTGAACTGTGCGCAGATCAACGCCAGCCCAAACTAATTGCGCCGCGAATGTCGCAGATCCAAAACACGTCATGCCTGAGCCGGCAGGTGCCCATCTCTTGAAAATTGGCACGTGCGTCCGGTTTGATCCGAAAGCTGTAGCGGCCTGGCTCGGAACACGTGCGTTCGGGAGTTAATGCGCTGGACGAACGTGGTGAGCCTACGAGTTGGTTGCAATGCCGAGTTCTCAGAACGCCTTTGTGGACTGCGCGGGCACCGTCCGATTCGCAAAGTTACGTGCCGCGCCTGGGAATGTATAGTAGCCAGCATGAAGCGTACCGTCCTTGTCCTTGCCCTCGCCAGCCTGCTTTTGCCCCTTGCCGCCGCAGCCGCTCAATCGTTCGTCGTCACCTTCCCTATGGAGAGAAGCGCACAGCCCCTGGATGGACGGCTGTTGGTGCTCCTCTCCACGGTCCCCAACAAGGAGCCGCGGATGCAGATCGACGATACGCCGCGCTCGCAGATCGTCTTTGGTGTGACGGTGGATGGATGGCAGCCCGGGCAGCCGGCGATCGTGGATGCGAGCGTTTGGGGTTACCCCATCCACAGCCTGAAGGATGTTCCGGCAGGCGAGTACATTGCGCAGGCCGTGCTCAATAAGTACGAGACTTTTCACCGAGCAGACGGAAAGACCGTAAAGCTGCACATGGATCAAGGCGAGGGCCAGCACTGGAATGTCTCGCCAGGCAATCTGTACTCGAAGCCACAGAAGATCACGGTGAAGCCGGGCGGCGCCGCCATCCAACTCGCACTGACTGAAGTGATTCCCCCCATCCCGCCAAAGGCCGACACCAAATACATCCGCCACATCCGCATTCAGAGTCAGTTGCTGACTAAGTTCTGGGGCCGGCCCATGGAGCTGAGTGGTATTGTGCTGGTGCCAGAAGGCTTCGACGACCACCCCAACGCCCGCTTTCCGCTGATCATCTTCCACGATCACTTTGTGGACGATTTCGAGGACTTCCGCACCACGCCGCCGGACCCAAAGCTGAAACCCGACTACAGCGAGCGATTCCACCTCGCGGGCTACAACCGCATTCAGCAGCAGGAGGCATACAAGTTCTACCAACAGTGGATTGCGCCGAACTTTCCTCGTGTGCTGATCGTCAAAATCCAGCACGCCAACCCTTACTATGACGACTCCTACGCCGTGAATTCGGCTAACGTCGGTCCCTATGGCGACGCCATCGAGACCGAGCTGATCCCGGCCATCGAAGAACGATTCCATGCCATCGGCCAGGGCTGGGCACGATTCGTGTACGGTGGATCGACGGGCGGGTGGGAGTCACTGGCCGTGCAGGTCTTCTACCCCGACCATTACAACGGCGCTTTTGCGGCCTGCCCCGATCCCATCGACTTTCACGCCTATACCAACATCGATCTCTATGACGATAAGAACGCTTTTTTCATCGAAGGCGCACACAAGCGCGTGGCACAGCCAGCCATGCGCGATTACCTGGGCCATACCCTCATCACCACCGAGGAGAACAATGCCTACGAACTGGCGCTGGGCGACCAAGGTCGCAGCGGCGAACAGTTCGATATCTGGCAGGCGGTCTACGGACCGGTGGGCGCGAACGGCTATCCCCAACCCATCTTCGACAAGGTGACCGGCGAGATCGACCACAGCGTCGACGAGTATTGGCGCCAGCACTATGACCTGGAGGCGATTCTCGAACGGGACTGGGCGAAGCTGGGCCCCAAGCTCGCTGGCAAGATTCACATCTATGTCGGCTCGGACGATACCTACTTCCTGAACGATGCCGTCTACCCCATGGAGGACTTTCTCAACTCCACGACCAACCCGCCCTATGGCGGCGAAGTGACTTACGGCCCGCGTGCCGAGCATTGCTGGAACGGCGACCCCACGCTGCCCAACTATCTTTCGCGCCTGCATTACAACACGCAATACTTGCCGAAGATTCTCGATCGCATCCAGAAGACCGCACCGAAGGAAGCGGATTTGACGAGCTGGCGATACTAATGCCGTCGACGTTTGTTTTTTCTAACGCCTCCGGGCACAAGACGCATCAAGCGATGATTAGTTTGAAGCTTAGAACCGAGGGCGACACGCAGGTCAGTCTCGAAATTCCGACGTTTTGCCACTTGACAGGAGACGCGAACCCGAGATGTCTGCCGGAAGGCGGTAACGATCAAAAGGCAGAGCCTGCGCTCACTCCCTGGCTGCCCTGATCTTTGCCCAGCGTGCCCTCTGCGCGGCTGCAAGCGACCCCTCGGGCATTATTGGTTCTCGATAACTGACCAAGCTGGGGCAGAACTGACAGCGGTTATTCATTTGATGGGTTAGATCCAATATACTTTTCACCGCTCATCGAGGGTGCTCCTTTCGCAGGTGATCATGCACAACGATGACAACCTACTCCCAACGGGGCGCCCTCTTATAATGCGATAGCGACAGTTAACTTCCGAATAGCGTGAAAAAAAGCCCTCTCCCCGGTCGGAGAGAGGGCCTTTTACAGCCGGAACGCGATTTAGTCGTCGTCGTCGGCCTTGGTGGGTGCAGCTTTGTTGAAGTCGCTCGCCGGGCGAACCGCCTTCTCGCCGGGGTAGGGGACCTTATACCCGGTGGCGTCGTACCAGTCGTAGTGGCTGACGGTGTCCGGGTCTAAGGAGTCGGGGATGTGATATTTGGCGGCGAAGACTTCCGCCTTCATTTTGAGCCAGCCAGCCCGCAGAGCTTTGACTGCAGGGCTATCCTGCAGGGCTGCGTTTGCGGCGGAGGGGCAAGGGTTGCCGTTGGGGTCCTTATACCCGGAAACGCCGTAGCACAGCGGGACCCCGTTCGCCACGTGCGTCCACGGCAGGAAGTTATCCTTGGGCGGATTGTCGACGAAGAGCGTCCTCATGGGCGAGGCCTTGAGGTCGTTCTGATTCATAGGCGGCACACCGAGTATCTGCTCGATCGTGCGGGTCATGTTGACCTGCGTGTAGAAGGTGCTGTCTTCGGTGACCCCAGCGCCCGTGCCATCGGGGTTCACCTGCTGCTTGACGTAGGGGCTGACGACATAGCCCGGGCTGCGGTGACCGTCGACGTGGTCGACGCCGTTCTGCGCGTCGTCTTCCTCGATGAAGATCGCCGATGTAGACCACACGTTGCTGTGGCTGATGTAGTCGACAATGCGCCCAACCGCCAGGTCGTTATCGGCCTCTTCGGCGGTCGGGTTCGGCGGGCCGGTGGTATGGTCGCTCATGATCCAGATCAACTCCAACTGGGGTACCCTACCTTTCTTGACGTCATTCTGGAAGTCCTGCTTCCAGACATCCACGCGGTACTGGTCGGGGATGCCCAGATCGAACTGCGGGAAGTTCTGGACCGTGTGGCTCATCAGGTTGGGGAGCGGGGAGACCGAGCCGATCGCGTTGTAGTACTGGAGCTGCGGCTCCAGGCCAGCCTCGTACAACAGTGTGTCGTTGTAGAACTGGGTCCAGGTCGGCTCGCAACTGTCCGAAACAAGAAACGGCAGGGGAATGGGCGTACCGGCGCCATTATAGTCGTTGGCTTGCGTTAAGTTACTCTCAGTACAACCCGGCACGGTGAACGTGTTGTACTCGATGTACTCGCCGTAGTTCTTGAACGAGACCCCAGCCTTTACAGCCTGGTCCCACAGGAAGCCCTTCTTCTGATAAGCAATCGCATCGCCGCCGTTGGAGGGATAGTCGCGGATCCAGTCCGGCGACTGGATGTCGTCGGAGTAAGGCGCCATGGCCTGCGTAATCCAGTTGTGACCGTCGGCCGACTGGCGGCTCGGGTCGTAGAAGTTGTCCAGAAGCGGGAAGCGCTGTATCAGCGTGTGCGCGTTGGGCGTTACGACCGGGTATTCGGCGTAGGTCGAGTTGTCGCCAAAGACTGCCAGGGAGGCGTCGCCATTGCCCTCGGTCACGTCGCCCAGCATCTGATCGTAGGAGCGGTTTTCACGGATGATCAGGAACACGTGCTTGATCAGCGAGGGATCACCGATCTTGTTCGGGATTGCGACTGGCCTGGCAAACCGGTTGCCGCCTGCGGCCGAGAAGATGTTTTCAAACAGATCCCAGTGGTTGTTTTGGAAGACCTGGTGCGTCATCGCCTCCAGGGTCGAGCGGTTCGGAATGGGAACGATGCTGACGGTGCCAAGATCCTGGTGAGTGTTGAAGTCATGCACGCCGTAGTATTTTGCGTACGAATTTTCGTACGTATTCGTTGGAGGAGGTGCCACCCCGTAGCCCGTGGTGCCGATGCCCTTGTCGTTGGCAACGAGCAGCGCATTGTCTGCCGTGTCCAGCACAACCGAGGCCGGCGCATAAGCGACCGGGATCATGCCCACGACGGGATTCCACCTCCAGTTGTTGAGGTTGACCACGGCGATGGCGTTGGCGTTGTAAAGTGCGACGTAGGCGATGTTGTTCACAGCATCGACAGCGATCGAGTTCGGTCCGGCTCCATAAGCGGGTTGGCCTTCGCCGGGCACGCCGATGGGCAGCCCGAGGTCGATCGTCCGTGCCACTCGGTTGATGGACGTGTCGATCACGGAGAGGGTGTCATCATAGGTGTTGGCGACCAACAGGAACTTGCCCCAGAAGGCCATACCCGTCGGGTGCAGCCCGACGTTGATGCTGCCGGCGAGGGTAAACGTTGACAGGTTCACCACGGAAACCGTACCCGTGGCCGTGGAGCCAGTCGGATATTGGGCGACGACCGGGGTGCCGTTGGAGTATTCCTGGAAGTCTTTCGCGGTAGCAATCCGGCCAGCCTCGTTGGAGACGTAGGCGGTCGTGCCGTCCGGCGAGATCACAACGCTGTGCGGGACGTTACCGACGCGGACCTCCGGACCCTCCACCGGTGTAGCCGCGGTCAGGTCAATCTTGGTCAGCGTATCGTTGTCGTCTAATACGACGTAAGCGGTCTTGGCATCCGGCGAAACCGCGATGCCCATGGGATAGGAAGTGAATGTTTCATATGAGAAGATCGCATAGGGGTAACTGCACGGGATATTAAAACTGCCCGTGGTTCCCCCAGGGCTGTTCGGGAAGCAAGTGACGGTGGTCAGATAAGCGCCCTCGAATGGGTTATCTGGCGGTGCCTGTGCCAGGAGAGCCCAGTTGATGTCGATCGGAACGCTGACGCGGGCGTAGTCTGAGAGCAAGCCCGTCGTCGGATTGACGCTGGCGATGGCAACGTAGCCCACGTAGCCCGGGCCGTTATAACCGTCCTGGCTGAACAGCAAGTACTTGCCGTCCGGCGAATAGGCGATGCCCGTGGTGCTGCCGTCTGGATCCTGTTCGCCCCCGACATCCGGTATATAGGTCTGCAGGATGGCGCCGGTTGTGGTGTTGAAGACCGTGACGGCCTGTGGAGCCTCCATCTGTAGGACGGCGGCGGTGTGATTGCCAGTGGGGTTCAGGGCGATGGCCTTGGCCCGGGTCGTAGTGCCGAGGTAGACCTGCGTTCCGGCGGGGGTGATGATTGTGCCGTCGCTGACGACCCACGGGTTAGGCAAGGGCTGCGAGTAGGTCGGGCCGGTGGTCGCGCTCGTGTTCTCGCCGGGTGAGTACGTCGGGAACTCTTGAGACTGCCCGAACGCCGAAACGCTCAGGGCCGCCGCCAGCAGGCCGGCAAGCAGATGCTTAATTGGAAACTTGTTTCGAGAGGTACTGCGAAATTTTCGGAACATATGCGATGCTCCTCCTTGGAATTTTTTTCCGTTCCACAACCGTGATCGGCCACGCGATATTAGCTGGGATATCTCCTTTTTGACCCCAACAGACGGCTGCCATTGTTCCCCCAATCTCTGTTGGCGTCAATGTGAAACACTTTTCACCCGGATCGCGCCCTTCGGTACGAAACCCCGAACCAGCACAGCCGAAATTGCGCCCGCTGCGGCCCACTCTTGCCACACCTCCCCCTTACTCCAACGCTGTAAACCGATTCCCCTGCGACACAAACCACCATCTTTCTTTCTATCCCGTCGGAACCGGGAGCAGAGCAATCCGGCCCAGCATCGCCCCGAACCGCCGCCGGTTCAGATGTCCTTCCGCCAAGAGTAGCCAGTAGTAACGCGCATGTTTTACCAGCCGTCCTCCGGTCTTCACCAGCCGTTGCTGCAGACTGGTCAGGGACCAGTTCTCAATCCCTCTCGGCAAACCCAGCCGCCGCCACAAATTCCCCAGGTTGTAGGCCAGCAGGCTCAGCGCCAACCGCACTTGGTTCGAGCGGAACCGATGACAAGACAGGCGCGTCATCTTCACCGCCTGCTTACCTTCCTTGATCCACTGCTCGGCTGTCCCCCGCTTGTTGTAGAACCGCACCACCGCCCGACTCGGCGTCTCCAGGTTGGTCACGATAAACCCCACTCGTGGAAACAACTCCCCGGCATGAAACTCCACTTTCGC
>Ga0326728_10003263_pt1 | contig 51010 bp, 38 predicted proteins | sample MB3enrmetagenome_FD_207602 | JGI IMG/M metagenome (GOLD analysis project Ga0326728, IMG submission 207602) | Lab enriched peat soil microbial communities from McLean, Ithaca, NY, United States - MB31MN | ecosystem: Environmental > Terrestrial > Soil > Wetlands > Peat | place: USA: New York... | reverse complement strand
CGAAGACGGCCTTTGAGTCACCGAAGATGAAGTCGATGTTGCCTTCAACGTAGCAATCAGAGAAGTACTGGCGCGTGGTCGTGCACCCTTGAGTGTTCTGCGTGCAGCCGCGGCTGCCGAGAAAGACTGTGTCCTGATTGCCGAGGAGATGGACGTTGTGGAAGATGGCGCGGTCGCCGGTGACGAAGAGGGCGAGCGCCTGAGAGCCCTGCGGCAATTGCTCGTGGGTGCGGTTGAAGTCGTTCTGGAAGGTGATGTTTTCGGCGAAGAAATTGTCGGCGGTGACGTTTACGGTGGAGGAGTGAAGGGTTCCGCCGTTTTGGCCGGCGCTGCGATCGTTGACGATGACGGTTTTGCTTGCGTCAGGGTTGGCGCTGCGGATGGTGATGTTGGGCTTGTCGATGGTAATGACTTCGCGATAGACGCCGGGAGAGACAGAAAGAACAGCGTCGCCGGTTTTAGGCGTCATGTCGAGAGCGCGCTGGACGGAGTAGTAGTCGCCGGTGCCATCGGCGGCGACGTAAAAGGTTTTGTCTTCCGGCGGGATTTTTCCGGCCATTTCGGGAGCGGTCTTGTTTTCGGGGAAGGGAACGAAGAGAGCGTCGCAGGAAAGCGGCCGGCCGGGTGCGGAGGCAGGCGCCTGGGTAATGGAGACGTCGTCGCCTTTTGGTTCAAGATTGCCGAGGCTTGGACCGACGGTGATGTCGGCGTCCTTGTCGTAGAAGAGCGAGTCCTTCTGATCGTCGGCGAAGACATTGTCGAGCTTGATCTGGAGCTTGTGATCCGCGTCGAGGCCGTAAAACGTGAATGCACCGGGCGTGAGCACGTGGACGTTCTGAAGTGTGATGTCCTGGTAGATGGGGAGGCGGTCGCCCGTGAAGTTGGTGTAGTGCGGCGTGAAGACGAGCGGATTGGGCACGTTGCGGATGCAGACGTTGCGATAGACGACCTGATGAACGAGACCGCCGCGGCTGGGATCGGACTTGATGCGAAGGCCGTTGTCGGCGCCATCGATCGTGAGGTCGTCGACTAGAAGATGATCGACACCGCCGTAAGTGCCGCTGCCGATGGACATGCCGTGGCCGGAGTAAAAGTGGTTATGGAGTACGGACATGTTGGAGACGGGGCCAGCGGCGCTGGGCTTGAGGCAAACATCGTCGTCGCCGGTGTGGATGTAGCTGTAGGCGATCGTGATGTTGCGCGATGAGCCGGGATCGATGCCGTCAGTGTTGCGCGCGGTCTTTGGAGTCATGATCTTGACGCCCCATGCAGTGAAGCCATCGGTCTGGTTGACGGAGACGTGAAAGCCGGGCGAATTGCGCAGAGTGATCTTGTAGAGGATGAAGTTGTCGACGTGGCGAAGGGCGATCATCGCCGGGACGCTCTGCTGCTGATCTATGACTTTAGCCTGGTGCGCGAGGTCCCACCAGGTGACGTTCTGGCCGAGGAGCATAGCGCCGCCGCGCGCGTCGATGGAGCCCTCGCCCATGATGCCGGCGTTTTTTGCGCCGTCGCCGCTGATGAGCGGCTTGCAGCCGCGCCCGTGCTCGGAGACGATGCCGCAGGAGCCGGGCGAGAGATCGAAAACGCGCGGATCGCGCGAAGCGACGAGCGCCGTGTTCTTGCTTACGACGAGAGTTACGCCGGGACGAAGGGTGAGCGGGCCGGTCAGAAAGATTTTCATCTTGCCGTGGGAGCGGAGGACAACGGACTTTGATTCCGACGCTGATCCATCGCTGGGCGCCGCGCAGTGGTCGAGCGCGTCCTGGATGCGGGCGGTAGAGAGTTTTTGCTCATCGGCGAGGGCGATGAGCCCGTGGTTGGCGGTGACGTCAGCCTGGAGGGTAGCACAGGCTGGAGGAATCCTGGGCTCGGTGACGGTACGGGTGTCCTGGGCGCGGAGGGCGGACACAACAAGGAGTGGAAGGGAAACAAGAAGAAAGCGCGAAGGGACAGAACGCATTTGGATTTCTCCTGTTATCGAAGATCCTGTGGATAGTCAAGCAATTCCCTGTTCGAATCGCGCAGGGGCGCGTGGTTTCATCAGTGTGGAATTTGCTCAAGAACCCAGCGGACGAGTTCGTTGCCGGCAGCGAAGTTGTCGTAGACGGCGGGGAGCTTGCGGCCGTCGGTGTACTCGTTGTAGAGCCACGGATCGACCATGGCGTAGACAGTTCCCTTGCCGTATTTTGCAGTGGCCATGAAGATGTCAGGGCCTTCGGTGAGAATTGCCTGGGCAGGGCTGCTGACCGAGATAGTGCAAACGTCCTTGACGTAGATGGTGTGCGGACGATGGAAGATGGGGCCTTTGCCGTTAATTGCGATCTTGCCCTGATCCCAATTTGTGCCGACGACGTGCTTGCGCAGGATGCTGTTGAAATGGATGCCGAATTTTTCTGAGATGACGTTGAAGTGATCGAGGTCGGCGTAGGAGGTGTCGTTTTCCATGATCATGAGGACGCCGCCGGCATTGACCCATTGCGCGATCTGAGTTGCGTCATCGGCGTTGGCAAAATGGGGATGAGGATTCTTGTCGGGATTATCGGGTGAAGCGATGACGTAAACGTCAGCGCGCTTCAGGTTGGCGGCGGTGGGCTCCGCGTCAAGCTCCCCAGTGTTGGCGCCGTAGTTGCGGAAGATGTGCCCGAAGAGCGAGTAGCCAGGCTCGTCCCAGGTATCCCATTTGTAGTGGAAGTAGACCGTTTCACCAAAGGCGTCGGCTCGTTGCTGCGAGTTGAACCAGCCGTCGACGAGGACGGTGCGGCCGCGGCCGAGCTTCGCGCTTTGTGCGGTTTCCATTTCCGCACTGGCGAGCAGAAAAGCGCCGACGCCTTTGGGATCGTTGGCGGCAACCTTCTCGCCAATGTAGTAAGCGTAGGAGCCGTCGCGATAGGGATCGCCGCCGAGGCCTGCACCCTTGACGGTGCCGGAGAGAGAGACGTCGCCGCCTGAACCTGTTGTGATGAAGTGCGTGAGGATGCCGTGAAAGCCTCGCTGCGCATTGGCTAAGTAACTTTCAGGCAGATAGCCGCGGCGAACGCCTTTGGCGAAGGCGTAGACAAACATACAGGCTGCGGAGGACTCGAAGTAATTGCCTTTGGCGCCGGGTTTATCGACGACCTGATACCAAAGGCCGGTGGAGGGGTCCTGGTAACCCGCGACAGCAGCGGCCTCACGCTGAAGGATGGCGAGAAGTTGCTTGCGACCGGGGTCGCCATCGGGATAGTAGCCGAGCGTGTCAACCAGGGCCATCATGTACCAGCCCATCCCGCGCGCCCAGAATTCGGGGGAGTCGCCGGTTTGCTTGTTGGCCCAACGCTCCTGCATCGACTCATCCCAGCCGTGATAGAGGAGGCCGGTGTATGGATCGCGCGCATGCTGCTCCATGAGTACGAACTGGTGGGTGATGTCGTTGAAGTCTTCAGGGTGATGGCAGATGGAGGCGTACTCGGCACGGAAGGGCTCTGCCATGTAAAGGCCGTCAAGCCACATCTGGTTGGGATAGCGCTGCTTGTGCCAATAGCCGCCAGAGGTATTTCGAGGTTGTTGCGCGAGCTGATTGTAGAGAAAGGTGGCGGCGGTGAGATAGCGCTGGTTGCGCGTGACGCGGTAGAGCAGCAGAAGCTGGCGGCCGAGGAGGATGTTATCGAGCTCGTGGTCTTCGGGCTTGAGCGTGGGGATGGAACCGTCAGGTGCGAGAAGAGCATCGACGGAGTCTTGGATGTAGTGGAAGTAGCGTGGATCGGCGGAGTTGAGCCAGACCGCGTCCATGCCTTCAAGGAGGGTGCCAAGCTCGTAGTTCCATTTCCAGGGCGCGCCGGGTGCGACAAATCGGCCGAAGGGCCAACGGGCAATGGCGGCGTTGGCGGCGCGCTGTGACCAAGGGATTTCCTGGGCAGTCAGCACCAGAGAGGCGGCGCCGGTGAACGCCAGAAGAGAGAAGAAAATGCGGAGGATCTTCATCATTGCTCCGAGGGACGTGACGCCGAAACAGCAAAAAGCTGTTGACTTCATCTAATCATCACGCAAAAGAGGCTGCCGGGTTAAAGCGGCAGCCTCCTGAGCTATGCGCGAGCCACGCCAGGTCAGAACTCGATTCGAGCCGAAAACTGAGCGGACTTGCGGTTGAGGTTGGGGCTTTGGGTGACCTGCCCAAAGTTGGCGTTGCCGACCGCGGTGCTGGCGACGGCAAACAAAGTGTGATTGGTGACGTTGTACCATTCAGCGCGGAAGTCGAGCTTGGTGGATTCTCCGAGATGCAACGGGAAACTGCGCACCAAGGCAAAGTCGAGCTGATAGTTGCCCGGTCCGACGAGGTTATATGGCGCTGTCCGAGCCGCATCGCCAAAGGTGTAGTCGTACCCGCCGCCTGTGGACAGAATTGACTTCTGGCCGGTGGGAGCAACCGGGTTGATAAATGGACCTGTAGCCGCAACCGTCTGGCTGCCGGCGCTGGGCACGATATAGGTGCTTGCAGGAGTGGGGCCGGCGGCTGTTGTCGTGGTCGCAGACGTCGTGGCGTTATAGGTTGCCCAGGTCTGGCCTTTGCCCCACTTGCCGTTCTGACGGGCGGAACCTGAGAAGTTGGGATTGAGGGTTGCATTGCAAGTGCTGTCAGCCGGATTGGTCTGGCAGGACGAGCCGGTAATCGCGAGAGGCGATCCGGAGTAGGCCTGATAGACGCCGGAGAGCGAGAATCCTCCCATGACTGCCCGTTCAACCGCGCTGTCGGCGAGGACCGTTTTACCGAATGGCAATGCCCAGACAGCTGTCGCGACAAAGTGCTGGGGTTGGTTGGACGTTGAGACCGTTCGCTCAATGCGGTCGGCGGGGTACGAAGTTGACGGGTGATTGGCGAGCGTGCCGGCGGGAATGGGATAGCCGGTACGGAAGGTGCCTCCGTCGTCAATCGCACGGGCCCAGACATAGTTGGCATTCATCGTCAAACCATGCCACGTACGCATGCTTAACATCGCCTGGAGCGCGTGGTAATTGGCGTTGCCGACATAACCGTAGTTGTCAGAGGGTGTCTGGAACGGGAACGGCTTGAGCAGTGTGGCGAGGGACTGAGACGTAGTGAAGTTGCTGAGACCGGGGCAGGAGATATTGTTGGCCGTGTTAGCGCAGTCCGCCGTTACCGTCGTGGCTGTGGTTCCTGTGTCGGAGAGATGCGTGCCGAGGAACAGGTACTTGGGATCGAGATCGTTGGCCGCGAATCCGCGCGCGTGGAAACTATCCAATTGCAGGAAGTGGCCCTCCGATCCTACGTAAGTGAGATTGAGCGCCATAGCGTTGGTGAGTTGCTGCTGAATGCCGAAGCTCCAGTTCTCGAATTCCGGGGCACGGCCGCCGTAGTACGGATCGTCGTACGTCATGGATGACGGTGTGCCGGTGGTTGCTCCCAAGGTGGCAGTCTTGAGGTAGCCTGTGCCGTACGCCGGACCGGATGCGACGCCGGTTGCGCCAGTGAAGGCAGGAATGGCACCGCTGCCGCCGGCGAGCAGCCCTGGCATGGTGGTGACATCCGAGCCGTTGACGGAGAAGGCGGGCGCGGCCGAGAAGCCGAGCGTTCCAATGCTGGTGTTCAATCCGCCGACCGCAGCGCCGTGCGAGTACATGATGCCGTAGCTAGCTCGGATGACCGTTGTGGGATCGATCTGGTAAGCAAAACCCAGGCGCGGCCCGAAGTTCTTGTAATAATTGTTGGCTGGCGTAGAGCAATTGCAGGTGCCGGCGCCCGAACCTGTATAGTCCAATGCTCCATTGAGGCCAGTGGCGGGGTTAGCCAAAGTTGGGTTGAAGAAGCTCTCCGCGTTGTGCACTTCGGTGATCGTCGGATAGAAGTCATATCGCAAGCCGAGGTTGACGGTGAGCTTGTTGGTCATCTTCCAGTCGTCCTGTACATAGGGCGAGATGGCGCGGAAGCGTGCACCGAACTCCTGCTGCAGGTATTGAGTGAAGCTGCCTTTGTCGATCTCGCCGATCAGGAAGCTGGCGTACGAGAGACCCGTGCCGGTGGAAGCAGTAAAAGCATTATTCAACTGCGCCGTCTCAGTGACCGCAGCGGCTAGAGTGATGGGTGTTGATCCGCCTTTCGTGGCGTTGTTCACGTTGTAGAGCATCCACGCGATGGTGCCGCCGAAAGTAAAGGAGTGCTTGCCTTTGTTCCACTGCAAGTTGTCGAGCAGGGTGTAATTTTCCGCGGTGGTCCGGTTCTCTGTGGCGCCGTTCCAGTTTGTGGGTGCGGCGGTGCCAGCGAAGGTGACGATGGGAAACATGTTCGATGCCTGACCGGTCGGGAGCCCCGACAAGCCCATCGCGGTTGCTGCGTACTTTGCCGTGTCATCAGGATTGAATGTGGGGCCGTTATAGCGGGCATAACCCCATTTGACCTGATTGAGGATGTTCGGAGTGAAGATGTGCGTTTCTTCGATAGTCCAAACCGCGGTTTTGGGGGCGTAAGCCTGGCCATAGTTGTATGGCACAGGGCCGACGTTGCGCCCCGCGGTGGTCTGGCCGACCGGGATGGAGCTGGCCTGACGACCCACCGCGCCGAGTGCGCTGAGCGTGTCGTGTGAACTGAGAATGTAGTCAACCCGCGAAGTAGTGGACCAGTTGGACAATCCCGTGGCGTTGGCAGCAACGTAGTTGTTGCCTGTGCCCGAGGTGGTAATTGCGGGAAGGAAACTCTGCATGCTTTTTGCGACCGCCGAGAACTCGCTGGCAGGGATCACATTGACGGGAGATCCGGGGCCAAGCGCTACAGGATTTCCAAATGCTCCCACCGTTCCACTTGGGCCGTAGCCATACTGATATCGACAGGGCTTGCCGCCCGTATTGAACGAGGCGCAGGTGGCTTCAGTGCTGGGATCGTAGATGGCGACGCCGTCTGCGCTGAAGTTACCGCTTTGTTCCGCTACAGTCGGGAATCGCATTGGCGTAGGGGTGGCGCTGGCGTAGCGGAACCCGTCGTAGTTGGTGAAGAAGAACAGTTTCTGCTTCAGCGAGCCGAAGGGAATGAGCGGACCGCCGAGGACGATGCCGTATTCGTTGTTGTGCTCAACGGGCTTGACCGGCACGCCTGTTGCCACGTTGGGAATCTTACCGAACCAACCCCAGGTGTCGAGGGCTGTGTTGCGGAAGAACTCGTAGACGGAACCGTGGAACTGGTTGCCGCCGTGCTTAATGGAGTAGTTCATGAGGCCCTGGCCTTCATACATGGCCCCGTAGCCTATGGTCTGCACCTGGAATTGATCGACTGCATCGACGGAAATAGCGGTCCAAACATAGCGCGGATCGCCATTGCCGCCGGCGCGAACAAAGGGAATGCCATCGACGTAAACATCGGAGACGGCACCGCGGCTGCCAGAGCCGTTGACGACGCCAGTGTTTGTGGTGGCATTGCCGTTGGTTTCATTGCCCTGCACGCCAGGCATCAAATATGCGAAGTCAGTGGCACGCCGCTGGTCGGCCTGACCGTAGGCGTTCATCTCGATGGGCAGTGCCGCATAGGTCTCCTGCTCCATGGTGGAGCCCAATGTCGCGTCGCTCGTCTCAAGTTGCGGAGGCGCGGCGGAGACGGTGATCTGCACGTCGGCAGCGCCAACCTGGAGCGCAGGATTGTAGGTCTGCGTCGTCAAGGCATCCACGTGGATGTTTTGCTGCGTGAGCTTCTCGAAGCCAGGGGCGACAGTGGTCACCGTATAGATTCCGGGATCGAGGTCAGGAAAGTTATAGTCGCCAGCGCCGGTCGATTTGGTGACGGTCGAAACTCCGTTGGCGGTATTGGTGGCGGTGACCGTAGCGTTGGCGACGACCGCGCCAGTTTTATCCTGCACAGTACCGGTGATGCCGCCCTTTCCAGCCAACTGCGCCATCGCGCCGGCCGACATCATGGTGGCGACAAGGACAAGCGCCACGGTGCCTAATGCACCTAAACGGAAGATGCCAACGGGCAATCCACCGGCAATTCTCTGCATCATCAATTGGGCTTTTGCGGCCAATTGCGTCATATTTCCTGCCTCCAATAAGTATCGCGTTTTCACTCCACACAACGTGGCCGCCCATGCCAAGACACACATTTCCGACATGTGGTCTGACCACACTTTAAAGCCCGAGTAGTCTCATATACGAAGTGAGGCGCTGTCAATAGGGAAATTCGCGCAGCTTTCCGAAAATCAAATGTAATTCTCCCGATTCTATGAGAACTCGGAGAGCGTGGAATTTAGCCGGCTCTCGAAGGAACGATGGTCAGACCTTGCGCGAGAGGTGAGGGCTTTTTCAGGAGCAAGATGGTAAAGGAGATAGTGAAGAGCGAGCCTTCGGTCCGGTCGCATCGCGGCGCAACACCTCACTTTCAGAAACATGTTTCGAAGGCTTATACGAACGGAACTTCAAAGGACACATTCTTGTTTTTTCATGCGAAATGACTATTGCGCAGAGGATTGCGCGGCCCGTGGAGGGGATTTCCCGACGGCTGCGCGACTAAAATGGCGCATCCCGCGGGCGCTCGTCCACGGTGGCCGGACCCAAGGGAGTCCCGCGCAATTTGACTTGGGATTGAACGATTCGCGGCGCGACGCGCAGTTAAGCGGCCGATGCGGAGCGAGCATGCTTCTTTCTTGACACGGCGGGTGAGCCTTTGCGGCCCGTCGGCCGCTCCATGCCCTGCGCGATTTGCGCCATGCGCAGGTGCTGCTCCATGAGGTTGTGCGCTTCTTTTGCGTTACGCGTACGGATGGCGCGATAAATCTCGCGGTGCATCTCGGCGGATTCGCGCATGTCGGTGGAGCGCTCTACGGTCTTGCGGCGCGTATCGTAGAGCGCTGAAGTGATGGTTTCGATAATTGCGGCCAGAATAGGATTCCCGGAGGCCTGGGAAATAATGCGGTGGAAGAGCAAATCGTGGATAAGGTACTCAGCGGGACTGTCCATTGAAGCAAACATGTCGGCGACTTCGTCGGCGAGCGCTGAGAATTGCTCCTGCTTGCCGCGCTCGGCGGCCAGGGCGGCCAGATGGCTCTCGAGGATGATGCGGGCTTCGAACATTTGCCAGGACTGAAAGCCATGCAGCGCGCCGATAAGGCTGAGCGAGGCAGTTCCGAATTGAGGCGGCCCGTCGGCGACGAAGGTGCCGACACCGTGGCGGATCTTCATGACGCCCATGGCGGCCATGTAGCCGATGCCGGTGCGGAGGCTGGCGCGGCTGATCTTGAGAGAACGGGCGAACTCGCGTTCCGGGGGAATTCTGTCGCCCGGTTGCAGCGTTCCGCTCTCGATGAGAGAGCGGATGTGGTTAACCACTTGCATCGTACGATGAGTATTTGGCTCTTCTTCTTTCGCCCTCGGCATAAGATGAGTTACCCTCTTGCGATACTGAAAATCAGTGTCATAGGGAGCTTATCACCGATTGCGGATGTGTGGTCGGAGAAACGCTCACGTGGCGCGAAAGAAACCGCGGTGGGGCCGGTAAGCGGCTTTAACGTGTATACTTCCGGTCTGACCTCTCATGCCGGCAGTAGATCACTGAGCCGGTGCGCGAGACAATTAGAATGAAAGCCATGTGGCTCCACGAAGACCGATTATTTCCCGCCGATGCAGATGCTCGTAGAGTAGCCCGTTCCTTATATGAGCACGTACACGGACTTCCGATTATCAGTCCCCATGGACATACGCAGGCGGCGTGGTTCGCCGGCAACGTGCCGTTTCCCGATCCGGCAACGCTTTTTGTACAGCCCGACCACTATGTGTTTCGCATGCTCTACAGCCAGGGAATCCCGATGGACGATTTGGGCATCGGGCATCCGGTGATCGAGGATCCGCGCAAGGTGTGGCGCATTTTCGCAAAGCACTACTATTTGTTCCGGGGTACGCCGACGCGGATGTGGCTGGACTACGCTTTTCAGGAATTATTTGGGCTGAAGGAGCGGCTTAGCGAGAAGACGGCCGACCACTCGTTCGACGTGATTGCCGAGAAACTGCGCACGCCCGAGTTTCTGCCCCGGGCGCTCTACGAGAAGTTCAATATTGAGGTTCTGTCGACGACGGAGTCTCCGCTGGACGCGCTGAAATCTCACCAGGCTATTCGTGACTCGGGATGGAAGGCGCGGATTGTTCCGGCGTTTCGTCCCGATTCGGTGGTGGATCCGGAATTCAAGGGATTTGCGGGGCTGGTGGCGAAGCTGGGAGAAATGCACGGCGAGGACAGCTCGACATGGAATGGCTATCTGAATGCGTTAATGAAGGCCCGGGCGCGATTCAAGGCGCTGGGTTGCACGTCGACGGACCACGGTCATCCAACGGCGCAGACGGCGGACCTGCCGCAGGCTGAGGCCGCGGTGCTGTTCAGTAAGGTGATTACCGGCAAAGCGGACGTAGCGGAGCAGGAACTGTTCCGCGCGCAGATGCTGACGGAGATGGCGCGAATGAGCGTGGAAGACGGCCTGGTGATGCAGATTCATCCCGGATCGGTGCGCAATCACAACCGTTTTGTGTACGAGCGCTATGGCCGCGACATGGGCTGCGATATTCCGCGGGCTACGAATTACGTAGATGCATTGCGGCCGCTGCTGAACCGGTTCGGCAACGAACGCAACCTGACGATCATTCTGTTCACGCTGGACGAGGCAACATATAGCCGCGAATTGGCGCCGCTGGCCGGGCATTATCCAACGTTGCGCCTGGGACCGCCTTGGTGGTTTCATGACAGCCCCGAGGGAATGATGCGCTTTCGTGAGCAAGCGACGGAGACGGCCGGGTTTTATAACACGGTGGGATTCAATGACGACACACGGGCGTTTCTGTCGATTCCGGCGAGGCACGACGTGGCGCGGCGAGTGGATTGCGCATTTTTGGGCAGGCTGGTGGCGGAACACCGTTTGGACGAAGATGAAGCGCACGAAGTGGCGCATGCATTGACGTATGGGCTGGTGAAGAAGGCGTACCGGCTTTAGGAAAGCTATTAGCCGTCAGCTTGCTCTCGGCCTTCGAAGCAACGAGGCCAGCGGGAGCAGATGTACCGGGTCTGGTGTGAAGAAAGTTGAGTTTGGCGTATGAGCCTTTATTGTTCCGTGGGAAGCACTGAAACCGATCTATCGGAGAAAGAACTCAAGGAACTACTGGTTGAGAGCCTGGGCAAGCTGGGCAAGCGGGCCAGCGTGCTGACCGTGCCGCCCGACCAAAGCCGCGAGCACTCTCGGGCTGGCGACCTGACGCGGTTTGCGTGGGAGCACTATGGCGAGCGACTGAAAGCGGTTCTACCGGCCATCGGAACGCACACGCCGATGCGGCCGGACCAAATTGCGCACATGTTCGGAAAGATGCCGCCGGAATTGTTTCGCGTGCACAACTGGCGGACGGATGTTGAGACACTGGGCGAGCTGCCGGCGGAGTTCATCCGCGAACAATCGGAAGGCAAATTGAATTACACATGGCCGGCGCAGGTGAACAAATTGATTTCGCGGGGCGGGTTCGATTTGATTCTTTCCATCGGGCAGGTGGTGCCGCACGAAGTGATCGGGATGGCGAATCATTCCAAGAACATTCTGATTGGCACAGGTGGGCGCGAGGGGATCAACCGCAGCCATTACCTGGGCGCGGTTTACGGCATGGAGCGGATCATGGGGCGGGCCGAGAACCCGGTACGCAATGTGCTGAACCAGGCGTGCGAGAAGTTCCTGCGGCACCTGCCGATTGTGTACGCGCAGACAGTAGTTGGGCGCGGCAAGAACGGCGGGCTCGCGGTGCGCGGGCTATTCATTGGCGACGACCTGGAATGCTTCCTGAAGGCGGCCGAACTGAGCCTGAAAGTGAACTTCGAGATGCTCGACGAGCCGATCGAGAAAGCGGTTGTGTACCTGGACCCGAAGGAGTTCCACAGCACGTGGATCGGCAACAAGGCTGTGTACCGGACACGGATGGCGCTGGCTGACGGGGCGGAGCTGATTATTCTGGCGCCGGGCGTAAAGGAATTCGGCGAAGACAAAGGGATCGATGCGCTGATCCGCAAGTATGGCTATCGCGGTACGGCCGCCACGCTGAAAGCCGTGGAAGAGAACGCAGACCTGGCCGCGGACCTGAGCGCGGCAGCGCACTTGATTCACGCTTCGTCAGAGGGGCGGTTCACGATTCGCTGGTGCCCAGGGGAATTGAGCCGCAAGGAGATTGAGAGCGTGGGATTCGAATACGGTGATTTGAAGGCGATGACGGCGCGCTACGATCCGGAGAAGTTGCCTCACGGCTGGAACAAGGTGGGCGGCGAGAGGATTTTCTTCGTGGCGAATCCGGGGTTGGGTTTGTGGGCACACCGCAGCCGGTTTGAGAGCTCAGGCACGCCGGCTCTGGCGCACAGTCAGGCTGGATGAGTCGCAGGAGTCGTTGCCGCGACGAAACGACAAGGATTTCACTCATTTAAGGATTGCGATACGGGGCGAATATGGGGGCCGAAGGATTAACTCTGAATAAATACTCGGTTGGCACGGGCGACCGGTTCGCTCACCAGGCCAAGGCGCAGTTGCAGGCTTGCGTGAAAGCTCTGGACCATGGGATTGAAGTGGTTCCTGTGTGGAACAAATCGAATCGCGAGCACTTGATCATCGGCTCGGGCCCCGAGTCTGTTCGGCAGGCGGCCGATGCAGCGGTGAAGGCGCTGGGGTGGAAGCTGCCGTACTTCTGCGACGCGGACCACATTACGGCCGCGACGGTGGATCGCTTTCTTGCGCCGTGCGATTTTTTCACGTTCGACGTAGCGGATTTCATCGGGCAGCCTGCACAAATCGCGGACATTGAAGACTTTCTGAAGCGGCACCCGGAGTTGCAGGGGAGCATTGAACTGGCCGGAGCCGACGAGGCATTCGAGATTACGACAGCAATTCTACGAGCGACCGCGGAGAAGTTTCTCGCTGCCGTGCAGCAGGCCGGAGATGTGTACCGACGAGTGCTAAGCGCCCGCGGCAAGGGAAATTTTATCCCCGAAGTTTCGATGGACGAGACCGATCGCGCGCAAAGCCCAGTGGAATTGCTGATTATTCTGGCGGCCATCGCCGACGAAGGCATTCCGGTGCAGACGATTGCGCCAAAGTTCAGCGGGCGATTCAACAAGGGCGTGGACTACGCAGGCAACGTGGCGCAGTTTGAGCGGGAGATGGCGTTGGACGTGGCGGCCATCGCATACGCAGTGAAGCAATATGGGTTGCCGGGAAACCTGAAGCTGAGCGTGCACTCGGGCAGCGACAAATTTTCGATCTATTCGGCGATTCATTCGACGATGAAGCACTTCAATGTAGGCGTGCACCTGAAGACGGCGGGAACGACATGGCTGGAGGAACTGATCGGCTTGGCCGAGGCCGGCGGTGATGGATTGGCGCTGGCCAAGGAAGTGTATGCGGAAGCACTGGCGCATCGCGAAGAGCTATGCGCGCCGTATGCTACGGTCATCGACATTGATCCCAAGAAGCTGCCTTCGGCCGATGAAGTCCGCGGATGGACCTCGGAGCAATACACTTCAGCCTTGCGGCACGTGGAGTGCTCGCCGGCGTACAACAGCAGCGTGCGGCAGTTGCTTCACGTGGGATTTAAAGTAGCGGCCAAGATGGGACAGCGCTATCTGGCGCTGCTGGAAGCTAACGAAGCGGTGATCGCCAAGAACGTGACGGAAAATCTCTATGCCCGGCACATTGCACCGGTATTCTTAGGGAGTAGTTCCTGATTGACGGTTGGGCCGGTCCGCGCCATGCCGCGCAAAATCTCCATGGAGATCGCATGAAAGATTCGCTGTTTAGCCTTGAAGGCAAGGTTGCGGTTGTGACCGGAGGGACCTCCGGCATTGGCAGGGCGCTGAGCGTTGGTTTGGCGGATGCGGGGGCCGATGTTATCGCAACGGCGCGCCGCAAAGAGCAAGTGGACGACACGGCCAAAGAGATTGAAGCGCGCGGACGGCAGACGCTGCGCATGGCCTCGGACGTGGGCGATCGGAGCACGCTGGAGACGTTGCTGACGGCGGTGTTGGAGCGGTTCAGCAAAGTGGACATCCTGGTGAACTGCGCCGGCATGATCAAGCGGACGCCCACGCTCGATTTGCCCGAAGCCGAGTGGACGAACATCCTGAACACGAATTTGACGGGAACATTGCGGGCCTGCCAGGTATTCGGCAGGCACATGCTGGAGCGCCGCTACGGGAGGATCGTCAATATTGCGTCGCTGAACAGTTTTGTGGCGCTGAGCGAGGTGGCGGCGTACGCCGCGAGCAAGGCGGGAGTGGCATCGCTGACGCGGTCACTAGCCGTGGAGTGGTCAAAAAAAGGCGTGACGGTGAATGCGGTGGCACCAGGAGTGTTTCGGACAGATTTGAATGCGCAGTTGCTGGACTCGACGCCGCGTGGGCAGGAGTTGCTGATGCGGACACCGATGGGGCGGTTTGGCAAGACCGATGAACTGATCGGCGCGACGGTGTATCTGGCATCCGACAGTGCTTCGTTTGTGACCGGACAAATTCTGGTAGTGGACGGAGGATTCCTGGCGAGTGGGGTGAATCAGTAGGGGTGTTCACAGCTCGTAGTTCGCAGTACATAACTCATAAACGAAAAGGCTGCGCCGGGGAGCGCAGCCTTTTTATTGCGTGTGGGTGCGTTACTTGAACGCCACGGTGGCACCGGCCATCTTGATGATCGCGTCGCCTTGTGCGGCCACGACTTTTACATTTTGTCCCGTCACGGTTGCGTATCCGATCGACAAACCTTTTTCGCCGCTGAGATCGACATTATTGAGGACGATATCTGTGACCGGCGCTTCAGGCAGTCCGACAATCGCGCCAGCCATCGCAGCGCCTGTTGCGGTGACGTTTTGAAGCACGATGTTATCGAAATGAGGCGTGAGTCGCGTGACAGGCGCGGGCTCCACGACACCTTCAGCGGGCAGGATGCGGGGATAGTACTCGCTGATCACGAGCGGGTTCTTCACGTCCTTCATGGCGATGTCGCGGAAGACGAGGTTCGAGACGTCGTTGCCGCGATCGCGATTGGCTTTGACGCGGATGCCGTTGTCGGTGCCGTCGAAGTGAATGTGCTCGGCGAGGATGTTGCGTGCGCCGCCGGCGATTTCACTGCCGATGGAGAGACCGTGCCCGTGCATGAATGTGCAATCGGAGATGACGATGTCGCGGCTCGGATCGTCGCCGCCGGGTGAGTTGATGGCGCCGGATTTGATGGCGATGTCGTCGTCGCCGACGTCGGCATAGAGATGATCGATGGTGACGTTGGAGGAGGAAAAGGGATCGACAGCGTCGGTGTTCGGCGATGGATTTGGGGCGAGAATGCGGACGTTCCGGATCAGCACGTCATTACAGTAGTAGGGAACGAGCTGCCAGAAAGGCGAGTTCTGGATAGTGACGCCTTCTACGCGCACATGGTTGCAGTGGTCAAAGACGACGAGGCGTGGACGCGGATGGGGATTGCCCATGACGCCAAAGTCGTGGACGCTGCGCGCCATCTGCCACCAGCTTTCGCCCTGGCCATCGATGGTGCCTTCGCCGGTGATGGACACATTCTCAGCGTTCGTTGCGCTGACTAGCGATTGCAGCGCAGGAAGGCGGAATTCGACCTTGGCCGGATAGTCGGCGTGATCGGACGAGCCGAGAAGCGTTGCGCCTTTATCGAGTTGGAGGGAGATGTTGCTTTTGAGGACGATGGGTGCGCTCAGATAAGTGCCCGCGGTGAGTTGAACGGTGCCGCCGCCCTTGGCCGCGCAGGCGTCAATCGCTTTTTGAATTGCGGCGGTGTCCTTGGTGGTCCCGTCGCCCTTGGCGCCGAAGTCACGTGGATTGCAGGTGCGGGCCGCGTGAAGGGTTGCAGCGGGGGCAGCGATGAAGACAAAAACGAGAAGCGGGTAAAGGAGCAGGTCTTTGGGGCGCATGGTTCAATCGACCTCGGGAACGCGGATTGGGTGCGCCCAACATCATAACGCCTAGGGCGGCCAGTGGTCCTACCACTGAGAAACAGGGAGCAAGGAAGCGAGGGCCACAGGCGCAAAAGCTGACGGCTTTCAGTTCTCAGCCTTCAGGTTTTGGCGCGGAGTTGGAGTGGTTGCGGGGCAGGCGGACGATGAAGCGGGTGTCGCCGGGGTGGGATTGGACTTCAAGCTGCCCGGCAAACTTTTGAGTGACGATGCGATGGACGATTTCGAGACCGAGGCCGGTTCCGGAGCCCTGCGGCTTGGTGGTGAAGAAGGGCTCGAAGATGTGAGGAAGAACTTCGGCGGGAATGCCGGAGCCGTGATCGCCGATGCAGACGACCAGCCAATCGGGCTCGGACCAGGTGGAGATTTCGAGCTTTGCACCGTCGGGAGAAGCATCGACGGCGTTGTCAATCAGGTTGGTCCAGACCTGGCTAAGGGCGGAGCCGCGCGTGCGGATGGTGGAAGGTGATGCGGCGAAGCGCTTCTCAACCTGAATCTGCTTGAGACGCAATTTGTGGCCGAGGATAGTGAGGGTGCTCTGCAGGCTATCGTGGACGTCGAGGTCCTTGTCGGGGGTGCGTTCGTCGTAGGCAAACTTCTTGACCGCCATCACCAGCTCGGAGATACGCGAGATGCTTTCTTCGATGGCGCAGACGAGCGAGACGCTGGAGACAAGGGCGCCGAACCAGTTGAGAGCGTCAGAGAACGAGGTGGGATCGAAATGCTCCTGGGCGCAGGCGATTTCCTCGTGGTCAATCCCCATGGAGACGAGGACGGGGCCGATGGTGAAGGCATTCTCGACGCCGGCCTTGTCGAGCCATTGGCTCATGGCCTCTTCCGCGTCGGCCTGCTCCAGGCTGCTCATGGCAGGAAGATTGCAACCGCGGAGAGCGTGTTCGAGGAGATCTTTCATGCACTGGAGCTGGGCGGGGGTCTTGGCTTTGCCGCTGTTGCGCAGGCTGAGTTGCTGCAGGCGCAGGAGATTTTCGCGGAGTTGCGCAGCGGCGCGCTTGGCTGCGGCGCCGGGGTTATTGAGCTCGTGCATGAGACCGGCTGCGAGGGTGCCGAGAGAGACGAGCTTTTCGCGATGCAGCGCTTCAACCTGATAGGCCTGAAGGCGCACGGCGCTGTCAGCCAGAACGACGGAGCGAACCGATGGGCAGCAGGCGAGGAGCGACCAAAAATCCTGCTCGGTGAAGCGGACGAGCACGGAATCCTGCGACGCGAGCACGCGGAAGGGCGACTTGCCGCGCCCAGTGAGCAATGGCACTTCGCCGAAACCTTCGCCGGCGTGTGCAATGCCGACGAGAGTTAAGGTTCCGTCGGCTTCAGGGCGCTTGGCGTAGGTTTCGCCCTGGAGCACGAGCCAATAGTAGAGCCATAGCTCGTTGGGCTCGACGAGCACCGAGCCAGCTTTGGCAGTGACGCGCTCGATATGGTCAACACCGGCAATGGCCTCGAAGGGGGTAGAAGCGAAGATGCGCGTTTGCGGGAGAGCGTCGGCGAGATCCTTCAACTGGATCGGCTCGACGCGGATGGGATGTATGCCTTCGGTCATCTTGCTCATTGCACTCAATCCAGGATCTAGCAGCCGGCCCTAAAACCCTGCCAGATACTGGTGCATAAACTGCACCGCGATGGAACCTTCGCCAACCGCGGAGGCGACACGCTTGACGGAGCCGGAGCGGACATCCCCGGCGACAAAGACTCCGGGAACGCTGCTCTCAAGCAGGAACGGTTCGCGCTTTTCGCTCCAGACTTCCGGTAGCTTACCGTCGTTACGCAAATCAGGCCCAGCCAAGATAAACCCCTTATCGTCACGCATGATGCACGCCGGCAGCCACGCGGTGACGGGCGCGGCGCCGATAAAGACAAACAGTGAGGACGCAGGTACCCGAGTTTCACTCGACGGGCTGTGCAACAGCAGCTCAGTTAGATGATCGTCGCCGATGGCCTCAAGGATCTGGGTGCGCGCCTCAACCACAATATTGGATGTACGAGCGATCTCATCGATCAAATATTTCGACATGGTAGCGGAAAGTCCTTCTCCGCGCACCAGCATGGTTACTTTGGTGGCATATTTGGCGAAGTGGAGGGCAGCCTGGCCGGCGGAATTGGCGCCGCCGACGATAAAGACATCCTCGTCCTTGCAGGCCAGCGCCTCGACGAGCGCGGCTCCATAGTAGATGCCGCGGCCGGTGAGGCGGTCGGCGCCGGGAATATCGAGCTTACGGTACTGGACGCCGGGGGCGAGAAGTACGCAATGGCTGGAGACCTCACGGCCGTCGGCAAGCTGGAGAAAGCGATACTGGCCGTCGACGCGCATGCCTGTGGCGCGCTGGGTGACAAATTCAGCGCCGAAGCGGGAGGCCTGGGCGTAGGCGCGGCGGCCGAGGTCAGCGCCGGTGACGCCAGAAGGAAAGCCGAGATAGTTCTCGATGCGGGAGCTGGAACCGGCCTGCCCACCGGGAGCTTCAGGCTCGATGACAACGGTTCGGAGGCCTTCACTTGCGCCATAAACGGCGGCGGCGAGGCCAGCAGGACCGGCGCCGACGACGACGATGTCGTAGAAATCCTGGGCAGCCTGAACGCGAAGGCCGACTCGGCCGGCGAGCGTCTCGAGATCGGGGTCGACAAGGACGGAACCGTCGGATAAGAGGACGATGGGAAGTTGTTCCGGATCGAGGCCGCGGTCCTTGAGGAGCGCAAGCGCTTCATCGCCGACGGAGACATCGATCCATCGGTAAGGAACGTGATTGCGAGAGAGGAAGTTACGCAGGCGGTGATCGTTGAGCGACCATCGATAGCCGATGACGCGCAATCCCTCGAACGGCGGGAGGAAGCCAGCCTGCCAGTCTTCGAGGAGGTCGGTCACGACGGGATAGAGTTTCTCCTCAGGTGGGTCCCATGGCTTGTTCAGGTAGTAGTGGATGCGGGCCGAATTGATGGCACGAATGGCGGCTTCCGTGTCGGCATACGCGGTGAGAAGGATGCGGCGCGCATCGGAGTAGATCGAGCGCGCTCTCTCGAGCATCTCGACGCCGCTCATTCCGGGCATGCGCTGGTCACTGATAATCAAAGCGACAGGCTCATCGCGGGTCTTGAGCTGGGCCAACGTGTCGAGCGCAGCAGGGCCGCTGGCTGCTCGCATGACGCGATACGTGGCGCCATATTGGCGGCGCAGGTCCTGGACCACGGCTTCCAGCACGCTTATATCGTCGTCAACTGCCAGGAGGATGGGCCTTGCCATAAAAAGAGTGTAGAGCCTGAAACCGGTCTCATCGTCAAGCTGCTTCCCCCGACGCTCAGGCTGGGCCCCGCCTTGTTGCCGGGTCCCATGCTTGCCCTGGCGGGGCGCATTTCTATGGATGAGACCGGTTGGGCGGGTCCCAATTTAGTTAATGGTCTCTGGAACCCCGCCGAAGGGATTTTGATACCCTATTTTGACCTGAAGGCTGTAATCTCAGACATAGCCCCGCCGGTACCCGTAGCAGGGGACCAGCGACCGATTCGAGGGGCCGGTGTTGCGAAACAGGCCGGCGAGGGCCAAGATTGTAGCAATCAGAGACATTGCCAAGACTTTGGTGATGACGCCGATAGGGATGAATGTGGGCGGAGTTTCTCCCGAGAGGGCGGGGTAGGCAGGAAACACAATGAACAAGATCATACTGGCTGATTCGCAGGCGATCTTCCGGGCCGGCACCGCCAAGGTTCTGGCCATGGACGAGGACTTGCGCATCATCGCGCAATGTACAGATCTTGAGCGTATGTACCACGCCATCACCACGTTTCCGAACTCCATTGTTCTGTTTGCGGCTTCGTTGCAACCGGACTTCACGCGGCTGGGCATGTTGCTGGAGACGACAAGCAGCCGCGGCATTGTGATCGCCGAGAACAATGAGAATGCGGCGTCGTATATGCAGCAGGGCTTTCGCGGAGTGGTCTTCCGCAGCGTCACCGGGCCGGCCCTGGTGGAATGCGTGCGCCGTGTCGCGGCCGGAGATTCATGGCTGCCGACGCAGTCAGCGCCGCCGGAAGCGATTGAAGAGGATCTGGTGGGAGCGCGCGTGCGCGATCGGCTGACGCCGAAAGAGATGCGCATTGTGGCGCTGATCGTGCAGGGCTGCAAGAACCGCGAGATCGCGATCCGGCTGAAGACGACAGAACAGGTGATCAAGAACTATCTGCGCTCGATTTACGACAAGACTGGGGTCGGTGATCGACTTGAACTGGCGCTGTTTACGATTCATCACCGGGTGCTGGCCAAGGCCGCGGCCGAAGTGGGAAGCAAGCTGGAAGCCGAGAGCCAGGCTGCAAACCAAGCGGCAAGCCAATCCGCTTCCGGCGCCGTAGCGTTATAGTCCGATCCGCGATCCGCGAAGCAAATCCAATCGACAACTTCAGTAAAGGCCCGGGCGCGGAGTGGTGCGAGAGGCGTTGCCTTTTGTGCGTCAGGTGGCGTGAATCAGGCTGAAGACCAGAATCACGAGGACGGTCAGGCTGACGACCGTGTAGAGGCGATCGCGCTCAAGAGCGAAGCCCACGACGGCCATGGCGACTCGCGCGACGGGCGTGGCAATCAAGATCAGGAGGCCGACTTGAATCAGGCCCAGGCTTTCAAAGTGCGCAGCGGAGAGGACAATTCCGGAAAGCGAATTGAGAGATGGGCTTCCGGGAGCGAAGCTGCGATAGTCAACGTGGCCAGAGGGGTTTTGGATGAGATAGAGAATGCCACCGGCCAAAACAGTGGCTGCGGCGATGAGAACGCCGATTTGCAGAAGGCGGCCGATGATGTTCTCAAGGCGGCGATCATTCATTCGAGCGGGCATGGGGGCTACACCTTCCCTGTGATGCCGTTGACGATCATCTCGATGGCGAGAGCCAGGACCACGAAGGCGAAAACCGCCCGCAACGTGCGCACACGAGCGTGCACGAGAACTTTGGCGCCGAGCAATGCACCGGAGAGAACGCCGAGCATCACGGGCATGGCCACACGGGGGTCGATGAACCCGCGACTGAGATAGATGCCCGCACTGGCGGCGGCAGTAACGCCGATCATGAAATTGCTGGTGGTGGTGGAGACTTTGAACGGGATGCGCATGACACGATCCATGGCGATGACCTTGACAGCGCCGGAGCCGATACCAAGGAGGCCGGAGAGTGTGCCCGCGCCGAACATGAGGCCGAAGCCGGCGGAGACATTGCGCACTCCATATTCCTGCGCTTTGCCATTGACTGGATAGGAGCTTCCGAGCCGCAATCGGAGGCCGAGCGTGTCGGACTGGATGGGTCGATCGCCCTCCGGCGCTCCTTTGAAAGAATAGTATGCGGCCTGGATGAGGACCAGCCCGAAGATGATGGCGAGGGCGTGTGTGCCGATGCGTCCGGCGAGAAAGGCGCCTAGAATCGCGCCGATCGTGGTGGCGATCTCAAGAAACATGCCGATGCGAATGTTGGAGAACCCCTCGCGAACGTAAGCTGCGGCCGCGCCAGAAGAAGTGGCGATGACGGAGACGAGCGAGGCGCCGATTGCGTACTTGATGTTGACGCCGAGCGCCAAGGTGAGCGCAGGGACAACGACCACGCCCCCGCCGAGTCCGGTGAGCGCACCGAGGAAGCCGGCCAGGAAGGAAAGACCCCATACCACCGCTGTAAATTCCCAGGCTGTCATCGGGTCTCCGGAACGTTTGATGTGGCGCGGAAGCAGGTTGTCGTGACGTTGAACAGTAGAACAGTAGAACAGAAGCTAGAGCTTTTCGGCGACGCTCTTGGCCTGCGTGAAGAGATAGAGATAATCGGGGCCGCCGGCCTTGGAGTCGGTACCGCTCATATTGAAGCCTCCGAAGGGATGCGCGCCGACCATGGCGCCGGTGCACTTGCGGTTGAAGTAGAGATTGCCGACGTGAAACGCACTGCGTGCGGCAGCCTTTTTCGCGGGATCGCTTGTGTAAACAGAGCCGGTGAGGCCATATTCAGTGTTGTTGGCGACGCGCAAACCCTCTTCGAAGCTGGCGACCTTGATGAGAGCCAGCACCGGGCCAAAGATTTCTTCCTGCGCAAGGACGGCGTTCGGAGCGACGTCGGCGAAGACGGTTGGCTCCAGGAAGTATCCCGCGTCGGTCATGACCGGGGCATTCCCACCCGCTACGAGCCTGCCCTCTTTCTTGCCGACCTCGATGAATCTCATCATGGAGTCCAGCGCAGCCTGGTTGATGACCGGACCCATGTTGGGATTGGTGGCGGGATCGCCCAGGGTGAGCGTGGGAACGCGCTCGCGGAGGCGCTCGACAAAGGCATCGTAGAGGGGAGCTTCAACGATGGCGCGGGAACAGGCGGAACACTTCTGTCCGCTGAAGCCGAATGCCGAAGCGACCACCCCATCGACGGCGGCGTCGAAATCGGCATCGGCGCAGACGAGGATCGAGTCTTTGCCCCCCATCTCGAGTATGGTGCGCTTGATCCAGATCTGACCGGGTTGCGCATGGGCAGCGCGCTCATGAATTTCGAGGCCGACGGATTTGGATCCGGTGAAGGCGATGAAGCGGGTCTTGGGATGCTCGACGATGGCATTGCCGAAGGAGGCGCCAGAGCCGGGACAGAAGTTGACCACGCCATCGGGAAGGCCGGCCTGCTCAAGAACTTCAACGAAGCGGGCGGCGATGGTGGGTGAATCGCTCGAGGGCTTGAGGATGACGGTGTTACCGGCAACGATGGCAGCGGCGGTCATGCCAGCCGTGATGGCGAAAGGAAAATTCCAGGGCGAAATGACTGCGCCCACGCCGAGCGGGATGTAGAGGAGATCGTTGCGCTCGCCGGGATACTGGATGGGGGTGGTGGTGGCAGCAAGGCGCAGCGCCTCGCGAGCGTAGAACTCGAGGAAGTCGATCGTTTCACCCACGTCAGCGTCGGCTTCAGCCCAGTTCTTGCCGACCTCGTATGTGAGCCAGGCCATGAACTCGAACTTGCGCTCGCGGATGATGGCGGCAGCGCCGAGGAGCAGAGAGACGCGCTGTTCAATTGCGGTCCGGCTCCAGGATTCGTAGGCACGGAGAGCGGCGGACATGGCGGGTTCAACCTGCGCCGCTCCGGCCTTCTGGTGAATGCCGACGATCTGCGCCGGTCGCGCGGGATTGACGGAGCGGATTCTTTCGGCTGTTTTGAGACGCTTGCCGCCAATGATCAGGGGATATTCCACACCGAGGTGCGAGGCCACGTGGTCAAGAGCGTGGCGCATGGAGCGCGCGTTTTCAGGTTTGTTGAAGTCAGTAAACGGCTCGTTCGCGAACACGCCGTGAGGCGAACGAGGCTGTATAGCGGGAGAGACGCCTGCGATTGCCATAACGATTTCAGTTTAGTCCAGAAACCAGCAGGCAGGAATCAAAGCGGTGCCTCAGCAGTGGAGCGTGTTCGGATTGTGAACGGACCTTTTGCCGGGGACGCCCGTGTGGGACTAAGATATCTGCAAGCGCCGCGGGTAGTTCCCTTAAAATGCGGCGGCTCGATCGAAGTAAGCGCAGAAACGCAATTCCCCTCAAGACGGGAATAACCTCCAGAACGATCCTGAAGCCGGAGAAACTGCCATGCCGGAGATGGAAGACCCAAAGACAGGCGAAAGCAAGGCATACCAGATCACGAGGCGCCGGTTCATTCTAGGCGTGATTGCCGGTGGCGCGATGGTCGGCGCGGCGAGCTACAAGATTTTGTCGCCGGGCAGAGGCATGCGCAACGGCGGCGAGCGGCTGATCTCGCTGAACGTGAACGGGAAGATGCGGCGCGTGGAAGTGATGAAGCAGGAGACGCTTGCCTGGACGCTGCGCTATAAGCTGGGACTGACGGGGACGAAGCTGGGCTGCGACCGGGCGGAGTGCGGCGCATGCACTGTGCTGATCGACGACGTACCGCACTACAGCTGCTCGGTGCTGACCAACACCGTGCGCGGCAAGAGCGTTACGACGATTGAAGGACTGGCGGCGGCTGACGGTACGCTGCATCCGGTGCAGCAGGCGGTTGTGGATGAACAGGGATTCCAGTGCGCGTTCTGTATGTCGGGGTTCGTCATGTCGGCCGTTGGGTTCCTGAAGACGCATCCCGCACCGACGCGAACCGAGTTGGCGCATGGGATCAGCGGCAACCTTTGCCGATGCCAGGACTACACGAAAATTCTGGACGCGATGATGCGCGGTGCCGAGTACATGAAGAACGGGGTCCCGGCGGCTTCGCAGAGGAGGGCCTGAGCCATGCCTGATAACCCGCAGGACAGTGGAATGAAGGCCGAGCAGGAGCAGCCGCGGCCGTATGGCACGGGGTACAAGCTGATTGGCAAGGATTACTCGACCAACGATCTTGTGGCGAAGGTCACAGGGAAGTCGAAGTATGCGGAGGATTTTCGCGCCGAGGGGATGCTGTTTTGCCGGCTGGTGCTGAGCCCGATGCCACACGCGCGCGTGAAGAGCATTCGCGCGGACAAAGCGCTGGCGATGCCGGGAGTGAAGGCGATTCTAACGCCGTCCGATGTTCCGGGCCATGCGGCTTATATGAACGACAACGGCACCATGATCAAAGCCGACAAATGGGGCGAACTGGCGCTGGCGGACGAGCCGATGTACCAGGGCGAACCGATTCTGGCAGTGGCGGCCGTGGACGAGCTGACATGCGCGGAGGCCATCGAGAAAATTGAGATCGACATGGAACCGCTGCCGTTTGCGACCGATCCGCTGGAGAGCCTGCGCCCGGGGAGCTCGAATGCGCGCGAAGACGGGAACTTGTGGGTGCGTGCAGCTTCAGGCCGTGGCTCGGAGTTGGCCGTGCTGAAGTGGACCGACGAGGACTTTGCCGCGGAAAAAGAAGGCCGCTTGCCGATGGGACATGCACCCGATGAATGGTCCTACGGCGATGTGGACGCGGGATTCAAAAACGCCGCACTTGTGCTCGACGAGACATTTATGACTCCGGACGTAAGCCACCAGTGCCTGGAGCCGCGCACCACGATGGCGTACTGGCAGAATGGCAAGCTCTTCCTTTATACGGGCACGCAGAGCACGTTTCAGACGGTTGCCGCGATCGCGCGCTGGATGCACATGGACGAAGACAAGATTGTCTTCATCAGCGAATACACAGGTGGCGGGTTTGGCAGCAAGATTACCGGCGCGCTGACCCTGGTGATTCCGGCACTGCTGTCAAGGAAGCTGAATGCTCCGGTAATGATGCGCGTGAGCCGCGAGGAGGAGCATTTTATCGGGCGCGCGCGGCCCGGGATCCGGTCACGGACAAAGGTGGGTTTTGCGAAGGACGGCCGCATTACGGCGGTCGACATGTTCCTTGTGTCGGACGCCGGGTCTTATGGTTCGAGTGGAGACGGCGGCTCCTGCGCGAGCATTGCGTCGTTGCAATACCAGCCGCCAGCGATGCGCTACCGGAATGTGACGGTGGCAACGAACACTCCGCCGCGCAGCGCACAGAGCGCGCCGGGCGGCATGCAGGCCATCGCGATCATGGAGCCCATCCTGGCCAAAGCGGCTCGGCAACTTGGCGTGGACCAGGTTGCGCTGCGGCGCATCAATTGTCCAGAGGGCAAGGCGCAATACGGACCCCCGAACAAGGAGGGCAAGCGCGCGTATGTGACAAGCTGTTTCCAGAAGCAGGCGCTGGACGAAGGCGCAAAGCAGTTCAAGTGGAATGAGCGAGTGGCGCGCCAGCCTAAGCAGATTGGAACCAAGGTGCGCGGCGTGGGCGTAGCGCTCACTGTCTTCCACGGCGGCAGCACTGGATTCGATGGACTGATCGTCATCACTCCGCAAGGCCGCGTTCAGATTCAATCGGGGATTGGGAACCTGGGAACCGAAGCGGTGATCGATGTGCATCGCGCAGCGGCCGAGGTGCTGAACATACCCTGGGATGCCTGCGACATTGTCTGGGGCGATACGTCGAAACATTTTCCTTACACATGCGACTCGGGCGGCAGCCAGACGGTTCACGCCATGACCCGGGCGGCGCACGCTGTGGGCCTTGAATGTGTGCAACGGCTCAAGGAAGTGGCGGCGAAGAAGCTGGGCGGACAGCCGGCAGAATATGAAGTGGCCAACCTGCGGGTGACGCGCAAGGGTGGCGGCGCCGGATTGAGCTTTGCGGAAGCCGCGCAACACGCGATCGAACTAAGCGGAATCTACGATGGCCACGATGTGAATCCCGACGTCAACAAAGCCACCAAACAATCGGTGGGTAATTTGGCCGGCCAGGGTCTGGTGGTGTCAGCGAAAGACAAGTTTCCGCACGATGGAGACTCCTATTCCTATCTTGCGTGCTTCGCCGAGGTGGAAGCCGATGTGGAGACGGGCAAGTACGAGATTGTCGACTACCTGGCGTACGCGGACGTGGGTACGGTGCTTCATCCTGCCGCGCTAGGCGGGCAGATTCTTGGGCGGTCGACGCTGGGCATCGGCCACGCCATTGGACAAAAATGGGTGATCGATCCGCAATATGGAATCTCCGTCGCTCAGCGCTTTTACCAGAACAGGCCGCCGACAATTTTGGATGTGCCGGTGGACATGAAATGGGCGGCGCTGAACATTCCCGATCCGGAGACGCCAGTAGGCGCTCGCGGTTGCGGAGAGCCGCCAGTGGGCGGGGGATGCGCGGCGATTCTGAACGCGCTTTCAGACGCGCTCGGAGACAACATCTTCCAGCGCGCGCCAGTGAACCTGGACACGATTCTGACGTCCTACGAAGCTGGGCGTCCAATGCAGAACCCTTTGCTGGCCCACATCTGACAGGGGATGTGAAACGGAGAGAGTTATGGCGGTCATACGAGATGTAATGCCGGCTTTTGACCTGCTGCAGCCGGACACTGCCGCGGACGCACAGAAGCTGCTGGAACGACACGGCGAGGATGCGTGGGTAATGGCCGGCGGGCTGGACAGCTTTGACTGGTTGAAGGACCGGATCAAGAAGCCCAAGGTGTTGGTGGACTTGAGTGGTGTTGAGGAACTGAAAGGGATTCGAACGACGAGTGACGGCGTGGAAATCGGCGCGATGACCACGCTAACGGAGATCGCGAATCATCCCGCGATTCAGAAGGACTACGGCGTGCTGGCGCAGGCCGTGGAGCTGGTAGCTTCACCGCAGATTCGCAATCAGGGAACGCTGGGCGGAAATGTGTCGCAGGATGCGCGGTGCTGGTATTACCGCGGCGGATGGCCGTGCTACCGTGCCGGCGGAAACATTTGTTACGCCGACACCCCTGTGGGGCGCAACCGGGAGCACGCGATTTTTGGCGCGGACCGGTGCGTCGCCGTGCATCCGTCGGACTCGGCACCGGCATTGATCGTGCTGGACGCGAAGTTTGTCATGCAAACGTCGAAGGGCGAGCGGGTGGTGGACGCGGAAGATTATTTTGTCGGCCCCGAACTGGACATAACGCGATTGAACATCCTGCGGCCGGGCGATCTGCTGACGGCGATTCGCATTCCTGCGACGTGGGCGGGCGCGAAGTTCTATTTCGAAAAGGTGCGCGATCGCAACGTCTGGGATTTTCCACTGATGAATGTGGCGTCTGCGATGAGATTGTCGGGCACCACGATTGGCGATATCAGAATTGCTGCGAACGCGGTGGCGCCGAAGCCGATGCGGCTGAAAGCAGTGGAAAATGCAGTGCGCGGCAAGGCCGCAAACACGGAGACGGGCGAGATGGCAGGCAAGCTTGCGGTGCAAGGGGCAGTTCCACTGCAGTTTAACGGCTACAAGATTCCGCTGATGAGGAACCTGGTAAAGCGCGCGATAAGCGGCGTCCAGGCAGGCCCCGAAGGTCAGGAGGCGGCATGAGGTTCATCCAGTGGGCGACAAGTCCGTGGGGACAATCGGTGCCGACGCATATCGCGTGGGGGCTCATCTGGGTCGCCGTCATCGCGGGATTGTTTTTCATGATCGTCCATTCGCTTTACCTGATTGTGGTGAAGCCTCCGAAGCGATTTGCGGAGCGGGCGGCGGAAGCCAACGCCGCAGGAATTCCGGAGCGGGTGCCAAGGCACTCGCTGGCGGCGAGACTGTTTCACTGGATCATGGCGGCGACAATGTTCACGCTGCTGTTTACAGCTTTTCTGCCCAAGGTGGGGATCCAATTCAACTGGGTGCTATACCACTGGATTGCCGGATGTGTGCTGACGATTTCGATTCTGTATCACATTGTTCATGCATCGTTCTTTTTGGATTTCTGGTCCATCTGGCCGGATAAGACCGATTTGCGTGATGCGATGAATCGGGTGCGGAGGTTTTTCGGCAAAGAAGCGCCGCCGCCCAGCAGATTTGCGAAGTATCCGCTCGAAAACAAGCTGTATCACGGCGTAATCATGCTGGCTGGCCTGGCAGTGATCGTGACTGGGCTCTTCATGATGAAGCGCGTGCAGACGGGGATCTTCACACGGAATCCATATCTCTTCAGCGACATGACTTGGGGTCTAATGTACGTGCTGCACGGGCTTGCCGGAGTTGGACTGATCGCCTTGGTGATGGTGCACGTTTATATGGGAATTCGGCCGGAGAAGCTGCCCATTACAAAGTCGATGATTTTCGGCTGGATGAGCCGGGACTTCTACTTAGAGGAACACGACGCCGGGCGGTGGGCGGTGAAGGGATCGGGCGCAAAAACGAAAGAGGGTTATGCCGCAAGCGATGGCGACTGAGATTGAACGGCATTGCGAGACGATTGAAGCGTGCTACGAGTACACGCTTTCCTACGCTGCACGCGGATTGCCGAATGACGATGGGAATGATGGAGGGCGGCAACTCCGCGACCACCTTGAGCAGGCTGCGACGGCAATGCGGGGGCTGAAGCAAAGTTGCCGGGACCTGTTGGAGCAGAAGCAGCTCGCGCCCGTGGAAAAATACGACACATTCTTCGATGTGCTTAGTCATGATGCTGCGCGCGCGGTTGCAGCAGTGGATTTGGTGCTGGCTCAAGCGGCGATCAGCTCGCAACTCATTGACAATCTGAATGCGTCGATTCATTTGCGGGCGCTGCTTGCGGATCTCTTTTTGGTGACGGAGATCCTGAGCGCGCGCCAGATGCAAGCCAACGCTGGGGAGGCGAGCGAAACTTCTGGCGCTCGCTGAACCAGCAGTTAATACGCATGTACTCCTCGCAAGTTCTCGATCATTTTGAGCACCCGCGCAATGCGGGAGTGCTGATCGATGCAGATGCGTCCGCACGGATCGAGAATCCCGCCTGTGGCGATGTTCTGGAGTTGGCAGTGAAAATTGCGGATGGACGGATCGCAGAGATCCGTTTCCGCGCAAAAGGCTGCGTCGCCGCAATGGCATGCGGATCGGCGGTGACGGAGCTTGTGAGCGGGAAGACCGTGGACGAGGCGAGGAAGCTGAACCGGGGGGAGCTGGTGCGCGCTGTTGGCGGCCTGCCCGCGGCATCATCGCACGCGAGCTACCTAGCGCTGGACACGTTGGCGGCGGTGCTCGAGAAGTTTGCCGGCAAAACTTAATGCGACGATGATGGGGTTTTTGCGGAGAGTGCTTCGTAATCTTCTGGCGTGTTGAGGCCGGATTTTTCCAGCGAATCGGGAACGGAGACATAAGCGACGCGCTGTGCGTGCGCGTGAAGGACCTCCCTGGCGTTGCCGGTGACGGGCGCATCAAGAAACCGCGCGATCATCTCATCGGAGACCAAAAGAGGGTGTCCGTGTTTGCCGTCGTTCTCAGGGGCAACAGCCCAAATGCCTTGAGAGCGCGCGCGCTGAAACGAATCGCATAGACGCTCGAGCGAGACGGCGCTCAGCGGGGGACAATCGACGGGAGTGATCATAGCGGAATCGCAGCCGCGCAACAAAACTTCACGCAAACCCACTTGCAAAGAGCTGAATTGACCCAGCTCAGGATGGGGATTGCGGACCATGTGTGCTCCACATGCACCGGCGGTGATTCTTATCGCTTGAGCGTTGTTGCCTGCAACGACGACAACCAGACGCGTCAGCGGCTCAAAAGCGAGGATGGCCGCCGAGAGAAGCGTGGGACCGGGCGGCTGGATTGTGCCTGGCGGGGACGGGGGCCAGGGAAGCAGCGCTTTGTCTGACCCCATGCGCGAAGACTCGCCTGCCGCAAGGATCAGGCCGCAGAGATTTGGCACACCAGCCATCAAGAATAAAGATAACAGGGAGCAAAGACAGCAGAATTCGAGAAGGGCTGAGACTACTTTTTCGCGGGGAGGGGGAGGGTTTCGCCGGGCACTGTGGATTCGGGAACGGCGGCGTGTCTGCTGTTCTGAAACCAGCTCATATGCGGCAGAGCCCGCTCCGCGTGGCGCCGCATGGCAACGAGCTCGGCAACGATGGAGACGGCGATTTCTTCCGGCGTTACGGCGCCAATGTCGAGCCCGACGGGCGAATGGACACGGCTAAACAGCTCCGGATTGAGGCCTTCGCGCGTGAGTTCGCGAAAGACCGTGATGGCTTTGCGTTTGGAGCCGACCATGCCGATGTAACGAGCCGGCGTCTGCACTGCCCAGCGCAAAACGCGCATGTCGTCGCGATGGCCACGCGTGGCGATGACGATGTAAGAGGATTCCGCGGGGGCGAGATCCTTCAGCGCATCATCGAATTCTTTGGCGATGACCTGAAGCGCATTGGGGAAACGCTCGGCGTTGGCGTAGGCCTCACGGTCGTCGGTGACGATGCAGTCGAAGCCCGCGTTGCGCGCGGCCCTATAGAGCTCGGCGGCGACGTGGCCGGCGCCAAAGATGTAGAGCAGCGGCACGGGGAGCACAGGCTCGATAAAGATTTCAAGCGTGCCGCCGCAAACGAGGCCCGTGTCGTACTTGGGGTCCTGATTGAGATCGAAGGTAAGCGTACGAGGCTTTTCCTGGGCGATAACCTCGCGGGCAGCCTGCCAGACTTCGGCTTCGACGCAGCCGCCTCCGATGGTGCCGGCGATGGAGCCGTCGTCACGGATAAGCATCTTGGCACTTTGGAACGAGGGGATGGAGCCGCGCGAGTTCACAATGGTAGCTACAGCGCCGCTGCGGCCCTCCCGTTGCAGCTTCACGATCTCCTCATAGATGTTCATCTCCTTCGATTATTGGATTGCGCGGTAGTGAAGTCAAACCGGGGAGGAGAAATGGTGGCGAGAGAGCGAGAGAGTGAAGCAGTGACGGCTTTAAGGGAGTCGCTGCAAGGGCTATTGCCGAAAGAGCTTATTTGAGCTAATTTCTAAGACTCACACTCTTTTTTGGAGGTGGCGAGCCATGCCCCGAGTTGTTCGATGTTCGATTATCCAGGCGTCGAATGCAGTGCCTGCGACTGAACCTCTGCCAGCGCAAAAGAAGGCGATGGTGGAGAAGCACGTGGGGCTGATTCGCCAGGCAGCCAAGCAGGGAGCGCAAATCGTATGCCTGCAGGAGATCTTCAATGGGCCATATTTCTGCGCGGAACAGGAGACGAAGTGGTATGAGATGACAGAGGCGGTTCCCGATGGGCCGACCGTGAACCTGATGCGCGCGCTGGCGAAGGAATTACACATTGCGATGGTTGTGCCCGTTTATGAAGTGGAGCAGGAAGGCGTCTTCTATAACACGGCGGCGATGATCGCGAGCGACGGTACCTATCTGGGCAAGTATCGCAAGACGCACATTCCGCATGTGGCGCCCGGATTCTGGGAGAAGTTCTACTTCCGGCCGGGGAACCTGGGATACCCGGTTTTCGATTTGGGATTTGCGAAGATAGGTATCTATATCTGTTACGACCGGCATTTTCCAGAGGGTGCGCGGTGCCTGGGATTGAATGGCGCGGAGATTGTGTTTAATCCGTCGGCGACCGTTGCGGGATTGAGCGAGTATCTGTGGAAGCTGGAGCAGCCAGCACATGCTGCCGCGAACGGGTACTTTATCGCTGCAATCAATCGCGTGGGAACCGAGGCGCCCTGGAATATCGGGGAGTTTTACGGGACGAGCTACTTTTGCAATCCGCGCGGAAAGATCATTGCGGAGGCGGGGCGCGACAAAGACGAAGTGCTGACCGCAGACCTGAATCTGGACGAGATTGCCGAAGTGCGGCGGACGTGGCAGTTTTATCGCGATCGCAGGCCCGATTTGTACGGTCCGCTGGTGGCGTCGTAAGGCGATTTTTCCTGGGCCAAAGCTCCGGGGTTTCCGGACGTGAGTTGGGCACGATTCGAATCGTGTTCCTGCATTCATGAGGTTCTGATGAGCACCGCAGCACTACCAGACGACGAGCAAATGCGAGCGCGGTTCGGCGAGCTGAAACCGCCGCTTTCGGCGCAGGCCGCGGTGATTGAGGCGGACCGTTGCCTGAATTGTTTCGATGCGCCGTGTACAGCGGCTTGTCCCACTCACATCGATGTGCCGGGGTTCATCAAACGCATCGCGTCAGGGAATCTGCGCGGTTCCGCGCTACGAATTCTGGACGCGAATATTCTGGGAGCGAGCTGCGCGCGGGTTTGTCCCGTGGATGTTCTGTGCGAGGGCGCATGCGTGATGCATCGCCAGAACCGGAAGCCGATTCAAATTGGGCAATTGCAACGGCACGCAATGGATGCATTTTGGGCGTCGGGTGAAAGAGTGCCGACGGCTGCGCCCGGTGCGCACAAGCTGCGCGTTGCATGCATCGGTGGTGGGCCGGCGTCGCTGGCGTGCGCAGCGGAGTTATGCCGACAGGGCGCGCAAGCCACGGTGATCGAACGGCGCGAGCTGCCGGGTGGATTGAATACCTATGGGGTTGCAGAGTACAAGCTGCGCGCTGTCGATAGCGTGCGCGAGGTGGAGATGATCCGGCAGCTCGGAGTTGAATTTCGCTGCGGTGTCGACGTGGGCTCCGCTGCGGCGCTTGAGGCGCTGGAAGCAGAGTTCGATTTCATCTTTTTGGGGCTGGGTCTGGGTGCGATGCAACGGCTTAACATTCCCGGTGAGGAAGCAGATGGCGTTATGAACGCGCTGGAACTGATTGCTGCTTACAAAACGGGGCACCTGCGTGAGTTGCACGGGACGGTGGCGGTAGTGGGCGCAGGAAACACGGCGATCGATGCTGCAAACGCTGCGCGACGGTTGGGCGCGACCACTGTGTATATGGTTTACCGGCGCGGTGAGAGCGAGATGTCGGCGTTTGATTTTGAGTACGAGCACGCGAAGCAGGAGAGCGTGCAGTTCTTGTGGAATCGTTTGCCGGTGGCAATCCGGGAAGAAGCGCATGGACGCCTGCTGCTCGACACGGTTCAGGTGCGGCAGGAGGATGGGAAGCTTGAGCGGGTTCCGGAGTCCCAGGCAGAGATTGGGTGCGACATGGTGGTGCCGGCGATCGGACAGTCGCCGCTGACGCAGTTGCTTGAAGAACTGCGTGGCATAGAGGTACACGACGGAAGAATTGTTGCGGATCGCGTGACGGGCCAGACAGGAAATCCGAGATATTTTGCCGGTGGCGATTGCGTGAACGGCGGACGCGAAGTGGTGGACGCGGTTGCCGGGGGAAAACGCGCTGCACGCGCAATGCTCAAGAGCGCGGAGGTTGCCCATGCCTGATATCGGGGTGCGGAATTTTGCAGGGAAAATCAACTCGCCGAATCCGTTCTGGCTGGCGTCAGCCCCGCCGACGAATACGGGCGAGATGATCATGCGCGCTTTCGACGCGGGATGGGGCGGCGCGGTGTGGAAGACGATCGGCGAGCCGATCACCAATGTGAGTTCCCGATATTCAGCGACGGACTGGAATGGGCAGCGGATCATGGGCTTCAACAACATTGAGCTGATCAGCGACCGGACCGTGGAACAGAATCTGCGCGAGATGGCGGAAGTGAAGAAACGCTATCCGAAGAATGCGGTGATTGCGTCGCTGATGGTGGCTTCGACGCGCGAAGCATGGCACGAGATTGTGACGCGCACAGAAGGCGCGGGCGCGGACGGGCTGGAACTGAACTTCGGCTGCCCACACGGAATGAGTGAGCGCGGAATGGGCTCGGCGGTGGGGCAGGTGCCGGAGTATGCGGAGATGATCACCGCGTGGGTGAAGGAAAAGGCGCAGACTCCTGTGCTGGTAAAACTGACTCCGAACATCAGCGACATTCGCACTGTTGCGCGGGCGGCTAAGCGTGGCGGAGCGGATGGATTGTCGGCGATCAATACCATCAATTCAATTACCGGAATCGATCTGGATACGTTTGTGCCGCGGCCGAATGTGGATGGGAAGAGCTCGCATGGAGGCTACTGTGGGCCGGCGGTGAAACCGATTGCGCTGAACATGGTGCAGCAGATTCTGGCTGATCCTGAGGCGGCGCTGCCGCTGTCGGGGATCGGCGGAATCGGCATGTGGCGCGACGCGGCGGAATTCTTGCTGCTGGGATGCGGGACGGTCCAGGTGTGCACGGCGGTGATGCACTACGGCTACCGGATTGTCGAGGACATGGCCGAGGGGCTGGACAACTGGATGCGCGAGAAGGGCTTCAAGACGCTCGGGGATTTTCGCGGGTTGTCGCTCAATCGCGTGACGGAATGGAAGCATCTTAACCTGAACTACAAGATTGTGGCGCGCATTGACGAGCAGAAGTGCATTGGGTGCGATCTGTGCCACATTGCGTGCTGGGATGGCGCGCACCAGTGCATTCATCTAGATCGAGTGACGGGCCCGGTGGACGGGCACGTGGAACTGCATCCGATCCCGGCGGCGAAGGAAACGGAGAGCCGCACGTCAATTGCGGAGACGCCGGTGACGCGCAAAGAGCGGGCGGCGGCTTTCGCTCCCGGGCCGTACCCGACGCCGCTCGAAAGGATTCCTCGCGTAGACGAGACGGAGTGCGTGGGGTGCAATTTGTGTTCGCTCGTTTGCCCAGTGGATGGATGCATCACGATGGTGCAGGTAGATACGGGCCTGAAGGCAGAGACATGGGACGAGCGCACGCGTGGAGCGGCGCGCGGAGCGGAGTAGCGAGGCAGCGGGTTAGCAATTCAGCGAGTCAGTGAAGAGCGAGGACGCGAGTTTATGTCCACTGTTTTGATTCAAAACGGAACGATTGTGAATGCCGACGCCAGCGTGAAGGCGGATCTGCTCATTGACGGCGCCGTGATCAAGGAAGTGCGGGCGGGAATTCCGGCGAGCGCGGCGGACAAAGTGGTCGACGCGAAGGGATTGCTGGTATTGCCGGGCGGCATCGACGCGCACACGCACCTTGACATGCCATTTGGAGGGTCAAAATCGGCAGACGATTTTGAGACAGGGACGAGGGCCGCGGCGATTGGCGGAACGACGACGATTGTGGACTTCGCCATCCAGGCGAAGGGTACCAAGATGCGGACGGCGCTTGACACATGGTGGAAGAAGGCCGAAGGGAAGGCGTGCATCGACTACGGGCTGCACATGATCGTCACGGACCTTGGAGACGCAGGTCTGGAAGACATGGACGACATGGTGCGCGAGGGGGTCGCCAGCTTCAAGCTGTTCATGGCGTATCCCAACGTGCTGATGGTGGATGACGCGACGATTTTCAAGGCGCTGAAACAGACGGCGAAGAACGGCGCGCTGATCTGCATGCATGCGGAAAATGGATCGGTAATCGACGTGATTGTGCAGCAGGCGCTGGCTGACGGAAAAACCGCTCCGGTTTATCACGCATTGACCAGGCCGACGAAGGCCGAGGCCGAGGCAGTACATCGCGCGATTGCGATGGCGGAGATTGCAGGCGTGCCGATTTACATCGTGCACCTTTCGAGCGAGGATGCGCTGAACCAGGTGCGCGAGGCGCGTGATCGCGGGCTGCCGGCGTTCGCCGAAACGTGCCCCCAGTATCTGCTGCTCTCCATCGAAGACAACATGGAAGGCAAGGGCTGGGAAGGCGCGAAGTACGTCTTCACACCACCGCTGCGCGAAAAGAAAAATCAGCCGAAGCTGTGGGAGGGTCTGAAGAAAGACAATCTGCAGGTGGTTTCGACGGATCATTGCCCGTTCTGTTTCGAAGACCAGAAGGCGCTAGGCAAAGGCGATTTCACGAAGATTCCCAACGGCGGACCGGGAATTGAGAACCGGCTCCAACTGCTGCATCATCACGGCGTGGGGCTGGGGAATTTCTCGATTAACAGATTCGTCGAACTGGTTTCGACGGCGCCGGCGCGAATTTTCGGGATGTATCCCCAAAAAGGCTTGCTAGCCGCAGGGAGCGACGCGGATCTGGTACTTTGGGATCCGGCGGAGGACTATACGATCAGCGCGAAGACGCACCACATGCGGGTGGATTATTCGATGTTCGAGGGATTCAGGGTGCGGGGGAATGCGCGTGACGTGTATTCGCGAGGCGAGTTGATTGTGAGCGGCGGGAAGTTTATCGGAAATCCGGGGCGCGGGAAGTATTTGCGGCGCGAGGCGCGGGGCGGGGCGTGGAAGTAGGCCAAGCCCGCTGCGCGACGATCGCCTGGCTCTTTGCTGTTTGCTCGCTCGTGCAGTGACGATCGTGCGATCCCAAGTTCCAGAATCGGAACTTGAGGCACCCAACTGTTTTACCTTAGATAGATACTTTCCCGACTTCACGGAGGAGGTCCCGTGAGTACCGTCGACCCATCGCTATCGAATCGCGACCTGACTCCGACCACGCCGGCTCAGCGCACATGGGGTTTCTACAATTACACGGCATTGTGGTTCTCGATGTGCATGGAGATCACGACTTACCGGCTGGCGTCGGGGCTGATCGCAAAGGGGATGGATTGGAAACAGGCGATCGGGACGGTGCTGCTGGGGAACTTGATCGTATTGGTTCCCATGCTGCTGAACGCGCACGCGGGAGCGAAGTACGGGATTCCGTTTCCGGTGTTTCTGCGGGCTTCGTTTGGCGTGCGCGGGGCGAACCTGGCGGCGCTGCTGAGGGCGGTGGTGGCGTGCGGATGGTTCGGCATCCAATCGTGGATTGGTGGCAGCGCGATTGATGCGATGCTGGTCGTGATCTGGCCGAGTACTGCCGGAAACAGCGGCGTGCTGTGGGGATGCTTTCTGGGTTTCTGGCTGCTGAATATGGTGGTGGTTTGGCGGGGCGTGGAGTCGATCCGGCGGCTGCAGGCGTTTGGCGCGCCGTTCATGTTCGTAATGGCAGTCGCACTGCTGGTGTGGGTAAGGATGAAGGCGGGAAGTTTCGGCGCGATGCTGTCCACGCCGAGTACTTTCCATTCGCGGGGCGAATTCCTGGCTGTGTTCTTTCCGTCGCTGACGGCGATGGTGGGCTATTGGGCGACGCTTGCCTTGAACATCCCCGACTTCACGCGCTATTCGAAATCACAAAGCGCGCAGTCGTGGGGCCAGGCATTCGGACTGCCGGTAGCGATGGTGCTTTACACGTTTCTGGGAATCGCGGTGACGTCTGCGTCGGTGGTGCTGTTTGGCAAGCCGATCTGGGACCCGGTGCAATTGATCGGAATGTTCCACCAGCCGTTTGTCGCGTTCCTCGCGCTGATTGCGGTGCTGGTGGCGACGTTGAACGTGAATATCGGGGCAAACGTGGTGTCGCCATCAAACGATTTTTCAAATTTGTATCCGCGGTTGATCAGCTTCAGAACTGGCGGATTGATTACTGGGTTTCTCGGGCTGGCCATGTGCCCATGGAAGCTGCTGGCCACGCCGGATGCGTATATCTTCGGATGGCTGGTGGGCTACTCGGGGCTTCTGGGTCCGATAGCCGGGATCATGGTGTGCGACTACTTCTTCATACGCGGGACGGAGCTGGATGTGAACTCGCTCTACCACCGCGACGGTGCCTACCACTACACGAAGGGAGTGAATCCGCGGGCGTTGATTGCGCTGGGACTTGGGGCGGGCATCGCGCTCATCGGTGTCTTCGTCAAGCCGCTGCACTTTCTCTACGATTACGCGTGGTTCGTGGGGTTCTTTACGGCGGGAGTGTCGTATGTGGCGATGATGAAACTGGCGGCGCCGGCGGGAGTGGCGGAAAGCGCGGAAGAAGTGGCGTAGAAGCAGTTCGCAGTTCGTAGTTCGCAGTTCCCTGCATCGTTCCGGCCCGCCCAGACAAAGCTTGGCTGGGGCACCCACTTTCAGTTCGAAGTTCTTCGTTAACAGGTCGCAGCTGGCTCTGACTCTAGGCTTCGACAAGGGCATCGGCAATGGCGAGGTGCTCGTCGAGTGCGGCGATGCCGAGGTCGAGCTCTTCTTTCGTGACGATGAGGGGCGGGGCGATGACGAAGTGGCTGACCCAAGCCTGAATTGACACTCCCTGCGCCATCATTTTGGCGGCGACTTGATCGACGACAAGCGGCTTACCTTCCACCTTGTCCCGCATGGTGTTGAAGAGCTGCTTGGTTTTGCGATTCTTCACAATTTCGACGGCGAAGAACAGGCCCAGGCCGCGCACATCGCCGACCGACGGGTGCTTAGCCTTGATGGCTTCGAGCTTCTGCCGGACGTAAGGCTCGAGCTCCGCGGCGCGCTCGACGAGCTTGAGGCGCTGCATTTCTTCAATGGTGGCGACGGCCGGACCGAGGGTGAGGGGGTGCGCTTCGTACGTATGCCCATGCGAAAAGTAGTGGTCTTCGAAGTAGTCGGCGATTTTTGTGGTGGTCGCGCAGAGACCGAGAGGGACGTAGGCCGACGTGATGCCCTTGGCGGTGACGAGAATGTCGGGCTTGAGATTCCAATGGTCGGCGGAGAACCACTTGCCAGTGCGGCCCCATCCGGCCATGACTTCGTCGGCGATCATCAGAACACCATGCCGGTCGCAGATTTCGCGCAGCCGAGGGAAGTATTCGGGCGGCGGAACGAGGACGCCGTTGGTGCCGACAACGGGCTCGAAGATGATGGCGGCAACGTCACTCTCATTGCGAATCATGTGTTCGATGTAGTCGGCGCAGGCGATGTTGCAGGTGGGATAGGTGTGTTTGATTGGGCAGTCGTAGCAATTGACCTCGGGTGCGAAGACAACATTGGCGATCTTTCCGGCCGGTTCCATGGCCCAGCGGCGGGGATCGCCGGTTGCGGCGATCGATCCAGCGGTCGAGCCATGATACGAGCGGTAGCGTGAGATGATCTTGTTCTTTCCGGTATACATGCGGGCGATTTTGAAGGCCGCTTCATTGGCCTCAGTTCCACTGGTGGCGAAGAAAAACTTTGTCAGGCCTTCAGGGAGGACTTCGAGAAGCTTGGCGCTGAGGCGGGCGCGCGAGTCGGTCGCGTACCCCGGAGCAACATAGCAAAGCTCGCGGGCTTGTTCGGCGATGGCCTCGACCACACGGGGATTCTTGTGGCCCAGATTCACGCACATGAGCTGCGAGCTGAAGTCGAGATAACGCTTGCCCGTTCCGTCAATGAACCAGCAACCTTCGGCATCGGCGATATAGAGCGGCTTCCATGTTTTCTGAAAGCGCCAGGTGCCGTAATTGTTCTGGCGCGTGAGCGAGGAAATCTCTTCACTGGTGAGCGCTGCGGGTGCAGAAGTTTCTTTCATGGATGGTGACCTCCCATGCGGATGCAACTAAATCCTACCATCCGGAATGGGTGATGAAGCGGAGGAGCTGCACGAGTGGAATTGAATGGCGACCGAGTGAATCAGGCCGCGTGACGCTCGCCGATGAGACGTTCGACGAGTGCGATAAGCGTCTCGCCAGTGCGCGGCAGGATGAACTCCTCCATCCTCGAATCCCAGTTGAGCCTGAGGCTGGCGGTCCGCTCCGAAATCCAAATTTGATGCATAGGCGCATTGGACGTGATCACGAACCTTGCGCTGGGATGATCGAAGTGCACGTTCAGGACACCGTTCTGTTTCTCCACTTCGAAAGCGATCTGCTCGTCCTCCTCGCGCACGATGAGATGACGTTTCAGTTCGTCAAGCGCCGCCTCGGCGGCAATCCCAAACGCGTGGTCATTTTGCACGGAGCCAGTGTAACAAGTTCAGTTCGCGCTTCGAGGCAAGGCGAATTGACCTGAACTTTCGGAGCCACTCTTGGCTAACAAGGTTCCTGCGACGTAATTGTTTGGCTTTTTATCGTCATCTTGCCGGACCTTTATCGCACCGAGATCACGATGTCCACAGGCAGCAACGCAAATCTGGGTTCTTCGGGGGTTACGCAATGCGTGCGCTTTGGGCGACGTTGGTGGTGTTCACGGTTACGCAAGGCGCATGCAGGGCGTGGTCCGAGACGTCGATACCCGCGGGGCAACTTGTGCGTGAGGTTGTGTACAACGAGTTGAACGATCACGCGCGGCATGGATTTTGGCGGTACTGGGTGGTGCGGCAATCGCAAGCGGGAGCACTGCAGGAGGACCAGATGGAAACCACCGACGGTCCCATTGCACGACTGGCTCTGATCAACGGACGCGCGCTGACACCGGAAGCGGAGGAGCAGGAGCAGGAGAGACTGGGGAAGCTGCTGAGTTCGCGCGATGACCAGGCTCGAAATTCGAGGCAACACGACGAAGACGAGGAACGAATCGGGAGGATTCTGGAGCTTTTGCCCACGGCGTTTGTGTACGAATACGATGGCGAGGAAAACGGCTGCCTCCGGCTACGCTTTCGACCGAATCCCGCGGATCAGGCGCACACGATTGAGGCGCGGATCTTCCACGCCATGAGCGGGACGCTGTGGGTGGATGCGCGATCGAAGCGACTGGCGCGGCTAGAAGGCCACGTGGATGAAAATGTCGACTTCGGATTTGGCATTCTGGGTAGGCTATACAAAGGCGGGTGGTTCCGGCTGGTGCGCGAACAAGTGAGCGCAACCGAGTGGAAGACGAAGTCGCTCGAGGTTCACATGAATATTCGCGCGCTTCTGGTGAAGACGTTTGCGCGCGAGACAAGCGAGGAACGCGGCGGCTTCATGCCGGTACCTGCGGGGATGAGCCTGGAGCAGGGAATTGCGCTCCTGGATCAAGTCGAGACCAAGACGGAAACCGAGAGTCCGGGCCAGAAGCAATCAGGCGGCGGAAATGGGCTGTTGGCGGCAACCGACCTATCGATGCACAGGTGACGCTCATTGATTGTGTCCGAAAATCGGACAAAAGCGACACGGGAAGATTAAAGACTTTTCCCGCTGTGCCGATATAGAGCGACAGAAATCGGGATGTGATGATGGAGATCGCCCCCATTCCGGGAGTTCGTGCATTGCCCGCAGTAAGGGCACCACAGGCGGAGATGCGTGCGCCTGCAATCTTCGATATCGACCCTCCGTCGAGGGCAGGCGATAGCGCGGAGCAGCGGAACAGGAGAAAAGCCGCCGGCGCGGAGGAGAACGAAGACGACGATCTCGCGCGAGAGGGCGAGACTACGGACAGTGGAGCGGATCTGGAAGAGGCGCCTGCACGGCAAGTGGACTATTTCGCGTGAATCAAAGCCAACGGGGATGAGCGCGCCTGCGAGCAAACTTGGCCAAGTTTGCAGGCAGGAACGCGGGTGTCAGGCGGTGACGGTCTCGCGCAGTTTATGGTCCTCGAAGAGAGGATCGGACGAGGGCAGAGTATCGCCTTCGGCAAGACGCAGGAGGCGATGGAGATAGGCGCGGGAGATCGAAAGGCTGCGCGCAGCCAGGGTCTTGTTCCCGTTGTTTTCGCGAACGGCTGCGACGGCAAGCCTGATTTTGTAGTCACGGAGCTGGCGCTCAAACGAGCCGGATGGCTGGTAATCGGCGATGTCGACGATCTGGTCGAAAGCGGAAGCATCCTCATCCGGTTCGTGGCTCTTGATGTTCAGGTCTTCAGTTCGCACGACGCGACCAGGCGCCAAAATGATGGCGCGCTGCATCACGTTTTCAAGCTCGCGCACGTTTCCGGGCCACGAATAGCTCTGGAGTATCTCCATGGCGGCCGGCTCGATCGAGTCCATTGGTTTTTGGAACAGATTGGCGTAGTGGCGGAGGAAATGGCCCGCAATGAGGGGAATATCCTCTGGCCGCTCCTGGAGCGGAGGCGAATCGATGCGCATCACGTTAATGCGATAAAAGAGATCCTGCCGGAATTTGCCTTCAGCCACCAGCTTGCCAAGATCCTGGTGCGTCGCGAAGATGAGCCGCGCGCGCAAGGGGATAAGCTTGTTCGATCCGAGGCGGCTGAATTCCATCTGCTGGAGGACACGGAGGAGCTTGACCTGCGTGAAGACGCTGAGGTCGCCAATTTCATCGAGAAAGAGTGTGCCGTCGGCGGCCTGCTCGAAGTAGCCCTCGCGAGAGCCGACCGTGCCCGTGAAGGCGCCTTTTTCATGGCCGAACAGCTCAGCTTCAATGAGGGTTTCGGGGATAGCGCCACAGGAGACAGCCACAAAGGGTTTGTTAGCTCGACTGCCGAGATTGTGGATGGCGCGGGCGATCAGTTCCTTGCCGGTTCCGCTATCGCCGGTCACCAGAACAGCGGCGTTGAGATTGGTGACGCTGCGTACTAATTGATAGACGCGCTGCATGCCGGGGCTGGACCCGATGATGCGGTCGCAATTCCCTGGCTCCTCAATGCGCTGCTGGACGCTGTGCAACTGCTGCTTGAGCGATGAGGTTTCGCATGCCCGGACGAGCATGGTCTTGAGATCGCGAATCGAAGGCGGGCGCCGACAGTAGCCAAAGGCCCCGGATCGAACAAGTTCGAAAGCAGTGGAACGAAGGCTGTCATCGGCCATCAGGATGGCTGGGACGCTGGAGCCGATCGTGCGCCGGGCGAATTCAAGGCGGCTTTGAAGTGAGTCCTGCGAGGAATAGAGGTCGAGGATCATGACATCGCAGGCGGCGGTGGACGCGAGAGCGTCCGTTCCATCTCCATCCGGCTGGAGCAGGACCTCGAAGTCCTTACCAAGGGCAGAAGAAAGAAGCGGGTGCAAAGAACGGTCTTCCGAGTACAGTCCAATTCTGGTCATTGGCGGGCGATCTACCATCTCGCCGATATTTAGAAGCTAGGGCGATGTGAGTTCATCATCGGCAAACGGCGGCGGAGGGAACATTCCTCTTTCGTGCTACGAGGATGGGACCTTGGTAACGGCGCTTAGGAAGGGCCGGGCAGCAGAAGTCCAGGAAAAAAGGCAACTTATGACTTACTCACAAGGAATTGAGTAAGGCGTTGAGATTTTTCCAACCTTTATTCCGGAAGGGAATCGCATTTTTCATACATTCATGCTCTGCTTACGTTCGTAACCGACCTCGTAATCTTCTGATTTAACAATAGGTTACATGGGTGACAGCCCTCGCTTGATGGAGATGCGCAGGTGTAAACGCGCCGATTCGGGGCGGATGCCCAGCGTAAACAACTGTGCACACCGAGTGGGGCAATTAGGACTCATCTATTTGAATCAACAAGGCTTCACGGCGTTCCAAGTTTGGCGCGGGAATTGCTCTGACGGGGGTGGTTCGGAATGCCTTCGGGCAGGGAGCAGGCATAATGCACTCGTTCGCGTGGTGGCCCACAGTGCTGGTTCTCGGTGTGGCTACTTTCACAGATCTTCGCAGCCGCCGAATTCCGAATTGGCTTGTGATTCCTTTTTTTGGATGTGGAGTCGTGGTTTCTGTTTTGCTGCACGGCTGGCACGGTGCGGAACAGAGTTTGAGCGGAGCGGGTCTCGGTCTGCTGATTTACGGGTTCCTTTTCTGGATGGGCGGAATGGGCGCGGGCGATGTGAAGCTGTGCGCGGCCATTGGAGCATGGATCGGCCCATATCAGCTGATTCTGGCACTGGTGATGACTGGCGTTGTGGGCGGAGTGATGGCACTGGCGATAGCCGCATGGGGCGGATTTCTAAAGGAATTATTTCAACACACGGGTGACTTGGTTTTCAGCGCGCAGGACCGCGGAGAAGCGGTCTTGAGCAATCCGCTGCGGCGCAAGATGCCGTATGCACCAGCAATCGCGATCGGGACATTGATTTCGTTTTTCGCACGTTAAAAAACGGAGCACGGCAGTGTCGAGCTCGGAGCACGACAAGTATGAACTTCCGGCGGATTGGGAGTCTGTGCCACCCAGTCTGCGGACGCATCGCACAGCAAGGAGCGAACAGGACGTGGCCACGAATTCTTCCTCGTATTCCGCTAACCAGTATCCCGATCCAATTGGCGTCGAGGATCTGTCCATCGCAGTGATCAGTCCCAGCGACGGGAGCCGGCTGGAGGCGATGCAGGCCATGAGCGGGTGCACGGGTGCTTACGTCAGCGAGTTTTCCAGCTATTTATTGGGAACTGGCGATCTTCCATCGACGCTTGATGAGGACCAGGACGTCATCCTCATCGATCTGGATGGCGACGCGGAGCTTGCGCTGGAACTGGTAGAGAGCATCTGTGCCAACGGCGTTGCAACGGTGATGGTGTATTCGGAGAGCTCAGACCCGGAGCTGCTGGTGCGCTGCATGCGCGCCGGTGCCCGCGAGTTCCTGACGCTCCCGTTTTCGCCGGACATAGTGGCAGATGCGCTGGTGCGAGCCGCGGCGCGACGGCCGGCAACGCGGCCGGCAAAGAAGACGGCGGGCAAACTCTTTGCATTCATGGGCTCCAAAGGCGGTGCCGGCACAACCATGCTGGCCTGCAATTTTGCCGTAGCGATGGCCAAGGACTCGGACGAGAGAACCCTGCTGATCGATCTCGATCTGCCGCTTGGCGATGCCGCACTGAATCTTGGAATCGCGGCGGAGTTTTCAGCCATTGACGCGTTGCAGCAAGTGGAGAGGCTGGATGCGAAGTTCCTGGAGCAGCTGCTGGTGAAGCACAGCACGGGTCTGTGGGTGCTGGCGGCCCCAGGACGGTTTATTCAATTTCAGGCCGACAGTGAAGGCATTAACCGGCTTTTGCAGGTGGCGCGTCGCGAGTTCGACAACGTGGTTGTGGATCTTGGGTCAAGGCTGGAACTGATGGGCACGACGGCGTACAAGGAAGCGACCACAGTTTATCTGGTCACGCAGGCGAGCATTCCCGAGTTACGCAACTCGAACCGGCTGATCACACAATTCTTTTCAGGGCCCCAGCCAAAGCTGGAGGTGGTGATCAACCGATTTGAATCGCGCGTTCTGGGCGTGTCAGAGGAGCACATTACCAAGGCCCTGACCCGGGCGGCACATTGGAAGATCCCCAACGACTACGAGTCCGTACGGAATATGCAAATCAGCGCCAAACCGCTGGTTCTTTTGGATTCGGCCATCTCGCGACAGATCCGGAAGATGGTGAGCGCGGTGACGGGCAAGAGCGAAACCTCGGCCAAAAAGAAGAAGGCATTCAGTCTTTTCGGATGAAGACGTAAAAAGCGGAATTCTCCAACTGGAGTGAAGGTACAACGTGGAAATACTGAACTTGGAATCGTACAAAGCGGAGATTCATCGCACGCTGATCTCGAAACTGGATCTGGAAAAGCTGTCGCGCGTGAACTCGAGCCAGGCGCGCCAGGCGGTCTCGGGCCTGGTGAAAGAGATCATGTCGGACCAGCGCGTGCCGCTGAACTTCGACGAGCAAGAGAGGATCCACGCCGAGCTGCTGGACGAGGTATTTGGACTCGGGCCGCTGGAGCCGCTGCTGAGAGATCCGAAGATCTCCGACATCCTGGTGAATGACAAGGACCACGTGTTCGTGGAAAAGGGCGGCCTGCTGCAGCGGGTGGATACGACCTTCCGCGACGACCGGCATCTCATGCAGATCATCGACCGCATCGTTTCGCGCGTCGGCCGCAGAGTGGATGAGTCATCGCCCATGGTGGATGCCCGCCTGCCCGACGGGTCGCGCGTCAACGCTGTCATTCCGCCGTTGGCGCTGGACGGGCCATCGATGTCAATCCGGCGCTTTGGAACCGGCCCTCTGGCTGCGAACCAACTGGTGCAGTTGAAGAGTATTTCGGCGGAGATGATGGAAGTTCTGTCGTCAGCGGTCCGGGCGCGCATCAGTCTTCTGGTTTCAGGAGGCACAGGCGCCGGCAAGACGACGTTCATGAACATTCTGTCGCAGTACATTCCGAACAACGAGCGGCTGGTCACGATCGAGGACGCCGCCGAATTGAGATTGGCGCAGGAGAACATCGTGCGCCTGGAGACGCGGCCGCCGAACATTGAAGGACAAGGGGCGATCCGGCAGAGGCAATTGCTGATCAACGCTCTTCGTATGCGGCCAGACCGCATCATCATCGGCGAGGTGCGCGGCGAGGAAGCGTTCGACATGCTTCAGGCCATGAATACCGGCCACGAGGGCTCGATGACAACGATCCATGCGAACACGCCACGCGATGCGTTGTCCAGGTTGGAATCAATGGTGGCCATGACCAACATGAACCTGCCGGAGAGATCGGTGCGCCAGCAGATGGCTTCAGCGCTCACGATTGTAGTGCAGGCAACCCGCATGAGCGACGGTACGCGCAAGATCACCAACATCTCCGAGATTACGGGAATGGAAGAGAACGTGATCAGCATGCAGGAGATCTTCACGTTTGAGAGGAAAGGCATCGGCCAGGACGGTCGCGTGATCGGAGTCTTCAAGCCCACACGAATTCGTCCCCGGTTTTTGGAAAGGCTGCGCGTGTCAGGCATCATTCTGCCGCCCAGCCTGTTCGAGCGCGAAACAGTGGTTGGCTGAGAGGGAAGGAGGGAACCTGAATGGGATTGATCATTGGTTTGGTTTTTGTTGGCGTGTTTGCGCTAATTGCCCTGCCGCTGGCGGCGATGGGACCCTCTAGCAGCGCCAAGCAGGCTTTGGCCACGCTGGACTCCGCAATCAAGGTCGACCGGCGGGATTTGTTGCCGCAGAAACTGAACGTGCGCAAGAACGAACTCCTCAGCAGCATTCCCTGGCTGAACCAGAAGCTGTTGAAGTTCGAACTGACGCCCTATCTGCGCAGGATGCTTAGCCAAGCCGATCTGGATTGGAGCGCAGGGCGGTTGATGCTGTTGTGCGCGGCCGGCTTCGTCGTTCCGACCTACGCGCTTCTGGAGACGACTAATGGCACGTTACTGGCATTCGTGACGGGTGGAATATTGGGAGTGCTGCCGTTTGCCTTTGTTCTGTTCAAGCGCCAAAGGCGATTCAGCGCATTCGAAAAGCATCTGCCCGAGGCGCTGGACCTGATGGTCAGCGGCCTACGCGCTGGACATAGCTTGCTTGCGGCGATGGCGCTCGTGGCGCGCGAGTGCGCGCCCCCGGTGAACAGCGAATTCAAAATCTGCTTCGAGGAACAGAACTACGGCCTGGAGATGAAAGAGGCTTTGGGAAACCTGATCATTCGGGTTCCGGTACAGGATCTCAAGATTGTGACCACCGCAATCATGATTCAGAAAGAGAGCGGCGGCAACCTGGCCGAGGTGTTGGATAAGACCTCGTATGTGATCCGGGAGCGCTTCCGGCTGAAGCGCCAGATCATGGTGCATACGGCGCAAGGGCGCATGACGGGGTTGATTCTTACGCTCCTGCCTGTGGTGCTGGGCATAGGAATTTATTTCGTCGATCCGGGAATGATCAGCATTCTGTGGCACCGCGACATCGGCATTGATCTGATGTGGGCGGCCGCAGGGCTGATTGCAGTTGGCGGATTTGTGATTTGGAGAATCGTCGACATCGACGTGTGAGGAAGAGTCATGATTTTTGCAATTCTGGCGTTCGTAGCTGTCTTCGTGCTGATCGGGAGCATCGGAGTGCTGATGTTCTATCGCGAGGCGGCACTGGACCGCATCAGCCAGGTGATCAGCCCGCGACGCAAGCAGAAGACGCTAGTCGAGACGTTCCAAAACACAGGCTCGTCGATCGGCAACGTGGTGAAGAAGTTCGAGAACCTGATGCCGAAGAGCGAGAAGGAAGTCTCGGTCATCAAGATTCGGCTGCAACGGGCGGGATTCCGGGGCGAGAACGCGATCAAAATCTTCTACGGCTGCAAGGTGCTTACGCCGTTGTTGCTGGCGACAATCGCCGCAGTGACCGGATTAGCGGACCTGGGACCGTTCTTCGTATACCTGATTGCGCTGGGCGGAGGATTTCTGGCGCCGGACTTCTGGCTGGGCAAGCGCATTGAAAAACGGCAAAAGAAGCTCACTCGAGGCTTGCCTGACGTTCTGGACCTTCTGGTGATCTGCATGGAGGCGGGCCTGAGCCTGGACCAGGCGACGGCGCGCAGTGCGGAAGAACTGAGCTCATCGCAGCCGGAAATTTGCGAGGAGCTGGCAGTGGTGGTGCTGGAACAGCGCGCCGGACGGCCTCGTTCAGAGGCATGGAAGAACATGTCGGAGCGCACCGGGGTGGAGTGTCTGCGCAACCTGGTCTCGATGCTGGTGCAGACGGAACAGTTTGGAACAAGTATTGCCAAGATGCTCCGCGTCCATTCGGATACGCTGCGCGTGCAGCGTGTGCAAATGGTCGAGGAGATGGCGGGGAAAACGTCAGTCAAGCTAGTGTTTCCGCTGGTGCTGTTTATTTTTCCTGCGCTATTTCTGGTTACACTGGGACCAGCCGCGATCATGATGGCTGATTCGTTCAAGTCACTGACCAAATAATTGAGGCGGGAAGGGGAAGTTTCGATGAGCAACGAGATGATTATCAGGGTTGTTGCCGCGGCATTGGCGGTTGTCATTCTGGTGATTTTGATTCAGCGCCGCCGGACGCGGGTGAAGTAAAAGCCGGAAGGCAAGAAGTCGTGGCGTGAAGAAACACCCGATCAAGCCACGGCTGGAGTATGAAGCTTCCGTTGCGGGGTTGGCATGCCGCGCAGGCGGCAGATGCCTCAGTGGGCAGCCTGCGCAAGGGGACAGGTGAAGTGTTCCCTTCGCAGGCGTGACTGCAGGCGAAGAGAAAGGGCAGAGCCGCAGATGGAATTGATGGAACGAGCCGAACCGGTGAAAGGAACGCCGGGAAGTGAGGGAGCCACGGCACTGTCGCCAGGGGCCCAGTTAAAGATGGAACCGCAAACTTATTGTGCCTACAACCAGACGCGCGAATGTTTCTTGGGTTTGAAGGTAACGGCCGGCGAACTTTCTTCGAATCACGTCGCGGAGATGATGCTGGAGAAACCGCTGAAGTCGGGCGAGGGCCTTTGGATGAAGCCATTCCGCGGCATCGCAGCAACGGCAATGCCGGCGCCCCTGGATCTGATTTATCTGGATGGGGATTGCAGGGTGATTGAGATGGCGGAATCGTTTCCGACATTTCAGGTGAGCTCCTCGAGCCCGAGGCCGGAGAGCGTGCTGGCGTTGCCGGCGCACTCGATTTACTCGTCGCAGACGCAGTCGGGCGATCAGCTTGTGCTGTGCGTGGCCGAAGAGATGGAGCGGCAATTGGAGAGGCTGACCAACAAAGCCGACCAACCTGAGCAAGGGCCAGAGATAGCAGGCGCTGCGCTGCTGCGCGAGAAGCCACTGTGGAGCGGAGGTCCGGGATTGCTCGAACTGGAAGACCGCAATGGACACGACAAGCCCGAAGCGCGGAAGACGCACAGTATGGACCTGACGCCTCCGAGCGCCAAAAGCAAGAGCCAGTTGCGGACTTGGTTTGATCGGTGGTGGTCGCCGGATCCACGCAAGGCTCCGCGCGTGAAGGAGCCGGGTCTGGCTGCCTATTACTGGAACGGCGCGGCGCCGGTGGCGCACGGAGTCCGAGACATCAGTTCGTCAGGACTTTATGTGGTTACCGAGGAGCGGTGGTATCCGGGCACTCTGGTTCTGATGACGTTGCAAAAGACCGACCACGGCGAGGAACTGGCGGAGCGGTCAATCGCTGTGCAATCGAGAGCGGTGCGCTGGGGTCCGGACGGCGTAGGGTTGCAGTTCATTCTGGCCGAGGAAAAGGACGCGCGCAGCGGGAAGACCGCGATATTGGACGCGGCCACCAGGGAGGAGTTCGAACTCTTCCTGGCGCGACTGGATTTCGGAGTGTAACAGGCGCACTTGTGCGCCAAGGAAGTTCCTGGGCGGGCGCGGTTGAAATGCGATGACAAAGCCGGCTTAGCCATGAGGTGGAACGATGACGATTAGAAATGGCCTGCGAAAGATCGATAATCTGTTTGGCCAGCGCGGCGAGGAAGGTTCGGCGCTGGTCGAATTTGCGCTGACGCTTCCGATGCTCTTTGGGCTCATATACCTGTCGGCCAGTTTGACGCTGGGTATGTACAACCTGCAACAGCTTGGAAACGCGACCTCTGCCACTGCAATGGCAGTTGGAAGCGACGCCGGTCTGTTTCCGGGCAACGACCCGTGCGCTTATGCGGAAACCACAATGACTTCATCGCTTTCCACTTGGAAAGCTGCGAATTTCACCTACAGTCTAACGATCACGGACGCCAGCGACGCTACGCACGTCTACACGGGAAGCGGGACATCATTCTCGTGCGCCACAGCGCCGTCGATGGGGCCAAACTACCCTGTGACTTTAACGGTAAGCTACACATACTCATGGCTCGGGATTCCTGCGATGCCGTTCTTCAATGCCGGGACCAAAACAGCGGGCGTTCTGGCGTCGAGCCAGTCAGCAATACAGATGTGAACGGAGGAAGACCTCAAATGGACTGGGTTATCTCTCGACAAATACGCAAGCTCATCAAGAGTGAGCAAGGTCAATCCATCGTGATGGTCGCGATCAGCGCGACAGCAATTTTGACGTTGGCGGTGAGTTCGGCAGAGGTCGGTCATGTTTATTACGCCTACCGCCAACTGGTACAGTCCACAAACGAGGCCACGCTGGCGGGTGCGCAGGCCATGTCCGACGCACTCACTAATACCAGCTCGAGCGGGGCCTACACAGCGGAAGTGACAGCGGCAGTGAAGCAATACAGCTCCATGACTGGAGAATTAAACGCCAGCAACATGCTCTCGGGTGACCAGATTTCAACGCAGAGTCTTTTTTGTGCGAGCACAATGACGAAGGCGCCATTCTATGTGGAATGCCAGACTCCCCCGGGGAGCTCCACGGGCTACAACGCGATCACTGTGACGCAGACGGCGAAGGTAAATCTGTGGTTTGGGGGCCTGGTTGGCATGCCGTCGATGAACCTGTCGGCTACCGCGACCGCGGCGATGAAAGGCGGGTCGGATATTCCCTATAATCTGGCTATCATCATGGACACCACGTCATCGATGAATAGCACCATAGCGGGCGATAAGGATTGCACCACGTCGCAGATTTCCTGCGCGGTTGCGGGCCTCGAGGTCATGCTGGAAAACATGGATC
>Ga0326728_10003262_pt1 | contig 51026 bp, 30 predicted proteins | sample MB3enrmetagenome_FD_207602 | JGI IMG/M metagenome (GOLD analysis project Ga0326728, IMG submission 207602) | Lab enriched peat soil microbial communities from McLean, Ithaca, NY, United States - MB31MN | ecosystem: Environmental > Terrestrial > Soil > Wetlands > Peat | place: USA: New York... | reverse complement strand
CTCGATCAGGGGGCCGAGGTCAATGCCAAGCGGGACGACGGCGTGACCGCGCTGATTATGGCCTCCCGGAACGGCCACAGCGATGTGGTGCAGGCGCTGCTCGCCAAGGGGGCCGAGGTCAACGCCAAGGACAGCAATGGCCATACCGCGTTGGATGCGGCGACGGACGGAGGACACGCAGATGTCAGAGTCTTCTTGGTGCAGGCAGCCGCCAAGACGATCGCGGCGGCGGCCGTGGCTGGGCCTGCCGAGGATTTGTTCGCTGCGGCGACTCGTGGCGATGCGGCCGCGGTGCAGGGGCTGCTCGCCAAGGGGGCCGATGTCAATGCGAAGGACACCTATGGCGTAACCGCGCTTATTATGGCCTCCTTCAACGGTCACCTCGACGTGGTGCAGGCGCTGCTCGCCAAGGGGGCCGAGGTCAATGCCAAGCGGGACGACGGCGGGACCGCGCTGATGGGGGCCTCCTATGCAGGCCACCTCGATGTGGTGCAGGCGCTGCTCGCGAAAGGGGCCGAGGTCAATGCCAAGCGGGACGACGGCGTGACCGCGCTGATGTTCGCCTCCTTGAACGGCCACCTCGATGTGGTGCAGGCGCTGCTCGCCAAGGGGGCTGACGTCGATGCCAAGGCGAACGGTGGCACGACCGCGCTGATTATGGCCTCCGAGAACGGCCACCTCGATGTGGTGCAGGCGCTGTTTCGGGCAGGCGGCGAAAGTGCATGGTGGAACCCGTGGGGCAGGGCGATCGACGTCAATGCTAAGGACCGCAACGGCGGGACCGCGCTGATGGGGGCCTCCCAGAACGGCCACCTCGATGTGGTGCAGGCGCTGCTCGCCAAGGGGGCCGACGTTAATGCGAAAGAGAGCGATGGCGCGACCGCGCTGACGGCGGCTAAGGACCCCGATGTCAGAGCCTTATTGGTGCAGGCAGGCGCCAAACCATGACGCCATCAACTCATCTTCCGCGTCCGGCCGCAAAGTCGCATGAGCCCCATTATGGCGAGTCGGGCCTGAGCGTCAGGACTTCGCCAACGTCGTGAAATCCGACCATTCCACGGGCGCGCGCAGACCCGCCGCGCTTCACCGCCCGCCACTTGATTGCTGTCGCAACAGGCCAGGGGTCCATCCATGAACGAGCTTTGGCGCTCTGGTGCGCGCTCGGAGCGGATCGACGCTCGTCCGGTCTCGTGATCCGTCGCGGAGAACCGCGGCTCGCTTTCGACCTCCTGCGCGAAGCCGGCTGGCCGCATTCCATCGTCGAGATCGCGCGCGAGGGGTTCCGGCGCACGGGCGAAATGGTTTGTCCCCTGGTCGCGCCTTTAGAGCGCTACCCGCCTAAGATGGCGCATATCCAGCCTCGACGAAATAGTTGGCGCAGACTTGGGGCGTGATTTCGTCGAGGCATTGGCCGATGCGGTCCCAGAGGGCCGGCACGGTTCGCTCGGCGGCCTTTCTCAAGTGCGCTTTCAGTTGGGAAAAGGCCATTTCGATCGGGTTCAAGTCGGGCGAGTAGGCTGGAAGCAAGCGCAGTTCGGCCCCGGCCTCGGCGATCATCTTGCGCACGCCGTCGACCTTGTGGGCGGGCAGGTTGTCCATCACCACGATGTCGTCCGGCGCCAGAGCCGGGACGAGCATTTTCTCGACGTAGACCCGGAAGGCCTCGCCGTTCATCGGTCCGTCCAGGATAAAGGGCGCGACCAGTCCGTTGCGGCGCAGGCCGGCGGTGAAGGTGGTGGTCTTCCAGTGTCCGAAGGGCGCCTTGGCGAGCAATCGCTCGCCGCACCGGCATCGCCCGCGCAGGCGGACCATTTTGGTGTTCGCGCCCGTCTCGTCGATGAACACCAGCTTGTCGGGGTTGAGGTTCGCCTGGTTCGCCTTCCAGGCTTCACGCGCTTGAGCCACGTCGGATCGATCCTGCTCGGCGGCGCGCAGAGTTTTATGGAATGGCCCGCCCCTCCTTCCGGCGATGTAGGCTCGCCAGGGGGCAGAAGGAGGAAGGGGTCATGAAAGTTTCCGTTCTCGGCGTCGATCTGGGCAAGAATGTTTGCAGCGTCGTGGGCCTCGACGCCTTAGGCGCAGTCGTTTTACGGCGGCGAGCAAAGCGCGAATCGCTGATCGCATTGGCGGCGAAGCTTCCGCCTTGCGTGGTTGCGATGGAAGCATGCTGCGGCGCCCATCACCTCGGTCGCGTCTTCGCCGGTCATGGGCACGATGTCCGGCTGATGTCGCCCGAATACGTCCGACCCTACATCAAGGCGCAAAAGAACGATGACCGCGACGCCGAAGGGATCGCCGAAGCGGCGACGCGCCCGACGATGCGGTTTGTCGAGTTGAAGAGCCAGGAGCAACTCGACATGCAGACGCTTCATAGATCGAGAGACCGCTTGGTCGGCGAGCGAACGGCCCTGATCAACCAGTTGCGCGCCATCCTGCTGGAACGCGGGATCATCGCGCCCCAGGGCAAGCGAAAGCTGGAGCAATTCCTCGTTGGCCTCATGGACGAACAGGGCGGAGCGGGACTGAGCCCGAGGATGATCATGCTGGTCGTCGACACGCGGGCGCAATGGGCGGAACTCGATCGACGAATCGCCGCCTTTGACGCGGAGTTCATTCGCTGGACCAAAGAGAATGAAGACGCCCGTCGATTGGCGACCATCCCGGGCGGCGGTCCGACGATCCCCTCGGCGTTGATCGCGGCGATCGGCAAGGGCGAGACTTTCGAGCACGGTCGCGACATGGCGGCGTGGTTGGGTCTGGTCCCACGTCAGTTCACCACCGGCGGCAAACCGAAGCTTCTGGGCATCAGCAAGCGCGGCAACCGATATCTTCGCAAGCTGCTGATCCACGGCGCGCGAGCGGCGTTGCCCCATGTCGCCGAGCGAGACACGCCGCTCGGCCGGTGGGCCAAGGCGCTGCTGGAGCGCGCCCATCCCAATGTCGCCATCGTGGCGTTCGCCAACAAGCTCGCCAGGATCGCCTGGGCGGTGCTGCGGCGCGGCGAAAGGTTCGTCGTCAAGGGACTGCCCTTGGCGGCGTAGTCGTTGGTCGATCAGAGCCGAAGCGCGCTGACCGGTCGATGAGGTTTGCGAGGGGTGATAACGAGATGGCCTGACAGTCGATCGGCGCTCCGGAAGCCTGGTTCAAAAAACGGCGCTCGACGCCGTGAGTTTTATGAGGACCGGAGCGCGCGTATCTCCATCTTGGCTGGGAGGAGTCCTCCGAAGCCGGATACGTTGCAGCAGACTGATCATCGGCGCTCTTGAAAAATCCCTTGCAGACGGGGCGGGCCATACGTTTTTGAAGCTGAGCCCGTGTCATTGAACAAAGCGATCGAGCGAGCTGGCGGAGGTCTTCTGGCCCAGCTCCGCCCGGACGCGTTGGGTCAGCTCCGCCAGACTCAGATCGGGCTCCGCGGCGATCAGCGCCAACAGCCAAGGCGCGTGCGCCTCCAGCGGCGAGCGGCTCTCGCCCGCCCGCGGCGCAGGAGCGGCGCTGCCCGTCTCGTCCAACCGTTTCTTCCAGCGGATCGCCGAGGACGCCCCCACCTTGAAGCGACGAGCCGCGCCGCGCCGCGAGTTCCCCTCCGCGACTTCCTCTAAAACACGCCGGCGAAACTCTTCCGAATAGGGCCGACCGACCATGCGAGCCTCCCGAATCAGAGGCCCAATCGATTCACACTTCGCGCCCGCAGGGAATCCCCGCCGAGATCACAATCGATTCATCGCCGCCGGGCAGTGCTCTAAGCAGGTTTGACTTGGCTTTCCAACGGTCGCCGTTTCTGATTCCGTCCTACGAGATGATTCGGAGGGTGGATCATGGTCGGCAAGTCACCGGTTATGGCGACGGAAGAGCAGATAAGTGTGTTAGAGTCGAAAGCATCGGGATCGGACCGCGCCGAGGCGGACAGGGCCAGAGCCATCCTTTTGACGCTTCGGGGTTGGACCAGCCGTCGGATCGCCGAGGCGTTCGGGGTTCGAGAAGACACCGTCCGATTTTGGCGCAGCGAGTTCATGAATGACGGCGTCGGGGCTTTGGAAACCCGGCCTTTGCCAGGGCCAGCGCCCTTGAAGACGCAAGCGGCGTTGCGCGTCGCGGCGCCGCTTCTGTCGGCGCCGGTGACGAACCGCGTCAACTGGACGTTGGCGCGTCTGGCCGATGAGATCGCCGCCCGGGAGGGCGTGACGATCTCGAAATCGCAGCTCTCCAAGGCGCTGCGGAAAAAGGGGGCTTCCGCTATCGCCGACCCCGCCACACGCTGAAGGGCCGCCAGGACGCCGAGGCCGTCGACCGCGGCGGCCTGCGTCTGAAGCTTTTCAAGGCGCAAGCCGAGGCCGGCGACATCGTGCTGTTGTTCGCCGACGAGAGCGAAGCCCTGACGCACCCTTATCTTGCGCGCGCCTGGGCCAAGCGCGGCGCCGACTTGCGGGTTCCGGCGCCGGGGCAAGCCCAGAAGATCGCGATGATGGGTTCGCTCGATTACGCCCGGCGCAAGCTCATCGTCACGACGTCTCCGACCAAGCGGAGCGCGGACTTCATCGCGCATTTGCAGGCGCTCGATCGCCTCTACGGCCCCAAACCCGGCACGCCCGACATGCCGGTTGTCTTCGTCCTCGACAACGGTCCGATCCACGTCAGCAAGGCCAGCCGGGCGGCGCTGGCCGAACGCGCCCATTGGCTCACCGTCGAATGGCTGCCCAAATACGCCCCGGAGTTGAACGATATCGAGATCGTCTGGGGCGACCTGAAATTGCGTTACCTCGCCCATCGAACTTTCACCGATCTCGACAGCCTGGATGACGCCATCCACTACGCCGTCGCTGAGTTGAATTCAGCCCGAAGCCGTGTTCCGTTGGCCACGCTGAGAATCTCTGCTTAGAACCCGTGCGCCCATTGGCGCAAGCCGAGGGACATGATGCGCCAGGGCTGATTGAGGAGTTTGTTCCAGGATTCGCAGCAATGGTCGAGGAGATCGTCGTAGCATTGGAAAATCCTGTTTGACAGCCAGTTGTCGCGCATGAATTCCCAGACATTCTCGGTCGGATTGAGTTCCGGGCATTTGGCCGGCAAGGCGATGAGCGTCATATTGGGCGGGATTTCGAGCTTCGGCGAGGTGTGCCAGCCCGCCTGATCGAGAAGCAGGACGGCGTGGCGGCCCGGTGCCACGTCCTTGGCGATTTCGGCCAAATGCAGGTTCATCGCCTTGCTGTTGCAAAGCGGCAGGACGAGCCCGACGCCTTTGCCTTCCCGAGGACAAATCGCGCCGAATATGTAGGTGGAGGCGGTGCGCTGATCGCTCGGCGCCGAGGGGCGCGAGCCGCGCTTGGCCCAGCGCCGCGTGATCTTGTTCTTCTGGCCGACGCGCGCCTCGTCGGCGAACCAGATTTCTATGTCGTCCTTGGCGACGTTCCGCTCGCGTGCGACTTCCTCCAGGCGGGCGGGGAAGTTTTTTTAAAATCCTCGATCGCGCCAGCGGCGTGGGCGTGATGACGCGGCCGAGCGGAAAGCTTGCGATAGCCGAGCGCCCGCAGTTCGCGGCTCATCGTTTGCGGCGAGATCGTCACGCGAAACTCTTCGAACGTCCATTGGCAGAGGTCGATGAGCCGCCAGCGCACGACGCCGTTGGCGGCAGGGATCGGGCCGTCCTCGATCATCCTGATCAGCGCCGCGCGGTGCGCGTCGGTCAGTCGTGGCGTCTGGCCCGGCGCCTTGCGGTCGATCAGGCCGTCCGGCCCCTGGGCGTTGAACCTCATCACCCAATCGCGAACGATCTGCCGCGTCACCCCGCCGATCTTGGCGGCCTCGATCCGCTTGGCCCCGTCATCGATCGCCGCCAGGGCCAGAAGCCGGCGCGCTTGGCCGCCATCGCGCGACTTCCTCGCCGCCGCCCGTAGCCCATCAGCGTCAAAATCCTTCCGAAGCGCAACCGGCATGGCGAACCTCCTCCGTCCGCCACCTTGAATCAAATCCAGACCGATTCGGGAATCCCGCCCGCCGAGTCGCGGTCAGCGGGAGTTGGTATTACTTGTCAAACAGCGCGACGGGCCCATGGGCCGTAGACAGGGAAAGCAATGGCTTGGGGAGCCCCATGATGGACCGAACCCCACCAGAATCCGCTATTCTTGGACAACGTGACAATGCCCTTTAGCCCGCTCTCGTCGTTTTGTTATATGTCGCTCCGCCTTTGGGTCGATACGTTACCCTGCGAAAACGAGACACTTATCGTGCTTTCGTACTGCGCGCCGTCGTTGAAATTATGCACTGGCCCAACTGCTACAGAGTCACCGTTGCCGATGTCGATGAAATACGCGCCCGCGCACAGACCGGAAAACGACACTACGCCGTTCTTGCCGTGAAACTTCCTGTTACTTACGACCTTGGAATGGCCGACCGCGCCTGAGCGAAGCTCAACGAGGACATCTTCGCCCTGTTGGGCAATCTCCGGCGACAGCTCGACCCGAAGATTGATTGTGTAGACTGTTGAGCACGCGAACGAACTGGTGGAACACGTCAGAGAAACGAGCGACGCGTTGGCGAATACCAGAAGCGCTCCGCACATTCGCCTGCTACAAGCCGATGGTTTCATAGGTTCATCCTCCGAAAGTTGATAATTTTGGCACCACTCGACATTCCCAGCTCTGCGACCTCTTGAGAGGCAAGAATGGATAACGAGTCCCGAACCTCCGAAATCATAGCCGATTCAGCCTTTTCACACAGCCTGCACCCAAACCCGCCGTCCACGTGTCTTCGTAAAGCGCAACGCGGGCGCTCGTGCCGGTTACCAACGGCCTCATCGCATCGCCTTCCCCGTTCGCGCTCGCCATCCGCCCGTAAGCCTCAGGCAAGCACGCCCGCGTATTCAAATTTAGCCTCTGGCCCCCATTTCGATGCAGGAGCAACACTGTGTTCATGTCCCTCAAGAATTTTGTCGCGAATAACTCCCGCGCCACTGTCATTGAATACGCGCTGGTCGCCTCTTTTATATCAGTCGCCATCGTCTCGGCATTGACTGGATACGGGAGCTAGCCGACGGCCGCCCTCAATGAAATGTCGGGCGTCTTCAAGTGAATTTGTCATTTTGTTGGGGTCCCGACCCGTGCCGATTGGAACCCGTTCAAGACAGATATCGATCAAGACAGATATTATGATAAAATATCAAAGGGGTGACGGGACCGTTGGGGGGACGCGCCTTTGGTGCCGTGCGACCATAAAGCCTGTCTCGTGCAGCAAGTCGGCCTAGCTCCTAGCGTCGACCTCAGCCTTCTCAGAAACGCCGATGGGGTGGCAGGCGCCGTGGTCGATGATCGGCGCGAGCGTGTTTTGGGCGAAAGCCAGCGGTGCACGGCAAAGACAACTGGTGAAGCCGATCGGCCATTTGCGCATCGCCGCCGCCCTTGCACGACAGCGCGTTAGCTGTGCGCCGCCTCCGTTGAAGCTTCGGCCGCGCGGACCTCTGCGCGCGCGCAAAAACTCGACCCTTTCGCGCGGTGCGCCGACGGCAAGCGGGCGGCGTTCCGATTTCCCGCTTCCACTCGGCTGAACGACAACGAAGACTCGCGGCGGGGGGCTTGCGGAAAACGCTTGGCAGCTATGTGGTTGGTGCAGTATGAAATATGACTACTAAGCGGAGCGCGGGCAAGGCAGACGAAGGGTCATTTGCGCTTGCGCAAGTGTTTGCGGGACTGCGCGGGCGACATAATAGTCCTCAGAAGGAAGATAATTGGAGATGTGACTTCTAATACGAATAAGATGGAGGAGGTGATGACGCAAGTCGAAGGTTTTGCGAGTCTATCGGGGAGCGAATTCGCTCTCGATTTGGCGCAATTGCGCTCGACTTATTTTGACTCTCTTTCCGGCGCGCCCGCTGGCGTTGTTTCAAGGAAGACCTGGGCGGAGATCATCAGATTCGGGCGCAAGCGCCTGAAGCAGGACGAGCAAGACCTTCACCAAAGCGTATACGCGGCTGTCCTCGAGAAGTTTCCCAAAATCGTTACGGAATTTGCCAAATCGGGGCGGGAGGGGACAAAGAGTAATTTTGAAGCCTGGCTGACGGTCTGCATACGAAACCTCGTCATCGACTCCTTGCGACGGCTTCCCGCGCCGAACGCCTCAATTGACGACCCCGATGTCGCGGAGATTCCCGAACCGCCGCGCGCCGATCCCGAGTCGCAGTTGCGAATGCATCTGCTATTCGAACGAGCCTGCGAGGCGTTGCCGGCCATTCAGCGAGAGATCGTCGAAAAGCGACTCGGCGATCGACAGAAGCCTGCGGCCTTGGCCGCCCAATATGGCCTCCCGGTTGCGCAAGTCTATAAGCTAATTTACGAGTCGAAGCTGCGTTTGCGCAACGAAATCATCAGGCTTATTGTCGAAGAAAGATTTGATCAGCGGCGCGAATTGAAGGTTCGTTACGCGCCGTTCGTGCGCCAAAGGTGTTCGCTCAACCGCCCTTGCCACTTCTATAGCGAACCCTGTCCCTTCGCTTCGTGCGAACGTGTCGTCGCCGACGCGCAGGGCGGGCTTTCCTTGAAAGAAGCGCGCGCGATGGATCGCGAGGGGGCGGACTGGGTCCGCGAACTGCTCGAGGATCGCGGCCTGCCGGCGGGTCTTCTGCGTTGCTTTTGGGCGGCCACCGATGGGCGGGGCAAAAACTCGGCCCCCAACGTATAGGAAAAACGCGGATGCCGCGAGAAACGGCTTCCGCAAACCCAAGGGACGATCGGCATGATCCAGCGTGACGACACGGATGAGAACGGCACAGAGCTCGCGGCGATCCTGGCGGAATCCGACGCTCTTAGCGAAGAGCTGCCAGAGTTGGACCCCGACCTGGTTGCGAGGCTGAGCGAGGACGTCGAAGCGCTGGCTGCGTTCGAGGACGCTCGCAGCTGGGACGTCTGGCTGGCGGGATGGTTTCTCGCTCATAAGAAATTACGGGAGACTCTGGTCCTGACCTTCGTCCAACGGGCCGGTTTCGCGCTCGCCGCCAACCGGCCCACGTCGTGGAGCGGCGACTACCTTGGCTCGGCGGAGCAATCCGGCGAGCGGGCGCCGGGTTCCTCGGCCTCGACGCTGGAATTTAAGAATTTCGCCCTCGATATCGGCATCAACGAGGGCCGCCTCGCCTTGACCTTTTACAGCACGGCGTTTGACGTCGGCGGCGTCGCGTTCAGCGTTCGATCGTCCGGTGGTCGGATTTTCTCGCACGGAAAGACCGATGTGCTCGGGCGGCTCGCGCTCACCGTTCCCGCCGACGGGTTCGACCTCGTGGTTGAGCGCCCATCCCACTGACCATGGTCGGTGCAAGCCATGCTCGAGACCGAGAAACCGAGCTCCATTTCCGCGTTTTGCGCGCGGGTCAGCCGTCTCGATCAGAGCCTACAGGACGTCGAGTTCCTGCGGCTCAGAGAGTGGCTGCGGCGACGGGCCGAAGAGTTCCCCGACCTTGTTCGAGAGACGCTGCAAACTCAGCTCCAGCCGGCGCTGAAGGACTCAAGAGCCGGCCTCAGGATCAGTTTCGAATTGTTGCGGGCGGGCCTCGAGCGCGACGGCGAAAGCCGATTCTCGGCGGCGCTCGAAACGGCGCTGTCGGAGGGGCTCGAGGGCCTCGTCGCCGTGGGCTGCGAAGAGTGGGCCGACTGGTTGGCGCTCCACGGCGAATGGCGGCGAGCCGACGCGCTCTATGCAAATGCGCAAACGCGGCACCGCGCTCTCGATCGCGCGGCGAAAGCTGTGGACTTATATCCGGCGCGCGCGCGCGCCCTGACGCATTGCGTCGACGCCGATCAACTCGAGGCCATTGTCGGCGAATGGCGCTCCGAGCGCCTTCCGCACGAGGTCTTGCTCGCCCTCATTCTTACGCTCGCTCACAACGCGATCAACGCCGACCGATTGGCGAGCGCGGATCGCCACATCGCCGCCGCCGAGGCGCGCGCGCGAGCGGCTCACGATGGCCGAGGGGCCTGCTTGACGCGGACGGCGAGAGCGAGCTGGTACTGGCGCCACGGCGCCTTTGCGCGCGCTCGCCAAGAATTTGCCGCCGCTGAAGCCGGCTTCCTCGAGCTTGGCGCGGCGTGGGAAGCTGGGCTCGTCGCCGCGAACCTGTTCAGCCTTGGCCTGATGGTCCAGGACCCTGCGTTCAACGCGGCAGAACGGGTTCGCTTCGAGTCGCTACGCCAGCGATTGCGCCGCAAGGATCTGTCGGCGTGGTGGCAGCTTTCGCTCGATCTCGCCGTCGCGGCGGAACGCGAGGGCGACATCGTTGAGGCGGTGCGGATCTATTCGCAATTGGAGGTCGAGCCCCCGTCACGCCCCAACGAGGCGAAACTGGCCGGTCTGAACTTCGCCAGGTTGAGGGTGCGGCAAGGCTTCTTCGAGGGCCTTGCGGAAGATCTCGACGAGGCGAGGAACGATCCCGAAGTGTGCGCTCGGCCGTACTTGCGGTCGGTAGCGTTCGAAACCAGCGGAATGTACGCCGAGCGGCTGGGCCGTTTGCGAGAAGCCGCAGCGTTCCTCGACGAGGCGATCCGATCCCTGGAGGCCTGGCGGCGCGCGGCGTCGACCGAATTTTTCCGCGTGAGCCTCAGGGCCGCGCGGCAATCGCTGTTCGAGCGCCGGGAGGCCGTCGCGCTGACCGCGCGCGACTTCGAAAGCGCTTGGCGCACCGCGGACTCCGCGCGCGCCGCCGTTTTCACCGATTTGCTCACGAGCGCATTGCCGCCGCTCGACAGGGCCGGCTTGCGAGGCATCCTGCGCCAGCGAGCCTCCTTGGGTCGAGCTTTGCGAGCTTCGGCGGCGGATAAAGTCGCGGTCTCGCGCGCCGAAGTCCTGCTCGACCGAGCCGTTTCCGAGGCGCCGCGAGCCCAAACACGAGAGGTGCCGTCGACGTCGTCGTCCAAGAGGCGACCGCCTTCAAACAACTGCCTGGTCTATTCCGTGACATCGCAAGGGCTCGGCGCCTACGCGACACGCGACGGCCGGGTCGAGCATCGGCAGCTCTTGGATGCGGAAAGCGCAGCCTCGTTGTTTGGCGTGGTCGCTCAGTGGTGGCGCTCGAGGCCCGCCGATTCCAAGGGCGACGAAGACGAGTGGCGCGCGACGACGGGGCGCTGGGCGGCGACCCTGATTGAACCTCTCGCGGACTCGCTGGCGGGCGCCGGCGAACTCGCGATCATTCCGTGCGACGCTCTGGCCCTCATTCCCTGGCCTGGCTTATGGGTCGCTTCGCGTGCGAAATATCTGGATGAAATGTTTCCAAGCGGCGTTCATTTGCTGCCGAGTTCATCGATGGGCGCGATGCTTGGCGCGAGCGCCGCGGTCGCGGCGCCGGGCGAAATTGCTTGCGTCAGCGCCAGCATGGATTTGATTTACGCCGACATCGAGGCCGACCTCATTGAGGAAGCGGTAGGCACCGGCATACGCCGCTTCGGCCCTCGAGAGGCTCGCCCTTGGCGTCTTCGCCGCCTGGCGCCCCGCGCGCGTTGGCTACACCTGATCGGGCACGGCGAGTTCAGAGCCGACCTTCCGATGGGCAGCGCGGTTCTGCTGCAGGGCGGGGATCGCTGGACAGGATGGGATCTTGCGACCTGCCGCATGCCGGGAACAACGGTCGTTCTGTCGGCGTGCACGTTGGGAGGCGTGCAAGATTTGCCGGGCGGCGAGTGGTTCGGTCTTCTCAGAGGGTTCTTCTTGGCGGGAGCGCGCAGCGTCGTCGCGCCGATCTGGCCGGTCCACGATCTGCTGACAATGATTCAGATGGCGGTTTTCTACCAAGGGGTCGTGGTCGCCGGCGTGCCTTTGGCGGCGGCGCTTCGCACCGCTCGGCAGACCGCGCGCGCGTGGGGAATGGCGGCGCGGCGCGGCCCGGGCGCGCTGCCCCTCGAGGCCGAGGCATTGTTGGAGCGGGCTTTCGCGCATTGGCGGAAAGCCACTATCCCCGGGCGTCGAGCGAATGCGCGCCAATTGGCTTCCCAGCGCGCGGAGATGAGCGAAGATCTGCAAGAGCTCGCGCATCCCCGCCACTGGTCGGCGTTTCAGGTCTACGGCGATCCAGCGGGAACCGCGCTCGGCGGTTGAAGGGGATTCCACATGCTCAGTCTCGTCCGAAACTATTGCGCTCTCTTGGCGATGATCGCGCTTGGCGCGGCATCGTTGTCGTTCGCGCAAGAGACGACGCCGATCATCGTGACACCCGAACGTTCGTCGTCGATAGAGCCCGTCATGTTGGTGCAATCGAAAACTGCGGGCCAGGGCGTTCTGCACGGACTTCCGCTCGCGCCCGGGGCGGCCACGGTCTCGGTGCCGCCGCTCGGCACGCTCTTTCTGCCCATCGGCAGCGGGGGCGGCGGCGGGCAGGCCGTCGGGGTCATCTCGGCGGCCGAGGGCTTTGTGAAAGGCGCCAGCGGCGGCGCGGCTCCCCTCAAGTTTGCGTCCGCGTTGCCGATCGAACTTGCGGCGTTCGACGACAACAAGGCGGACGCGAACGCCGCGAAAGGATCGAAGAACGACGTAGTTGTCTCGTTCGTTTGCATCCAGTGGAAAAAGCCCGATCCGAAAGAGGGTGCAAAGTGGCGCATGGCGACGGAGCAAGACATCGAGCGACTCGGCCTCGAGCCCCTGCGCGCCCAGATTCGACGCCTGGCGGACGGCGTAGCCAGAGTGGACCAGAAGATCAGCGCATTGGCGCAGCATGTGACGGCGCGGCGCGACCCTGCCAATAAGGACAAGTGGCGACTGGATTACAACGGGGATTCGCTGACGGAGGAGAGCGCAAATCTATACTTGAGCGCCGACTGGACCGTCTCGGACGACGGCAAAACCGTCACGGGGCGGCTCAATCGATCGGTCGTGGTTCAGGCCGCCGCATGGGCGCTAAGCGACGGAATGTCGCGTTCGCAGTTCGCGGCTTGGCTTACCGACCCGCGCTTTGCGAGTTTACAATCGCGGGAACGCCCATTGCGCTGGGCGATCGAAAATCTCTTGGCAGAGTCAGGACTTGGCGCCGAGCGGTTCATTCACGAGGGGGCGTCGGCGACAGTTCCTGAGGAGAAAAATGCGAAGTGAACGTATTTCAGAGCAGCAACTCGATCTTTGTCGTTATGACGAGATCTAGTCGCGCGTTCGTTGGCCGGAGACTTGGGGATGTTCGGCTTTCTTTGGCCCTTTGGGAGGAAACGGCGGTCTGATCAGCCGCCGCATCCGCCGATTCCCACCGATGCGGCGGCCCTGGCGGAGAGCGCGCCGTTGAGCGCTGGTCCAGCGCCCGGCGACGCCGCCGAATCCTCCGATTTTCTGCGACTGAAAGCGAAGTTGGAGAGCGAAATCGCTAGGCTGCCCCCGCAGCCGGCCCACCGCCTGGAGACGCTTTGGGCCGCTTGCATCGCGCTGGGCCGCATCGGGCAAATCGAGGCGGCTCTGAAACTGTGGAGCGCGCTCAGGCGGGCGAGCTCCCGTCATGTCCCTACGCCTCTCGAACTCGGAGACGCCGTCGCTTCCTGGCTCGTGGGCCATGGCGCCGATGCCGCTCAGTCGCAAGTTGCGCTTGCGACTTTGGTTGTCGCCGAGTCGCTTTCGGCCCTCGAGCCGGATGCGGAAGGACAGGAACGCCTGCTGGGGCGTTTCCTGCCTTCGCCCGGCGCTCCCCCGCGCGAAATCATCGCGCGCGCGCGCGCGCTCGACTCCTTGCTCGCCTTGGAATCGTTGTTGCCGCAGCGCGCTGCGGAATTGCTCATGGCGCGGCGCGCCGAGCTGAGGAGCGGCCGATGACCGACGCGGTGACCTCGCAGCTCAGCGACCATGTTCGCGTGGCGACGGCCGCGCTCGGCGACGTGGCGCGCGTTGCGGTGTTGGAGCCGCAGATTTCTCTCGAGCGCATCCCGCTGATGGAGCAACTTATCGGTCTCGACCAATTCATCGACGCATGGCGCATGGCGTTCGCCAACGCCCAAGAACGGCTCGATCCCCTTACCACGGCCTATCGGGAGTTCGCAGGCGAGTTGCGATACTGTCGCGGAATAGACGCGACGTTGAGGAGCTACGCGATCGCCGAAGTGGCGCGCCGTCGTCAATTGCCGTTCCCTGATGTCGACCGGCCGCAAATCACCCCCGCCCTCGGGTCGTTCCTCATCGCCGCGCACAATCTGCTCTGGCTGGCTCGCCATTGGCGGTCAGTCGCCGCAGAGCGAAGCGAGGAGGAATTGCCGAACGTCGTTTCGCAATTTGTTATGACGCCGCTGAGAGCCGTCGCCGGCGCCGAGGCCCTCGGCGTCGGCGACCTATTGACGATCACCGAACTCGCTCGCTGGGTCGCCGAAGTCTTGTCGGAGAACCGGGGTCGCTCCGCGATTATCCCTTTTGCGTTGTCGAGCGCCGACCATACTCTAGCGGCAAACGCGCTGACCGGCGCAAGCGGGGACAAGTCCATGGATTGGCAGAGCCGCGCCGACGCGTGGCTAAGAGCGGCGGTTGAGGCGTTTCGCCCGGAGTTCGAAGCGAACGGCTTCCACTTGCCGGAGATCCGCGCGCGCGCGGAGAAGCCGCCTCGCCATTCCCGTCTGTCGTTGCGCCGCGCGCTAGGCGCCACGCGTGGGAGCTTGAGCGACCCCAGCGCCGTCGAGGTGCTCGTAGATCCCAATCTGAACAGCGCGATCGACGTTCTGCAGGTCCTCAAGCACGAGCTCGTACATGCGACGCTGGTTGCGTCTCATCCTCATCACCAACACGGCCCCGAGTTCATGCGAACTGCCGCGGCGGTCGGCATGCTGCCGAAGCCGGCGACGCCGTGGACAGGGCCGGGACGCGCGGATGCAGCGGCGATTGCGGAACGCCTGGGTCCCTTCCCTGCGCCGCCGCGCCCCGACGCAGCGCAGTCGGATCTCGAGACTTGGCGCGCCCAGATGGGGAGACGGATCCGTCGTTTGATCAAGCGCGAGGCGCGACGCGGAGCGGCGGATCGGCGCGAGCTGAGCTGGAGGCCGCTGCCGGACCCTATTACGTCCGCGCTGTTCGCGCTTCGCACCCTCAGTCCGATTGCAAGGCTCGAAGGCGCTCTCAACGGGACGCCAACGTTCGAGGAATGGGATAGCCGTTGGCCCGGCTTGCATGCGCTCGTTTCTTCGTCGCAGGCGGCCGGCACCCGACAGGAGCTCGCTTCCCGCCTCGGCCTGCGTCTGGGCGGCCCCAATCTCGCCGATGATCGACTCGCGGCGATTCTCGACGTCCTCACGAATTTCGATCGCCGGCCTGACTTGTTGAATCGCGAACATTGGTACGAGTTCGTGGCGACCCTCTTGGAGGCCGCGCTCGCGACGATCGCCGCGGGAACCCACGATTCTTACGCCGTGACTCCGCTGCTTTGGCGACGTTGGGCGCAAGAGCCCGGCGGGCGTCGTAGCCTCGCCTTCTGGACTGGCCGCCTCTCACGCTTGGCCGAGGACATGGCGGCAGACAGGGAAGCTCACGAGCACCCGGCGCTCGTCTGGCGCTGGTTGCGCATCGCCCGCGCCACGCTCATCCCGTGGCTTGACCCGGGCGGATATTCGACATTGTGCCTCGGCCACTGGTTGGAGGGTCTGCTGGAAAGCCATTCGGCGGCGCCGGCGTTCAAGATCGGCTCACGAGTCGCGCGCGTCTCGCTGGTGGACATCGTCGCAATATGGTCGCGATCGCTCCAGGCAGAGCGCGATATCAGGCTCGATCAGCCGACGGCCGACGCTGCCTACGAAGCCCGCGAAAAAAGCAAACAACGTCTGGGCGCTCTGCCGCTCGTGAAACAGTTGATCGCCAAGGCAGAAGCGACCACCGGTCCGCACAAGGTCGTCGAGCGCGTCGACGTCGCCAGCGCGAAACTCGCCGACCTGGTTCGCTACTCGGTGCCCAGTCAGACCGACCCGCGACCGCCGGCGCCCGAGGCCGCGCCATTCATGCAGTCCGTAAGTTATGAGCTAAGATATGAGCTCAAGAGGTGAGGCAATCAATGGACCTTGAAGCCCTCAAAAACGTTGTTCGCACCGGAAACCTCGCGTCCCTCGATACGCCGGAGGCGACCGAATTGATCGAAAGCTTGACCTTGGAGCAGGCAAATGAGCTCAACAACGATAAGTCGGTGTTTTCCGGCGCGGCGTCTCCGATTCAACGGCTTCTCGGCGAGCTCAAGGCGGACTACGTCGACCGCGACGAGTTGATCACGATTGCGCTGGCGAGCTTTCTCGTGCAAGTGCCGATGCTTGCGCTCGGGCCGCCGGGCACTGCGAAATCCGCAGTGTTTCGCGGCCTGGCGGAGCGCATCGGATTGCGGCCTGAAGAGAAATCCCTGGCGGAAGTGAACAAACATATCCTCGATTTGCTCAAGACCGAAAAGCCGTCGAGCCTGCTCAAGACCGAAAAAGCGGCTGCGGAGCCGCAGTCCGTTCCCCAGCGCCGATATTTCGAGTACCTGGTCACGCGCTTCACGACCGCGGACGAGATCCTCGGGCCGCCGCACCTGGAGCTGATGATCAGCCACGCCCTATTCTTTCGCCAGACCGCCGGTCTTTTGCCGGAAGCGGATGTGGTCTTTCTCGACGAGGTCTTCAAGGCCAACAGCGCGATTCTCAACGCGTTGCTCAGCATCATGAACGAGCGGCTGTTTTATAACGCCGGCCGCAGCGCCAAAATTCCGGTCAGCATGGTGTTCGGCGCCAGCAACGAACCGCCGCCGGATCAAGAGCTGTCGGCGCTGTACGACCGGTTTCCGATCCGGGTCATGTGCGATTACGTCGATGACCCTAAGTTGGCGGGGCTCTTGAATGCGGCGGCGCAAGGCGAAAAAGAAAAGGTCTTTTCGAACACGAAACGCGACGAGCAGCAGAAGAAGAAGGTGCCGATCGCGAGCGTAAATCATTTCCGTCTGATGCACCGCCTGCTATTCGCTCACCAGGACGCTCGGCCGGCGGCGGAATCGAAACGATTCAAAGACGCCTTCATCGACACGTTCCGGGTTTTTCGCCGCGATTTCCGGATCTCCGACCGGTCGCTGCATCGTTTCTATCGTCTCGCCCACGGTTTGGCGATTGTTCGCGGCAAGGACTATCCCGACACTCAGGAGTTCTCGGTGTTCAAATACTGCTTCCAAGACATGGACGCCGCGCCGGCTTTGGCGGATGCAGTCGATTACCGCATCGCGCCGCGCTAGCGAAGCTCTGTTTGCGCAAGCGCCCCGCGCTTGACGACACCGTCGGACAGCCGCGATCTCGACAGGGAAACCACGCGGTCAACCGGCTGAGACGATAGGACAAATTAGACCGAGGAGACGCACAACTAAAATCCCGTCGCGAACCGATGACGAGCCAAGCGCATGCCGACATCACCAACCAACAGCTCCGCCGAGGCCGCCTCGTCGACCCCGCATCCTTCTGCGCCGCCGATCGACGTCGCGTCGCCCGAGGTCCAAAAGGCAGCGTCGGCGCTGCTCGACGTTCGGCAGCGTTCGTTGATGCGCGCGCTCGCCGGGCAGCAGGAAAAGTGGTTCCCGATCGCTTTCAACGACTGGTACTGTCCGGCTTTGCGCCGAGGGTACGTCGGCGGCATGGCGCCGGTGTTCGACATCGGCCTCGCTCTCATGGAGCCGACGGCGGAGTTTCTCGACGGCGGCGGCCATGGCGGGTTGTTGGCCTGGATCCGGGAACGGCCGTTCATCGGCGAACTGGCTCGCCGCGCTGACAACTCCATCGCGCGCGGCACCCAATCCCGCGAGGTTCGCGGCCTGGTGACTTGGACCATCGTCGAACCCTTGCTGCGCAGCTTATCCGGCGTCTGGGACAACTCGGACGCCGCCCGCCGATCCAGCCGAGAACTGCCGATGATCGAGCGCGGGCCAAACAACTACCGCATCTACGCAAGCCCGTATGTGAAGAGGCTGATCGGAACGATCGATCTGCACCCATCGAAGGCGAGCCCGACCACTCCGCGCGACGCCGCCCATCTTAAGCGGGCGACCGGCTTTGCGGCGCCGCCGTTTCAGGCGCTGGCGATGCGGCTGTTTTCGGCCCGGATCGCGAGCGCGCTGCCCCAGATGGCGCACAAGTTGGATTACGAACTGGTCGACGCGTGCCTCGTTGGTCCGGTGCTCGCCTCTCACGAACACGAACCGCCGAAACGTTCGCCGAGCGACGTGGCGACGACCCAACAAACCACCAAACCCGGCGCGATCGCCGGGGTCACGCGCATCGAAACGCGCCGCCCCGACGACCCGTTGACCGACATTCTGCCTTCCGAGCTCATGGTGCTGCACCAGTCGCGAAAGAAGGGGTTGGCTGGCGTAATCTACGGCCGTCCGCTGGTCGTCGTTCACGAACGCGAGTGGGACGTCATTCCCAAGCACCGCGCGCTCGTATGTTACGTCGTCGGAGCCAATCAGGATCCGTCGCACGGCAACGCCCTCCATCGAGCGCGGGAACTCGGATGGCGTCAATATCGCGACACCTATATCTATGCAAAGCGCCATGTCTTCGACACCCTTTACGACCTTGCGGACGCGCAAACGTTGGCGCGTCAGACCAGCGAAGTGCGGGTCGACGCCGCGGTGTTCGCCGTCCCGCCGCTGGGCGAATACGCTGTGGTGCATCAAAGCGCGCTGCTTGAGGACCTCAGACGCGGCGCGACGGGCGACCGCGGGATCGACCGCCTGCTCGAGCTGGCGGCCTTCGCCGAACTCGCGCCCAACTATTTCATTCGCTACGCGAGCGAGCGCGATCCGAGGCCAGTCGCCGCGACCGACCGCATCGCCAACAGCCTGCCCACGGATATTGTCCAGTATCTGCGCAAGACCCTGCAGCAGAGCCGGTATCGTGTGATCCACCTCGTCTTGGTCGGCGTGACCGGCTCGACCAGGCTCTTGGAGCGCCTGCACCGTCTCCTCAACTATCAAACCATCACCCAGGTCCGCATTCACATGATCGACGTCGACGTCACTAGGCAGGATCCCGACGCGCGGCTGTCGACCACGTTCGAACCGGAGTGGTTGTATAAAGAGGCTGGGTCGTTGCGTGAAGCGCTCGAAATCGAATCAGAGCCGGGCGAGGCCATTCCGCTCGCGACGTTGCGAGCGCAGTTCGTCGATGCCGTTTTTGGCAAGGAACTCAAAGATGGGGCCACGCAAATCTTGAGGATGCGTGAGTCGCTGGGGGGACGATGACGGCCGGTTCGCCATTCGCGTCGGCTCGCGAGACGACAGCACGTTCCACGAGCCGGGTTCGCCGCGTCCCGAGAAAGAGGCGTTTTCCGAGCAGGTCCGCTGGCACTGCGCGCCTGCGCGCGCCGTCGAACGTCGCGTTGCGTTTCCAATAGGAAGATAGGGGCTATGGCCAAATTCGGAGTCACAACGGGAGATTTGGACCGCTTCGTTAGGGTCATAGACGCTCTGCAGCGAAATCTTCCTGCGCTCGGCGTCGACAGGAGCAGGTTCGACGAGGTCTACGTGCAATCTCTCGGCGTCGCGCAGGCCGACGGGCCGCTTCAGATCGGCGTGGCGCAGGGCCCGGCTCGACAGGTGAGAAAATTCATCTACAACATCGTCGTTGACGACCTCGGGGACGTGCTCGCCAAGGATCTGGAAAAGCTGACCGGCGTCCACGCTCGCGACGTCGACGCTTCGGCTCCGGTCGGAACCAGGCTGACAGTCAACCAGTTTCTTGAGAGCATCCTGCTCGTCCACGAAACGCGCTGCGCCGCTTCGAATGGGATCGTCATCGCATTGTTTGCGAGGCAGCGGGACAGCATCGACCTAGCGCACTGGCACCGCGAGTTGGGCCGCCTCGGCTGCCGAGGCGTCCGCCTCGGCTTCCTCGCGCCCCAGAATCAAGGGGTCGACGTTCACTATTTGATTGAAGTCTCGAAGCCGCCGGCGAACTTCGTCCCGCCCTCCGAATGGGGCACCCGCGACGCCCTAGTGTTTTACCGCCTGAAAGCGGACCCGTCGTGTCCCTTTTACATCGAGTGGGGTTACGCCCATCCGGTGCGCGATCTCGCGCGCCTCTACCGGGTGGCCGACGAGCGAATGGTGCTGTTGGCTGCGGACGCCATCGGCCGTTCGCGCGGGCATGGCGATCGATCGACTACCAGCGCCACGCTCAGGCTGCCCCAGGAAAGCTGGCGCTCTGTATTCGAAATGGCGGATCAGGTCGAATATTCGGTGGAAATCGCCGACCTCTGGGATCCGCGAACCCTCGAGGCGGCCAAGGACACCACGCGGGTCAATCTCGCCGTCGAAATGCGGCGCGACTCGGCGCTCGGCGGGTCGGGCGCCGAAATCGAGAGCAAGGTCGCCTGGCATTTGCACGCGGTCGAGCAATTGCGAAAGGCGCAGCAGCGTCGCGAGATCGAGCGCCATGAGCCGGTGTATCTCGTGCAGGTGTTCGAGCAGCCGCTGGCAAACCCGGATCCGGAAGGACAGCGCCGCGAGCGGGCCTCCCCCGGCTCGACGCCGCTGCCGCCCAGCTTCGTCAGGTTCCTGGATCGACCCTACACCGAGCTCGCAAACTTCCAGTACGGATTCTACCTCGACGAAAGCCGACCCGACGTCGGGCTGCACATCGTGCTCGACGAACACCCCGACGTCTATGAACGGAGCTGGGCCAGTCTGGCCGACGACTGCTACGTGGCGCCGCAGCGCTGGTGGGACATGGGGCTGCGGATCCTGGTGCGCGTCCGGGACACGCTCTATCCGCGCTTGGACGACGACACGTTGCTGGCGCGATTGCGCGACGAATTGCGCAAGACGGGGTCATTCGACGCCGACACGCCGATCTTGTTGCGCTGCGAAAAGAACCAGCATGAAACAACGTCCTACTCGCAGGCGATCGGGTTGGTGGGCCTGCGGCCGCTCATCGATTCCGAGGTATTCGCTTGGTTGAGCGCGCGCTTCGAGGTGAACGCGGCGACCTTTCAAATCGCGACGCACAACCAATTGCACAGTGCGCAGGTCGAAAGCGTCGCGCGCCTCGACGAGTTGGCGAACTCGCTCGAGCAGGAAGTCATATTGGCGATCGAGCAGCGCGTGATCCGGGCGGAGCAGGATTGGACGATCGCGGATCAAAGGGTCGCGGTGTTGGAAGAGCGGTTCGCCGAGCACCGCGCCGCCGCCGAGGAGATCGACGCCCTGCTTTCGCGACATACGGAGTCCTGGGTCGATTTTGTCGACACCGTTCTCGAAGCCGACCGGACGCTGTCGATACGGAAAGTTGAGGCCTTGGACCGATACGAAACAGACCACAAAAAGCGCGCCGCAGCTTTGGCCGCTCGCGAGAAGGCGCTGACGGACGCCAACAAGCGGATCGCCAACGACCTTCAGAGCCTCGTCGAGTTTCGCGTCAAGATCGACGAGGAAGAGGGCAAGCTCAAGAGTCTGGTAAGCGATCTTTCCGAAAAGATTCTGGCGGCGAGGGATACCGCCAGGTTGCTCGAGGCGAAGATTGCGAAGTTTGATTCCATCGCGGGCCAGCGTCACGCCGAAATCGAAAAGACCCTTCACTCGAAGGAAGAAGAGGCGCGCGCGCTGGACGCCAAGATAGCCCAGTTGGAGAAGGCCACGACGGATCTGGAGCAGATTGTGGCCAAGCTTCAGAATCGGAGACAGGCCTTTAAAGAGGCGCGCACGGTGGCTCTGACGGCGCAGGCGAGGATCGGCGCCGAACGCGAAGCCTACCGCGCGAGCGTAGCAGCGGCGCGCGAGGCGGTGGACGGGCTTGGAATAGCGGCGGCGGGCGAAGAAAAGGACTTGTTGGAGCGGATGAAGGAAATGTTGGTTGCCGTCAAAAAGGAGGCGGGAAATCGTTCGGAAGTCAATGCACTTGCGGTTAAGGTCCAGAACGCGGGCGTGCGGCTGGAGCCCTTGGGAGACGAGATTTCCGAGACGCTGCTCCGAGAGATACGCAAGAGGCTGCCATGAGCGACGCGCAGTATCAAAGACGCATCGCCGAACTCCTGGCTCGCCTCGAGGCGATCGAACACAATGAGGCTCGTCTTGCGGAGCGGATGTCGATCGCGATGCGGGAGTGCGCGAAGATCGTGATTTCGGCGCAGCGCCTCAGCCGTCACTTTCCCGATGTCCTTGTTCGCGACATCGGCGCCTCTGACTGGGTGCTGCGGCCGTTGGACAAAGAGAAGCGACTCCTTTGGGAGGCCCAGCGGCGGGCCTTTGCAAGTCACGACATTCCCACGCTCAACGAGGCCGGCTCCAGAGCGTCAAGCGATGCCGCCGACAACGATCAAGAGCGCGGCCGCATCTCGGACAGGACGAGCGCCGCTCGGCGGGCGCGTCGCGTCGAGACCCTGCCCGAGGAGCCCGCGAAGGGATGGCGTCGGCTGCTCGATCGGTTCAGGTACCGCAAGAGCCGCGATGTTGTCACAACGACGACCTTTGCCGAGGTGGTCGATCAGCGTGAACCCTTGGAGGAAGCGCGCCGCAGAGCGGAGGAGCGCGCAGCGAGCGTCAACGACGGCGCAACGAAACTGCGGAGCTTGGAGGAACGGGTCGGCGCCCTTGGGAGAAGGCTAGAACGATGAGCGTCGAGGCACCCCTTTGCCGACGACGGCGGATCGGGAGGTAGACGATGCCGGACGGTTTCGACGAGGCGTTGCAACGAGGGGCGTTGCTGATCGTCTACAACTACGAGCTGTGGCTGCTCCCGCCCTTTGTGGCCTGGATCATTTTCGCCAAAGGGCGCGCGTGGGCGTGGCCTTTGCGAACCGCGAGCCTGTTTCTCCTGCTCGCCTATGTCATCGCCTACGAGATGGACCGTTATTCGTTCGTCGCCGCTCCCCTGCTCGCCCTGGCGTTCGCGACCGACGCGGTGCGGGACTTCTGGTATCACGCGCTCGGCGGGCCGTTCGCCATCCTCCGCAGCGCGAGGGGCCGCGAAGCGCGGCGCGCCGGACCGACTGGAGCCGTGCCGCCGGTCGGCGCCGAAAGCGCCAGACCGCCCCCTGAACTGGCCGCAGCACCACTGCAAACCCCGGCTTCGGGAACCGCGCATTGCCAATCGGCGACCCGTGCCTCGAAGATCTGGTGGCGCGTCGAACTGATCGTCGTCGTCTTTGTCTTTGTCTACTTCCATGCGCCGTTGCAGCTGCTGACCTTTGTCGGCACCGCTCTGCTCATCGTGTTGCTCCCTTCCGTTCTGTCCATTTGGCGCAACCTAGCCGAGCGGCGGTTCCGCCGGGAACTGCAAGCGGATCCGCGCTTGGGGCGGTATCTGGCCTGGGTGCGAGTGGTCCGAGAGCGTGCCAGGGAGGACAGTCAATCGTTGCTGGCGGAGAACTGGTTGTGGACGCCGCGATACGTCTCGCGGCCCCGAGGACTCAAGTTGTGGCTGGCGCGACGTCTTTCTCCGAAGCGTTGGCGCCTGATGACGATCGAATCGACATTCGTCTTACACAACCTGTTACGCGAACGCGATCTCGTCTGGCGCGAATTGGCGGCGCGGTATTACACTGAGCTCGCGAATTTTACCAGCGCCGCCTTGTCCATTGCGCAACGGCCGGCGTTCGACGATAAGGAATCGCTAGTTTGGCGAAGCCGTTGGCTGGCGATGACCGAAGCCGCCGCCGAGTGCTTGGCCTTCAACGACGAGATCGGGGCCGATCCATCAGGAAAGCGCCCCGATTGGTTGACCGCGTCCGAGCTTCTTGCCCATGCCGGCGAGGCTGAGCTCGAATTCCTAATCGATCTGACGCGAGAGGCGCGCGGCGCCAACAAGGAGGCGCGCCCCCAGCTTGAGGAGTCAATCGCTAGGCATCGCCAACGTGCGGCCGGCTATTTCGATCTGTCGGCATGCTGCATCGAGAATTATTTCGAGCCGGCCAGCCGGAGGCGCGGCAGACCGCTGCTCGAACGCTGGCGCCGCGTGGCGGGCGAATCGGCGAGCTGGCGCCCAGGTCAGCCGGTTTTCGACTCCGGCAGCAGGGAGGACGCGATCTGGCGCGCGGTGCTGATGCTCCGTTTTCAGCTTCTGGGTTTGTTGATTCCGGAAGAAGGCGCCGGGTTGGCGACTGTCGGCGATGTCGTGACAACGCCCGCCGACGAACTCGCAGTCGACAATTCGTTTGCCGCATTGAAGGCCGCGCTGGCGAGGGACGCCGCCGAAACCGCATTCTGGCTCGTCAAGTTTCAGGGCGATCCGGGATCGCGATGGGCGTTGGACGAATGCCGCATCGGGGCGGACCGTCTGCAACGAGCCGATTATTGGCGCACGCGACTCAAAGCGGCTGAGCGGAGCGTAGATGGGTCGGATTGGTTGGCCGAGGAGTCTTTGCGCCGCGTCCTGCATCTGTGGGGGCTCGCGATCGAACAGGACCTCGACGTTCTGTTTCCGGGCAAGGACATTTGGCGCGACCGCCTCGACACCGCCGCCGATATCTACATCTTCGAGGGGTCTTTGCGCGTCAAGTGGCTGGCGGCGCTGTTCGATGTCGAGAAGTTTTTCATGGGTCCGATCGACTCGATCGTCGAACTCGCTTGAGGCCGACGAGTAGCGAGCAAATTGTGGGTCGCCGTTCGTCAATAGGAATGTGGGCCGGACGCAATCGCGAGGAGGCGAAGGATGAAAGACGGTGGGAAGAGCCTCGGCGACGACGCCTTTGTTTCGCGAGTCTCGGAGGTCGCCGCCTCGATGCCGACGGAAGGCTCGTCCCCGCAGGTCGTCGATTATCTGGCGCGGGACCACCAAGGCCAGCGCATCCCGTTCCATGCGATCCTTTCGATCGCCGCTTATATCCTGCTCGCCTTCGTCCTCCTGATGGGTGCAGCGTTCGCCATCCAATCCTACTGGGGACCCTGCAAGGAGCTGGTGTCGACCCACGCCATATTGCCCGAACACCGCCTGAACGAGCCGGTGACCGCATTGGCGGTCGAGCGCCGTTCGCAGGGGCGCGAGCGGCTGCTGGTCGCGGACAAGTGGCGGCTGTTCATCGCGACGCCACTCGAGCGCCTGTGGAACTGGCAGCGGCGCTCCTGCGGTGTGATCAAATACTGGCAATGGTTCCCGGTGGACAAACTCGGCGGGGTTATCGCGAATTCGGTGATCCGAGGCTTGTCCGCGGCAGACGACAAGCTCGCGATCGTCGCTGAGCGGGATGGCGCTCGCGCTCTGGCGCTCGGCCAACTGCCGAATATCTCCAGTCCACCGGGGCTTTGGAATAATCCGGTGATCGACGCGACAACTTTCCCGGGGATTACCGACGAATCGGCGCGCGCGATCCTCTTGGATGCCAAAAGCGGTGAGCGTCTCGTCGGAGGCAAGTCCGGCGTCGCGCCCTACGATCCGAAAGCTCGCAGTTGGAAGAGCCTCTTGCCGTCCCAACCTATGACGACGACCTCGTCTGGCTCCCAGCCGGACAATAAGGAAGTCTTCGATCTGGCTTCGCTCGGCGCCGGAATGTTTGCAACCCTCGGCGTGAAAGGCGTCGAAGTCTGGAGGCGCGACGGCGACCACTGGGAGAAACTGACCGCGGAGACGCAGGACGCGAGTGTCGCTCTCGTCGGCGCCACGCCCGTCGTCGGACATTTCACCGCGGATTCGGACGGAGCGCCTCCCGGCGTCGGCAGTTTGACCTATTTGACACAGGACCACGCCTTGGGTCAGCTGCGGCTCGACCGCGGCGCCGTCAAGCAGAGCGTGACTTGGATCGCCCCCGGGCGGGCGGACAAGCTCAGCCGCGAGTCGCTGACGCGCGCGGCGGCGGGAACGAACGGACAAAGCGCGTGGATGCTGTATCGCGCTGGCGGCGGCGACGATTTGCTCGGCGTGGCGCACTATCTGTTCGCCGATCATCGCATGCTCGCTCTCGACGGCGCGCATGCGGTCCCGGCGGGTTCGGACGCTTTGATTGCGGTTGACCCGGTTCGCGACAATACCGTCTGGGTCGGAGGAAATGGGGTTTACGCGGTCCGCCCCGCGACCGAAAGCGCGTTGCAGGCAGTTAACACGAATTTGGACAGCGCGCGCGTCGACGAAATCACGGTCGGGAAGACCCAAGTTTTCGCAGCCGCGCGCGAAAAGAAGTCGGAACCAAGTCAGGCGGCGATCGTTTCTGCCGAGGTCGACGAGAAAAAGCCGAGCTTCGTCGCTCCGTGGTCAACGTTCGTCGGCGCCCGCCGGCTCGAAAGTCCGCTTTCCCTGTCCGACATAACGGCCGCGACCGACGCGCTGCTGCCGGCCTCCCCCATCAAATGGCCGGAATTCGGAGTGGCGGACCACGACAGTCTCGTTCTCGGCACTCGCAAAGACGGCGTGGTCGTGTTCGATCGCGCCTCGCGGGAGATGTTCAGTTTCGCCGCATCCAGCGCCGCCGCCGCAGTGACCGAGGACTTGCACGCGCGAGGACCGTTGATCGTCCAAGTCGCTGGGGATCACTCGGTGAACCTGTTCGACGGGACCGAGTGGCGCAAAGTCATCACGGCCAGCGCCTCGCCTCTCGCCGCGGATCAGATCAAGACCGCGCTCGCCCTCGACAAGGATCTGGTGCTCAGCGACGGTCAAGCGATCGCGCGCTACAGCGCCGAGCGCCACGAATGGCATGCCTTGCCGCCATTGCAGGTCAGCCGGATGGCGGCCTCGCTGGGGTCTTTGTGGGCCGTCGGACCCAACGACGTCCTGTACAAGCTGCCTCTCGATAATGCGCAACAGTGGAAAAAGGTAGACGATCCGGACCGCGTCATCGATTTCTACGCGGATGCGAAGACGTTGATTGTGATCACCCAGCACGAAGACAAGATGCGCGTTTTGCTATTGACCGATCCTTTAAGAAGCCCGACCGTCATCTTCGAAAGCAATGAAACGAACGGTTCGTCGGATCAGTGGCGCGCGTTTGCGGTGCGAGGTCGACAACTGTATGTCGCGCCGCACGCCGACGGTATCGGCACCTATGACGCTGCGACTCATACCTGGTCGACCCTGAGCTCGCCTCCCGACGTCACCGCGGCGAGCAAGCTCGCACTGTCCTCGAGGGGCCTGTGGCTCCTCGACGGACGCGCGCGCGTCTGGTACCGGCCCGAAGGCGGCGCGCAGTGGACTATGGCGTCCGACCACGTCAGCCAACTTCGCGGCGACGGACAGGATGTTTCGATCCTCGCCGACGACGGGCGCGTTCTCGCCAGCAGCAACGGCGACCTGCCGTTGAACGTGGTTGTCGGCGATGGCCTTTCGGCGCCTCCCGGCAAGATCGCCGCGGGAGCGCTTTTCAACGGTCAGTTGATCGTCGCCAGCGACACCGGCGTTCATCGCTACAATCCGCTGCAGCACAGTTGGGAAAATGCCGCGTTCCCGAATGGTCCGATCGTCGAATTCGCGCGCTCGGCGACGAATCTTTACGCGCGCTCGCGCGCCGGCGAAGTGTGGCGGTTGAACGGCGCAGGGCTTAGCGATTGGCAAGTCGCGAACGACCCGAGCGGGAGCCCGATTAGCGCCAAGAGGCTGGTTGGATCGGACACCGCATCGGTCGCCGTTCTAACCCAGGACGGCGCGCTCTTGAAGTTGTCGGATTCTTCGCCGACGCGTGCAGAGCCGATTCTGATCGGCAGCCGTCTGCATGCTTCAGGCGCGATTGCAGCGGCCGTGGAGGTGGGATCCGATCTCGCGATCGGCACGATAGGCGGCGCGGTTTCGGTCTATGGCGCCAAATCCGACGGCCCGCGCGTTTGGTTCAACGACCTCGTCGACCCCGCCCAAACTAACAGGATTCGGTCCTTGATTGCGCCACCAGGACGCACGGACCGCTTGGTCGTCTTCGGCGCTGACCTCGCTTTCCTGCTTCACCGGCAAAAGTCTACCGGTGGTTGGGATCCGGCGAGCCCGGTCTTCCGCGACATGAAGCTCGCCTCGGTCGCGGTGGACTCAAAGACCCTGTTTGGCCTCGATGCGCGCGCCAACTCTGCAAATCCGCTGGCGCGCGCCGATCTCGACTCCGGTCAGGAGTCCCCGATCATCGGCAAGGCGTTTCCGGTCGGCGACACGGCGTCGCCGACGCGAGCGGTCGGCGTCGCGCCGGGTCAGACCGCCGTCATTTGGCGAGCCGACAATTCCGGCAAGGTCGCCGGCTACGATCCAGCGCGTCATGGTTGGGACGTCGCCAAGTTAGCCGAGGTCGATCGCTTCTTTGTTTCGCGCAGCAAGCTCTGGTCCTGGTCGCGCGCGCGCGGCGAACTGGCGTCGAACGAAGGTGCCGATTGGAGCGTGGACAAGTCGCAATGGCGCGAGATTGCTCAGCTTGGCGATCGCCTGCTGCTGCTGAGGTCGGACGGCGCCGTAATGCTTCGCGACCCCAATGGCGAACACGTCCTCGTCAACCCGCCGCCTCCGGCGCTGCCGATCTCGTCGCCGGCCGACCTCGCAGCGGCGGCTGAGTATCAGGGCATCCTGTTCCTGGCGGCGAAGAAGGGGGCGATCGTCGCCTACGAGTCGGCTAAGCATCGTTGGCAAGCGATGCCCGAACCCACCGACGTCGTGGAGTTTGCCGAGCCTGCGGACAAGAGCGGCCTGTTTGCTCGCACCTCGGCCGGCGTTTTGTGGCGATTCGATGCGTCGACCAACACCTGGCGGCGCGCGGACTTTGCTACCGCGCAGACGACGCCGGCCTCCGTGACTGTGCAGTATCTGACCTCGGGAGCGCACGTGGTCGCGGTGACCTCTGACGGTCACCTCTTCGCGTTCGACGGCACGGGCCGCGTCGTCGCCTCCTATCGCTCCGAGCCGCTCGCCGGCGACGCTCATAGTCTGAAGATTGCCGCCGCCGCCGAAGTCGGCGGCAACCTGCTGCTGGTCGCGCGGGTGAACGACGGCGCGCCCGGCGTGATTGCCTATGCGCCCGACGACCGCAGCTGGCGCAAACTCGAGAGCTCCAGCGAACCCTTGTATTTCCTCAAGAGCGGGTCGGACACATGGCTCGTGGAGCGGCAAAAAGGCAAGCTGTGGCTGCAAAGGATCGTGGCCAAAGTCAGCGCGTCAGACCGCGAGAACCCGCCGATCGAGTTCGCTTCGTCGTTAGGGCCTTACAACGATGTTTCGACGAACGGGCAAACCATCGTGGCGATGCCCGCGGATTCCACGGATGGGACCGTTGTCGTCGAAGTCGCGGCGCGCGGGCCGACGCCTTTGGGTATCCTTAACTCCGAGCTTCCCAAAGGCCGACAGGTGGTCGGCGCGACCGCCGTAAGCGACGACTGCGTCGTCCTTTTGGATGACGGCTCGGTCGAGCATTACACGCCACAGCATCGCTGGATCGCGCGTTTGGCGCCGAGTCCGGGCGAAAAGACTCAACTGGGGCGCAATTCCGAAAGCGGCGAACCGATTGTTCGACGCGGCGAACGACATGTCTTGAGCTGGGACGCGGAGAAACAGAGTTGGCTCGAGGCAGAGCCGGGCGAAGTCGATGAGGCTAGCGACTCACGGGCGAAAATTACCCTGCTCACCGGCGCATCCTGCCACGTCGTCGACTCCGACCCGAACTATGTCTTCGAGCGCCGCGTCAACGGCGTCCTGGAGCGCCTGGAGTTGCTCGGGTCGCGCGTCGACGTCGACACCGTGCAAAGCGCGTATCTGGCCGGCGACGAATTGTATTTGGTCACGCCGGTGGGGACTCGGCGGTTCGCGCGACAATTCGAGGGCTGGAAGGAAGAAAGCCTGTCGGGCGCGCCTCCGGTTCGACCCGCCGTAGACCCGCTTGGCTTCAGCGGCGAGCGATTCAGCGGCGGCCTCGCGTTGGGTGGGAATTTCAATTCGACCGCAGGTCCGTTGCGATTGGCCTTGCGCGCGCCGGACGGCAAATGGATCGAACTTGCTCCGTATTTAACCTCTCGCGGGGTGGCTTTCTCGCAAGATACGGCGCGTTCGGCGTTCGAGCAAGGCGACGCGATCTACACGGTGACCCCGACGGGCGTGGCGCGTCTGACGACCGACGGGTCGAAGACCCGCGTGGCCCAGTTGTTCCAAGCGACGCCAGACCTCGGGCCAATCGAGTTCGTCCGATCCGGCCAGGCGCAAGGACGCAATGTGGTCATCGATCGCTCCGGTGCCGAGTGGGAGCTTTCGAACAGCGGCGCCCTCAACAAACTCACCGCGACGGCGCCGATCGAAGAGCCCGCTCCGCCGCTGACCAACTGGCGGCTAGACAAGGTTTCGGGCGGCATGCGGTTGTCGCGCGTTCTTCCCGACAAGCGGTTGGTCGTGGCGAGCCTGACGGAAGCCGGATTTGGTTTTGATCGCGTGTGGGCGGTCGGGGGCTCGCTAACCGAGGCGCGCCTCTACACCCGCGACGGGCTCATTCGGATCGCCGCCGATTCGGCTTACGAGAATCTCCCAAATTTGGACGCGAGCGTTGCCAATCCCGCCGCCAACGACGAGACGGCGGAGTTGCTCGAACTCTCCAAGGACGGTCAGGGCGAGCTTTGGGCCCACGCCAAATCGGGGAGCTGGCGGCTCCAGGGGGGCAAGTGGATCCCCGTGAGCCCCGCGGATTTCACGCAAGTCGCCGTGGCTCGCGAACCGATGTTCTGGAACGACGGAGGGATTTCCTGGTCGCGTTCGGACGAAGTCGTTTTCGCATTGCCGGACTTCCGCGCGAAATTGCATTTCGACGCGGGAACCGGACGATTTGACGCCGACCAACCGACGGCGATTGCGGCCGACTCGGACGGCGTCGCGGTGCTCACGCCTGCGGGAGTTGTCCGTTTCAGCCCCGACAATAGGTGGCGAAGCGTTACCTGGCCCGAAGAAAGAACTCCGAAAGGGTTGGCGACCTTCGTCGGCGACACGGGGCGCATCGCTCTGCGCATCGGCGATGTCGCCTATGATTGGAACCTGACGGGATGGGCAAAGGCGGTCGGTGCCGACGCCGAGGACAACAAGAAGACGAAAAACCTGCTCTTGGACGGCAAGCGCTGGCGCGTCGCGCGAAAGAGCGACGCGGGTGTGTTCGAGATGCGTCCGACGGAAGCGGGAGACTTCGCCTCCGTCAAATTGACCTCGGAAGGTCGTTGGGACTTCGAAACGATTCGCGACATCATCCTGGCGGGCGACGGCCTATGGTCAGCGACGCAATTCGGCTTGGTCGAATGCGATCCGCCGTCGAGGACGATCAAAGCCCTGCGCCCCACCGAGCAACCGGCAAAGCGCCTGGCGGCGGCGGCGGGTCAGGTCGCAGCAGAACTGGATGACGGGTCTTATTTGAGATACGCCGACTCGCAATGGCTTTCGGGGGGCTCGGCCGAGGCGTTCGCCGCGTCCAGGCGGCGCGTCGTCGAGGACGGCCCTTGGCACTGGTCCAAGGGCACCAAAGGCCCCGTCGTATCGCTGGATCCTACGCCCGCTGACGGACTGTGGCGCGGCTCGGCACCTGTCGAAATCGGTTTCAGCAACAACCGTTTTGCCTTCGATGCCGTCACCGACGCCGCTTTCGCTGGACATCCGTGGCTGGCCACCGGCATGGGGCTCATCGCGCGAAGCGGACAACAGTGGTCCCAAGTCGAGATCGCAAACGCCGGCGAACTGAAGGAGGGCGAGGGTTGGAACGGGGCGTTCGCCGTCGCGACGCTCAACAACGCATCCAGGCTCTTTGCGCGCATCGGCGGTCAGCTTATGATGTATGACGAAAGCGCCTGGAAACCGGCGGTGCCCAACATTGCTGCGGAAAAGGCGTTGCTCAACGACGAGGGCGCCAAGACCGACGACTTCCTGGTCCGGCGGGCCGGCGACATGATTCGTCTCGGCGTCAGAATGCCAGACGATCCGCCCGGACGTTACATTCCCGCTGAGATTGATCCCACGCTCAAGCGATTTCGCCACGACGCTCCGAGCCTTGTGGCGCGCGCTGACTCCGGCGGCGGGTCAACCCTGTTTATGGCCACGCAAGGCGGCGGGATCGTCGAGATCAGCCCCGACGCTCTCGGCCCGGTGCGGCTTTACGGCGACGCCCAGAACGATGGCGTCGGCGTGGAGCCTCTCAAGGCGCTCGTCTATTTGAGCGGCGCGCGGCGCATGCTGGCGCTCGACAGCGCCGGAAGGATCAAGCGGCTCGATGTCGGCCAGAATCGCTGGGTCGACGGCGGCGACGAGGACCAGCGGCTCCTGGAGGCCGCAAGGCGCACGCCATACGACGACCCGCAGGGTTGGCGGATCGAGCTGACGGACAACGACAATCCGCGGATCCTGTGGAAGCGACAGGCGGCGGTGCTGACCCCCGACCCGGAGGCAGCGGGCGGCGGGCGTGTGGCGTCGCGCTTTGCCCACGATTACGCGCATTCGGCGTTTCTAGCCGATGGAGCGATCAAGATTGGGACGGCGGGCGGCATCGTCACCATTCCGCTCAGCGGACGAGGCGAGCCCACGTCCGGCGATTTCACAGTGCGGTCGGCGGACGTGCTCACGCCGGACGAGCTCGCTTCACGTTCGTCGCCGCGCGGCGTCGGGTTCCTGCGGCCGGATCGCAGCGGCGAAGCCATTTACGCGACGAGGGAAGCTGATGGCCGAATCCTCAAGGTCTCGTCAAATGGGGTCCAGTTCGTCGCTCCCAGCGATCCAGGCCTTGCAGAGAGCCGGATTGTGGCTCGAGACGCGTTGTGGACTTGGACCAAGACCTCATCGGCGCCGGCGCAGATGAAGCCTTCGAGTGTGTTTCGCATCCCAGCGGACTATGACTTCCTCAACGGCCGTACCTGGGCGTTCCTCGATCAGGAGAAAGCCAATCGCGCGTTCCCGCATCACACGATCGTTGCGTTTCGCGACGACCTGTTCATGGCGACGGCGGGCGGCGTCGTGCGGTTGCCGGGGACGACGACGAGTCCCGACGCGGCCGCCGCCGCGGGCAAAAAGTTCGTGAGCGCCGTCTACGCGCAGGCCCATGGGCAAGGCGGCGATCGGCGGATGACCAATGTCGTCGAATTGTACCTGACGAGTCGTCAGCAACTGATGGCGAGGACGAAGAACGACGAAGTCTTCGCTTATGATTCCGATCGCGACGACTGGTTTACCGCGCCGGCCAACGCCGATCCGGGCGCCGAGCTGTGGCGCGTCGCCGACACGCCACTGCTCGATTGGCGTTTTGACGAAACGGGGCGACAAAACATCGTCGTCCGGCCGCTGGCCAAAGACCTACCGGACCAATCGAGCTACCCGCTTTTCGTCGACGGCCGTTTTGCCTTTGACGACGCGAGGGGGCTCATCATCGATGGAGATTCTCTGTTGTTGGCGACCGGCGGTGGGGTCTGTGCGTACGATCGACGCACTTTCGCCCCGCAGCGTTTTCTTGCGCGCGCTTTTCAAGAGGCAGAGAGAGGCGCAAACGGTGGACCTTTGGGTTCGCCGGCGGTTCGCGAGATCGTGCGCGATCCGGATGCTCCCAACAAGCTCTCTGATCGGCTTGTCGCCCGGACCGAAGGAGGAAAGATTCTCGAGTCCATCGGATCCGGTGACTTCCACGTCATCTCCGACGTCGTGACGGACGGCATGGACGTCTTCGATCGCGCCTACACCCGAGAGATTCCGAGCCCCGCCAACAATCAGATGCGCGCGATCCAATATCCGTATGGATCGGCGCGCTACCCCAAGGGGGCGGTGAGGTTCTATTTCCAGGACGGCGCAGGCCGGCCGATCCTTTTAGGCCGGACGGGCGACGAACGCGCGCTGCCCCTGTTTTCTCACTCCCGGTTCGCTTTTGACGACGTCATCGACGCCGCGTTGCAGGGCGGCAGGCTCATGGTCGCGACGCCGGCGGGGATCGTGACCCACGACGTGGATTGGGAGAAGCGCCGAGCGGCGATCGTGTCGATCGAAGCCTACGATGCGGACCCCGTGCCCGGCCAAACGCCGGCGTTACACGATCTCCTCGGCGTCGTGGCGATGCCCAACGGGGACGCTGTGGCATGGAACGCCGACGACGTATTCCGTTGGGACAGCAACAGTGGAAAATCAGGGTGGACCAAGACATCCGATCAGAAGTCGGCGCCTGTGCGTCGGATGCAGGTCGTATCCGAGAATGGACAAGAGTGGCGGGTTTCCATTGGCGAGGGTGACAACGAAACATCGTCGCTCACGCGTTGGGCGAACGGCCAGCCGGGCCGCGAATTTCCGCTTGGATCGGCCAAGAGTTACGGTGATATATCCCATTTGGCTGCGGACCATGAACTGATCTATTTGCCGTTGGCCGATTACGGCCTGCTGCAAGTCGAGAAGGCGAAGATACGATGACCAGGAACGCCCCGCCGAACGTGGCTCGAGCCCTGGCGTTATGGCTTGCGGCCGGCTTCGGCGTCCTCGCTCCCGCGGGAGCGAGCGCCGAGGGTGAGAAGCTGCTGCCGAGGCTATGGGAATTCGCCTATTCCCCGGCAGGCCGACCTACCATGATTCGAAATCCGGTCGGCGAGGAGAAACGCTTCCACTACGATGAGTTCGGATGGCTCGATCGCATCGATTTTCCTGGCGGCGACCAGGTCACGATCGTCCGCGACCCCAATCATCAACCCATCGTTCGCCGCGACGCTTCGGGAGAGTGGCGCTTCGAATACGATCCGCTGGGACGATTGAAAGGCGTCCAGCCTCCAGAGGGCGACAGCGTTCGTTACGACTACGACGGCGCCGGACGCGTGCGCCGTCTTGAGCTCGGAAAGACGTGGTGGATCCAATACGAGTACGATCTCTTCGACCGGCTGACCAAAGTCTCCTCGCCGCTCGGCGACGTCACGTTCGAGCGCGATCCGGCGCTGACGATTGACGGTAAGTCGCGCCCCCAGGTGATCAGGCGGCTGCCCAACGGCGTCAGGACCGTATGGACCTACGACAGCCGAGGGCGGCTCGTCGGGCTGCGCCACGATCGCGGCGATCAGTTGCTGGCGGGCTGGACGTACAGCTACGACTCGCTCGGGCGCATCGTCGGCGTTCAAGACGCCATCGAACAGGCGACGTTCTCCTATGCCTATGACTCCTCGGAACGGCTCATCGAGATGCGGCGCAACGAAACCGCGATCGAACGTTACCAATATGACGACGCCGGCAAGCTGCGTCACGCGGCGTGGGAAGCCGCCTCGCATGACTTCGCCTTCGACGGTTTTGGCCAACTCGCCAAGGTCGACGGACATTTGGCGCATTATGATCGCCTCGGTCGTTTGACCGACGTCGGGACGGGAGCGGTGCCCCGCGCGTTCGGCTACGGCGACGACGGGCAAATGACGCTGGCGCGGATCGGCGGCCAAGACATCCACTATGTCTATGACGCGGCGGGCCGCCTGGTGAAGCGGCTGAGCCCGGGCGGGACTCTGGTTTGGCAGCGCGACCTCACCGCCCCAGACGCTCCGGTTCTCGCCATCTATGAAAACGGCAAGCGCGTCGCCGAGCGATTGTTGGCCGGCGGAACGGTCGCGACGCGACTTGCCAGCGGCGACGCGCGGTTTTTGCTGGAGGACCAGCTCGGCGACATCCGCGTGGTCACCGACGCCGAGGGTCGAGTGGTCGGCCGGCGCGACTACGCGAGCTTCGGCGCCTTGCCGACGGCGGAGGGGCCCAACGTGGCCCCCGGATTCGCCAATGGCGTCGTCGACCCGCAGACCGGTCTCGTGCGCCTCGGCGTGCGCTGGTACGATCCCGAAACCGGGCAATTCCTGACGCCCGATCCGCTGCAAGGCGAGCTCACGGATCCGCGGACCTGGGACCGCTACCTTTACGCGCTCGGCGATCCTGTCAACCATTCCGACCCAACGGGGATGGCGACGGGCGTCGACGACCCCGTAAATGATCTATTCACTGCGGCGGCCCAAACTGAAATGGCCAAGAACGCCTTTGAGGATTGGATTGAGCAGCAGATCGTCAATAATTACATGTCCGAACCGAACACAACGAGTATATTTGCGCCAACGGTAGCCAATTATAGCAATATCCTACTAGAAACCGTTAGAGTTGGATTCGATCTCTATTACGATTTTAATTTTTCTAGCCAAATCGGTTCCGGGTTTAAGACCATCCGCAGCCTCGAGAACTTTCTCGAAAATCCCACCTGGTCGAATGGGAGAACCGCATTTCTGGATACGGCAAACTTCGCCATCGGATACATTCCCGGCGAGCGGCTGTTGGCCCGCGGCGTAATGAAAGACGCCGAGAAGAACCTGTTTCGGACCGGAGGCTTGGATCGCCTGATCGAGACGGGAAAGATCGGAGAGTATAATCAAGTTCTTTCCCAATACGCCAAGCGCGTGGCGAAGCAAGTGGATTGGCTCGGCAAAACAACGGCCTCGCTACTTTTCGACAAGGCATTACCGAAGCGCGCAGAGGCGGATGCGTCTAGAGACGTATTCGAGCCAAATCCGAACGCCGGCGGCGAAAAGAAGCCGCCGCATACCACCGGCCTGCCGGAGCCCGGAATGCGCGAATTGGAGGGCCATCACGGCGTGGCGTGTCAGGCGTCGAGCGGGCTCTGCCCTCCGAGCGCAGCGTCGCGAACCGACTTTCGTGAGCCGCGGCCCGACGGCGTGCGCGTACCCGGACGCGGCGAGGATCCGCCGGAAAAGCCGCAGGTTTCGGTGGGAGGGGTCTATCTCGACCCCGTGGCGCAGACGGCGTTGCGTCTTTCCAGCCTCAAGGGCGTGTCGATCGACGCCGCCACGGGCCGCCTGACTTTGATCGGCGAAGGCGTCGAGACCTCGGCGGTGCCCGTTGACCTCGACGACCTCGCGGTGGCCATCGCTGCAGCGGCGAGCCGTACGTCCTGGCCCGGAGTGACGATTGATCCCCCGCCCGGCAATCCCGAGTCGCCCATCGCCTACTACAAGTATTTCGGTCCGATGACCGAAAACACGCATTTCGGAGGCGTTCTCGCGCTGGCCGACCGATGGATGAAGTCGATCAGCGTCGGTTTCGACAACGAACATCCCGAAACGATCGTTCGACCGAACGCGCCGGACTTCAAGGACTCGTTCCAACTGGGGGCGGAGTTCGCTTCGCCCCAGGCTAACGGGTGGTCGCGCTTCTGGATCGTGCCGGCCAGCGTCAAATGGGAGACCAGCGCCGACGGGCTCGCCTTGTGGTGCAGCGAAGCGCGAATGGCGGTGAACACGCAAACCATGGTGGTGCAGAACGGACGACTGGTGGACAGTCCCGGCGTGCATCGCGCCTCCGACGAGGCGTTCGCCGCCTGGTTCACCAACCACTATGACGACCTCGCCCGGCAGTATCCCGTCTACGCAGAGCTGCGCGAGCTCGCCAAACTGGTTTCCCTGGCGGCCGTGCTCAAAGACCGTCTGCCGCACGACGAATTCCTCAGAATCAGCCAGACCCTGATTCCGACGCGCAGCGCAACTCCGACTCAGACGCCCACCGTACGAACGACGAAAACCCTGGGCGATATGCAAGTCACCATTCTCGGCGGCGTCGATCTCGAGCCCGACAAGGCCGCGTTCTCGAGTCCCGGCCCGAAAGGCGAAGCCTTGAAGGCGGCCGTCGCTCTCACGACGCCGGCGATTTCGGTGCCGACGATCAGCGAGGTCGAAATCGGCGCGCGAAAATACGAGGCGGTTTCGATACCGCCGGTGAGCCTGTATCATCCCGGCGCGCTGATCCTCGATGAGGCCGATTTCGACTCGGTGGGATGGGGCCTCGTCGCCAGGCGTTACGATTCCGGCGTTGCGACGGTCGGGCCGTACGGCCCCGGTTGGCGAATGGAGCGTCCGCGGATAGCGCTGCCCGACGAGAATAGCGGAAAACAGCCGCAGATCCCTGCCTCCACACTCGCGATGCTGAACCTGGACAAGCAACCGGTCTTCAATCTGATGGAAATTGGCAACGACAAGATTCGGCTGCGGACCGTAGAAGGCGGCGATTTTCTGGTCGGCCGGGATGGCCGCCTGCTGCACGGCGAATCGGACCAGCTAAAGATCGACTACCAAGAAGAGGGCGGACGACTCGAGTCCATCGTCCATCGGCCGAGCCGTGGCGAACCGTGGCGCACGGCGTTCAAATATGAAGGCGACCAGCTGACGACCGTGACCGACGATCGCCTTGGAACCATCAATTATCAGTACGACCCCGAGGGCCGGCTCGCCGAAATGCGCAGCGCCCATCGGCTGGTTCGCTATCGTTACGACGAACACGGACGGCTGAGCCAACGTCTGGAGAACGGCCGCGTCGAGAACTACCAGATTGCTGCGGACGGCGAGGCGCTTGCGGTGAGCGACGCCGACGGCGTCAAGATTTCGTTTCGCTCGACGCTCGACTCGTCGGGCCGTTTGAAGCGCGAGATCGCCGATTTCGCCGCCCCGCAATCTCTGCGCTTCGACGAACGCGGCGACATCGCGGCGGTGGAAGGACGGGGGTGGACGCTCGAGACCGCCCGAGCCGGGAACGTCGAAGGCAGCACGCTGCACTTGGGAACGACGACTGAATGGAGCCGGCAAGTCGATCCGATCGCGCGACGCATCGTCGAGCAGGTCCGCGACGACCGCACGCTGACGAGCAAATTGCGAGCGGACGGCGGGCCCGAGTCCACAGTGGTGAGCGCCGCGAACGGCGGCGAACAAGTGGACGTCCATTACGACATCGACGGTGAATGGCTCAGCATCTCCGATTCCGACGGAACCGGTCTGCAGCGCTCGCGAGATGCGCAGGGGCGCGTCGAGGAAATCTCCGCCCCGCAAGGCGACTACCGCTTCTCTTTCGACTCGGCGATGAACAGCGTCGAGGTCGAAGGCCCGGAGAACCTGCGCATCCGCATGGCGTTGGACCGCGACGGCAAGGCGCGCGAGATCGAAGAGAGCGACGACCACGGCCCCCGCGCCTGGAGCCGTGCGAACCCGTCGACTTGGGAATTTCGCGCGGCCGGCCAGTTGCTACGTACGATCGAAGAGGGTGAAATCGGGCGAGTCGTCGGCTCCCGGTACGGCGGTCTCGAAGTGCGCGCCGAGCACAGCCTCGGCGGTTCTTTGATTGTCACGCCGGACGGGCGGCAGACTTTGGGCCGCATCGACCGAGACGGGCGCCCGCTCGAAATCGAAGAATACCCCACCGGGACCCCGAAATTGGCTCTTCCGTGCTTGGACGTCACCGGCGAGAAAGTGGTTGACCAATCGCCCGAGGAAGACCAGCGTCCGGACAAACCGCAGTGACAGAGACGCCTCGATCCACGCGGCTGCCACCGGGCTCGGAAGCCGCGGCCTCAGACAGCTACGTCATTTGTCGCAACAAGAATTGCGCCAAGCCCCTGCTGTTGCCCAAGGGTGCGCGCGGACTTGTCCAGTGTCGGCATTGCGGGACCATCTTCCGGGTCCCGTCGCTCTCTTGGCGCCGACGAGCGCCGACTTTGGTCGACCGGCAGCCGCCGACCCTTAACCGGGTGTTTTCGCCGCGTATCTCCCGCCCGCAATGGATCGCCCTTCTTTTGATTGGTCTCGCCGTCGCGGTTGTCGCGCCAACGGGGCGGCGATTTGTCGTCAGCGCGCCTCCCGGCGATCAGCCTTTCAGACCGCAGAGCGTCGTTGCGCAATCGACGGTTCGCGACAGCGAGCCGACCAGAACGCCTAAGCCGTCCGCGACGGTCGTCCCTCAGCCTTCGCCGGCACGCGTAGAGGCGAGCCCTGCGCCGAGCATCGCTGCGCCTCCGACCCCCGTCGCATCGCGTTCCAACGACAATGGGACGTGGCCGCCTTACGAGGAGCGCCTGAAAACGGGGGAGATCGAAGTCCAGTTCGAGAATGCTCTCAAGACGCCGATTACGATCGGCGTGCGGCGCGGCCGCGAAGGGGCGGACATCATTGTCAGCGCGGGTGCCACACGCTCACTCTGGCTCGAACCGGGTGCCGGCGAGTGGCTTTGGCGCGCCAACGACGGGTCGCGGCCCGTGGTGAGAAATCAGCTCATGGTCGACAAGAGCGGGAGATACGTCGTCGGCGCAGGAGGGCCTTGACCCCGTCAGGTCCGCCGTGAGCGGGACGAGGGTGGGCGGTCACTTCAGCGGCGGCGAAGCGGGCTGCGCGGCTTTCAGGATTTCGATCTGCTTCTGCGCCTCTTCGCGCGCTTTCTCGAGGCTCGATTTCAGCGTCGAGTTGCCGCTGATATCTTTGTACCGCAGAAGGCTGTCGATCGACGAAACCAAGCCGGTGAGTTCGGAGTCGTAACGCGGCTCGGCCGGCCGCTTCGCGCCCGCCGAGGCCCCCGTCTTGTCGGGTCCGTCGGACCCGGTCTGCGCATTCGGCTCTTGAGCCTCGCCGTGGCCGCTGGCCGCCTTCAACGACGGCGCAGGGCTCGGGCCCGAGGCGTTCGGGCTGAATGTCGGCACCGACGCGACCGTCGGATTTCGCGCTCCGCTTTCCCCAACGAGGTCGGTCATCCGAAACTGCAGCAAGGCAAGCGACGACAGAACAGCGGCGGCCATGCTGATCACGAGCGCGACGATGGAAAACCAGCGCGAGATCCGGATCGCGCGCCCAATTTTCGAGACCACCGCCTCGATCTGGTCCATTCGAGGCTGCAAGGCGGCGACGCTCGCGGCGATGTCCGCCAGGCCATATCCTTTTGCGTCGGCCGGCGGACCCCGCTGGGAAGACTCCGCCTCCTTCGCCGCCGAGCCGCTCGCAGCGTCGATCTTGTTCTGCGGCCTCTCGACCTTGATTTCGAGGGCGTAAGGCAAGCGCCGCAAAGCCGCCGCCACCTCGGGGTCTCGGGCGATGATGACTCTCGAGACCTCCGGATTTTTCGGGCCGAAGCAGATCTGGTCGATCGCCAGGTTCAAGTCGTCGAGGTCGCCGGATGGTTGAGAAAAGCCACTCTGCGAGCCGACGACGCAAAACCCCAGCGTTGGCCGTTCCGCGCCGCTGATTCCGACGCCGGTCGCTCTTCGCTCGATGGCGGTGATTTCCTCGGCATCGCGGGGGTTTGTCCATAGCTGAGGCGCTCGAAGCGTTTTTACATCCCAATTATATCTGTTGCTGTTCCTCATCAATTCGCGCAACGTCTGGTCGATATTTTCGACGAGCGCCGTCAAATCCGTAGCGGGTAAAATCGATTCAAGAAACCATATGCCTACGCCGAAATAGCTTCCTTCTCGATCGGCGTAATCGGTCGGCAGCGGCGAGTATTTTCCTGCCCAAGTCAGCGCGCCGTGTTCCGTGTTGCATCGGCAGAACAGATAGATCGGCGCCATCGATCGCGACAAAACCAGTTCGTCGTTTCGCAGTTTGACGCGGTCTTCCAAAAAGGAGATCGGAAAACGTTGCCCCATGCCATCCTGAGGAAGGCGAAAGTAATGCTGGCATTGGAACCCGCCAACGACATCAAAGACAGTGAATCCGATCATGACGCTGCCTTGTCGTCTCCGGAAACCTTGTCAGTATCGTCGTGGATGCGGCTCAGAATAAAGCGCCAAGTCAGCCATTCGTGCCATCGAATAGGCCTCGGATCCGGCACCATCACATCGGGGAATAACGTTTTTCGTCGCCCCAAGCGGTCGCCTGGGGTGGAGGTCAAAGATTGCGTAGCGTTGCCATACAACCAGTTCCAAAGCGTCCGGTTGAAGCGATCGAATATCGGCTTATGTTGCGCATTATCTAGCATAACCTTGTTGTTGATCCAGTGCGCGGAATACGGCATCATCGCTTTCGCCGCGCCTCCTTCCTCCACGTGCTCCGAGAATGCCGTCCAAAGATCGGATTGTGGCCCTCCGAGAGCGTCAAGCGCAACATCCGCGGAGGCGTCGTAGAAATGACCGTGCGGATTTGACGGTCCGTAGCGGCCGTCCCACATCGATAGCATTAAGAGGAGATTGTCTGTAGGATTAATATTCTTCCGAATCTGCCATACCATAGGAATCAATGCCGCCAAACTATCGCGGCTTTCTTGCACCGGCTTCTGAGGATGCGCTTCGTAGGTCGGACAGATGAATATTATCGAGACTCCGCCTACATACGAATTAAGCACTTGCTCAATTTGCCATTTCAATTCAGGTATGGGTCGGAAGTTATCACGGTTCTGATCGTTTACGAGGTTTCGCCTATACCACTCCCCATCTCCCTCCAAGAAGGCAAACTTTAGAAGTTGATCAGAACGCTTCCGCTTAATTTCAATCGGGATAAACAGAGGATCTTTTCTTTGAGTCAGATTTATTAATTCACGAGCCCGAAACTTGCCTATATCGTCCTTCCAAAATATTGCCGCCTCGGAATGATATTTTTCTGCATTCAAATCTTCCCGCGGCAATATTCTGCTGTTGCTCAAGCTCGCGGCAATATCGGCGTTCGCCGCGCCATAACTAAGCAATGATAGCAGCATCATAGACTTACCGGACTCGGAGGTGCCGAAGACAAGAACGGGATGAAAGCCCGCATCGTGGAGACGAGTCCCGAAGTTGAGCTTGCTTGGATCGTACTTGCCGACCTGCGGAGTGGTCGGCGCGCTCGGTGAATGAAATCCGTCGGTCATATGAGCCTCAACCCGCGTTCGCATCCCCACCCACGCCAGCCCCTCGGGCCGCCGGAGGTTCCGCTCTGGGGTCCTCAAGACCCCTCCTTCAAGGCGCACTCCGTGAGGCGCCCCGCTCAGCGCGGCCTCGGCTCTGGGCGCCAAATATACGAGACATCGCTCTCCGCGACCTTTCTCATGGACAGGGCGTAAAGCAACAACTTATGCCGCATGGTCAAAACGTACACGACATTGGCGGCCAACAGGGACGCGATCAGGTCGACGGCCACCGCAATCCCGAGGTAAATCCAAGTCGTAGCGTGGGTTGCCCGCGCCACGACCACGTCGGGGACGCGCCACGGAGTGGCGATTTCGTCGACGGCCGGTGCCGCAAGGGCCGGCGGCAAGCCGAGCGCCTCGGCTTTCGCAAAGCCCAGAAGCCGATTGTAAGACTCGCTATAATGTTGGCTCGCATCCGCATAGACTCTCGACGACAAGTGATACAGCGTCAAATCCGGGAAGAACGACACGACGCCCTGCAATTTCGAAAGCATGCTCGAAATGGAGCCGCCGTCGGCGCTGGTTCGACTTACGATCGCGTCACGTAAAACATCCTTCTCGACGACCTGCAGCTTGGCGCGGTCGGGATGATTGGTGAGGAGCTGCTCAGTCAAATCGTCGTACTTGCGCTGTAGCGACTGAAAATACTCCTTGTGAGCGCAGTCATGATCCACGTCATCGCCGCGGGTTACTTCAAAGATAAATATGCAGCCATAACCCGTCCCAGAGGCAGAAGCGGGATCAGAAAGGCAGGGAGAGACAGCGGTTGGAGGAGAGGTTCTGAACAGGGTCTGCAAATCAGTCACATTCTGTTTGGCCTGTGAGCCAAAGCCACAGAAATGCGAAGAAGCAGGGTCGGCGACGTTAGGTAAAATTGCGTTGTGCAATCTTTGCTTAACGGCGCGCACTTCGGCAACGTATTTGTCCCATTCCGGATGAGCCAAAACCGTGTTGGCGACATTTTCCAACCGAATGATCCTGGCACCCGCGTCATCTAGACTTTCCCGCATGACGACCGGGCCCTCGATATACAACAGCAGAGATGAAAAAATTCCATAGGCGCTGCACAGCAGTAGCGTAATGAACCAAAACCAAAAGAATACCCATTGCCAACGCCGCAACCCCGGCGACACAGAGCGCGGGAAGAAAAACAGCTCGCAAATCGAGGTGCCAGCATGGCAGACAAGAAAGTAGATTAACACAATCATCAGCGAAGGAAAAAGAAACGAATAAAGCAAGCTCGCCTGGTTGACATCCATAATTCGCTTGTAAGCGAAATACAATACCGAGAGAAATAGCACAATATACGGAACATAGAACCAATATAATACACGATTTACCCACCTGACCATCGCCTGAGGCGGAAGTTGCCGCACGACTTGCACGTTTGACATTGTACACCTTTAGCGGCGTTCAGATAACGATCAAGCCCGCCCGTCGCTCCCGAAGAGCCGGCCTCATCCGCAACGAAATGGTCGGCTGTTCCCCTTAAAACCAATTAAGCGTTAGGCGTGAAAGGGTGTCAAGAGCAACCCACGTGGGATGGGGCGGCGACGCTGTCGCAGCGCGCGAAATCTTCTTGTTGCGCAGCGAATTGTCAGACGCGGGCGCCAAGCTGATCTCCGCTCCTGTCCAAGTCGGCAACGCACTTCGGTAACCTTGCTGCGCAAGCGCTGAGAAAGGACTGGCGTTCCGTTCGAAAGAGAGCATGTGTGTGCACGTGGGCGGTCGACGAAGCCGCCCGGCAAACCCTCCGCCCCGGCGATCGCGCCGATCCGGGGCTCGTGTCAGTGAGGGGCCTGGAATGGCCGGGCCCTTTTAGACGCAGAGGGTTCATGTCATGTCCATCAAGTTTACCGCCGCGCAGCTTCTGATGCTGAGCGCCGCCGCGCAGCGCGAAGATCGTATTCTCGCGAGGCCGCCAAATCTGAAAGGCGGGGCGGCAAAGAAGGTCGCGGCCAAGCTGATCGCCGCTGGCCTCGTGAAGGAGATCAAGGCGAAGACGGAAGCGCCGTCATGGCGCCGCGATGCCGAGGCCGGGCAGTCCTTTGCATTGAAGCTGACGGCCGCTGGCCTGAAGGCGAGCGCGACTGACAATGGCATGCCCGCGAGTAAGGCGGCTGAACCGGAAACGCAAAACGGCGGCGCCGCCGTCACGAACAGCGCACCTGCGGCTCAAGCCCCACGCGACGGAACCAAGATATCGCAAGTGGTCGGCCTGCTGCAGCGCGACGACGGCGCGACGCTCGACGAGGTCATCGCCGCAACGGGATGGCTGCCGCACACCTCCCGGGCGGCGCTGACCGGCCTTCGCAAGCGCGGCTATACGATCGAGAAGCATCTGAACGCGGAGGGCCAACGAGGCTACACCATCGCCGCGGCTCCACAGGGGTCAGCGACGTGAGGCGCGAGCCGATGGGCTCTGTCTCGAAAATCGCGCAGCCACGATCAGCGCCAACGCTGCCACCTGTCGGCGTCATCGATCGTCCGCGGGTCGATGCGGAACTCGCGGCCTTGGAGGGTCTCGGTCTCGAGGAGCTTCGCCTGCAATGGCGCAATCGATGGGGCCGGCTCGCGCCGGCCCATCTTTCTCGCACGCTGCTTTTTCGGTTGATGGCCTATCGCATCCAGGCGGACGCGTTCGGCGATCTGGACCGCCAGACCGCCAAAGTGCTCGATCGCCTAGCAGTTGCGAGGACCGAAGATCGAACGTCGGACGCAACGCAGGCGGTGGATGCGTCCAACCCGTCCACCCCTTCCCCGTCCAAGACAAGGGGATCGGTATCGCCGCTGGTGCTGAAGCCCGGCGCGCTGCTGACGCGGGAGTGGCAAGGACGGATCGAACGCGTCATGGCGCTCGACGAGGGCTTCGCGTGGAACGGAAAGACCTATGCGAGTCTTTCCGCGGTGGCCTTCGCCATCACCGGCGTGAAATGGAACGGCCATCGGTTCTTCTTCGGCCCGAACGGTCGCGGCGGGGCAAATTGGGGCGGTGACAAGGCAAGCTGGATCGGGCGGAAGGTTAGGCGATATCCGACTTCGTCGGCCGAGGCGGCGCCATGAAGCTGCCGACGCCAAAGGCTCAGCGCTGCGCGATCTACACGCGCGTTTCCACGGACCAGGGCCTCGAGCAAGAGTTCAACTCCCTTCACGCGCAGCGCGAGGCCGCCCAGGCCTATATCAAGAGCCAGGCGCATGAAGGATGGAGGCTGATCCGCGATCACTACGACGACGGCGGATTCTCTGGCGGTTCGATGGAAAGACCGGCGCTGCAGAAACTGTTGGTCGACATCAGAGAGCGCCGGATCGACGTCGTCGTGGTCTACAAGGTCGATCGCCTGACCCGATCGCTCACCGACTTCGCCAAGCTGGTCGAGCTATTCGATGAGCATGGCGTTTCCTTCGTGTCAGTGACCCAGTCCTTCAACACCACCACCAGCATGGGACGACTGACCCTCAACGTGCTGCTGTCCTTCGCCCAGTTCGAGCGCGAGGTGACCGGCGAGCGCATCCGGGACAAGATCGCCGCGTCCAAGAAGAAAGGCATTTGGGTCGGCGGCGTGGTGCCGCTGGGCTATGAGGTCAGGGACAAGAAGCTCATCGTCAACGAGGAAGAGGCGAAAACCGTCCGTCTGATCTTCGAGCGCTACCTCGCGCTGGGATCGCTGCCGGCGTTGCAGCAAGAGCTGAGAAGCCAAGGGATCGTCACCAGAAAGAGAACCTTGTCGTCGGGAAAAGTCATCGGCGGCGTGCCTCTGACCAACGGCCCCTTGGCCTATATGCTGCGCAACCGGGTCTATCTCGGCGAGATCAACCACCGCGACCAGAGCTATCCCGGCGAGCATCAACCAATCATCGACTCAGGCCTGTTCGATAGGGTCCAGGCCCGGCTCGACGAGAACCTCCACGGTCGCCGTCTCAAGAACGAACGTTCGCAGGCGCTGCTTCTCGGCAAACTCTTTGACGATCGCGGAAATCGAATGACTCCGAGCTACGCTATCAAGAAGCGAGTTCGTTATCGCTACTATGTCTCCTGCGTTCTCGCTCAGGGGCGCACGGACGAGGCAGGCTCGGTCCCCCGCGTCACCGCCAGCGAGATCGAGGCCATCATAATGGATGCTTTGGCGACGCTCGTCCCTGCCTCCGAGGAACCGGTGGAATTGGATCGCTCCGGTCCGGCACCGAGCGAGAAGCATCCAATGCCGACCATGCCGGTCCGCGTCGAGGGTCGTCCCGAGCAGCCCTCGGACAAGGCGAGGGTCGAAAAATACGTCGATCGAATAATTGTTGGCGCACGATCGATCGAGATCCGATTTGTCGAGGGCGCCCAGTCTGCGGCTCAATCCAGCTCGATCACCGTTCCCTGGCGGCCTGCGCCATTCCGCTGCAAGCGCGAATTGATTCAGCCTGTGGATGGCGTTCGACCGATCCGCGCCGAGGCGCGTGGGAAGCTTCTTGCCGCCATCGCCAGAGGCAGACGCTGGCTCGAGGAAATCGTGTTCGATCAGACCGACAGGATCGAACTCATCGCCGCGCGCGAGGGCGTTCCTGAACGATCGGCGCGCTCGATCTTGTCCCTCGCCTTCCTTGCTCCGGATATCGTCAAAGCTGCCGTTACGGGAACGCTGTCGAAGGGATTCGGCGTCTCCCGGCTGATCGATCTTCCGGCCAACTGGGCGGAGCAGCGAAGAGCGCTCGGGCTCTCAGCGCGATCCTGACGTCGATCGTACCGCGAAAAACCCGACCCGATTGAATCCCCCTCGCCTACAAAGGTGACGGGCGGCGGGCGTATCCGGCGATCTTTCTCCCATCGCAAATAGACCAAGGTTGGCTTCCGGAAGGTTCGGAACCTTGCTCATCCTGAGGATGCGCAGGGGTCGCTACATCGACCCGCGTCGTCGCCTTTTCGAACCGGTCTCCCGTCGAACGCGAACCGCTCTCCGTCGAGCGCAATGCATCTGCCCACGGAGGAAGAATTTTGACGGCGGAGACTGCTGCGCGAGTTCCCACCATTCGGGCGCATTGGAGACCGGCGTATGCCGGAAATTGTCTCTCCGCGCCGCTAACCCACGGAAATCACGCACGCTTCTGGGTGACGCACAGAAATGCGAATTGTCAGGGAGTGGTTGGTGGAGCTGAGAGGAATCGAACTGCGAACCTCTCTCCAGATGCATTCGCGGATTCTGGCATTTTGCCGATGAGCTTGAAGGCTGGCGGCCTGCATTGGAGAAGTTGGGAGAGGGAGCGGCTCGCGCCTATTCGATTCTGTAGCCGAGCGCCCGATACCCAGCCCTTCGCCTTGCCGCCATCCTCGTCAACAGAGGGACATGTTCATCGACGTAGTCGACGACGAGCGCATCGGTCTTTCCGTCGTGCCGCCGGTGCAACCGGCCGACGTACTGCGCCAGCGTTCCTTTCCAAGAGATCGGCATGGTGAGGAATAACGTGTCGAGCCTGGCGTCGTCGAAACCTTCGCCGAGGTAGCGGCCAGTCGCGAGAATGAGTCGCTCCTGGCCGACCGACGCGCGCAGGATCGCATGAGACGCGTCGCGCTCGGTCTTCGACATGCCACCCCTCAGAACAACCAAATTCCGAACAAAGCGCGAAAGGCGATCCTGAAGGTAATCCAAGTGGTCTCGGCGCTCAGTTAGAAGGACCGGCGAGCGCTTGGCGTCCAGCGCTTTCAAAACGTCGTCAAAAATCAGGTCATTGCGCGACTCGTCCGCGGCGAGAGCCGCGTAAACGGCGGCGATCGGCGGGCGATCAGCGCTCTCCAATGTCGCCGGCAGCCGGAATTCCGTGGCACGAAGCTTGGCGCGATGGGCGAGACCATTTTCGCCGGCCAGAGCCTTTGCATCAACGCGATGGCGTATAGGCCCGCATTGCATGAAGATTATTGGATGGTGACCGTCCTTCCTGGCGACGGTGGCGGACAGGCCAAGGACGAATTTCGCCTTCGACCGTTTGGCGGCCAACTCGAAGCTCGACGCCGACAGATGATGGCATTCATCGACGACGAGATGGCCATAATCGGCGACGAGGTCCGCGGCCTCGCCGCCGCGCACGAGACTTTGAATCAGCGCGACGTCAATGATGCCGGTCGGATTGCGGCGCCCGGCGCCAATGACGCCAATGCACTTCGGATCGATCTTGAGGAACGCCTTCAGGCGCTCTACCCACTGCGAAAGCAATTCCCGGCGATGAACGAGAACGAGCGCATTTCGCGCCCGGTGAGCGATCAGTGCGGCGGCGACAACCGTCTTGCCAAAGGCCGTCGTCGCCGCCAGTATGCCGATGTCGTGCCGCGCCAGCGCATCGAAGGCTTTGACCTGTTGACCGCGCAATTCGCCGTCGAACAGCACATTCGGCGGGAGGGGCTTGCCGGCGGATCGGACGTCTTCGATCGCGACCTCGACGCCATGATCGGTCAGCAGCTGGATGACGTCATCGTGGCAGCCGCGTGGCAAACCCACGTAGCGAGTATGCAATTCGGCGCAGGAGATAATGCGAGGCTTGCCAAAGGTGGGCAGCCGCATGGCCTGCGCACGGTAGAATTCCGGATTCTGGAAAGCAGCCACTCGAACAAGCCGCGCCACCATGGCTGAGGGCAGCTCCATGCGATCGACGTAGAGCTGATCTGCGAGGGTTACTGCGACTTTGGCCGGCAAGGGCGCGCCGATCGGTCCTGGCTCTCGGCGCCGCGACGGGGTCATCTTCCACGGCTTTTCGGCATCCTCTTCGTCAACCGGCATCCGAACGCTCAGAACCGCGCCCCGTGCCTCCGCTTCGCCGACAATCTTGTATGCGCTCTCGGCAGAAAGCCGAGGCAACGAGGATAGGAACTCCCATTGATCCTCGTATGGGCAAAGCTCCCGGTCGACGAACAGGCTGTTGCCCTTCTCCCGCGCCCTGCGCTGCAAAGGGAGAGCGATCAGATTTCCGAAACCGCCGATCGGCATCACATCTTGGCTTGGAAAGAAGCGATCGTATGATGTGAAGCCGATCTCCGGACGACGCTCCATGGTGGCGGTGATTAGCATCGCGCCGAGTTGACGAGCGACGCGCGCCGAGATCGGCTCGGAAAAGAATATCCAGATGTGGCCGCCGGCGCCGGATCGGGAACGTTCGAGCGCGGCGGGTATTCCCTTGGCCAAGCTGGTTTCAAGCACTGCCAAGCAGTCGGCGGCCCAATTTTCCTTGTCGAAATCGGCTGCGAGGAACCAGCAAGTTTCGTCGGGCAGCAGGGGATAGACGCCAGCGACGAAGTCATCGCCCGACGAGCGAGCGCCGTCGCCCCCGCGTAAGTGCCGAGCGATCATCTCGTCCGACACAGGAATAAACGCCTGATGCGGGCACTCACCGCATCTGACCTGGGGCTTATTGCATATGCCTTTCACCCATTCGTTCGCGCAGGCGGGGGCGTAGCCGCCCTTGCCCGTCTTCTGGTTCTCCCAGCGAACTGGGAACACGTCCTCACGACCTGCGAACAGGCGACGAAACAGCGACACCTTTTCGGCTGATGACGAGGCGGAAGTGACGGCGGCGATCGCATTCATGTTCGACGGCGCGTTCTCGGTGCCGGCGAATAGCGAGGGCTGACGCTCTAATTCGCCGAGCCTGGCTTCAAGCGCAATCCGTTCGGAATCGAGCGCGTGCAATCGCGCTCGAATTCGCACGATTTCGTCGTCGATGTTGAGATTCGCTTCTCGTGACATCGGTTGAAGAATCCAAGCAACAGGCAGCGCATCATAATTCCGCCGGAGCTAAAGCCGCCAGTGGCGCCGACATACGTGTGGGTGGGATGCACGAACGGATCCTCGCTTACGCCGCGCCCTCCCTTCACGAGGCCCGGAATCTCGAGAGGTTGAACCGGCCGTGGTCACCGACCAGCATTGCGACTTGGCGCCCCTTCGGAACGAGGCGGCGTGTCGCGCATTTGCCGCGAGAGACGGTTTCACACAGGGAATTTCAAATGGGCTCTTACTCGGATCGCAGCCGCTAACCATGAACCGCTATTTGCCCGTAAACGTCAGATTTCACTCGCTTTCGTCCCGTCGAAGAGCAATGGTCGTGACGTGCTCAGCGGCGCTCAGGCGCCTGCAGACACGACCCGCCGATGAGTTGATCGGTGAATTCCTCGGCCCCGCCCGGCTGGTCTCCGGTCCGGGGCTCGCGGTGGTGACGGCGACAGCGCCGTTCAAACCGAGAGGATGATCCCGATGAGTTCCCCTGCCAAACTTACCGACACGCAACTTGGGTTGCTTTCCGCCGCCTCGCAACGCGAGGATCGCTGCCTCATTGCGCCGAAGAACCTGAAAGGTGGCGCGGCGCAGAAGGTCGCGGCCAAGCTTCTGGCGGCCGATCTCGTGCGCGAGATCAAAGCGAAGACGGAAATGGCGATCTGGCGACGCGACGAGGAAACCGGTCAAGAATATTCGTTGAAACTGACCGCCGCCGGATTGAAGGCCCTCGCGGTCGACGAGGGCGACTTGCAACCCGGCGCAAGCCCGAGCGCTTCGCCGAGCGCGAACAAGGACCGGTCGAAAGCGTCGCACGCAACGAATGCGGCGGCCA